>CAJDUJ010000021.1_pt1 | contig 9490 bp, 8 predicted proteins | sample 7390331 | NCBI WGS metagenome assembly CAJDUJ01 (sample SAMEA7055674, study PRJEB34461) | soil metagenome | biome: terrestrial ecosystem; feature: Peninsula; material: soil | place: Antarctica | collected 2016 | reverse complement strand
GCTGGCGCCGGAACGGCCGCACCGCCCTTCTTCTTGTCAGCTACCAATCCAATCTTATCCACGCCAAGTCCCCGAACCTCATTGATGACGTTGACCACGTCCCCATACGAGACATTTACACCGCTCTTGATGTAGACAATGCGATCCTCTTCCGACTTCACATTCTCTAACATTGGGCCGACCTTGGCTTTGATGTCCTCCTGAGCGATTCTCTGCTTGCCAAGGTAGAACTCGCCGTTATTGGGGATAGAAATCACAATCGACGACTCTTTGATGATTCTGGGATCGACATCAGGATTAGTCATCCCCGACGGGAGAGCCACCGTAATGCCGTGTTGCAACAATGGTGTCACCACCATAAAGATGATCAACAACACCAACATAATATCGACCATCGGCGTGACATTGATCTCGGATTGAAAGCCACCCTGGTCGCCACCGCTCATTCCCATAATAAACTCCCCTTTCGCAAAGCCTTGCAAGGGCCCGCGTGATGCGCGCCCGTTTATTACCTCCCGATAAACAGCTTGGCGTTATGGCTTCAATTGCCTGGTGCGATTCTTAATGAAGTAGTCCACCAGCTCGGAAGCCGAATTGTCCATCTCCACCACGAACCCATCGACCTTCCCCGTGAAGTAATTGAACAGCCACACCGCCGGGATTGCCACGAGCAAACCAAGCGCGGTGGTAAACAAAGCCTCAGAAATACCCCCCGCGACGGCGCCGATACCCGCTGTCTCCGCATTCTTCATTCCACGGAACGCATTGATGATTCCAAACACCGTTCCAAAGAGACCCACAAATGGAGCGGTCGAACCAATCGTCGCCAAACCAGACAAGCCACGTTTGAACTCGGCAGTCTTGATGGCGATCGCTCGTTGTAGCGCGCGCTTTGAAGCCTCAATCTCATCGCCGGAAATATCCGACGACTGCCCGTGGGCGCGAAACTCCTGCAAACCGCTGCTCACCACCATCGCCAGGTGCGACTTGCGGTGCTTGTCGCTAATATTGATGGCTTCTTCGATGCGATCGTTCTTCAGTGCCTGCGCGACACGCGGAGCAAATTCGCGCGACTGTTTCTTGGCGGCAGAGTACGTCAGATACCGCTCAACCATAATCGCAATTGAATAGACCGACATGATTAAGAGGATGACGACAACCGCAATCGCGATGGTGCCCATGCTCTTCACCATCTGAGTTAAGGAAAAGTGATCCGCTGCGGCGCCTTCTGCTGGGGCTGCTTGCCACAAGAAGATGAAGAAGCTAAAGGCCTTTGTTCCTAGAAGACTGGTTAGAATAGTCACGGTAAACCCTCCAAACGTTTTTTCGACATTGAAAAGCTAGCAGGGGTCAGCAGAATGAGCTCCCGCGGAGCCTCACCTGACGGATGACCTTCCGCAGTTATTGAGCCACGAAGTTGTAAGTAATGACGCCGGTTACCTTCACCGGCTGTCCGGAGAGCTTCGTAGGCGAGAACCTCGCTCCGCGAGCAGCTCCCACTGACACGGCCTGCAACAACGGATGTCCGGATACTGCGCGCGCTGAAATCACGTGGCCGTTCTCGTCGATGGTGACCTGAACCACCACGGTTCCGGAGGCGTGTGCTTGCCTGGCAATTGGTGGATACGCCGGTTTCGGCAGACTTATTGCCTTCCCGTTCAAGACGCCGCCCGAAATCGGAGCTCTGGGTGGAGCCGGCGGTGGTGGCGGCGGTTCAGCGATGTCGACCCTGGTTGGAGCGGAGATTATCCCCGTGCCGCTTCCCGGCCCCACGGCTACTGGAGCCGCAGCGTCAGAATTGGCGCTTCCAATCTGGGTGACGACGCCGCGCCTGACAGGCGGCACGTCACTGGCCTTGGCCGATATCTCCTTGGGAACCAGTTCCGTTCGCGAGACGTCCGCAATCAGCTCTCTTCTCACGTCTACGTTCTGTTCAACCTTTGTCGGCTTGGGAGTGTCCTGTTTCTCCGGCTGATTCTGCTGTGGCGGCACCGGTACCGGTGCCACCAGCGTTATCAGGTCGAGATTCTGGTTCTCCAGGATCGCGTCATACCAGTAGATACCGGCGACGAAAAATGCGATGCCCAGCACGGCATAGACGGCAACAGTAACAAGAATGAACGTACCTTTTCGCGAAATATCGTCTTTGTGCGAACTCGACTCTACCAAGTTGTCGAACATGTATTTCTCCTCCCTATTCCGGTGCCAAATGGATCAGGGTAAAAACTCCTTATTAGCAGTTAGTCTCAATGGTCGCCGCGGGGTCCGCCTGAATTCCGTACTAAAGAAGGGGAAGCAGCAGCTCTACGATCTGAGCACTCAAATTAGATTTGAAAAAGCCGCTGCGCGAGAAAAACTCGCCGGCCCCTCAACAGTCCGCCGCGCATCCAACCATTCGCGTACAGTGCGCGGTCGACGTTTGAGTATTTAATTGGCCAGCAACGGCGGCAGTCTATGCCGCAACCCGTCGCAAAGTCAAGAGCAAAATCGAAGTTATTAGAGGTTGTCTCGGAGGTACATCGGCCCCTCTGCCAGGCATGACAAGCGTGATCTAAACTGCACCGCGCGGGTGCTTTTCTGCTCGCGCAGAAAGAGGCTCGGCCTTCACCTTACTGCTGCCGGCACGCGTCGAGCGAGCAGTCAAGGGGGCTGCTCCCAACGCGTCAGCTTTCTTAGCGGCCTCGATACGCTGCTCCCACCAAACCATGATTGGGCTGGCCACAGCGACTGAAGAATAAGTACCGACGATCGTGCCGATTAGCAGTGCCAGTGAAAAATTGCGCAGGACGTCGCCACCGAAAATAACCATGGCCAGAACGGAGAGAATGATGAGTCCCTGGGTTATAACCGTTCGCGAGAGCGTCTGATTGATGGAGTCGTTGGTGATCTTGTAAAGCGAGTCGCGCCGGTGAAGACGGCGATTCTCTCTGACGCGATCGAAGACGACGATCGTGTCATTAACCGAAGCGCCTACGAGTGTCAACAAGGCCGCAATGACGGTAAGACTAACTTCCCACTGGAAGATTGAGAAGAACCCCAGGGTTACCAGGACGTCGTGAAATACTGCGATCACGGCCGCGGCGCCGTATGTCCATTCGAAACGAAAGGCAATATAGACGAGCATGCCTACCAGAGCGGCCAAAGTCACCGCGATGGCTTTGTTTCTAAGCTGAGCTCCCGCCACCGCGCCCACCGCCTCGGTACCGAGGATTTCATAGGCCTCGCGTTCCGGGCCGATCGTATTCAAGGCATCGCGAACTTTCTTACGGCCCAGTTCAACTTCTTGCGATTGTTCACCACCCGTACGCTCAAGCGGCAACTTGATCAGGAAAGTGTCCGCGCGATCGGTTACGCCTTGGATGGTTGCGTCCGCCAATCCCTGCCGGGCTAGGGTCTCGCGGATTGCCTCCGCGGTCGTCGGTTGGTTGAACTTCGTGGTAACGACGGTCCCGCCTTTGAAGTCGACTCCCAGGTTAAAAGCGCCGTCGGGATTCTTCCATTGTCGAAACATAGCCGAACCGAGGCCCGCCAGCATCAGGAAAACTGAAATCCCAATGAACAGGCGGCGCCGCCCGAGCCAGTCAAAATTAATGCTTTTAAAGACTTGAATCATAAGACCCAGAAGAACAAGTTATTGGTGACGAGTAACTCCGGCTCGTGTGTCGTTACTAGATACTCAGCGACTCAAGGCGACGTTTGCGACTTAGCTGCCACATGAAAATCGTGCGCGAAACGTAAACGGCTGAGAAAAGATTTATTACCAGGCCAAGCACAAGCGTGACTGCAAAGCCTCGCAGTGGCCCAGTGCCGAAGACAAACAGGAACAGTGACGAAATGATTGTGGTGACGTGCGTATCGATGATAGTGACAATCGCCCGCTGAAATCCCTGCTCCACCGCCGAGGGGATCGTCTTCCCGGTAAGCAGTTCCTCGCGAATCCTTTCAAAGATCAGCACGTTCGAATCGACGGCCATACCAATCGTCAGAATCATTCCAGCAATACCCGGCAGAGTTAAGGTGGCGCCGAATACAATCAGAGCAGCCAGCATCAGGATCATGTTCAAGAGCAATGCCACTACAGCGTTTACGCCCGAACCGCGGTAGTAAAACAACATGAAGACCACAACGAAAAGCAGACCGAAGACTGAAGCACGCACGCCCGCGCGGATTGAATCAGCACCGAGGCTGGGCCCCACCGTTCGCTCTTCCTGATACTCGATGGGCGCCGGCAAAGCTCCGGATCTCAACGTAAGCGCCAGATCATCAGCCGACTCCTTGGTGAATCGCCCGCTAATCTCACCCTGATCGAAAATCTGGGATTTGATGTAGGCGATTGATTTCACCTCATCATTCAACACCACGCCCATGTACTGGTTGATGTTCGCTCCGGTCCAGGCGCCAAACTTCTCCGCACCGGTGGGCTTGAAAGAAAAGGCAATCTGGTAATCCGAAGCTCCGCCCTGAGCCTGCGTAGCAGAGGCGTTACGGAGTTCGCTACCATCCACTACCGCAGGCCATTCCACTACCACCCATTGTTTACCCTTATCAGTCGCAGCAGCCGGTTGGCCGGCAGTTGTGGGCTCGGTGCGTTCCGCATATTCCAGCGTCTTTCGGTTGTTCGGAACCGTTCCACCCAAAGAAGCCTCTGCTTCCTCTTTAGTGGCGTAAGTTTGCACCGGCGCCGGGCTGGCCGGACTGACAACGTGAACCAGGTCAAGCCGTGAGGTGGCTTTGAGCAAATCCTTGACACGCTCTGGATCCTGGATACCGGGCATTTGCACCAAAATCTGGTGCGAGCTTAGCGCTCCATGTCGCTGTACCAGCGGCTCCGCAACACCTACAGCATCCAAGCGGCTTTCAATGATGCGCTTGGCCTGCTCGGTCGCCTGCTCCGCTAGCGCTCGCTGGGCAGTGGGCGTTAGAGTCCAGGTGTTCGTGTTGCCGCTGGTTGATGAGGTCCAGTCAGTAAGGTCGACCTTTTTCTTTACGGCTTCTTCGATCTCACCAAACTTGGACGGATCCACAGCTTCAAGAATCATTCTATAGTTGCCGGAAGTCGCTTCTACCTTCACGTCCTTGGGCGGATATCCAGCGTCTCGTGCCGCCGTCTGAATGGCGAGCGCATTGCCTTCGGTCAACTTCTTCAAAAACTCATCAGTCCTTACCCGCATTACCAGGTGAGAACCGCCCTTTAAGTCCAGGCCCAGACGGATGTTCGATGCTAGGGTGGTCTTGATTCCAGACCAGGTAAAATCGCTAAGCCTGGGCTTGCGGCGTGGGCCGATGACAATATAAATGCCTAACAGCGTAACCACGGCAATGATGATGGCACGTTGAAGGAGGTTCTTTTTCTTCATTGCAAAGACACTTGGAGAAGTAATTAGTAATGAGCAGGGGAACTACTTCTTCTCTTCCTCATCGATGCCTGCTACGGCAGACCTCGCAATTTCGAGAATAGACTTGTCAGCGCTTCGGATCAGGAAGCTAGTATCGCGAACAGTGGTGATGGTTCCTATCACTCCCCCGGTTGTCACGATTCGATCGCCCACTTTCAGTTGGGATATCGTTTCCTGCAGCTGCCGCTGCCGCTTCTGCTGCGGTCTGATCAGCAGCATGTAGAACACGGCTATGATGAGCAGCATGGGCAGCAAGCCACCGAGCGCTCCCAGGCCGCCTTGAAAGAACATGAGAATGTTTGTCATTTAACCGTCTTCTGAATTGAGATTAGGGCGATCGTCTCTATCTACAAATTATACAAGGCTCACAGTGTCGATCGTAAAGGGCGCTTGCTGAGCGTTTTCACTCCCCAGACGCGCTCAGGCGCTCTATGAACTCTCGTCGAAATTTAGGGAAATCGCCAGACCGGATAGATTGCCTTACACGTCGCATGGTGTCAAGGAAGAAGGCTAGATTGTGATGAGTCAGCAAGATACCTGCCAGCATCTCTCCCGTTTGATGAAGGTGCCGGAGGTAGGCACGCGAGTGTCTTTGGCACACTGAGCACCGGCAGGATTCGTCCAAAGGGCGCTGGTCCTCTGTCCATTGCACATTCTTTACGTTCAACTTTCCCCGCGAGGTAAACGCCTGCCCCGTGCGACCATTTCGTGTGGGCAAAACACAGTCAAACATATCAATGCCTCGGGCCACCGCTGCAATCAAGTCTTCCGGAGTCCCAACTCCCATCAGGTAACGTGGACGGTCTGGTGGCATGAGCAGAGAGACCTCGTCAACCAGGTCCCACATGACGGACTTCTCTTCCCCAACGCTGAGCCCGCCTATCGCGTAACCATCGAAACCGATTTCCACTGTGCGTTCCAGGCTTTCGCGTCTGAGATCGCGGTGAGCAGCACCCTGAACAATGCCAAAAAGCGCCTGTGCGCCGGTCATCTCGTCCGGGAGAAAGGACATCCTGCGCGCAACGGTGCCCCCCCGAGTACCTTCAGGATGGGTGAGTCCCATGGAACCCATGTCAAATCCTTCCCGCTGCAACTGATCAAACTTGTCCCGCGAGCGTTTCGCCCAACGCGCCGTTAATTCCAGGCTCGCTCTCGCCTCGTCGTGGGTGGCCTTGCCCGGCGCACACTCGTCAAACACCATGACAATATCTGATCCCAGCGCGGCTTGAACTTCCATTGACACTTCCGGCGACAAAAATCGCAGGCTGCCATCCACATGGGATCGAAACTCAGTCCCTTCTTCGCTAATCTTCCTTAACGCGCCGAGACTCCAAACCTGAAATCCGCCGGAATCGGTTATCAGAGCCCGATCCCACCCGATGAAACGATGCAAGCCTTCGCAAGCCCTGATCGTTTCCACGCCGGGCCGCAGCCAGAGGTGATAGGTATTCCCTAGAATGATGCGAGCGTCCAGATCCTTCGACTCGAGTTCCTCGAACCGGATCCCTTTGACTGTTCCTGCAGTACCGACAGGCATGAAGACCGGGGTCTCTATGATCCCACGACGCGTGCTCAGGATTCCCGCGCGCGCCTGGCCGTCTTGCGCAATCACTTCAAAACTAATTGGCGACTTGGTCTGCTTCGGCATAAGGTCAAGAGTTCTCTAACGCTTGCCACGCTTCTTGTGTCTTTCGAAGATGCGAAGCGGGGTGGCGAAGAAATCAAACTCTTCACGAAGCCTGTTCTGCACGTGACGTTCATAGGAAAAGTGAAGACCTGGCTTCCCACCAGCCGTAAAAACGACAAACGTCGGGGGCCGCACTGAAATTTGGGTTAGGTATTGTATGTGAAGCCTGGACACACCTCCTGGGACCGGTGCAGGCGAACCGCCGCCGCGAGGCTGCGCGATGGCCTCGTCAAAGAAGGCATTCAGTTGTGAAGTCGGAATGCGACGATTGCGGGCTTCATTCGCGTGCATCGCGAGCGAGAGAATCTTGTCGACACGCTGTCCAGTTAACGCTGAGATCGTAACCAGTGGCGCCCAGTCAAGAAACTTCATTCGGTCGCGCACCTTCCGCTCAAACTCAACGGCGGTATTTGTTTCCTTGTTCTCAACGGCGTCCCACTTGTTGACAGCGATAATGATCGAGCAGCCGGCATCGTGTGCGTAACCTGCGATATGGGCATCGAGCGCCGTTGGTCCTTCTTCGGCGTCGATCAGCACAATTGCGACATCCGCCCGCTCCAGACTCTTTCGCGCCATTACGACGGAGAGCTTTTCCGCGATCTGACCCGTCTTGCCCTTGCGTCGGATTCCAGCCGTATCGATGACTCGAAATACCTGCTCCGGCGTCTTCAAAACTGTATCGATTGCGTCGCGAGTGGTTCCCGCGATGGGGGAAACAATGACGCGCTCTTTTCCCAACAGCCCATTCAATAGAGACGACTTGCCAACGTTCGGCCGCCCTACAATCGCCAGTCGTAATTCCCGCCGCATTTCCTTTGGCGGCAAGGCCAAGTCAGCATCGTTATCGCTGAAACCAAACTGAGGCGTGGACTCGTTCTCATTGTGTTCTCCCCGCGTCTCTTCCAGATGTTGAACCACGGCATCGAGCAGCTCGCCAATTCCGAGTCCCTGCTCCGCTGACACCGGAAAGACTTCCTCAAAGCCAAAGCGATAAAACTCCCCTGCTTCGGTTTGCAGCTTCGCGGCATCAGCCTTGTTCGCCACGATTAGAACAGGTTTGCCTGTTTGTCGCAGCACTTTCGCCAACTCTTCATCCAGGGGTGTGATACCGCTTCTGGCATCGACGACCCAGATGAGTGCCTGGGCTTCTTCAATCGCCAAGCCCGCTTGCTTCAGGATATTTGCGGGGATCTCGGCATCGTCATCGGGCACAATTCCCCCTGTATCGACGATCGCGAACTGATTCCCTGACCACTCCACCTCGCCGTATATCCGATCGCGTGTGATTCCCGGCTCATCACCCACAATCGCCTTGCGCTCGCCAGTGAGACGGTTAAAGATCGTGGATTTGCCCACGTTAGGCCGGCCCACAATCGCGACTAACGGCAGGATGCGAGCGGCGGTCGGCGGTTCTTGAATATCTGGCGTCGTTTCCACGGTCATACGTCGCAGCTCGTGCCGCGATTTCATTCCGAGTCTCCAGGAGTTTCCAGTCAGGGAAATACAACACTAGGCTAAGACGCTAACTCTTGCAAAGCGCGACGCACTACAGACAGAATGCTTCGAACGCTTTTAGGTGAGGGACTGGACGCCGCACTGAGAAGTCTGTCCACAATATTAGAAGAGTACGCCCGTCGGTTCGTCGGACATCAATTCCGCATCTCCTCGGAAGCCGATTGGGACGGCGAGGTCCAGAGTTGGCTTCGGGAAGCATATCGGGTCGGCGAGCAGCAGGGGTTGACGAGATGACTGCGTTTGACCATAAAGACCGAAACCAGGGAGAACCAGATGACCGAAACAAATAACTTTGGTCTGTCCACGATTGGACAGATTGCCGTGAACGCACACGATCTCGAGCGAGCAGTCGATTTCTATCGGGACCAGCTGGGAATGAAACATCTCTTCTCAGTACCACCGAAGATGGCCTTTTTTGATTGCGATGGCCTCAGGCTAATGCTCTCGCTTCCTGAGAAGCCGGAGTTTGATCATCCCAGCTCGATTCTCTACTTCAAAGTGAACAACATTCAGCAAGCCGCGCAAACTCTTGCCGACCGCGGTGTTCAATTTGAGGAACCACCTGTATTTGTAGCAAATATGGGTGCGTATGATCTGTGGATGGCTTTCTTCCGCGACTCGGAAAACAACCACTTGGCGCTGATGAGCGAAGTTGCACATTGATATTGAATGCCTGCCCTCGCGCTCATTGATGAAAGGAGAACTATGAAGAACATCATTATTCGTTACTGTCCGGTTTGACCCATAAAGAACCTGATAGCCGCCCGTGTGGCTGCTGATCTTTCCCAGGACGCTGATCTCAGCGTGGAAACCGTAAAGGGCGGCCTCGGTGAGCTGAGCGTAGGCATTGATGGATCGAAGGTTTTCGAGGGCAGTCGCCTCTGGTATTCCA
>CAJDUJ010000121.1_pt1 | contig 9587 bp, 9 predicted proteins | sample 7390331 | NCBI WGS metagenome assembly CAJDUJ01 (sample SAMEA7055674, study PRJEB34461) | soil metagenome | biome: terrestrial ecosystem; feature: Peninsula; material: soil | place: Antarctica | collected 2016 | reverse complement strand
TTAATAGCTACTATTGTGCCGGCGTTTTTCATTCCCACCAGGTGCTGAATCGCGCCTGAGATTCCGAGCGCAATGTAAAGCTTGGGAGCTACAGTCTGCCCCGACGATCCAATCTGCCGATCAATAGGCAACCACTCAGCGTCACAAATAGGACGCGACGCGGCGATTTCACCGCCGAGTACTTCAGCGAGCTTTTGCGCGAGAGCGATATTCTCCTTGCTCTTAATCCCGCGGCCGATGGCCACGATGATCTCGGCTTTGGATAGATCAACAGCCTGCTTCACTTCCTGGAAAGGAGCTTCCGGACTCATGCGAATCTCGCCAACTTCAACTTCCTGTTTCTCTACCGGCACCCCACTTCCCTTCGTTGCTTGATCCGGGCGATAGGCCCCTGATTGGAAGGTAGCAAATACCGGTGCCGCTCCATCTGAAACTACGTCCGCGTCGAGCTTTCCGAGAAAGATTCGACGAGTGAACGTGATCGAGCCGTCCGCTACCTGCGCGCGGATGCAATCGCTAATGAGCGACTTGCCAAAACGCGCCGCCAACTTCGGACCGAAATCGCGTACCAGATAAGTGTGCGACATGACCACGAGCTGTGGATCCAGCCCGCGTACCACTTTCTCCATTGCGTCGGTGTAGCCATCCGGGGTGTAGCTCGCAAGTTTAGCGTTGCTGGCCGATACAACCTGCGCCAGATCATACGATGCGATGTCCTGAGCCATGGCATCTGGGTCAGCTCCCAAAATGACCGCGCTCACCTGCTGTCGCAGCTGCGACCCAAGGCTTTGTGCCGCGGCAATTGCTTCTAGCGATGTCTTGCTAACCACACCGTCGCGATGTTCGATGAATACGAGGATTCCGTTACTCATTAGATTACCCGCGCCTCGACGTGAAGTTTCTCGGCGAGCGCAACAGCTCCGGCCTTAGCATCGCCATTACCGAGCAATTGAGTCTGCTTTGTCTTTTGCGGCAAATAGACTCTCTTCAGCTGCTGATGTGATGAGCGAGTGACTATTTCCTCCGGTGGGGCCACTTCTTTAATCTCTTTCTTCTTTGCCGCCATGATGCCCTTGAGCGTGGCGTAGCGAATCTGACTGATGCCTGATTGAATCGTCAGCAAAGCTGGAGTGGGCATCGAATACCACTGATACCAGCCACTCTCGAGTTCCCTCTTGACGCGCAGCTTGTCGCCAGAGGCGTCGACTTCAATCACAATCGTCGCGTGCGGCATCCCCAGCAACTCAGCCATGATCACGCCGGTTTGGGCATAACCATAGTCATCCGATTGCAAACCGGTCATGATCAGGTTCGGTAGCTCATCACGAATTGCTTCCACCAGCGCGCTCGCAGCGGCATAAGGAGAAAGGTGCGTGAGATTGTCGCCCACCACATGAATGGCCCGATCGGCGCCGCGCGCCAGAGCGTCCTTAATGACACTCTTAGCTCGCTGTGGTCCCATCGAACAGACAATTACTTCGCCGCCCAGTTTCTCTCTGACACGCAAAGCTTCTTCGAGCGCGTATCCGTCCGACTCGTTGACCTCGAAGGAAAGATCACCTTCCTCAATCCATGTTCCATCTTTGTTGATTCGCAAGATCGCGTCTTTGCTGGCGACTTGCTTCATCATTACGATAATTTTCATACGCTGTGATTTACGCTCAGAACTTTGTATTTTGTGCTTTGTACTTTGTTCAGTTTCGGGGGTTGACTGTCACCCTCAAAGTTCAAAGTACAAAGTTCCAAGCACCAATTCCCAAGTTCCTCATTCCTCATATCTCTTAAAGAGCAGTGCCGCATTCGTACCACCAAATCCAAAACTGTTGGACAGCGCGTAGTTCACCACAGCCTCGCGCGCCTCGTTAGGAACGTAGTCCAGATCGCATTCCGGATCGGGTTTGAAGTAGTTGATTGTGGGTGGCAGGACATTGCGGTGCAGTGATAAAACCGAGAAAACCCCTTCGATTCCGCCAGCGGCGCCCAGCAGATGCCCAGTCATCGACTTAGTCGAGCTAACGGCAAGTCTATACGCGTGCTCGCCAAATGTTTTTCTGATGGCCAGCGTCTCGAATTTATCGTTGTAAGGTGTCGAGGTTCCGTGCGCGTTGATATAGCCGACTTCTTCCGGTTGAATTCCGGCGTCCTGAATGGTTTTCTGCATAACGCGAATGGCGCCTGAGCCAGTATCATCCGGCATGGTTATGTGAAAAGCATCGGCGGTCATACCATAGCCGACAAGCTCGGCGTAGACCCGCGCTCCCCGGCGGCGAGCAAACTCCAGGTCCTCCAAAATCATGATGCCGGCACCCTCGCCTATCACAAACCCATCGCGATCCTGTTCAAAAGGCCGTGACGCCGTGAGTGGATCATCGTTTCGCGTCGACAGTGCTCGCATGGCAGCAAAACCCGCCACGCTCATGGGCGTGATCGCCGACTCCGCACCACCGCAAATCATTACATCCGCGGCTGCTCGCTGTATGATCTTGAAGCTATCGCCGATTGCGTGAGCCCCGGCAGCACACGCCGTGGCCGTAGCCGAATTCGGACCTTTTGCGTTGTGACGTATCGAAACCTGACCAGCCGCCAGGTTCACTATTGCTGAAGGGATGAAGAAAGGGGAAATGCGGCTCGGACCATCATTGAGGAGCTTTGAATGTTCCCGTTCGATCGCCCAGAAGTCGCCGATACCGCTGCTGATATAGGTGCCGACCTCCTCTGCGATATCGTCACTAACCTCGAGACCGCTATCGGCCACTGCTTCCTGGGCCGCGGCAATCGCATAATGAATAAAGGCGCCCATCTTGCGCGCCTCTTTCTTCTCGACGTAATTCAGGGGATCGAAGTCCTTAATCTCGCAGGCAAACTTAACCGGAAACTTCTCGACGTCGAATCTCTTAATGCGATCCGCGCCGCTCTGACCATTCATCAGCGCAGTCCAGGTCGCCTCGACTGAGTTGCCAATCGGCGTTACCAGGCCGAGGCCTGTAACCACAACCCTACGTGTCAAATCAAAGCTCCTTGAAAGTGGTAATAGGTGAAAGGTTAGCACTCTCACTTATCACCTATCACCTATCACTTATCACTACTTTTTGTGCTGGTCGATGTAGTTGTACGCGTCGCGCACACTCTGAATTTTCTCAGCGTCCTCGTCAGGAATCTCGATGCCAAACTCTTCTTCAAAACGCATGACGAGTTCGACCGTGTCCAGCGAATCGGCACCTAGGTCATCGATGAAGCGCGCATTTGGCGTGACCTCATTCTCGTCCACACCAAGTTCGTCAACGATGATCTGCTTTACTTTATTCTCGATCTCTTGATCGGGCATCTCGTTTTGCTCCTCTGTTTTGTGAAAACTGGTTTTCAGCCCTGAGAAATTCCCAGATTGACGCCTGTTGATTTCAGACTCGCGGTAGCTTCTACGTTGAGACTCTTCACCTCGCGACTGATCTGGCGCATTAGTCCGCTCAAAACTCTTCCCGGTCCAACTTCGACGAAGGTATCAACACCTTCGCGAATCAACAACTTGACCGATTCCAGCCAGCGCACCGGCGATGAAACCTGCCGAACCAGCGAGTCTTTGGCGTCTACCGCTCTTCTTACTTCCGCCGCGTCAACGTTACTTACCAGCGGAATGCGCAAATCGTCAAGACTCAAAGCTTCCAGATCGGCGGCCAACCTCTCTTGCGCTGGCATCATTAGCGCGCAATGAAACGGAGCGCTCACCTTCAGCTTCACCACGCGCTTGGCACCCTTTTCTTTGAGCAGCTCAATTGCGCGATCGATGGCTTCGCTGTTGCCGGCGATTACCACCTGGTTTGAAGAATTGATGTTCGCTGGCGCGCAAACCTGGCCCTGACTCGCCTCCCCACAAACTTTCTCAATCTCAGCCAGTTCCGCGCCTCTCACTGCTGCCATGGCACCCTGGCCTGGAGGAACGGCCTCCTGCATGTAACGTCCGCGCGCCCTGACAGTTCTCGCCGCATCGGCTAGGCTCAGGGCGCCGGCGGCGACAAGTGCTGAATACTCCCCGAGGCTGTGTCCAGCAACGTAGTTTGGCTGGGGAAACCCTTGGGCCTCCATCGCCCGAAGCACGGCGACAGAAACGCTCAGAATTGCCGGCTGCGTGTTCTCCGTCAGCTGCAAGGTTTCCGGCGGTCCCTCAAAGCACAAACGAGAGATAGGGAAACTCAGCGCTTCGTCTACTTCATCAAAGACCTTTCGCGCGGCGGGAAAGTTATCCACCAAGTCCTTTCCCATGCCCGGATACTGCGATCCTTGCCCGGGAAAGATGTAAGCCAGAGACATTGCCGATTGCCATTGCCAATTGCCGATTGGCTCTCTTCCAATATGTGACAAGCAATGTGCGAGTCTTGCCTTTGGCCCACAGGCCCAGACAGAGATCAAAGACTTAGAGTTGGCAATTAGCAATCGAAACCCGCCAATCGTGACTCCAGCTGCCATTCCAATCGGCAATCGGCAATTGGCAATCAAAAATGTCTTCACCACCTCATCAGTACTCCGCCCCAGGTCACGCCGCCACCAAACGACGCCAACAGAATCAAGTCATCTTTCTTAATTCGCCCTGCTTCTACACACTCATCGAGGGCGATCGGGATAGAAGCTGAAGACGTGTTGCCGTGCATCGCAATGTTTGAGTAAACGCGCGCGTCATCAACGTTTAATTTGTTTGCCACGGCGTCTGTAATTCGCTGATTCGCTTGGTGTGGAATAAACAGACTCACATCTTCGGGTGTTAGACCTGCTTCCTCCAGCACTTCGCGCGAGATGTCAGCCATTGAGCGCACTGCCACCTTGAACAGCTCGTTCCCCTTCATCTTGAAAAAATGGTCGCCGGCAGCCAGCGTCTTGGCGCTCGGTGGGCGACGCGTGCCGCCACCAGGAGAATAGAGCTGCTCCTCATATCTGCCGTCAGACTTGATCCGGGTAGCCAGGATTCCACGGTCACCTTCAACAGATCCCAAAACCGCCGCGCCAGCTCCGTCGCCAAACAGTACGCACGTTTGACGATCAGAGTAATCGACGTATTGCGTCAGAATCTCCGCACCGATGACGAGCGCGTTACGCGACTGGCCAGTCTGGACCATCGTGTTCGCCAGGGTGAGACCATACAAAAACCCCGAACAGGCCGCAACAACATCCATAGCGGCCGCCCTATGGGCGCCAAGCTCTGCCTGAATCAAGCAGCCGGTCGAAGGAAGAATCTGATCGGGTGTCACAGTCGCGCAGAGGATCAGGTCGATATCCGAAGGTTCTAACCCGGCGCGTTCGATAGCTTGGCGCGCGGCGCGAACTGCAAACTGCGAAGTGTATTCTCCAGGGGCCGCTTTCCGTCTCTGTTTAATGCCGGTACGCGTAGTTATCCACTCATCTGAAGTCTCTACGGTTTTCTCTAAATCGGCATTGGTCAGAATCCGGATATGAATGGCCGGTGCCCAGAATCCCGGCGCGTACGTTTCCCATCTACTGTCCTCAGTTGCAAAAGGGGACGCTAATACTAACCACTAAAAAAATGAAAAGCCAACTCAATGAAGCGTACCGGTTCATTTTGAGTCCGGAAGTTCAGAGCAACCTTTAGGTTGCGGCTTAGCGGTGCGGGCAAGCTAAAGCTTGAACTCTAAACTGAACCAGCACCCAATGAAGCTAGTGTATACGGACACTCTTAATGGGCTCCTGCGATCCCGCCAGCCCATGTAGCGCGTTGGTTTCGGCTATGCCACGCTCAATTCGCTCACTCGCGCGATTCTCGGAGAACTCCTTTACGTTTCGAATCGCATTGCGAATAGCGCGAGCGTTGGACCTGCCGTGTCCGATCACTACGATCTGACGCACGCCGAGCAGTGGCGCGCCACCATATTCCGAGTAGTCCAGACGTTTCTTGATATTGCGGAAAGCGGGCTTGGCCAGCATAGCTCCCGCCTTTGTGACCGCGGAGACAGTTAGCTCACGCTTGATCATCGACAGCATCGCTTCGGTCAATCCTTCGGAGAGCTTCAACATGACGTTACCTGTAAAACCATCCGTCACGATCACATCTACCAGGCCGGAAAAGACGTCACGGCCCTCCACATTGCCTACAAAATTCAAGCTGCTCATCTCGCGCAGAAGCGGAAAGGCTTCCTTGGTCAGGTCATTGCCCTTCGCTTCCTCTTCGCCAATGCTCATCAAACCAATCGCGGGCTTGATGGTGCCCAACACGGCGCGCGAGTAAGCCTCGCCCATAATGGCAAACTGCACTAAATGATGCGCCTTGCATTCGGAATTTGCGCCCACGTCGAGAAGCAAAGTAGGCTTGGCTGATTTGGTAGGAATGAGCGCTGCAAGCGCTGGTCGATCTACGCCGGGTAACATTCCGATGACCATCTTTGCGGTGGCCATGGCGGCGCCGGTATTTCCCGCGGACACAAAACCATCCGCGCGACCTTCGGTAACCAGTTTCGTCCCAATCCTCAAAGAACTCTTCTTCTTGCGCCGCACTGAGGTGGCGACGGGATCGTCCATGCCGATCACCTCGGAGGCTTCCACCAGTTCAATCCCTCGATCTCCATCTCCCCGCCAGCCACACCGACGAAGTTCAGGTTGAATCTTCTCCGGCTGCCCGACCAGGATTACTCCCACGCCCAGATCACGGGCTGCAGCGAGCGCCCCATCAATCTCAGCGTGAGGAGCGTTGTCGCTGCCCATCGCGTCGAGAACGACTTTTCCCGTCAGACGGGTCTCATTCTTCGACTGATTTCGCAAAGGGAATACTGTTTAGTTGGCTAGGTTTGTTCTACCTGCACCACCTCGCGGTTCCTGTAGTACCCACACTTGGGACAGACGCGATGTTGCAGGCGAGGTTCCTGACAATTTGGACAGAGGGTTGTCTGCGGCACCCGCAGGGCATCGTGCGCTCGGCGTTTCCCGCGGCGAGCTTTTGAATGTCGTCTTTTAGGATTTGGCATGATTACTCCAATCGTAAATAGTGAATCGTAAATGGTGAATAGTAAGAGAGCGGCTTGTTCAATCAACTATTGACGATTCACGATTTACGATTCACGATTCACTAATTCTTTCAGTCCCTTCCAGCGCGGATCAATTTCCGTCGCGTTACAATCACAATCGGTTACATTTCTATTCGCGCCGCAAACCGGACAAAACCCTTTACAATTCTCCTGGCAAATCGCGTGCGTTGGAATGGCAAGCAGCAACTGCTCACGCACAATATCGTCAACGTCAACAAACTCACCGTCAAAGATCGAAAGCGCCAGGTCTTCCTGCGCAAGTTCAGTGGTCTCAAGCGACTTGTAGGTCTCCGCAGTTACGTATTCCAGTCGGAAGTCACTGCTAATCGGCAACTCCAAGGGTTGCAAACAGCGGTCGCATTCTACCTCGGCGATCCCGGCAAACTCTCCCTCCACAACTACTTTGTGTTCAGTGCCACAAATCCGCCCTGAAACCCTTGGAGATCCCGCCAGTACGATCCTGTCATCATCAAGAACCAAGTCTGCGGCTGCGTACTCATGGGCAAATTTGCCCACCTTGTTGTCCAGTCTTGCAATCTCAACCCGCATGACACACTACTCTGTGACAAATATCGTTTTCAAGCAGCTAGTGCACAAAAGTTTTATTATAGCCATGAGATTTGAGGTGTCAACGCGGCTAAAGCTAACTGTTTTCGACATCTACGGTGACGAAGGTATCTAATGCGTCCTTTCGCAGCGCCTTGGCCAGTCGCTCATTGCCCCCGGTGACCAGCCCGCCAGCATCACGTTCGACCCCCTGAAACAAGGGAAAAACTAGGGGCTTTCCTCCGCCAGCTCGTTTTCTACCGGCCAGTTTCGGCTGGCGAGCAAGATTTACATTCTCAGCCTTTTCAAAGAATTTCTTGGCTAACTTCTCCTGACCCGCCCGCCTGTAAATCAACCCCAAGACATAGAAGGCTTCACCATAACCGGCGTCAAGCTCCGTTGCCTTTCGTAAGTGACGCGCCGCCAGCGAATCGCGTGCTAACTGATAATACAGACAGCCGAGTGCGTAATGTGCTTCAGGAGAAGGCTTGCTCGCTAAGGCGCGTTTAAACTCTCGTAGCGCCTTGCGCCAGTTCTCTTCTGCGATGAAGAGGCGACCGAGTCCGTAGTGGGCCGCGAAAGACGAGGCTCCCCGCTGCGTCGCCTTGTTCAGCAGTTCCTTAGCGCGTTCGGTGTCGCCTTCGTCGGCACAAGTCAAGCCGAGCAATAGCGAAACGCGTATGTCCCCTGGTGCAAACTCGTATGCGCGGGCCAGATAGCTTTGAGCGAGCCGCGATTTGCCAGTGCGGAAAAAATGCTCCCCCACAAAGGAAAGCAAGGGAGCATTGCCCCCAGCCAGCCCTACTGCGCGTTGCAGCGATCTAATACCGCGACCTACTTGCTGATCCTCAATCAGGAGGAAACCCTCATTAACAAACTGTTCGAAATTGCCACGTTCGGAACCTTTATAAAACGCAAGGATCTTTACCCGCAGCTCGTCGCGACGTGCGCTCTCTTCCTGCTCTTCGGCCTCCCTCTGACAGCGTGCGTTCCAAAGCTTCTCCAGCCTCGAGCCCTCGACAATTCCGTCTTCCGTCAGTAGGCCAATCAGCGCTTTCACCAAAGCACGATCGAAATAGGAGTTTTGCGCCTGCCGCAGGAGGAGATCCAGACCTCGCTCCAGTCGCTCAGTCAATCGACCCAGTCTGTTCTCCAACGCTGAGATTCGCTCCAGCAAGTGCTCCTCGCTGGAAGCGCTTGATTCAGCAAACTCGTAACGAGATGCGGGAGGCTCGATGATAATCATGAGCCGCGTTCCGCAACGCGCACAAAAATCCTGACCCAGCGGATTTGCCGCCAGGCATTTCTGGCAATAATGAGCTACTGGCGACATTTGAAGTGGTTATAGCAAAAGAGGGCCCAACAATTGTCTTTCTCTCCCGACACTCGGAACCCGATACCCGACACCTGCTGTTAGTACTCGTAAAACCCGCGTCCGGTTTTTCTCCCCAGCCACCCCGCGTCGACATAACGTCTTAGCAAAGGACACGGGCGATATTTTGGATCACCAAACCCTTCATGCATTACGTTCATGATAGCCAGGCAAACATCCAGGCCAATGAAATCCGCCAGCGTCAACGGCCCCATCGGATGATTCATGCCCAGCTTCATAATACCGTCAATACTCTCGCGCGTCGCCACTCCCTCGTAAAGAGTAAAGATGGCCTCGTTAATCATGGGCATGAGAACGCGGTTGGAAACGAACCCCGGAGAGTCCTGACAGTCCAGCGCGGTCTTGCCCAGCTTCTCGGTTAGCGCGCGCACCTTCTCATAGGTCTCGTCGGACGTGGCTATGCCGCGGATGACCTCGACCAGCTTCATCACAGGCACGGGATTCATAAAGTGCATGCCCATGACCTTGTCAGCTCTACTCGTTGCAGCGCCCAGCTTAGTTATCGAGATCGACGAAGTGTTCGAGGCCAGGATCGTTTCGCGAGGCGTGATTTGGTCGAGCGTTTCGAAAATTTCGGTTTTGACCTCCAGGTTTTCCGTTACGGCTTCGATCACGATTGACGCCTC
>CAJDUJ010000020.1_pt1 | contig 9593 bp, 8 predicted proteins | sample 7390331 | NCBI WGS metagenome assembly CAJDUJ01 (sample SAMEA7055674, study PRJEB34461) | soil metagenome | biome: terrestrial ecosystem; feature: Peninsula; material: soil | place: Antarctica | collected 2016 | reverse complement strand
TACGCAGCGGCCATGTCGGCTTCGCTGATGTCGAAATTCGCGGAGACCTTCTGTACGTCGTCGTGGTCTTCCAGAGCTTCCATCAACTTCAGCATCTGCTTGGCCTCAGTCCCCTCTAGTTTCTTGTGCTCCTTCGGGACCATTTCAACCTCTGCCACCTGTGGTTCAATGCCGGACTTCTTGATCGTATCCAGCACACGTTCGAAATCACCGGGGGCGGTAATGATTTCGAAATTGTCTTCATCAGTGCGAAGGTCCTCGGCCCCCGCATCCGTGACCATCTCGAACAGCTCGTCCTCCGATTTTGCGCTCCTGGCGACCGCGATATACCCTTTCTTTTCAAACATCCAATTCACTGCGCCAGCGGCGGCTAGGTTGCCACCGTTCTTGGAAAAGATGTGTCGAATCTCCGCAACTGTGCGGTTGCGGTTATCAGTCACCGACTCAATCAACAACGCCACGCCTCCTGGACCATATCCCTCGTAAGTGATCTCTTCGTAGTTCACGCCCTCCTCTTCGCCGGTGCCGCGACGAACTGCACGGTCAATTGTCTCATTAGGCATGTTGCCGGCCTTGGCATCGAGGATCGCCTTGCGCAGACGGGCATTTCCGTCAGGGTCCCCACCTCCGGAGCGTGCCGCGACCGTTATTTCTTTAATGAACTTCGTGAATAATTTGCCGCGCTTGGCATCGAGCGCGCCTTTTTTGTGCTTGATACTATGCCACTTCGAATGTCCGGACATTTCTAAACCAGATTCCTTTTTTGAGATAACTTGCGAGTCTGTTGGGCAACGGAATATATCACAAGACTCAAATCTTTAAGACACTCCGAAGCCTTGTCGCCCGCGAACAGAGTGCCTTCGGGTGGATGAGAGTTTGGATGCCAATCGGGGCAGTAGCCCCGGCAGGACACTTCAACAGGAACTCCTCTGGCGAGTATATTCAGCGCTTTGGACTGTGAGAAACGAATGGGTTCGTCATTGCGGAGGACTCAAGGCCGGCGACGCGCACGGTCTTGAGTTTAGCCGAACGCCCAGCGGTGATCTCAACGACACCTCGCGGTACGTGGAAAGCACGTGCGAGCAGTCTTACAAGCTCTTCGTTGGCCGCGCCATCAACCGGCGCGGCAACCAGACGCACGCGCACGGCGCCATTGTGCTCACCCACAATCTCGCTTTGCGAGGCGCGGGGTGCCACGTGAACCTTAGAGACGATGCCATCGCGACTTTCGGTGTAGGGGATCACTATAGGAAAATGCCGGCTCCGGTGCCTAGCCGATCAAAGTTCCGGCGATGGCCCGCTGAAACAGTTGCAGGATCAACAAGACGATGATCGGAGATATGTCGAACATACCCAGTGGCGGAATCATCCTGCGAAAAGGACCAAGAATCGGTTCAGTTACGCTTACGAGAAAACGCATTATGCGGTTTCCATAGCTCATTCCCCAGGAGAGGACAATCCGCGCCACGATCAGCAACGAAAACACAGCCAGGATACCAAAGAGTAAATAACCAGCCAGCGACACGAGCGCTCCGCGCTGCAAACTGGTAACGACGCCGCCTACTGTAAAAACTACCGAACCCACCAGCTCTAAAAGCAACCAGCCTATTAGAATAGCGATAAGGATCGTCACGAATGGCGCCAGCTTTTGGTCAAGGCCATAAGACATCAAAATGCGGCGCACCGGAATCAACAGCGGATCACTGAATTGCCGAATAGTAACAGCCGTGCGGCTAAATGGATTCATGTCGGCGTAGTTCACCATCACTCGAGCTAGGACCAGTAGAATGACGCCGACGATCGCACCCACTACCAGGTACCAGATGAGGAGCCACACTAGATTGATAATTATCATGGCTTATGTAATACGTTCACCGAAGATTGCGGTCCCCACACGCACGATCGTAGCGCCTTCTTCGGTCGCCACCCCGAAATCATGACTCATTCCCATCGAGAGCTCGCCTCGGCGGTCGCCGAAGTGTCCTGCCACCTGAAGTTCATCACGTAACTCGCGCAGTCTCCTGAAAAATGGGCGCACCTGTTCTCCATCTTCAAAAAAAGGTGGCAGAGTCATTAAGCCCTGAAAGCGAAGTCGCGAACATTCAGTCACTGCCTTTACCAATTCAGATAACCCGGTCGCCGGCACGCCGGATTTTCTCGTCTCTCCGGCGAGATCAACTTGAATCAGGATCGGCAATTCTGCACGGTGCTCTTCGGCACAAGCGCGATCAAGCCGATCAGCCAGGGAGGCTGAATCAAGGGTGTGGACTATATCAAACAGCCTGACTGCGCGGCGTGCCTTGTTCGCCTGCAAATGACCTATGAGGTGCCAGCGCGCCGTCTCGTAGCGTAGTGCAGGGATTTTCGACTCAGCTTCCTGAACACGATTCTCACCAAAGTCAGTTACGCCAACACCAAGCGCTTCTCTCACAACCGAAACAGGATGCGTCTTGCTGACGGCCACCAGGGTGATCTCTTTTGGCTCGCGACCGCATCGTCTGGCCACAGTCTCAATCTTTTCGCGAACCCGGTCAAAGCGTTCACGGAGACCAGCAGCAGCTTCATTTGGTTCAGCCATTCGGAACTCGACAATGAAAATTACAAAGCATCCCCAACAATACGACTGTCGGCTTTCGAAACGGCAGCCTTTCAAGGCCGCATGGTCTAGCTGTTTCCATGCGATGCGAGTTCCTGATTCCACCTTATCGTGTAGGAAACGGAACTCCGGTAACCATTTTCCAACGACTTAAAACTGGCACGATGACTGTTGTCAGTCCACATGCCTCCGGTAGAACATTAATTTAGCTGACAACTGAATGGACACCAAACCTAGAAACAGGAATGCGATCCACGAAATCACACGAAGTAACTCGAATTAAGGCATCCATTTCGTGCGCTTCGTGTGGTTTCGTGGATCGTGTTTGTTTTTCAGCAGCCTGCTAAAACTCGAAGGAGGGTGTCGAGAGAGCAGCTCGCTCCGCCTTTCTTGACACCCTCTAACTGCCTTCGCATAATGAAACTCCACCTTGCGGATGTGGCGGAACTGGCAGACGCGCAGGTCTCAGAAGCCTGTGATGGTGACATCGTGGAGGTTCAAGTCCTCTCATCCGCACCAAAACCTGTTAAGGAAAAGACGCGAGCCTGTTAATCAGAGCTCGCTTTTTTCGTCGTATTTTTAGGGAACTATGTCCGGCGCTCAGCGTTCCTTGATCAGAATAAATTTGTCACAAGAGGCTGGGGGGCGGTGTTTTCGTACTGAGAGCGGAATTTAGAAGTAATTTACAGAGGGGAAATCACATGAGCTCTGAACGTGCGGCCGCTGTCGAACCTGGAAGTCATCCAAGATTACGAGAATCGTCTTCATCCTCCAGCCCACCGATGCAGCTGAGAATTGCTGATCATCCGGTGCGCGACCGCGTCCAGCGGCTGGTTACCCTTGCCTTGTCACTCCTGAATGAGGCCCAAAACCTTGCACGCGACAAAGCCTTTACCGAAGCGTCGGCTCAATTGAGGAGTCTCAATATGGCGGAGGGCATCGACTTCTATAAAGAGGTTGAGCGCTTCGAGATTGAGTTGATCAGGCTCGCCCTGGATCGAACCCACGGATGCCAGGCCAAGGCCGCCAGGCTACTGGGAATCAAGCCCACTACTCTGAATTCCAAAATCAAGCTGATGGGAATTGAGTACTGAATCGCAGACGGAATCAAATCAGAGAATCTAGTTGACAGCCTCCGACGCGCTCTCAGCCTGCGCCTCGCGACCATCGGAAACAGTCAACGGCTGCTCGTCAAAGAGATTTGAGTCAATCAGCGTCTGCACCCAGTACTGCCCGGCCGTCGGAAAAGTAACGTTAACGAAGAAACTGATGTTGTCGGCGAAACCTCCCGCCGTGATCTCGAAACGAGTAGGCTGAGAGACTACTACGGGGTGTTTGCGGTCAGTCGTCAGGATGCGCACTTCAGACAGGTGAACGCCTTCGCCGCGCCAGTGGTTGACCACGGCAAACTTGATCAGTGACACAGGTAATTGCTGGACCATTATGTTCTGAAACACGCCCATGAAAGAGAGCTTGTTACCAACCTCGAGGCGAACGTCGTCGCAGAATAGGGTATAAAGCAGTTCTAGTTTTTTGTTAGTGTCTTCCGACGTCGCCATGTTGTCTCCAATTAGTAAGACAGACATCCTCGTCTGTCAGAATTTCATCGCCTTCAAAAACGCAATCCTCGCCGAGTACACGCTGAGTGCGACTCACTCATGACGCGGCCCATGAGGTCAGTACCACCTCGCGGTAGCGGGTGGGTCGTCCGCTTAGAAATTGGCAAGTTGGACCCACCCGCTACCGCGAGGTGGTACTGACCTCATGAGACCGTTCGACCATCTTACCCTAACAGTCCTTTGAACGCCGCTTCGTCCAGGACTGTAACTCCAAGCGTTGTCGCTTTGTCTAATTTAGAGCCCGCCTCGTCGCCGGCGATAACGTAGTCAGTTTTTTTACTGACCGAGGACGTAACGCGGCCGCCACGACTTTCAACTAAGGCCCGCGCCTCATCGCGCGTATACCCCGGCAGCGTGCCTGTGAGGACAAACTGTTTGCCGGCGAATCTTTCATCTACCGCTGCTTGATCCCTCTGCTCGATCTTCGTGCGCACACCGGCGGCCTGCAAACGCCGGCAGAGATCCACGTTGCCGGCATCGTCAAACCAGCCTCGCACGCTCTGGGCTACGGTTAAGCCAATTTCAGGAATATCGTCGAGGGCGGCCTCCCTCGCTTCTGCTAACGTCTCAAGTGAGCCGAAGTGCCCGGCGAGTATTGCCGCGGTCCTGTCACCCACATGACGAATGCCCAGCGCATAAAACAGGTTAGAAAGATCGCGGGATTTGCTTGCTTCGATTTGTGTCAGCAGATTTTCCGCTGATTTCTTTGCCATGCGCTCAAGGCCGGCTATCTCTTCCAATGTCAGTTTGTACAGGTCACCAGCGTCGCGCACCATTTTTTTCTCAACCATTTGATCGACGAGCGACTCGCCCAGTCCTTCGATACGCATGGCCCGACGAGAGGCAAAGTGGAGCAGACGGCCCATGAGCTGCGCCGCGCAATCCGCCGCCACACAACGAGCGATTACCTCGCCTTCCAATCGAGAGATTTCGCCTCCGCACACCGGGCACTTTTTCGGCATGCGAAACCGCTTTTCAACTCCCGTGCGCTTTGACTCGATTACCTTCAGGACCTTCGGAATTACGTCGCCGCCCTTTTCTATCAATACCCAATCGCCAATGCGCACTTCAAGGCGCTTGATCTCATCCGCGTTGTGCAGCGTGGCCCGCGAGACGGTGGTTCCGGCAAGTAACACCGGCTCCAGATTGGCCACCGGCGTTAACGCGCCCGTGCGCCCAACCTGGACAGTGATCGCGAGGACTCTTGTCGTCGCCTGCCGCGCCGGATACTTGTAAGCTATAGCCCAACGCGGCGCTTTCTGAGTCGTACCAAACTCGTCCTGCAACGCTGTGGAGTTGACCTTTACCACCAGCCCATCGATCTCGTAATCAAGATCGTCGCGCTGCGTTTCCATTCGGTTGCAGAACTCGATTACCTCTTCTATTGAGGGGCAAAGCTCTCGATGAGGATTGACGCGGAAGCCTGCCTGTTCGAGCCAGTTGAGCGCTTCCCAATGCGTCGCAAAGGGTTTGCGTTCGCCGGCGATCAGGTCGTAGGCAAATAGATCCAGTTTGCGCGAAGCGACGATCCTGGAATCGAGTTGCCGGAGCGTGCCCGCGGCCGCATTGCGCGGATTTGCAAAGCGCGGTTCCCCCTGGTCTTCTCGTTCCGCGTTGGTTTTCTCGAACACGCTTCGCGGTATGAACACCTCGCCCCGCACTTCCACTTCTCTGCCAACTGAATCTCCGTAGCCACGCAATCTAAGCGGCACGCTGCGAATCGTGCGCGCGTTCTGAGTCACTTCCTCGCCAATACGTCCATCGCCGCGAGTGACACCGCGCGCTAGAATCTGATCGTCATAGTGAAGCGAAATCGACACGCCGTCTATTTTGAGCTCTGCGACATACTCCAGGGCCCTGGCTTCCGCCAATCTCTGACACCGTTGGTCGAATGCCCGCAACTCTTCGATGTTGTAACTATTGTCGAGGGATAGCATGGGCCGGCGATGGACGACTTCGGGAAAACCCTCGGCCGGTCGCCCACCAACGCGCTGGGTGGGGCTGTCAGGAGTTATAAGTTGAGGCTGCTCCTCTTCGAGTTTCCTCAGGTGCTCGAGCAGTTTGTCATACTCCGCGTCGGAGATTTCGGGGTTGGCTTTGACGTAATAGAGTTCCTCGTGCCGCCGAATCTCCTCCCGCAGTTTTTCAATCTCTTTTCCGATTGATTGGGCAGTGGCCAACTTCTTCTCCCGACTCTTTCCGCTTCGCACAGCCGGCTAGTGCGTGGCGGCCTTTCCCTCCCGGATACCACTGGTTTTGGTGATGCCGCTGGTTCTTGCTCTAATCTCGCTGGTTGTCTCGCCGAGACTATTGATCACCCGCCCGATAAACTTGATGCTCTGCAAAAAATCATCTACTCGTATGTTCTCGTCAGGGCCATGCGGATTTGAGCCGGCATAACTGATTCCAAATGACGCGACTGGAGTAGGTGGAGAGGATACTCCGCAAACAGCGCCCACCGGTCCACTGGAAGGATCCATCGGGTAAACCAGCGGCGGCATTCCATAAACTTCCATTGCATGTTCGATTACTGCTCGCGCCACCAGTGAGGTTGCGGGTGCCTTAGCCAGGGGCGCGCTGCCTAGTTCGATTATCTCGATATCGTTGAACCCGCGAATATCCAGATGCTGCCTCAGCAATTTGTGCACTAAATCGGGGGTGAGATCAGGTACCAGCCGGAAATCGAGTCGGGCCATCGCCGTGCTGGGTAGGACTGTTTTGGCGCCTGCGTCTGTGTGTCCGGTTTGAATCCCGCAGATAGTGCATGTGGGACCAAAGATGTGCTCCTTTACGAGGGCCTGTCCCTTCATGGCCCGCACCCATCCGACAATGCGAAACTCCTTCTTGAGCCCTGCTTCATCAAGCTCTATCGCTTTTAAGGCTTCCGCGTCTTCGTCACAGATCGGTGCAACATGAGAAGAGAAACGGTCAATAGTGATCACACCTTTGGGAGAAGTAATGGTGGCCAAAGCCTGAACCAGCCGCCAGGCCGGATTGGGAACAATCGCGCCCCACTTCGAATGAAGGTCTGACCGGGCGCCGTGTGCTCGCAGCTCGAGGAAAGTAATTCCTTTGAAACCCAGACTGATTACCGGACGCTCCTTCGTATCGCGATAGCCTTCATCCCAGATGCAACCCCGCGCCGCCAGCAACTCGGGATACTGAGTTGTAAACCGGTAAAGACTCTGACTTCCCAATCCATCCTCGCCCTCGACTATAAACCGGAGCGATATCGGTAACTTGCCAACCGTTTTCTGATAAGCCTCGACTGCTGCCAACCGGGCCACGAGATCTCCTTTACTGTTTGCCGCCCCTCGCGCGAAGAGTTTTCCATCTACGATGGTTGCGGCAAAGGGACCGACCGACCAATCAGTCAAGTGTCCGATTGGCTGAACATCGTAGTGGCCGTAGACGAGAAAAGTCTCTGGACCACCTCCACACTCTCCGTAGATGATGGGGTACCCGGTACCCATCTTGAACGCACGTGTGCCGATTCCGACCCGCTGCATCATTTGCTCGACTGCTTCCGACATGGCTCGCATGCCCGTGCCGCGTGCAGCGACTGAAGGCATGCGACAGAGGGTCTGCAAGCGCTCCGTAAAATTGCGTGCATGGCGGTCAACATAACGATCGAAGCGAGCAAAAGTCATGATCACTCAACCCTTGATTGACAATTCAAGCCCAGCAAAATTTGCAGGTTGGGAAGGGGGCAAAGCGGAGCGCGCCCCCGCTCAAGATCGCAGCCACTCAACCTTGAACTAGCAACCCAAGCTCAGGAAATTCGCAGGTTGGGAAGGTGGGCAAAGCGGAGCGCGCCCCCGCTCCAGCGTAGCGCCACCAACTTTAATTTCTTCAAGACTACACTGGACCGAGGTTGCATAAGAAGTCAGCGGCCTTTCTTCAGCGAAGGGCGCTACGCTGGAGCGGGGGCGCGCCCCGCTTTGCCCACCTTCCCAACCTGCAAATTGCTGAGCCTGAAATGGCAATTCAAGCTTGAGTGCTCGAGCAGCTTGAGCGGGGGCGCGCTCCGCTCTGCCCCTTCCTTACCTGCGAATTACCCTAGGTTACTTTGGGGTTTCACACAGCCTCGTTGTAGAGCAGATACCGGGGATGTGCGGCTGAACGCTCGAATCCAGCGCATACAAGTCCCGCTGAGAAAGCTTGCTCAAATTCTCGTCGCACCCTCAACTGTTCCTGTTTCGCCACTTTCAAATCACGTTTGATTAGGCCGGTCCAGTCTGCGGGAATCTCAATCGCGGCAACCGGCGCAGGTGGAGGCGCAGGCTCGCCCCCGCCGGCTAGTTCAACGACCCGTGGCGAGGAAAGCTCCCATCCAGCAAAGAGACGGTCGCTGGGAAGTCCTTTGGCCGCGGGAGACTGCTGCTCGGGATCCGTCACGTAGTCGGTGCCGTAAAAGTTCTCTCCATACTTCCGCACGACCACGCCGAGACGGTTTAGATTGAAATGCGCGTTGCGGGCCTGCATTGGCTCCCACGTCCACTTTATAAAGCGCCGGCCTTCGGCAAGCGCGCGCTCCCGCTGCGCCCATTTCAGCCGCGCACCGAGTCCCAGATTCTGATAATCCCTATGAACGGCCATCATATGCGAGTAGCCAATGATTTCCTCGCCCCGTATGGCCACCAGATGATGTACGAAGCCGACGACGCGATCGCGGGAGTGGTTCGTAAAGGCCCCCAGGGTCCAGCCGCCGGCCTGACGCGACACAATCAAATGACGGCGCGGCGAAATTTCCAGATCAGGGAGTCCGAAGACTTCACGCTGCAATCTTACACACTGATCGAGCGCCTCAATCGCCACGCATTCCCGAATCTCGATCTCTTCCATGCACCTCTGCTATCCCTTCATGGGACGTGCCGGTAACTGAATGAGTACCCGCAAGCCGCCAGCGTCGCGATTCTGAAGCGTTACGTTGCCACAAATCAGATCAAGCAGACGATGACTGATAATTATGCCAAGCTCATTCACGGTTGCCTCACGTCCGCCTGAAGGTCCTTCCGGATCAAACACGCGCGACAGATCCGCCACATGCGCGCCGCTATCGTCGATCCGGATCCGGATCAACCCGGGGTCCCCAGCGGGGCAGAGCGGGGTCCCCAGCCGAGCATCTCGGCTGGGGTGCAAGACTCGCTGGGGTGGAAGCGTCGCATCAATCAAATCTGCGTAAACAGTAACTTGCTGTCCCGAACTACTCCGGCTCACCGCCCAGCCGAGAAAATTGTAGAGAATCTGGCGCAGCTTTCCCTGGTCAGATACCACGTTCGTAACCTCAGGCGCGAGATCATATTCGAGTCGCACCTGATTCATCTGAGCAGGGCGAGCCACTGCCGCACACGACTCGCGCAGCACCTCGCGTAATG
>CAJDUJ010000029.1_pt1 | contig 9845 bp, 12 predicted proteins | sample 7390331 | NCBI WGS metagenome assembly CAJDUJ01 (sample SAMEA7055674, study PRJEB34461) | soil metagenome | biome: terrestrial ecosystem; feature: Peninsula; material: soil | place: Antarctica | collected 2016 | reverse complement strand
CTCTGCAACCGCTGTTGAGGGTTATTGATTTTCATAGAAGGTATCAGTTGGGATAGGCGAGTAGAGCGGATTAGCATACGGCCTCGCACCGCTCCTCTAGCAATCTCGGTCTTCGCCTCAAACCAACTTAGCCCTCCGTGGTGGCAACGACTCTCCAACCTTAGGAGGCGCGCAAGCTGGTTCCGCTCATGGCATAGAAACGTCCCGTGAAGCCAGTCAGTCGGCGCACAGGCTTGCGCGTGCCGTCTGTACTGCCATCGTCAACCAGCAGAAATTGAACGTCGTAGTCTTGGCCCAACTGCTGTTCGAGGTCTCGGAAAGTCGCGGTCAACCGGGAAGTTTGGTGCTTCGTCCAGCACTCGCACGACGATGTGAAATGCGGACTTGGTATCGGCATGTCCCCAGGTACATTCGGAATTGGTCCTATCGTATTCGAGACCGGGCTCTGCCGCCTGGCCAGGTTAGACTAACATGTAAAAAACACCTAACCAACGCCCGAATGATCAAGGCCTTTGATTGGTGCAACATGCGTGCATTCCCAAACAAATGAACAAAGAAGAATGAATTCCGAAAGAGTGGGAGGATGATCGCACAACTTAGGACAGTCTGGGTCGGTAAGCTCTTTGTTTCCCGCACCTACCCTTCCACGGATTCGCACCAAAATTTCCCTGAAAGAAGAGAAGCAATAGCCCAGATCAAGGCCTCATTTCTGCAGCCTTCATCATTCCGCCCACAACCCGCATTCCGCATTCGTATGAGTTACAAAGGAACGGAAGCGAAGCTGGTACTCGGCTGAAATAATGAAAGCGCACATCATTCGCCGGTGGTTGTTCGGCTCGCGATTGTTCAAGACCTTCAACCAAAAATCGTAACCAGCCAGATCCGCATCACGTCGCAAATACCCGAAGTATTGCATCAGCACAAATGCCGCGTTGTATTGCGCTTGTGCAAAGGTCGGTGAATCTGCAACCAGGCGCACGATCCGCGCGCGGCTCCCATTAGATTCCAGTCCGCGATCAGTGCGGGGCGTTCTGAGGAAAGGTCCACACCTGAACGCCGCTGCACTGTCTGCAGCAATGCATCAATGAATTGAATACCGTCCAGATCTGCGGGGTACCGCTCCGGGAACTCCGCTCTTTGCACCCACGCATCCGCAAACGATTGCTTGCTGGCTCGAGATTACTCCCGTCAACAACGTGCGCGCGATGCGAGGCGAACTCAGCGTAGCTGGGTTGGCGGCCCAGCGATGATTGGTAAAACCGATAGACAAAACTTCCGGTCTGCTGAACTCTTGCTCTATGAAGAAGGCCGCACTCACGTTGATGCGCTCGAGCGGACGCAAGCCACATCTTCCGCCAGACAACCTTGTCATTGTCATCTGCTGGCTCCAATAATTCCATCCCCCAGAATCCGGCCCACAGCCGAGGAAAATCCAGGTAATGCTGACGGACAAAGATCTGCACCCCCGGGTTCGTTGGAGTTGGGGTTGGCGCGGCGTTCATTCCGATAATGGTACCGGCGATAGTTGTGTTGAGATTTGACATTGAGGCGTCGACAGTGAGCGGGTAATTGGGGGCAACGGTGCTGGTGTAGAAGAGCACCGTTCTTGTAGTACTTGACCGTGCCGGCCTCGACTGCGACGCGGAATACGTCGCCAGTCTGGTAGGGCGTGTCGCGGCGGTAGTTGCCCTTCTCGCGCACCTCCAGGTAGCCACCAGTCAGTAAGTACAAAATCTATTCCGAACACGCTACTTCCCGCGCGAACATGGCTGAGCCCGACGTAGCGGTTGGTCGAGGTTTCTGAGGCGGTGAACTGCAGATACCCATCACCGGCGACAATTTCGTGCAGCGAGAACGCCCGTTCGTCATAGCAGCCCTCGCAGCCGGCAATCTTCTGCAGATTGTTATTGACTACGGCACTGTTAGTTAACCCGACCAGATGACGTTTTCGCTCGGCAGGGAGACGGGCGTAGCAGGTGTTGGCGTGGGTGTCGGGTTCGCAGTCGGCGTGGCAGACGGGCTTGGCGTTGGATCCCCACTACAGGTGCAACCGACTGAATTTTAGCCACGAAGAGATCGGTTCGTGCTTGCCCGCCCCAGTTCGAGGTAAAGGCGACAAAGCGTCCGTCCCGTGAGATGTTAGCCCGCGGGCTATCGTAGTAGTTGCGATATACGCTCCGATGATGGAAGAGGCGTTGTATCCGCTGCGACGCATCTGTGGCAATCTGGATCACTTCGTTGCGGAATGGGACCGAGGTCTCTCCACCAAAGAACCCGATCAAAGCCCACGTTTCATCATCAGCCAACATGCTTGTATGAATCGCACCAGTGGTCCAATCATTAATCTCCAGAATAGTTGTAAGCGCATGCGGGGTAGACAGTTTCCGGTAGTTGACCTGGTTTCGCCAGTCATCGTACCCAACATAACAATCCACCGCAGCATCCCCATGGCCGGGCGCGTAGTCCGGAGTACCGTCCGTCAGGTTTTCCTGTGTACCGGTCACAGTGTCAAACACCCTTGATTCAGTCGGGTCTCCAATCGTTCGGTACATTTTAACCAGTAAGTAGCGACCGCTCTTGGAGATCGAAACCTCATCTAGGGTGGGCTCATCTTTTACTATTAACGTATCAGTTGACTTCCGATAAACAACATAGCCGGGAATCGCGTCAGCAGTTCGACGCGTGAACGCGAAATAATCGTCATCGAGCGACTTCGACATTTGTAGGAAGTACTCACCCGCAGGGAGACGCGAGGCCAAGTCCTTCACCAGCGTGTAAGCCTTCGTCGCAGCGTTATATGCATAAATTGAAGCGTTGGCGCTGGCATAAAGCACGTCGGGGTCACTTCCGCTCCACGTCGCTCCCTCAAACACCGGGTAGCCAACGCCAGGGATGGACGGGATCGACTCCTTGGCGCCGAGCGTGAAGCTGGTGGGATTAAAGCTACGGATGAAACCGGTTCCTGAGTGGCCCTTTACTAAAAGCCGACTGTTGTTTTTGTTAAATGTTGGCCAATAGCTGTAGTACGTGCCCAGGTTCGTGCCGTCCTGCTCATCGGTCACGCGCATGATCTCGGCACCAAAGATTTGGTCATAGACAATGCCGCCGGCTGGGGGTAACGCCGGGGCCGGGCCTTCTGGGTAAACGCCACAGTCTGTCTTGATGCTCCCCAAGTTTGAGTTCTGGGCACAAGTGGTGTGCATGATGCCCATGCAGAGCATCAGCACACCGACAATAAAGCTTGAAGCGAAAAACAGACAACGAAATGAAAAGTTGTGTCTGGCAGGCCTGGACTGGGGAATCATTTAATGGACCTCACTTCGGCAACCGGACGATCTCCCGTTTGGGCAAGAGACTCCTGACTCTGCGTAGCGTAACAAGGCAGGTGTGGCGTTATCGGTGATTGCTGACTTCAGAGGAAAATCCCTGAGGCGAATGTGTCCTCAAAAAGTGACAAAAACGAAGGTACATCATGAACACGACGTATCTGATTTAATCCCCATCAACCAGATTTTTATCGGAGTTCTTAACGAAGATGAATTCGTTGCAGCCCAAGCCGACCCCGCCACATTTTAGTTTTGTCAGCATAAACCCTCTGGCCAGGAAGAAATCGAAGATCTCTTCTGGAGCAGCAACTTCATAGGGATAGCCCCCGACCCAGTCCACAACCCGGCGTCGTGATCTTCGGCATCTTTCCCGCGTACGCCGGAGTCACACGCTCGCCCTCACCAGACTGCTCCGACCTCTGGCCTCTAAAATTATCGTGTCGCCAGGCTGCGCTTTTTTGAGGGCAGCATTTAAGTCGCTCCCGGCTTTGAGAACAATGTCCGTCGGTGAAACTGACTGCATTGCGCGTCTGGGACGCTGCTGTTGCAGACGAGTTAAGAAGCCCGATCGCGTTAGTGCGACAGCCAGGGAACCGATGACCGCGAGAGTTGCCAGCGTTAGGGCTGATACTTTCATGAGTGGCTTAGCAAGCATTTAGCTCTCAGGTTCCTCGGTTGCGCTTAGCCCAGATTACGGTAGAAGCCTGATTCAAACATAACACTCTAGTAGAACCGCCAGTAATAGACCAGCTTGATGTACTCGCCAGCGACAGTGCTCCAACCACCAACGTGGAGCCACCACGTTGGTGGCGGCGGGGTCTGCTGGCCCGGGGGAGGCGTGACGAGGCCGATCTTAACTCCGCTGCCGGCGAAGACCTTGCGCATCGTCCACAGCGCCCGCCGCGAGTGATAGGGGGACGTCACAATTAGGACCGAACTCAGCTTGCGGTCTTCCACATACCGTCTGACTAAAATGGCCTCGTCATGCGTCCCCGTGACAAGCTCCGACAGTACCACCACTCTGGCGCGCGGCACGCCCGCACGTTCCAGTTCTGCCACCGCGCGCTCTACGAAGAAGGGATTCCGCTGCTCGGCACTGGACCAACCTCCGCGCTGACCGTCATTGGTTACGATGATCTCCGTCGCGCGTCCTGCCAACCAGAATTGCGCGGCCCAGCGTGTCCGTTCCACGTAAGCTGACGAGCCACTTAACACTACCGCTACGTCGGCACGCGGCAATTCAGCCTGGACAATCAGCAGGCGTGCAGCCCCCCAGGCTAAGGCGCACCACGCCACTAGTAGTAGGGCAGCGAAGCAGAGCGCGCGCAGAAGTCGGCTCCGCGTCAGGAGCGGGCGTGGCAACCGGCGTCTGCCGGGCTCGCTACCAGCAGATGCCGCGATAGCGTTCATCACTGGTTCGCCCCTCAAATAAACGCACAAGATCGATCACTACTTGATCGGCGCGGAGATCTGTTTCGAGTTCGAAAAACTCTGGGGCCTCGTTGCCAATAATGAGCACGTCTGAGTCTTCCAACACCTCCTGCAGGCTATCGCGCATCAACTGCGAGATATGAGGAATTTCGCGCTCAATGTACTCTTTGTTGGCGCCAAAAAGCCGCGCCAGCGAAACATCGCGATCGTAGATGGAGAGCTGATAGCCTTTCCCGATTAAGGTCTCGATCAGTGATACCATTGGAGATTCGCGCAGGTCGTCTGTGCCAGCTTTGAAGCTGAACCCAAGCACTCCGATTCGCTTCTCTCCCGTGCTGACAACCATATCTACCGCTCTTTCAATCTGAAGGCGATTGCTCGGTAGGACCGCCGAAAGCAGCAGCACTTCGACATCGAGTTCCTTTGCTTTGTAATTAATCGCCCGCAAGTCCTTGGGCAAACATGAACCGCCAAACGCGAAACCCGGTTTCAGGTAATAGGGTGATAGGTTGAGTTTTGTGTCCTGGCAAAAAATGTCCATCACTACATGACTATCGATAGCAAGCGCTTTGCAAATATTGCCAACCTCATTGGCAAAGCCAACCTTCAACGCGTGAAAGCTATTGCACACATACTTGACCATCTCCGCGGTCTTTAGCGTCGTTACAAACAGCGGCGCATCGATGTTCGCATAAAGTGCGCGCACTACGGCTGCGGCTGTTTCATCGTCTGCGCCAATTATAGTGAAGGGCGGAGCGTAAAAGTCCTTCAATGAAGAACCTTCGCGCAGAAACTCCGGATTGATGCAGACACCGAAATCCGCGCCAGCCATTTTCCCAGAAGCTTTTTCCAGCGCCGGCACGAGGACATTCTCGATCGTTCCCGGCAGCATGGTGCTGCGCATGATCACGACGTGCCGCTCCTGCTTGGTTCTTAAAGCTGCCCCGATCTCCTCGCAAACCCGTGTGACGTAACGGAGATCCAGACTACCGTTGGAATTGCTGGGAGTACCAACGCAAACGAGTGATACTTCAGAATTATTCACCGCCTCGGCTGCGCTGGTTGTAGCTCTCAGACGGCGCGAAGCCACAGCTTCCTTCATTAGCTCGCCGATACCTGGCTCGATAATTGGACTATTGCCCTTGTTGATGATCTCGACTTTGGTTGGATTAACATCTACACCTGTCACGTCGTGTCCTTCTTTCGCGAAGCACGCAGCCGAGACGCACCCAACATAACCAATACCAAAAACGCTAAGTTTCATTCGGAATGCCTTCTAATCATCAAAGTGGGCACAACAAAACCTCAGCAGAAACGATCCGGTTGGGAGCGGAAATCTTGCCGCTCGTGCCATGTTTTGATCGCAAATCGTCTTAAACTCACCGGGGTTGTCGTATCAGTCCCAGCAAAAAGCTCGAACCCCAGGACAAATGAATCGTCAAAAAAATCAAGGGCATGACTAACAACATACCGATGCCGCCCTGATTGCGCCGCATAACTTGCCAGCCAAAAACTAACGCCAAAAAAGCATATAACGAGATTTCCAGAGCCAACAAAAGCAGTATTGGAGTCCAGAAAAGACTCAGCAGCGTCAGCAACGCCAGCGACAAAACGAAAACAGGCGCGACCAGATGGCGCAGCTTTATTGAGCGCGGATGCAACTTTAGCATCTGGGCCTTCCAGCGGCCGTAGCGCAGATACTGGACGGAGAGATCCTTCAATGTTGTTCGTGCAAAGTAGTCGCAATGCCCCGAACGATCCAGAATCACCTGCTGCCCAGTAAGCTGAACGCGATAGTTAAAATCGTAATCCTCATTCGTCAGCAACGACTCGTTAAATCCCTTCAATTCCACCCAGAGCGACTTTCTAAAACAGGCAAAGGCTACCGTGTCGACTGGCTCCTGCAACGATTGGCCTTCGCTCAAGCGATACTTTGCGTCACCAATACCAAACGGATGGGAAACTGCGCTGGCGATGGCCCGCGCTGTCAGTGTGCTCGCGCCAGGCCGCACGCGACACGGCATACCGACGACACCTGCCTTATCTTGACTGAGCACTTCGACGCACCGGCGAATATAGCCCGCGGATGGCGCAGTATGGGCGTCCATGCGAGCGATTATGTTTCCCCGCGCCGCCGCCACACCGAGGTTTAGCGCGGTGGGGATATTTTGGGCTGCGTTATCGATCAGAGTAACCGTCAACTCTGGCGAACTCCGCTTGAATTGCTCAACCACCGCGCGAGTTTGGTCCTGAGAGAGACCGTCGACAACGATGATTTCAAAAAGATCGTTGTCATATTGTCCGGCAAGCTGCCGCAGTGCGTCTCCGATGAATCGCTCCTCGTTGTAGCAGGGGATCACTACCGACACGCTTTCCGTGTCAGAAGAACTAGCGGAAGGAGGGCGCTTTTCTGCCACGGCTTCTGAAGATCTCGAAATCGCCATTGCCTCAGACTACCTCGGGCGCATTGCTCTTCGCCGAAATTGCTAACTTGACGGGCGAAGCTTGCCCCTCGCGAGTTAGATGTTCGCAAATCTCTGCGAATTTTTCCGCAACCTTATCCCAGCCAAACTGATCCCGCACGCTCTTTGCCGCGCGTTGACCCATCTCTCGGGCAGCGGCGGCGTCGCCGAGCAAGTGGATTACTGAATCTGCGAATGATTCCGGAGTGTCGGCGAGCAGTAGTTCGACGCCATTCTGCACCGGCAGGCCCTCGGCGCCAATCGAGGTTGACACAATCGCCTTCTCCATTGCCATCGCTTCGAAGATCTTCAGGCGAGTTCCACCGCCGATTCGCAAAGGAACAACGTAGGCAGCCCCACGTTCCATATAGGGCCGTACATCGTCGACTCGTCCCGTGACAAGAATCGACGGATCTCGCTTGCTAAGCTCAAGTAAAGCTGAGTAGGGATTACGCCCGACAACCGTGACTGTTAGGTCAGGAACTGCCTGTTTAATGCGCGGCATGATCTTTTCCGTGAAATAACGAATGGCATCTTCGTTTGGCAGCCAATCCATCGAACCAGTGAAAACAACATTGTGCGGCTCGGTCTTTACCTGTTCACGAGGTCGAAAAAAGTCTGTGTCGACGCCGGTTGGCACGTCGAATACGGCTGTTAGAGAATAATCTCGCCGCATTTGATCGCGGTCCTCGGCCGATACCGCAATCACGCAATCAAATTGGCGGCACATCTGCTTCTCGAAGGAACGCATCTTTCGCCATTGCCCGAAAAGATAAGTCTTCTTAAGCGGATTGCTCTGCATTTCGTAATGCCGCTTCCAGATCATGGCCTCGACGTTATGCTGAAACAGGACCGAGGGGCAGGGCAGATCGTCGGGGACATTTACGGCTGGGGCCAGGAAGTCGCAGATTAGAACATCAAACGCTCCGGCGCTCGCTCGCTCGAGAATCTCCCGGCGCATCGAGGGAGATTCGTACTTCTTGATTGCATAGGGTTGCGACGAAATCAAATTTGATAGCAGCTCCGCATAAAATCCGGTCGTAAACTTCTCACGCTGATGATGCGGGATGCATACAAGCTCGTGACAGTACTCCTCAGCTTTTTCCCGCGCATTAACGCCCGCGGATCCATTTTCGAGTTTCGAGTTTCGAGTTTGGAAATGGAGAATCATCTACGAGGTGCGTTCCGTTCAATGGTTGATGAATACATTTTGAGCGACGAGTAATGGCGCGAGGCCTTTTGATCCCGATTTTGTTAGCAGTCTCGTCAAAAGACATCAGACCAGGCTCGTTGATCCTTCCAACTGCGTTGCATTCGGTTGAACTGCTCGGCGGACCTGCTAACAAAACCTGCGATCCTGTATTACAGAGATCCCGAAACCGTTGTCAGACTTCTCGCGGAACGAGCTTGCACTTAACGACAGCCGTTGTAAATTCACGCGTCAAACGATTTTGTAACGGTCGCAGTTTGCGTATCGGCGTAGCGTCGAAACTTTCAAACCGAAATCCGCTCTGCGAAACGATCTTTTCAAAGCGACTGATGGTCATCTGATTCAACCCGCCTCGCACTTCGCCAAAGCAAGTGGCTCTCTCTCTTGAGAACTCTCCATACCAGCGCATGATCGCCTTTTCAGTGAAGACGAGATGAGCCCAGGGGAAAATAGAAAAACCATGTCCGCCGAGCGGGTGATACCAGGTAGGGCCGAAACAAGCGAGAATATAGCCATCTTCCTTCAACAGCCCCCGCATGGTACGCAGAATCGCCGCGGGGTCGGCGAAGTGCTCAAAAGCGTCCATCGTCATGATTACGTCAACCTTCTCGCTGGGGGAGGTCGTGAAGACACACTTATCACCGACTCCGGCTTCTTCCGCTCGTTTCCTCGCGCCCACAAGAGTGTCCTCGTAGAGGTCCAGACCAATAACCTTGCGCACGCCGTGCTGCGCCATGTCGATCGATTCCAGTCCGCCCTCGCAGCCAAAATCGAGAATCACCTTGTCCTCAAGTTCTTTCCAGATCTGCGGCCCGAAGAGGACCTCTACCTTGCTGCGACCTTGATACGCTGTGTAGTCGTTGTTCCCAGTGCTGCCCGGGCTTAGATAACGCAGAAGACGGTAGCCTAATGTTCCACCGATGATGCCCATTACCATTTACCATTTACCATTTGCCATTTACCCCACTACATTGCGGCGACTTCCGTTAAGGGTTCGCAGGGCTCACTCACACCTTCTCCATCGAACCACTGCCGCTGCCAGATCTCAAAATTTACGAGCGCCCAGAGTCTTTCCGAATGGTTCTCGGCCCCGGTCTGATGTCTTTTGACAATGTCGCGAACGAAATTAGGTTCAAAGAGCCCGCGGCCCACTGCCCGTTCACTCAAAACATACTCATCGACCACTGAACTGTAAGCGCCGCGAAACCAGGTACCAATCGGCACCGGGAAACCCATCTTCGGGCGTGATAAAATTGATTCAGGCAAAACGCCTTTCATGCTCGCACGCAAAATGTATTTGGTAGTTGCGCCCCTTAGCTTCAGTCGTTCGGGCAGGCTGCATGTAAACTCCACCAGCTTGTGATCCAAAAAGGGCACGCGACTCTCGACTGACGTAGCCATGCTCATCTGATCCTG
>CAJDUJ010000040.1_pt1 | contig 9913 bp, 9 predicted proteins | sample 7390331 | NCBI WGS metagenome assembly CAJDUJ01 (sample SAMEA7055674, study PRJEB34461) | soil metagenome | biome: terrestrial ecosystem; feature: Peninsula; material: soil | place: Antarctica | collected 2016 | reverse complement strand
CTCGGTGCCACACATGGGCTGAACCTCCGCGGCTTTGTTCCAAGAGTGACGAAGCAGCAGCATCTCACGACTTTTGAGGAAAAGCCGGACCTGGCGCAGAGATGTTGTGACGAGTTACGGCCAGTCGATACGAGACAAGGCCAGGGGTTTCGATGAATCGAGCAACAATCTTCAGCAACGAAGTTGAACTGCAAGCGCGCCTTGCGGGAGGGCTTATCCCAGCGACGCCTGTTCCCTTTGACAGCAGTGGCAGATTGCACACGCGGGCGCACGAATCCTATTTACGTTACATGTCGGCGCAGCCCATTGCCGGCGTCGCGGTTTGGGCGCACACCGGACGAGGGCTGATGCTGGACGATGAGTCGGCCCTAACGATCTTGCAGGATTGGCGCAGTGCTTTGCCGGGGAAAGTAGTGATTGCTGGCGTGGGAGCAACAATGGGTCACAGCTCAGAGCGAGCCACGGCCGAGACAGTTGGCATGGCCGAAAGAGCCGCCCAGTTCGGAGCATATTGGCATTACCCGAGGTCCTCGGCATCAAGATGGCAACCCTCGATAGCGTGATTACTTACCAGGATGTCTCGCGACGGTTGCAAACCCGGCATCCTGACAAATTGCTCATCACGGGTGAGGACCGTTTTCTCGGCTACAGCTTGCGGCGCGGCGCACGCGCGGCCCTCATCGGCATGGGCGCAGTGTGCTGTGATCTCCAGGCAGAATTGCTGGTGGCTCATATGAATGGCGATGCTACTCGCTTTCTCGAACTCTCGGACGCCGTCGATAGACTCGCCGAAGTCCTTTTCGTTAACCCGATGGAGGGTTATATCCGTCGCCTGCTGTGTGCACTGGCCCACCTCGGTGTGATCCCAAGAGAGGCAGTCAACGATCCGTGGGGGCCTCAACTATCTCGGCAGGAGTTCGAAGATATTGGTCGAACGCTAGACTCTTTGACGGCCGCCGCTCGGAGTGCATCGATTCAGGAGCTTTAATTGTCCCTGGTTACACTACGAGATCTGAAGATCGACTCCGCGGTTCGCTCAAAGCTCGCCGCGGACTACTTACGTTTCAGGGATGGCCTGCCGCCCTCGCTCGAGGATTACGTGCAGGAGTCCTACGGGATTGATTTGAGCAGCCGGTTTGGCGGACTGCCGGTGAAGAACCCTTTCGGGAAAGCTTCCGGGCAACTGTCGCTCAACGTCTCGCAGGTGCGCCGCGATGCTGAGGATGGCCTTGGGTTTGTCGTACTCAAGACGATCATTGCCGAGGATGCCAGCGGCGCCCAGTCCATGAGCGAGTGGGCGATTCATGAGACACGGATGCTCGCGGAGCGGATTAAGGGCGCCGACGGAAGTAGCGGGTGGACGGTAACGTGGAAAGGGCGCGGTTGGTACGACACGTTCGAAAAGTATTTGGAATTCTTCAGCGAGGCGCTGGAGGTAGGTCGCGGCAGGGAAATGCTGGTAGTGCCCTCTTGCAAGTACCATCTGCCTGGAATTGGCGAGGTTGAGTGGAAAATCGGTGAATACGAATACACTACCCGGCGGTTGCTTGAGGTGTGGCGACGATACTGGCCTGCTGAAACCGCCATGCCCATCGAGAAAGACTTCAGCCCGACATTGGCCGGATCCGATCGCGCCGTGCAAACGCAGATCATAATTGAATGGCTGCTGCGTGTGACGGAGTTAATTCGACGAGCGGCAAGCCCCCATCCGATAACAGTCGGTCTAAAAGTGTTCAACGCTGTCCTCGAGGAAGAATTTCAGCTCGAGATGCTGCGAGCTATCAACGAGCAGTGTGAAGGCGACGGTATACCTGACTTCCTCATCTACGCCAACCGTCTCTTCGATCCAAACCTCGAGTTTGACGGCGTGCGCGGAGTGGCCTACGGCGGCCCTGATCTGAGCGCACGCAACCTTTCAGTTTTGGGCCGGATGCGCATGCTGGAACAGGAAGGCAGTGTCCCCGTTTCATGCTGGAACAGGAAGGCAGTGTCCCCGTTTGTCGCTTGCCAATCAGCGCCACCGGCAACATCACGTCAGGGCGCACGGCCGTCGAATACTTGCTGCGGGGGGCGAGCAGTTTTCAGATTCATTCCTATTTTCAACTACCCTCCAGTGAGTATGAGATGCGGACTGGGAGCAAGACTTCTCGCGCCCTGCATGAAATCTATTTCCACCCGGAGGAGGGGCTGATCGCGTGGGTGCTGCACCTCCGCCGAGCGTTCGACTGGCCGTCCGACTGGAACGTTACGCAGATGGCCGAATTTTGCATCGAACCAAAGAATCACGTTTGGGCGGAGCCGGCGCCTGCGCATTATTGAGAGAATGCAGAATGAGGAACGGCTTGAAGTTCGGTTGCTTGGCGAGGTAGATATCGCCGCTGCAGTGCGACTCAAGGAACTCGCCGGGTGGAACCAGACGGAGGATGACTGGCGGCGGCTGCTTCGTCTTGAACCGAACGGCTGCTTCTGCGCTACATTAGGAGGCCGCGTGGTGGGCACAGCCACGACCACGACTTACGGACGTGACCTTGCATGGATCGGGATGGTGCTGGTGGACCCTGACTACCGTCGCCTCGGAATCGCGACGCGCTTGATGCACGCGGCCCTTGACTACTTACATGCGGCCGGGGTTGTGGCCGTGAAACTGGACGCGACTCCGGACGGCCGACCGTTGTACGAAAATCTCGGTTTCAAGGAAGAGTCGCTAGTTGAGCGTTGGACAGGAGTGGCGGACGCGCGAGGCTCCGATTGCCAGACGATGAATCCTTCTGCGATCAAGTCAGCGATCAGCGAAGCCTTAACCTTTGACCGTCACGCTTTCGTTGCCGATCGCTCGAAGTTGATTGAGATGCTTGCTCAGGATTTTTATGTTCCCCCGCTGGTTGCCAGGTCACCGGATGACAGGTTAACGGGGTATGCACTGACGCGGCGAGGAACCGCCGCCGCGTACATAGGGCCCTTGGTGGCAACGGCTCCGGAGGCTGCCACCTCGTTGGTGGACGGGATGTGCAATCAACTCGTAGGCCAACAAATTTACATCGATCTCAATACGGATTTCGAGACTGGCCGGGAAGTGCTAACTGCCAGGGGATTCGTCAAGCAACGCGATCTAATTCGCATGTCGTACGGCGAAACGAGCGTGGCCGGTACTTCTCCGTCGATCTTCGCCATTGCCGGACCTGAATATGGATGAGACGGGTTTTCAGATTACGTACGCGAGTTGAACTTGAGGAGTGATTGAACTGACTTCATTTTCCACGATCAACGGGACGAAGAGAATTAGCGGGTGCTGTGCGTCGTCAACAACAACAACAGTGAAGTCATTCAACTACAGAACCGAGGAGTGGTAGCGACCGGGTGAAAGCCTAAAGGAACCTGCAAAGTTAGCAGGGCTTGGGCCGTCTTTTAGAAACCGCAGAGACTTGTTCAGGAACAAACATTAGTGCCAATGAGCGAACTCGTTTTTGAGGAGCGAACATGAACATAAAATCATCATCTGCTACTTCAATCACAGCCGAAGGACTTGTCGATAAGTTTCGCGCGGACAAGCTAAATGTATACATCTACGAATCAAGACCAATAATGGGGGCCGCAGCAGCAGCCGTCGTAGCCGCAGAAATCCGCGGATTAATCCAGGGGGGCGGTCAGGCGGTCGGCATCTTCGCGTCCGCGCCGTCGCAGAACGAATTTCTGGCGGCGCTGGTTGAAGCTCCCGACATTGATTGGTCGCAGGTTGTTGGTTTCCATCTCGATGAGTATCTCGGCATGGACGACCGGGCGCCACAATCGTTCCGACGTTTTCTCGTCGAGCGTCTGGTCAGCAAAGTCGCGCTGAGCGAATTCCACGGGCTGAGGGGCGACACGGACGATGGCGCAGGTGAGAGTGAACGGTATAGCCAACTGCTCGTGGCTAACCCTCCCGACTTCGCCGTGCTTGGCATCGGTGAGAACGGTCATCTGGCCTTCATCGATCCGCCCTTTTGCGACTTTGACGATCCGAAGGCAGTGAAAGTAGTCGAGCTTGACGACGTATGCCGAGCGCAGCAAGTAAATGACGGTTCGTTCGCAAGGATTGACGAGGTGCCTCGCCACGCACTGTCCCTGACGATTCCAACCCTTTTGGCTCGTCCGAGGCTATTTGCAATTGTGCCTGGGCCGGCTAAACGAGGGGCAATTAAGAGCACTATCGAGGGGCCCGTGGCGACCACGTGTCCGGCTTCCATTTTGCGCCGTCACCCTGACGCACATCTCTTCATTGATCGTGATTCGGCATCGTTGCTAGCACGACGTTGAAGAGCATCACGCTAGCGCGAGTTAACTTTGGAGCGCTTACGGTATGAGAGTCTTGCGCACGGATTCGCATCTTCCGGGTCGGTCAGACGACAACCCCCTGCGGGGTGAACCATACATCCTGCAAACAGGGAGAACCGCATGCGCTCTTCAGTACAGATCATAGACTACGTAGTATTGGTCTGCTATCTGCTATTGATGGCAGGGGTCGGCGCCTTCTTCATGCGTTTCATGCGGGTGGGAACGGATTTTCTCAAAGGCGGAAACCGCGTGGAGTGGTGGGTCGCGGGAATGGCCTCATTCATGTCCGGCTTCTCGGTCTGGACATTCACAGGGGGGGCCGGCTTCGCTTACCGGCATGGCGTAATCGGAGTTTTTCTGATGGCCCTGGCAGTGCCCGCGTTTTTCTTCGGCTACATTGTTTTCGCGAAGTGTTGGCGGCGCTCGCGCGTTACAACCGTAGTCGAGTACATCCGGAGCCGCTTCGGTGATGGCACGCATAAAACATTTTCCTGGTTGACTGGACCAAGTCAGCTGATGTTTGGCTCAGTCAGGCTCTTCGCACTTTCGAGCTTTATGTCCGTGGCGTTGGGAGTGCCGGTCGAGTACCTGGTGATCATCTGCGGGCTGGTGGTGCTCGGTTACACCTCGCTTGGGGGCTATTGGGCCGTTTGTTTCACGGACATGTTTCAATTCATGTTTCTTTTCCCGATCGCCTGCATGCTGATGGTGCTGTCGCTTTCCAACGTGGGCGGCTTCAGTAACTTTGTCGCGCAAACACCGCAGGGATTTTTCAACCCCCTTGCCGGAGAGTACGGCTGGTTGTTCCTCATCGTCTATACGATCTCTCAGACGGCCGGCTACAACAATTTTGGTAACGCGCAACGATATTTCTGCGCCGATACTGAGCAGTCAGCAAAACGGATCGCCATTCTTTGCATGATCCTCTTCACCATCGGGAGTGTCATTTTTTACCTGCCACCTCTAATCGCACGGGTTACACTACCCGAACTCGGCACTGCAGCCAACGGTCTAAAGCAGCCCTCGGAAGCCGCCTACATCGCAATGGGTATGCGCGTACTCCCGCCGGGAATGGTCGGCGTGCTCCTGGCCGCGATGCTGGCTTCATCGATGGCTTCGTTGTCGGCCCACAACCACATAATTACCGGTATCTTCGCCAAAGACCTGTATCAAGGCTATCTGCGCAAGGACGCATCCGACCGCCACATGTTAACGGCCAGCCGGTTTACTTCACTGGGGGTGGGTTTCATGATGATTGGCGTCGCGCTTCTTTTTGCTCAGGGTGCAAGCGGTATCTTTACGCTGCTCTTCATCCTCGAGTCGATGTTTCTGATCCCGCTCGGCCTGCCCCTACTCTATGGTTTCCTGGTCAGGCGCGGTCCCTGGTGGTCGGCCGTTTTTGCGTATGTGGTCGGTGCGATTACATCGCTGTTTGTCAACCTCTACCTCAACCGCTATCTAGGCATGGGGCTGAACGAGACTTACCTGATTGGCATTCCGTCGATTACGACAACTGTCGCATTCTTCCTCCCGGTCATGTTGGTCAAACCGAGGAGCGAGGATGCTGGCCGCGTCAATGCTTTCTTCAAGAAGCTCGATACGCCGATTAATACGGCGACTGAATTAGGTGCGGCGGGCTTTTCCGGGCGTGGTCAATTGGCGCTGGTTGGTAAGGTTACGACCGGGATGGGTCTCGCCAGTTTCTTAATTGTGCTTGCGAGTTCGCCGGGACGCGACCGGATGATTACTGCCATTTACGCTGTGGCCACAACCATCGTCGGACTAGCCTTTGTCGCCGCCGGGCGCATGCCGCAAGACACCGCTCAGATGCCGAGGGGATCTGCTCCTGAACTCGTTGCCGAGGAGGACTGAAAAGGTGAAATGGTTGATCGTCTATTGGTAATTGGAGAGGGAAAAACTCGCCCCGGTAGCGGGGAGGACTCAAAGGTGACGCGCAAAACTAGCCAAACTAAAACACTCCCACTTACGAGACCGCTTTCGCTTTCTAAGATTCGGGAGAAAGCTAGAACCCTGGCTATGGTGCTACTCCTCACCCATCTGCTGTTGCCCGCCGGGGCCTCGGCGTCTGAGGTGGGCATATGGGCTGTGAATGATGGAGAGAAGGTTGAGCGAGACGACCTCAATAATCCGAATAAGGGCGCTAATTCTGCATGGGACGGGCACAAAATAAAGATCTTCGGGGCGCGCAACGAGATCATCGCTTTCCAGTTGATCATTGAGTCGGGACGGGACGGCATCAAGCAGTTGACCGCGACGCTGCCAGAACTTCGCCAGCGAGGCGGCAGGGGCAGGATCATATATGCACCTCCCGCACTAGATCCGACTAACTATGTCGGGCGGCCCATCGAACTGTTTTCCGTCAACTACATGAACGTCGAGAGAGCGTCACATGCAAGCTGGGTCTTCAAACCGGGCTCCCCAGCTACGCCGAAAGACCCGACGGGGTGGAAGACCGTGCAGTTGGTACCCGAGAATGCAAGAGTTGGCCGTGGTGGCTTTCCGCTTCAGGTCGCGCCGTTGCAAACTCAGGCGGTGTGGATCGAAGTCTACACAGATAAAATTCTTCCGGCCGGGATTTATAGCGGGCAAATTAATGTCACTGCTGATGGTTGGAAGCAGATGATCCCAATTGAGCTCGAGCTCTTTGATTTCACCTTGCCGGATCAGAACAGCATGGACGCGATGGTCTACTACGAAAGTTTGCAGCCAGTCATGTACCACGGCCGTAATCTCGATCCCCAATATCATCGATTTGCACATCGCCAGCGAGTCGAGCTAGTTCACGCCTACGATATTAAAACTGCGACAGCGGCTCTGGGTCGTTTCAACGGCGATGATTTCACCAGAGTGCGCGGTTATGAAGGCCCGGGTGAAAATGTAGGCAATCGAATAATCCCGCGCACTTTTTATGGGCCCGGCAAAGACTTCGATGAACGTGCGAGCGCATGGCGACACTCGGACGAATGGATGACGTTCGTCAGCCAAAAATTCCCCGCTGCGATCACGTTCTTTTACATGCCCGACGAACCGGGGCGGTCGGAATACGCGTACATTCGCAAACTCGCCGACAACCTTCACTCCAATCCAGGACCCGGAAAAGCCTTGCCGGCATTCGTAACCAAACGTTACGTGAAAGAGCTCGACGGTTCGATCGACATCTGGGATACAGGACCACTTGGTTACGACATAGAGCGCGCAATGGAAGAACGCTCACGCGGTCATAAGTATTGGATCTATAACGGCGGACGCCCCGCTGCCGGCGCCATTGTGATCGACGCCCCCGCTACCGATCCACGCGCGACCATCTGGGCCTGCTTCAAGCACGGCATCGACAATTACTTTTACTGGCACGGCGTCCATTGGCAGCACAATAGGCAGAAGGTGGGCGAGCGACGGCAGGACGTTTGGTCCAACCCAATTACGTTCGACAATCGCGGACAGCCGAACAAGCCGATAAAGGATCAGGGTTACATTAACGGCGACGGAGTACTCATGTACCCCGGCGAAGAAAAACTACATCCCGAGCAAGACCGGGGCATCGGCGGACCTATTAATACCATTCAGCTCGCAAACTTCCGTCGGGGCCTGCAAGACCATCTGTACCTAACGCTCGCTCGCCGGCTTGGTTTGAACCGATTGATTAACGAGGCCCTGCACGCGGTTGCGCCGCGTGTCTTCTCCGAGGCTAAAGATACAGTCGGCTTCGCCGAGACCGGCAATGAGTATGAGCACGCGCGCTACAAACTCGCGCGGGCTATCGCACAACGTAGGAATCGCAAAAAGTAGTAACCACTGAATAGGCCTCGGTCAGAGAGCCCGGGTTAACACCGTCAGTTACTCCGCTAAGCGGGAAGGAGAAAACTCATGAAACGCCTCCTCATTACCTTGTTCATCGTCGCCTTGTGCGCTAGCAGCGCATCCGCGATCACTTATCAGGTGGGACCGAGTAGGACATACAAGAAACTACAGGACGTGGCCGCGCTGCTTGCGCCAGGCGATCTTGTCGAGGTTGACGGCAACGCCACCTACCCCGGCGATGTCATCTTCACGCGACCTGGTACGGTCGTTAACAAGATTACCATTCGCGGCGTTCGGGTGAACGGATTACGGCCAGTCATCTCCGGCGGCACCAACACCGTCGAATTCCGTCTGTCGGACCACTATGTATTCGAAAGCTTCGATGTAACTGGCGGGAGTTTCCGCGGCATTTACCATCATGCGCACGACATCACGATCCGCGACACGGTTGTTCATGATTGTCCGGCCCACGGGATCCTCGGTGCCGACACTGACTCCGGTTCACTCACCCTCGAATACGTCGAGGTCTACCGCTGTGGCAACGGTACTGGTCAACACCCTGTCTACATGGCGACCGATGAATTCGCGCACCCTGGCTCGGTCTTTCGCATGCAGTACTGCTACCTCCACGATCAAAATGGCGGCAATAACATCAAGAGCCGCGCCGAGCGCAACGAGATTTATTACAACTGGGTCTCGGGCGGATTTTATGGCGAGATTGAGTTGATTGGCCCGGACCCCCACGGCAATAAGAAAGTTTCAACGGACACGGCACGCGAAGATTCCGATGTGGTGGGCAACGTCTTCCAACACATCGCCACGCAAGGTACGCGCATGGCGCGCGTGGGGAGTGACGGCACAGGAGAAACGAAAGGTCGTTACCGCTTCGTCAACAACACATTCATTCTCCGGCAGGGGCAGACGAGCCCCGGCATCGAGATCTTTCAGGGCATCGATAGCCTTGAGATGCACAACAACGTCTTCTTCCGCGTGGGCGGTGCGCCAATTGACAAGGTCGTGCTTGAGACCCGCGTGCGCTGGGTTGCGGGGCGAGTTAGCACCGGCTCGAACAACTGGGTACCAACCGGGTCAGCGCTGATCCCAACTGCCTGGACAGGGACAATCCTTGGGGCTAACCCGGGCTTCACGAACATCAGTACCTACGACGTACGTCCGATCGCAACCAGCCCGCTGGTCAACGCAGGCAACACGGCGCCCGCGAGTCCTGCGGGGCATCCTTTCATCAGCCCGTTGTTTCCGCCCGTTTACCATCCGCCACTGCATACGGCGCTTGCGGTCGGAACGGCCAGCGCGAGACCAGTTTTCGGTGCTATCGACATCGGTGCGTACGAGTACGCGCCGTGAGTTGAACTTGGGCCTGGCCGGTATTAAGACTCGACGAATCAGATGAAGTTGGCGTTTTCAACACTTGGATGCCCGAACTGGGAGCTTGACAGAATCGCGCAAGCAGCCCGCTCTTATGGCTATGCGGCTATTGAGTTGCGCGCGATTGGTGGCGATCTTGACCTGCTAAACCGACCGGAGTTTCAGCCGGGCGCAATTGAGGCGACACGCAGTTGGCTTGCCGGCCAAAATCTCTCAGTCTGTTGTGTCGATAGTTCATGCAAGTTCGATTCCCGCGATGCGGACGAACTGCGGAAGCAGGTCGAGGTAGCGCTTAGACATTGCGAACTCGCTGCCGTGCTCGGAGCGCCGCTGATCCGCGTCTTCCCAGACAAGGTTCAAGAGGGGGCGACACAGGAACAGACTCGCGACAACATCG
>CAJDUJ010000022.1_pt1 | contig 10013 bp, 10 predicted proteins | sample 7390331 | NCBI WGS metagenome assembly CAJDUJ01 (sample SAMEA7055674, study PRJEB34461) | soil metagenome | biome: terrestrial ecosystem; feature: Peninsula; material: soil | place: Antarctica | collected 2016 | reverse complement strand
AGCATTCCGTCCCTATGGGACTGATTGTGATCACAATCTTGCTCACAAAACTAGAAGCGACGCTATCGTTTCACAGCGGACACTATCTCGTTTCCAGTTCTCGGTAGTCGTCTGCCAGGCTTTTGTCCAGACCTCGCAGTGAGCTTTGGCTATTGATTACAATCTGAACAACTTCAGCCGGTGAGTCCGTCACGTGTAAGAGCTTCAAATCCTGCTCGGAGATTTTTCCTTCCTTCATTGCGAAATCTCGGATCCAATTCAGCAGACCGTTCCAGTATGGTGTCCCGAAGAGCACCACTGGAAAGTTCCGGATCTTGCGGGTCTGAATTAGAGTGAGCGCTTCAAAGAGTTCATCAAGAGTCCCGAAGCCGCCGGGGAAGATGATGAAGCCGAGGCTATATTTGACGAACATCATCTTGCGGACGAAGAAGTAGCGGAAGGTCATGGAACGCGTTAGATATCGGTTGGCCCCTTGTTCGAAAGGCAGCTCAATGTTGCAACCGATGGAGAGCCCGCCGGCTTCAAAAGCGCCTTTATTCGCGGCCTCCATCATGCCCGGACCGCCTCCAGTGATCACAGCGAAGCCTTCGCGCGCCAGCAGGGCCGCGGTTTGCTCCGCGGCTTTGTAGTAGGGATCATCAGGCTTCGTGCGCGCGGAGCCGAACACGGAGATGCCGCGGGTGAGACTGGCCAGTTCATCAAAACCCTCAACGAACTCACCCATAATACGAAACACCCGCCAGGTGTCGGTGTGCGTGAATTCATCACCGCGCGGACTCTCGAGAAGTTGTTCATCCTGGGTCGAATGCGGATGCCGCTGTTCTGCTTCCGTTGGCTTTTCCATCGCGCCTCCATAAGTCGCACCGACTTCGGTCTGTGTATCAATCTGCGCAGGATTCGCTTCCATTTCCAACAGACTGTGTTGCGAGCACCCACAGACTAAGGTCTATGCCACTTACATTCCCATGATGTTGTAACCGCAGTCCACATGGATCACCTCGCCGGTGATTCCGGACGAGAGCGGGCTGCACAAGAAAAGAGCTGTGTCACCAACCTCACGCGCCTCCACATTGCGGCGCAGCGGCGCCCGCTCGGCGTGATGCTTCATCATGGTCGTAAAATCCGAGACGCCGCGAGCAGAAAGAGTCTGAATGGGACCAGCACTGATCGTGTTAATGCGAATGTCGCGCGGCCCGAGATCGAGGGCCAGGTACCGAGTGCTCGCTTCCAGCGCTGCCTTCGCAATTCCCATAACGTTGTAACCAGCGACGACTTTTTCTGCACCGTAGTAAGTCATCGAGACGATGCTGCCACCTTCGGTCATCAAAGGAACCGCAGCACGAGCAAGTTGAGCCAGTGAATACGCGCTGATTTCGAGCGCCGTTACGAAGGCATCCCGGCTCGTATCAAGATATTCACCTTCTAGTGCTTCTCTCGGGGCATAGGCGATGCTATGAATTAGAAAATCGAGTCGACCAAACTCTTCGCCCACTCGGCGAAAGGTTTCATCCACCTCAACTTGCTTCGTCACGTCGCACGATAAAATGGGCGAGTCAGGCATGAGCTCACGGGTGAGGCCCTCAACATTCTCTTTGAGGCGTTCGCCCTGATAAGCAAACGCCAGTCGCGCGCCGGCTCCATGTAACGAAAGAGCAGTCGCCCAGGCAATCGAGCGTTTGTTAGCAACACCGAAGATGATTCCGTATTTGTTTTGTAACATAGATCCAATGTCCAACGTCTAATGTCCGCGGATCCAAATTGACTTTGGACGTTGGACGTTGGACATTGGACTGATTACGCCGCTTCACTTTGCGGCTTACCAGTCAGGAGTTGTTTGTATTCACCGCTTTCTACCCATTTCAAAATCTCAGACACCCGCCAGACAGGAAAGGGATGGCTAAGACCGGCGGTGATTACATCGGCCCAAAAACGGTCGAGAGCCTTGGCGTCGTAGTTCTTCTCGAAGTCACGTGCTTGAGCGAGGAATCGCTCGTAATCCACCTTGGAAGCGTATGTCCCGCCGGCGAGTTTCATCATTGTTCGACCGATCACGTTTGCGTCCTGGGTTACGAGTAGCGCCGCGCGATCACAGGAGAGCTCTGCGCGTCGGGCCCAGGCAAGCAATGCCGTCCGCATGGTTAGGGTCAGCAGCTCTTTGACAATTCCCGTCAAGGGCGATGCCAGGACCGCGGTCTTGGCCAGGTATTCGATCAAGCGCGCGGCCGTAAGGTAAAGAACATGTTCGGCGTGGATGTGACCGACTTCGTGCGCGACTACCGCCAATACCTCCTCGTCGGTCAAGCGCTCGATGAGCTGCGAGTAGAGCACAATCACAGGACGCTCTACCCCGCCCGTAAACGCGTTGGCCACGGGATTCTGTTGCACAAAAAGGTCTGGAGTTTCCACGCCGAGCGTGTTGCAGGCGATCTTCAGTTTGGCATGAAGATCAGGGCATTGCTCCGGAGTCACTTTGACGGCACTGGCTGTGAAGATGACTCTAATAGCCGATTCACCGGTGACGACCAGTAGTTTCTTCAATGCGGAATCAATTCCCGGAATTGCTTTCAGGGCAGCGAGCGCGCGTCTATCAGCCGGGTGAATGTATTGCTCCTTATTCAGGTTGGCAAACTTCTTGTGCGGCTCATCGGAAAGCAGAAGCCGGCAACGCCCGCAGCGAGCCTCACTGGTTCCCGGTTTCGTCTGGTTGCGCTGGCCGCAGTAACGGCAGCGCACAAACTCTGTCGCCTCGAGCTCTGAATCTGAGTCCACCATTTTCCCTCAGCAAGAAGTGCGGTTAGTGCTCGCAGTATGGTTCAAGCGCCGCTAACGTAGCAAGACTAAATTTAACGCTAACGAATCGTCACTTCCAGCGTGTAAGTAGCGTTACCCCGCGTGGGAGAAACCCAGATCGAGTAATCACCCGAGAGCGGCAGTTCACCCGTCCAGTCGGTCGCGTCGAGACCTTCGTCAGTGCCCTGAAGTGCAATTGCATCGGGTCCAAGGATCGTGAAGACCGCGTTCTTCTCGCGTGAGCTAATGTGAACGATCATCGTCTGACCGCGGCGCGCTCCTAAGATATAGCGATCGTTGGTGCCGCGCACGACTGCACCCCGCAAAACCTCCGTGGTTCGCCCGCGGAGAAATCGGACCCGCTTTGTTTTCCCCGTTTGCGCGATTACCGTTGAAACCAGTACTAGCATTGCGGAAACAATCATTGCCGTTCTCAAAACCCTACGTGCTTGCATACGAACCCTCCGGTTTCTTTTGCCTAAGCTTTGCGACTAATGTTTGAAGTGACGAATGCCAGTGAAGACCATCGCGATCTCATGCTCATCTGCGGCGGCAATGACTTCCGCGTCTCGCATTGAGCCCCCGGGTTGTATAACGGCCGAGATCCCATGTCGAGCGGCTTCGTCAATTCCATCACGAAAGGGAAAGAACGCATCCGACGCGAGCACTGAACCCTGTAAAGGAAGTTGAGCGCGCATCGCCCCAATCTTTACCGAATCAACGCGCGACATCTGCCCTGCTCCGACCCCGACGGTCTGCCCGTCGCGCGCGTACACAATCGCATTGGATTTAGTGTGCTTGCAGACTGTCCAAGCGAACAGAAGAGAACCAATCTCATCTTCGGTCGGGGTGCGCATCGTCACGACATTCAGGTCGTCACGCGTCAGGCTGTGCGAATCGGAGGTTTGAACGAGTATGCCACCCGAAATTGATCTGCATTCCAACAAGCCGGTGCCTGGCAGGCGTTTTATGCGAAGAATGCGCAGATTTTTCTTTGAGCGTAGTACCGAGAGAGCCACGTCTTTATAATCTGGCGCGATTATTACCTCGGTGAATATCTCTGATACTGCACGTGCTCCTGCTTCGTCAAGGCTGCGGTTAAAAGCGACAATACCTCCAAAGGCTGAAACAGGATCAGTGGCGAGCGCCCGCCGGTAAGCAGTTTCACAACTTACATCTAAAGCGACTCCAGCGGGGTTGGTGTGCTTAATGATCGCACAAGCGAGTTCGTCAATATCACTAACAAGTGCCCAGGCGGCATCAGCATCGACATAGTTATTGAATGACATCTCTTTGCCAGACAATAATTCTGCTTGCGCCAGACCTCCCACACCAGTCTTCAACCCGACGCTGTAGAGAGCAGCCCTCTGATGAGGATTTTCACCGTAACGCAAATCGGCAACCTTCTGTAAGCTGAAGGCGAGCTCATTGGCTTCACGGAGAGGCGCGAACCCTCTTCCAGGAGCGGACTCTTCGGGCGAGGGTTCGTCTTCTTTCATGGAGAAATACTCATTTATCGTTTTGTCATAGTTTGAAGTGCGTTGGAAAGCGCGTTGGGCCAGTCGACGCCGTGTGGATACCGACAATGCTCCCGCGTGGAGTCGTAACTCCTGACGAACGTCGTCGTATTTATCTGGCGACACAACAACCGCTACGTCGCGCCAGTTCTTGGCCCCCGAACGAATCATCGCCGGCCCACCAATATCTATTTGCTCGATGGCCTGGTCGAGCGTTAAGTCTTCCTGAGCAATCGTTTCTTCGAACGGATAGAGATTCACTACTAAGAGATCGATTTGCTGAATGTCGTGTTGCCTCATGGCTGCCTGGTGCTCGCTGTTATTGCGCAGGGCCAGCAACCCACCGTGGATGTATGGATGAAGGGTCTTGACGCGACCGTCCATCATCTCCGGGAAGCCGCTGACGTCCGAAATGTCCTGTACCTCAATACCGCCGTCTCTTAGAGTCCTCGCGGTTCCCCCAGTGCTTATGATTTCAACATCGAACCGCCTTAGCTCGCGTGCAAATTCGACGATACCAGTTTTGTCCGAGACGCTGATCAACGCCCGACGTATAGCCCGCAACCCTAAATCGTTGTTTTCAGTCATACTGTTGTTGAACGCAAAAAGATACGTAGAGAATGAAGACGCTGTTTGCCCTGGACTTCTCTGTCCGCAATGCTAGCTTGGAATCTTCGTAACGTTGCTTGGTAGATTCACGAAAAAATCGTGCGTGCGCGAATAACCAAATCGTCCTACTGAGTACTCGACACCGGTCGGTACCAGACTGAGGGTGAAGCGATGCCGGCGCCCATCGCGCGCAGTTTCACGAATGTAGAATCCAAGCAGATACTGACTTCTTAGATCCTCTTCAATTGCTTGGAAGACTGGCGTGAGATCGTTGTTCCTATCCAGCTTCAGCGCGGCGTCCGCATCCCCGACCAAGAAATACTTGCCTCCAGTTTGCTGGGCGAGTTCGCGAAAGCCCTTGGAGGGAGAACGCACGGCAAGTCGTCCCGCGCGCGGCTCAAAAAGCGGCAAGTGAATTACGTAGAAAGACACACGTTTATTGAGCGCCGCATCGATCACAGCACTGGCTTTGGCCTGACTCGCATTGTCGAGGCCGTCGCTAATCAGAACAACGATGTGACGCTCAGCCCGAACGCGCGGAAGGTCATCAAACATCTTGAGTGCTCTTGCGGCCGCATCGAAAATGGCCGTGCGTCGGTTAGTGCCGGCTGCGAAGCTGAAAGCCGCGCGCGCTGCGGCCGAGTCGCGACCAAAAGGGACCACTAGCGACGGAGATTCCGCAAAACGAAGGACAGCGACACTTGACCGATCGCTAAAGCGGGCAAACAAGGCGACCGCAGCGTCATGCTGCTGCGAAATAATTTCGCGCAAGCTGCCGGACTGGTCGAGCGCGAAAACGATAGCTACCCGGTCGGCGCCGGGAGAGAAATACAGACCGGCTGTAACCTGGTCCTTATCCTTCAGCGCCAGGTCGCTTTGCTCCAAGCCTTTCACAGCCTGTCCCCGCTTATCTCTGATGCGGATGGGGAAGAGCAGCAGATCAGTGCTGACACTTATAACGTCGTCGTTCTCAGAGGTGTCCTGAGCTAGTGACTTAACCGGCAGTGAAGCGGCAATTGCAAGTAGTGTACAGGAGAAGAGAACCAGAGATCTGCGTAGCAATTGTAAGCAAACTGAATCTTGAGTTGGCAGATTCTTTTTGCGCGTTTCGGAGGGCACGAGCATCCAGTCAGCCCGAGCTATATGAAGAAGCGCCCCAAAAACAGAATGCTCAGGATGATCAGAACCGTGATGACGATGATCTTGACTAGACTCACAGCGGTACCTCGGTGATTAAAAACCCTGAAGAACAAGGGCGACGGGAAGTCATATTTTACGGGCGTAATGAGCCGCTGTCAACGAATCGCCCGGCGGATTCCGCTGAGCATCTTGATTCTCATTTTCTGATCCGGCCGCTGCGATTGAGTACGAACCAGCAGAAACGGGGGGTTCCTCTATGTAGGCTGTAGTTGTCCACAATACACTTCTCCGGTGGCTGCTTTCAATTTCGTGGTTTTTCGTGTGATTTCGTGGATCGCCTTCCGTGAGCCAGGACTCGGATCCACGAAATCACATGACGCAGCCCGTTCGGGCCGCAACCAAACACTACCGAAAGACGAAGTTTTCTGTCATGATTCTCACATTACATACATCGGTCGCATTAAATGTACGTGCAGACTTGAGCTCGTACTCGATGATCGCAAAGACGATCGATTCAAGGTGGAGCAAGATCCCCAATGATCGCAGAAAAACAAGATTCTCAACGTTTGTTACATGAACCGACACGAATGGAAGTCCTTAGTTCGAGTCATTTCGTGTCCTTTCGTGGATCGTTTTACAGTCCCTGAGATCGTCCGCTGCTTTTCAGCAGCCCGACAAGAATGCTAATGCTGAGCTGACCAACCGTGATGTCCTATGAGCGGCACGAAAGCGCAGGCGCCATGATCCTCGCGCCCAATTCCCTTCTTCGTTTTGTTTACCCGCACCAGCGTCTGAGAATCCCGCGTGGCACCAATTGGAAGCACCAAGCGGCCGCCGATTTTCAGTTGGGCCACTAAAGGTTCGGGTATATTTGGTCCACCCGCGGCAACGAGAATCGCATCGTAGGGTGCATTAGCCGCCCAACCCAGCGTACCGTCAAAACATTTGACGGTGGCGTTATATATTCCCAACGCTCGGATTCGCGCTTGCGCGTCACGAGCAAGATCCCCGATGCGCTCCATCGCATAAACCTGGCCTGCGACTCTTGCCAGCACAGCGGTTTGATAACCCGATCCTGCGCCAACTTCCAACACGCGGCTCTCCTTGTCAATGCGGAGCAGTTCAGTCATGCGGGCAACGATGTAGGGCTGAGAAATAGTCTGATGAGCGCTGATGGGGAGTGCGTGATCGCCGTAGGCGCGGCTTTGGAGAGCTTCGGGCACGAACGCGTGGCGGGGTACCGCACGCATCGCCTCCAGGACCGCCGAGTCGCGAATGCCATAGTGATCGCGGAGCCGTACGACCATTCGTTCGCGTGGAATCGCGTAGTCTTGCGACCGCTCTGATGGCTGTTGACCTGTTGATGGCACAGATGCAGTTTCGAGTTTCGAGTTCAGAGTTTCGAGTTTCGGTTCAGAGTTTCCATTTCTAGTTATTTCTCTCTCAGCTGATCGCGCGCTCTCTGGCTATTGTGTTGGTTCCAGTACCTGTTTGAATTTTGAACTCGAAACTCGAAACTCCTTATCAACTCTCGTGCACCAACTCCGCGCCTTTCAAGTAGTTCCATGTCTCGATCGCTGTTAACGCCTGATGATCGGTCATGTCGCTTCTAAGCGGCGTAACCGATACAAAGCCAGAATCGATAGCATAGTAATCCGTGCCGTCGGCAGAGTTGGTATTAAAGTATTCTTCGCCAATCCAGAAGTAAGGCTTTCCCCGAGGGTCGATGTGTTCGGTGATTACTGGTCGGGCGTTCTTAATTCCCTGTCGAGTTACCTTGACGCCTTTAATCTCACCAGGCGGAAGGTTGATGTTCAGCAGCGTCCCCTCCGGCAGTCCCTCAGCCAACACCTTTCGCACAGCCGTGATCGCAAACTGCGCTGCCGCTGTGAAATCAAAATTCTCTCGGGCCACTAAACTAAACGCCAAACCTGGCACACCCAGGATGGTCGCTTCCAATGCTCCCGCCACTGTACCTGAATACGTGGCGTCATCACCCAGGTTTCCACCATGATTGATGCCCGAAACACAGATATCGGGCAATTCTTCGGTTGGTAGGATTTTGTTTAGCGCGAGGGTTACGCAATCGGTGGGTGTGCCATCCACCGTCCAATGACGCGCATCAAGCTGGCGGATGCGAAGCGGTCGGCCGAGCGTGAGACTGTGGGACGCACCGCTCATCTCCGACGCCGGCGCAACCACATAAACATCGCCAACGGCTCGCAGGGCGTGTTCGAGCTGGATCAGGCCATCGGAGTGAATACCGTCGTCATTTGTTAGAAGGATACGCGTCATATGGAAGACCGGTCTCGAATCAGCTCCAAAATCTGAGCTAAAAGTTGAGCTTTAATCCAGCAGTCGACTGTGTGTCCGCCCGCTGGCCTGGTCTCGAGCGCATCCCCTTCCCATTCTGCACTAGGGGGTTAACTGATGAGAGATGAGCACGACTGCGTGCTGCACTGCTGAAGGCTGGCCCAACTAGTCGCGAGGAGTGCTGCGCATACGGCCCTTCTTCTTATTCCGCTTACGCGCAAGTGCTGACTTTAGCTTAGCCTTCTGTCCTGGCGGGATAAAGAACGCGTGCTTCTTGGCGTCCTTAATTATCTCTTCTGTCATCACCTTGCGCTTGAACCGCCGCAACGCGCTTTCGATCGACTCACCCTGATTAACCGTAACAATTGCCATTCTTTCTCCGTCTCTCTGGTAGTCCAAATATTTCAGCGAAACATATTTAACACGCGTGCAACGCCCGCGGTCAAGTTGGCATGGGGCCGGGTAATGGTTCCGTTTGATTCTGGAAGTTCAGAGTCCAACCTTCAGGTTGCCATTTCGAGACCACAAACTAAAGTTTGAACTCTAAACTACCTGCTGCTGGCCCTACAAACCGAAAGTCCAACATCCAATATCGAAAGAACAAACCTCAGATATTGTACGTCGGACTTTAGAACTGTAAGCGCCCGGATAGCAAAACTTAGACTGAAACCATCTCGGCTTCGCCAGGCTGTGCTTTCGTTCGCGTCAATCCCTGAATTTGGACCGGTTTGTCCGCTTCCTTGAGCACGAGCTCCTGATAGAGCTTGCGCATCATCACAGCCTCTTCGTGGGCGGTCTTTGGTCCTTCCATCTCCGGCTTGTTCGGTCGCGTAAGGTCGATGGGATTGAGCACCATGTTATGTGCAGCGTCACTCAACTCAACCTCTTTGCCTCTGGCGAAGATCTCGTGGCGACCATGCTCTTCATACCATTTCGCAACCGTGGCATTCTGGTGCATGTTCTCGATAATGTTTCTCCAGCCGATGCCTGTGTTGTAAGCACAGAAAGAAATCTCACCTTCCTGCGTACCATAAGGGATGATGCACATCTCAGTGCGGCGGAAATCATAGTTAAAAAGATCCTGGAACCACATGCCTGCGATGAAAAGGAAGTTCCACCGGTCGGCGCGGCGCGTCTGGATGTCGTCCGTTGTGCGATCACCTGAGACCTTGCCGTACTCCTTGCCAGTCAAGCCGAACGACTTATCGAACTTCTTGAACAACTCATAAAGCGTAAACTGACTCGGCGACTTGTAAGGATTGTAGTGCTTTAACAGCGCCAGTCCCATCATCATATTCGACATCCACTTACCGCGGGCTGCGTCGGTAATCTTCTGCATGTCCTTAACCAAACCCGGAATGTTTAGAAATTCGGGTACCGGACGCATTTCTCTAGTTTCCTTGTCCACCATCACCGCAGTGCCAACTCCGCAGTTGGGGTGGCAACCGCAGGACACCTGGCCCCACTCCGCCTGAGGACCATGTACCAGGTCAGCGAAGTCGGCGAAAGCACCCATCAACGAAAGCGGAAACCAATCACGCGTCGGCTCCGTGATGCCGACCTGGTTCTTAACATCGTGGGCCAAATGGGAAAGCGTGTAGCGCTGCTGCAACCGGCGTTGCTCAGTGATCTCTTCGTCACGGC
>CAJDUJ010000134.1_pt1 | contig 10044 bp, 6 predicted proteins | sample 7390331 | NCBI WGS metagenome assembly CAJDUJ01 (sample SAMEA7055674, study PRJEB34461) | soil metagenome | biome: terrestrial ecosystem; feature: Peninsula; material: soil | place: Antarctica | collected 2016 | reverse complement strand
TGGGCAAAGCGAAGCGCGCCCCCGCTCCAGCGTAGCGTCTTTTCGTGGCTAGAAGAACCGCTGACTTCTTAAGCAGACTTGGTTCAGGTAGTCTTGAATAAGAACAAAGTTGGTGACGCTACGCTAGAGCGGGGGCGCGCTTCGCTTTGCCCACCTTACCAACCTGCGAAATTAATCAGCTTGATTTGTTAGTTTTGAAGATGCCGATGTGCGGCACCGTCTATTACCTCGCGCACGGCCGTGGAGTTCAGGAAGGTTGCGCGCAAATTATCATCGGTAACGTTTGCAGCGCACGCCTTAACAATCTCGGCGGCTTGGGTGAACGCCGATTGCGCAGCCGTCAGATCCCCCCGTTCTGATTGCAAGCGGCCAAGATCGGCGTATGTTCTCCAGGCGACCAGGGGCGCCGGATATCGATGCAATTGGTCAAGCGCGGCGGCAAATTCCGCCTCCGCCGTAGCCGGATCGCTTGCGGCAATGGCGATCTGCGCCCTCAGCCTATGGCCCTCGGCTATGTACTTGTGCACCTCATGTTGGTTCGCGGTATCGAGCAGTCGCTGAGCGAATTCGCCGGCCTTCTCCAGGTCGCCTTGCCGCAGCCAATGCCACGCGGTTGCTGCTTCAAGACGAATGTTGTAGCGCCAGCGGAACCAGGCGTCACGCTCAAAGATCTCGCGAGTCTCGCGAAACGCCGAAATCGTCTCCTCAGCTTTACCTTCGTAGGTATGGTCGATACTGAGGTTGATTAATGAATTTGCCTCTGCCTCAAGCACGTGATACTGGCGTGCAACTCTCAAGCCTTCCTGATCGTGTTTGAGTGCGCCCTCAAAGTCCTGCAGCTCGCGGTGCATCCAGCCGATACAATTTGGCATTCGCGGAAACCAGAAACGATCACCGTTGCGACCCGCCATCTGGATTGCCTCTTCGAGCGTAGCAATAGCCTCCGACATGTGTCCGAGATTTCCCTTCGAGAGGCCGAGAAAAAACATCGACGTTAAGAAGAGGAATCCATCGCGCAACTTCGAGGCGAGTTCTCCGGCTTCCTGCTCACATTCGATGGCGCGCTCATATTCAGTCTGGAAGAAATAGAGACAACCGCGCCAGGTCAATCCCGTCAGCAGCGCCGGTTTGTGATTGATGGCCCGGGCACTTCTGATTACCTCGTCAAGAATCGGGCGTCCGAGCGCCAGCTCCCCGTAAGCTGCGTGTTTGAGCGCCATCAGACCCATCGTGTCCAGACGCAGCGTCTCACTTTCAGCGCGCTTGGCGGCGGCGAGCGCTTCATCAGCGCGGGCCTCCATCTCCTCAAGGCGGTGAGAAAAGAACAACGTCGTCGCCAGGGCGTTAAGCCCCGCGGCCTGCTTCTCGGGGGACTCGAAAACCTCCTGATGTTTGAGCATGCTTACATAGTCGTCGACGGATTGGCCAAAGCGGCTTAGCGCCATATTGGTGGCGCCACGCTTCCCGTAGAGGGCCACTCTCGTTTCAGCCTGCGCTACGTCAGGCAGCTTTTCCGCCAAACTCAGAGCACGGGTGTAGTGATCAGCGGCTTCGGCGTTCGCATAAAGGGTGGTCGCGTTGTCTCCCGCATGGATCAAAAACTCCACCGCACGAGCAAAGTCGCGTCCGCGTTCGAAATGCAGAGCGAGTTGCGTGGCGATCTGCGGAGCGCGCTTTCCGTAGTGTTGGGCCAATTGTTCGCCAGCCTGTCGGTGCAGCATCACTCTTCGTTTGGTTACCAGACCGCCGTAAAGAAAATTCTGGTAGAGCGCGTGGGCGAAGCGGTAGCTGGTCGCGAGCGATCCGTCAGGTAATTCTTCTTCTCCGCGGGTCACGATCAGTCGATGAGTCTTCTCGATTCGAGCGAGCAGTTCCTCGAGATCAACTTCGTCGACACCGAGCAGACCGGCAACCACGGTAGACAGAAACTCCTGCCCTTCGACACTGGCGTACTCCAGGGCGCGTCGCTCTTCTTCTCCGAGCGAGTCCACTTTCTTGCTGATCATGCTGCGCACGCTTTCCGGCAATTCCAGCTCCATCTCTGAGAGCGGCCGGCTCAAAGACCAGTGTTCATTCGTTTTTGCAATGTCGCCACGTTCGTGCAGATACTGCAGAAGGTTCGTGGCAAACAGCGGGTGCCCTTCGGTCTTATCGTGAATGTGTGCGGCAAACTCGGGCGGAAAAATGTGCGGAGCAAACGTCGCATTGAGGTAATCCTGAATATGGTCGGGACTGAGCGAATCGAGGGCGATCTCCTCGCACAACTTGTGCGCTTGCATCTCGGCTTTGTAGCTCTTGAGCGGATGATTGCTCCGTTCAATGTCCTCGGGTCTGAACGTGCCGGCAATCAACACACGTTGGTTGCCGATGCGTTGGGACAAATGCCGGAGCAGATCCACGCTGGAAGGGTCAGCCCAGTGCAAGTCTTCGAGCAGTAAGACCACCGGGGAAGTGACAGCAAAGATACCGAGCGCGTCTCCCATTTCGCGCATCATCCGTTCCTTAGTAGCGCCAATCGTTTCCTGTTGCAACTTTTCGAGAGAGCCGCTGGAAGCGAAAGCGACGGGCAACTGCGAGCACCAAGTCGGCGCGGAGGTTCGCATTACCGCCGCCAGTCGCTCCCGCGCCGGTCCCGTTAGTAATGCGCCGATGGCATCCAGAAACGGCAGATAGGCTTCGCCGGTGCCATACTGTTCGACGCAACGTCCCCGAGAAACTGACAAACCCGGAAAGCGTGCGCGGGCGCGGCGGAGAAATTCGTCCGAAAGGGAAGTCTTACCAATGCCCGGCTCGCCGCTGATGAACACTACGCGACCGCTGCCGTCAATTGCCTGCTGCAGAAACCCCTCCAGCTTGCTTAACTCCGAACCTCTGCCCACAAATGGAGCGGCAGACGCTTCGACCAAATCTTTGTCATAGACGATCGGGATACCCAGCCAATCCCCCGTGAGGGTTGCGCGCAAGCTCCTCAAGGCCTGGGCCATCTCAGCCGCTGACGAATAACGTCTCTCTTTGTTTTTAGCCAGCGCCCGCTCGATGATCAAATCGAATTCACGCGGCAGTTCCGGTCTGACGCGGCTGGGCGACAGCGGGTCGGTCGTCGCAATGGCGTGCATGATGGCAAGCATGCTGGGACCAGCAAAGGGCAGCGATCGTGTGGCCGCCTCATAGAGGACGCAGCCGAGCGAAAAGATATCAGAACGTGCGTCGAGGACTAGTCCGCGAGTTTGCTCCGGAGACATATAGGCCGCGGTCCCCAGCACAGTTCCTTCGTCAGTCAGGTTCGTCAGCGTGGGCGCGTCGCCATCGACCCTATCGGCAACCGTGCGAATTTGTTTTGCCAGTCCGAAATCAAGCACCTTTGCCTGGCCGCGCGGAGTGACCAAAATGTTCGCGGATTTGATGTCGCGGTGGATGAGGTTGATTTCGTGCGCCGCTTCAAGAGCGTCAGCCGTCTGAATCCCGATATCAAACAGCCGCGTGAGGGGCAGTGCCCCGTCGCGGTTAATCAGGCTTTTAACATTCTGCCCCTCCACAAACTCCATCACGATGAAATCGAGGCCGTCAGCTTCTTCAATGGCGTAAATGGTTACGATGTTTGGATGATTGAGGGCTGAGGCTGATTGTGCCTCCTGGAGAAAGCGGCGCCGGGCCAAGGGTTTCTGATTGACAGCAGCCAGCAGAAGTTTGATGGCCACAGTGCGCCCGAGCCTGGTGTCCTCAGCCTTGTAGACCTCACCCATGCCACCACTGTCAATCTTGCCCGCCAATCGGTAATGCAAAAGCATCCGTTGCGGCTCAGGCGAATTCATGACGCCTCCTGAATGCTACAGCGACTCTGCGCATGATGAGATGGCGAACACTCTAATTGAATGTGTTCAGGTAGTGCAAACCGTAAAGCCTACTAACGGCGGGGCAGAGCACCGCCTCACAATGGCGCCAAAGCCGAGCGGAGGTTGAGTTACGAATCTAACTGGTCATCATCAACTAGTTCCAAGAACTATTCCCGATACAAAATATATCCTGCACTTGACATATAGAGAACGTTAGCGTAAGGTGAGTGTCGAACCGAGTCCAGCTTACTCCGCTCTCAGCTCCTCTGGGATCTTCCAGATTACCTGATAATCCACAGCTAAATTACTAAAAGCCCGGGCGTCATTAGATTCCCCAACCAGTCTCCGGACCAGTGTCTGGCGAGCTTAGCCCGGTGGGGAACTTAGAAAGCCCAAAGGAAGATAATCAGATTATGAAGACTAATATCACACCATTACATGACCGCCTGATCGTGAAGCGCATTGACGAAGGCGAGCAGATTCGCGGCGGCATCATCATCCCCGACAGCGCGAAAGAAAAACCCCAGGAGGGCGAAGTAATCGCGGCCGGAGAGGGAAAATACAAGGAAGACGGAACGCGCCAACCATTGGATGTTAAGAAGGGCGACCGAGTCCTCTTTGGCAAGTACAGCAGTTCGGAAATCAAGATCGACGGTGAAGACCTGTTGATTATGCGCGAGGATGAGGTTCTCGGAATCATTACGCGCGCCGGTGCTGCAGCTGGCGGCAAAAAGAGCGCGAAGTAGCTTGAGCCACAGATGAACACGGAAACACACAGATTTAAACACATATCAACCTGGCTTTATCTGTGTCCTTCTGTGTTCATCTATGGCTAATTGTCCGAGGTGGAACACAGTTTTGGTTTAGGAGAAAAGATAAAAATTATGGCAAAGCAAATAGTTCATGGTGAAGAGTCTCGGGCGGCAATTCTGCGTGGCGTCAATCAACTCGCCGACGCGGTGAGAATCACCCTTGGTCCCAAAGGACGCAACGTCGTTCTCGGTAAATCCTATGGCAGCCCGACGATCACCAAAGATGGTGTGACCGTGGCGAAAGAGATTGACCTCAAAGACGCAATGGAAAACATGGGCGCACAGATGGTGCGCGAGGTAGCGTCGAAGACCAGCGACGTTGCTGGCGATGGTACCACCACTGCCACCGTGCTGGCGCAGGCGATTTACCGCGAAGGTGTGAAAACCGTCGCCGCGGGTGCAAACCCGATGGCCTTGAAGCGCGGCATCGACAAAGCAGTTGAGCGCGCGACTGAGGCGATCAAAAAGCTGTCGAAGCCAGTCGCGGGCGACATGATTGCCCAGGTCGGTACGATTTCGGCCAACGGCGATGCGGCTATCAAAGACGGAGTGATTACGGTTGAAGACGCAAAGACCATGGAGACGGATTTGGAATTTGTCGAAGGGATGCAGTTTGATCGCGGCTACCTGTCGCCTTACTTCATCACCGACGCCGAAAAGATGGAAGCCGTCCTCGAGAATCCAGTGGTTCTGCTGAGCGAGAAGAAAATTTCTTCGATGAGAGACTTGCTGCCGATTCTTGAGCAGGTCGCCAAGTTGGGCAAGCCGATTCTGATTATCGCGGAAGATGTTGAAGGGGAGGCCCTGGCAACACTGGTTGTCAACAAATTGCGCGGCACGATCAACGTGGTGGCGGTCAAAGCGCCAGGCTTTGGCGATCGACGCAAGGAGTTGCTGCAGGACATTGCGATTCTGACCGGCGGCAAAGTCATCAGTGAAGACTTGGGCATCAAACTCGAGAACGTCAAAGTCGAAGACCTGGGACGCGCTAAGAAGGCGACGATCAACAAAGACGACACGATCATCATCGATGGTGCCGGCAACACGGACGACTTAAAAGGTCGGGTGAAAACGCTAAAGGCCCAAATTGAAGATAGCTCGTCAGACTACGACCGCGAGAAACTTCAGGAGCGACTCGCGAAACTGGTTGGCGGAGTCGCAGTGATTCGCGTGGGCGCGGCCACTGAAACGGAATTGAAAGAAAAGAAAGCGCGCGTCGAAGACGCTATGAATGCGACTCGCGCGGCTGTTGAAGAAGGCATTGTGGCCGGCGGGGGCGTCGCCCTAATTCGTGCCGCGAAGGCATTGGACAAGTTCATAATCTTTGAAGCGGACGAAGATGGTGAGAACACCGGGGATCCCGATGAGCAAATTGGCGTCAACATCGTGAAGCGCGCACTTGAAGAGCCATTGCGTCAGATCGTACAAAACGCCGGCAAAGAAGGCGCGGTAATAGTAGAGAAAGTTCGCGCTAACAAAGACGCCAACTTCGGCTACAACGCCGCCACTGAAACTTTTGAGGACCTTGTGGCCGCGGGGATTATCGATCCCGCGAAAGTCACGCGTTGCGCATTGCAAAACGCCGCATCCATTGCGGGCTTAATGCTGACAACCGAGGCCCTTATTTCTGAGCTACAGGAAGATGATAAGCCACGGGCAATGCCCGGCGGCATGGATATGTAAATCCCAACGTCCTTAGCAAATTGGGAAGCTACCATGTTCCGCATGCGGCTTCTGTTAAGTCCCCAAAGGAGAAGTTCGGAGGGGAAAATCCCATCAGGGAAAAGGGTAAGAAACTATGACTACGAAACTTTATGTCGGTAATCTCGCGTTCGAAACTTCACGCGAGGAGCTGAAGACACTGTTCGCGCAAGCGGGCACGGTCGAAAGCGTATCCTTGATTGAAGACCGCGAAACAGGTCGGTCACGCGGCTTCGGCTTCGTTGAGATGTCAACGAAGGAAGAAGGCGCTGCTGCTATCCAGCAGTTCAACGGTAAGGATCTGGGCGGACGGGCGCTGAACGTCAACGAAGCCAAGCCCCGCGAAGATCGTGGCGGCGGTCGCAACGGCGGCTCGCGTTACTAGTCCACAGTTCGCAAGTAACTGAGACTGATAAAGCCTCCGGTGGAATATTTCGCCGGGGGTTTTATCGTTGTTATCGGCGAGCCCGGTCGCCATCTCAGTGCAACCTACCCGGAACTGAACGCTACTGAGCGCCTTTCATCGTCTCGTCACGTTTCGCCTTAAACTCCGAACCGGGTTTCCATTGGGGAGCTTTCTCGCCCTGCGCGACGCGATAACCGATTGTGGTGAGAAGTTGAGCGTCCTCAACCGCGCCCGCCAGGTCCCAGTCAGGTTTTATCTCATCAGATACCTTGTGGTAGTCCTTCTCCGTGTACTCGTCGCGCTTTTGCTTGCTGTAGTTCGCATCTTTACCGATGTAGTCGATGCCCGAATCGGTGTAAAGCGCGGGTACGCCTACTTTGGCGAATTCAAAATGATCGGAACGGTAGTAAAAACCTTTCTCAGGTTCAGGATCTTGATTGATAATGCGATTGTGAGCAGCCGCCGTCTCGCGTAGCAAATCGATGAGCATGCTGTTGTCGTCACCGACCATCGTGATATCTCTGGTTCGACCCCATTGATTGACGCCATCCATGTTGATGTTGGCAAGTGTCTTGTTTAGGGGATAGAGCGGATTTGTGGCGTAGTACTTCGCACCCAGCAAACCCTTTTCTTCGGCTGTGACGGCCAGGAAAAGGACTGAGCGCTTGGGCGGCGTTGCGAGTTTTGTAAAGGCTTCGGCGATCTCCAGGAGTGCGGCGGTGCCCGATGCGTTGTCGAGCGCGCCGTTATAGATTTGATCCCCTTGCAGCTTAGGGTCGCGCCCCAGGTGATCCCAGTGAGCTGTGTAGACGACGTACTCGTTTTTGAGCGCCGCGTCGGAACCTTCAATTTTGGCGACCACGTTCGTGGAATTGATCTCGCGCAAAGTGTTTTTGAGATCGAAGTTGGCCTTGGCATTGAGTGTCACGGGTTTGAATTCTTTGCTGACGGCCGCCTTCTTGAGCGCATCGAAGTCCTGGCCACCTGCAGTGAAGAGTTCTTTGGCGCGGTCTGTGGTAATCCATGATTCGATAGCAGGACGACCCATATTTTTGTCTGGCCGTTGAATATCGAAATTCTCGCGCGACCAGCTTCCCGAAACCACTTCATAGGGATAGCCCGCCGGCCCCGTTTCGTGAATGATAATGGCCGCCGCAGCCCCCTTCTCGGAAGCGATCTCATATTTGTAGGTCCAGCGACCGTAGTAAGTCATCGCCTTGCCTTTAAACATCTTCTCATCAAGCTTTGAAGGATCTGTCGCATCAGGCACGGCCGGGTCGTTGATCAACATGACAATGGTCTTGCCGCGCACATCCACGCCCTTGTAATCGTCCCAACCGTATTCGGGCGCGACCACGCCATAGCCGACAAAAACGATATCGGAATTCTCAACCTTCGACTCAGGCACAAATCGACGCGAGACAGCAACGTAGTCTTGAGGAAACTTCAGATCGATCTTTTTGGCGCCGGCCGCAAAAGAAGCAGTGGGCTGAGCTATGAAACCGGCTAGGGGAACCTTTTGCACATAGGTGCCATCGGGATTGCCGGGTTTGAGCCCCAGCTTCTGAAATTGTTCAGTCAGATATTTGACCGCGAGCTCTTCACCCTTCGTTCCCGGCCCACGGCCTTCATACTCATCGGACGAAAGCAACTTCGTATGTTGCATGATCGTGTCGCCGCTGATGCTCTCCAGTCCAAGTTTTAGTTCTGGGGGAAGCGCTGCAGTTGTTGCTGCCGGGGGGTTGGTGCTTGCAGTTTGATTAGTTGTCGGTGCTTGCATGCACGCCATTGCAATTGTCAGCAAAGCAGCGAGCAGGCCGGAAGAAAGAACGCGCTTCTTCATATTTAACTTGCCTCGTCTGGTTTGGATTTTGGACAAAACACTTCTATGCCGAAACGCACCGGCAAGTCAATCTGGCTGCGCATGGAGCGCCAAGCGCGAAAGGCAAGGTGCGATGAGAATCAAGCTTGAATGAACGCGAAGCCCCGGAGCGTGCTGACGCACGCTATGCGGGCAGGATGCCCGCGCTCCATCGGATCAGCCAAAGCAATAAAGCCGTCCATCCTGCGCGCCGATGACGATCCGGCCTCGGGCAATCGCCGGTGAGGCGGATAGGGGGGCGCCGGCAGTAAACTCCCAGAGCTTGGCTCCCGTGGTGAGATTCAAAACATAGAAACGTCCATCATTCGAACCAACGAACGCGCGCTCACCGGCGATGGCCGGAGAAGATTCAACGCGCGCTTGAGTGGTGAATGTCCAGACGCCTTTGCCTGCGGCATTTAAGCCGTGGACCATCTTGTCGCGACCTCCTACGACGATTCGGTCCTGAAAAACTGCGGCGGATGAGTAAAAGGGAAACTTGCGTTGGGGATGCTGATAGCGCCAATCGATGCTGCGGTCCTTAAGGTTGACCATTAACACTTCATTGTCGAATGTTCCGTAGTAAGCTGCGTCGTCTCTCAGTGCGGGCGAAGCTCCGGTGTAAGCGCCGGAAGTGACTGTGAATACCTCCCGGCCATCAGAAATGCGAATCGCGCGAAAAACTTCATCACAGCCGGCAATGTATGCCTGCCCGCCTGAGATGCTCGGAGTTGAATGGACTGGCCCGTTTGTTTTCACTTTCCACAAAAGTGATCCGTTTCGCGTCGAGAGACAGTGAAGGTGCTGATCGTATGAACCAATTAACACTCGATCTCCCGCTACCACCGGTGACGATTTGATCTCCCCACCTGTCTTATAGGCCCATAGTTTCTGGCCAGTGGAAGCATTGATAGCGTTTATCCAGCCGCCGAGGTCTCCGATGTAGACCACACCGGCGCTGAAAGCCGGTGACGATTCGCCAATCGGTGAGCCGGTCGAAAACTTCCAGTAGACGGAGCCATTCTCGAGATTGAGTGCAATGAGTTCGCCTTTTTGCGAACCCACGAAAACCGTCCCGCCAATAATAGCTGCCGAAGACTCGATCGATTCACCTGCTTCGTAAGTCCACAGAAGTTTCAAAGTGGTTGGTACCGCAGATTGTGAGACACCCGTGAGCCGGTGATTACCGCGAAACTGCGACCAGTTCTCCGCAGGCGTGTCCTGCGCGCGCAGTGGGGATAGCAAAAAACAAAAGTATAGAGCTACAAAAAACAAATGAGACCGCACTATTCTTCCTCCTGTTTGTAATGATGTCGATTCAGTTCTGTCAGTGTTCATACAGTCCAAAAAACGATTGTAAATAAAGGAAAGGCTAAGACGATCCACGAAATCACACGAACCTTGGTTTCGTGGATCGGTTCTTTTCGTCAC
>CAJDUJ010000025.1_pt1 | contig 10073 bp, 7 predicted proteins | sample 7390331 | NCBI WGS metagenome assembly CAJDUJ01 (sample SAMEA7055674, study PRJEB34461) | soil metagenome | biome: terrestrial ecosystem; feature: Peninsula; material: soil | place: Antarctica | collected 2016 | reverse complement strand
CTGCCAGATGACCTCACCTTTAGCTAGATCAATTGCGGTAACGACCTCTTCTGGATCGCGGCGGCCGTGAATGAACACGCGCCCGCTGGACACGATGGGCGATGCGTAGCCTTCTCCGATCTCCACTCGCCAGAGTCGCCGTAGTGATTCCGGCCAAGACGATGGGGCGCTCGTTGCTGGTACAAGGCCATCTCGGCTCGGTCCGCGCCATTGATTCCAATCCTGCGCCGTGGCGGATTGGAAACCCAAGAAGAGCACGGCAGCGATGGCAATGTTTCGCCAGATCATGTGCACTTTGCCCAAGCGAAGCGCTGGGAACGAAGGAATGACGGCGTTTATTGTCTCGATCCACGTTTCCAGGTCACGTTCCAGCCGACATACTTGCCGATTAGTTCGAGTGCTCACTGATGTTTCCTCCCCGGTGGCTCTATGAGACCCGCTTTTTCACGTGCTGCTCTAAGAGTACATTTGTTAACACCGACAGCTTGGTTTTTATGACGACTTCTGTTGGAGGAGCTAAGTGGGGAGGGCCTATTATGAGAATCAATTGCCGACCGGTGGACGATACCATCAAGCCACTGCTCAGTTCGACGTCTTGTACCTTAAGTTCTAGCTTTTGAATTGATGACAATTAAAGCAGCGGTTGCCTTTGGAATGATGTGACTCCAGGTATACCGAACGCCCATTTGACAGCGATCTGTCTGCTTGTACGGGAAGAAAAATAGTTCTGGAGTGGTATTAAATTGACGATTCAGGGGCTTTCCGGAACGTAGCCCTATTTTCGCGCCGTCGTTTCAGCTAGAATAGCGCCGTTCCCAGGAGTTTAGCTACCTTCCCACGCAGTTCAGGAATGGGCTGCGTTTTTTGCACAAGCGTCCTGAACGGGTACCGCGGGTCAGATGCCAGGTGCCGGGTGGAAGGTCGGGCGTTGGCGGCGGGAGGTTGGGCCGCAACGGGCTTCCCGAAAAAGAAACGAGAAGAGGCGTTGCCCGAACGCTTGCTTCGTCGCGTGCTCGAGAGCATGGGCGACGTAGTTGATCGAAAGTTTGGCCGCACGGTTGAACCGAAGAGTGGGCTGACCACCTCACAGTTGATTGAACGGATGAAGCGTCTGATCGACGAGCGGGTGCGCGATGAGGGGCGCAAGGGTCGCATTGCTCCGCACAATCTAAAACTCAAAGTCGAATGGGGCACGCATTCCGAAGCGCCGCCGGAAATCTTAAAAGAGTTGGAACATGAGGTTCTCGCAGAGGCTATCGATCATATCAACGATCATCGATACCGCACACTCGCTCCGGTGAAGGTGGAAACAGAAGTAGACATTTTCACCACCGGGGTTTCAGTCGACCCGACTTTTGGCGAGTTCGAGGAAGAGCTTAAAAAAGAGGATGAAGCGAAACGAGCGGTTATCGATCCTCAAATCCCGAAAGGAGTCCTGGCTGCGCCGGATGTGACTATTGCCGCCCGGGTGACGCGGCGCGATGGCACTGTTGAGGTTCCGCTGATCTTCAAACCTGGCGGTAAACGTCTAAATGTTGGTCGCGCGTCCGACAATGACCTGTCGTTGAACGACACCAGCGTCTCCAAAATCCATGCCACCCTGTTGTTGAACTCGGAAGGTACCCTGCTCGTCGCTGATACCGGATCAACCAACGGCACTTACATCAACGGACGTCGTATTGCCTACGGAGAGGCGCGGCAAATTGAAGCCGGCGATGTGGTGGGGTTCGGGGATGTGGAAGTGCGTTTCAAGAGAGACTAGAAAGACGAACACCGCCAGGAATAGAAGATCGCCAAATGTCATTCTTGCTACTGCTACAGTCGCCAACCCCAACCGCGGTCGCTCCTCACGTACCCGAGAGCATGCCGGCGTTGCTCACGCTGATCTATGTCGGCGGCTTCGCGCTAATCATTCTTCTATTGCTGGTCTCTCTCTTCAGAAATCGCCGGCGCCTGAGGGCCACCGCCGTAGCCGTCCCGGAAGATCTTCCGACCGAGGTGAAAAAGCGTCTCGGCTCGACGTCTACAAATAGAGGTCTGCGAGGTCTGCGCTGGCTCTTTGTAATGTTGGCCCTTGGTCTACTCGGTTTTCACCTCTACTGGGCACACTACGCGCACGAGAAAAACGAGAAGTTTCAGGAATTGTCCTACAAGGACCTGCGCAATCGCCGTCTCTCAGAGTCGACCTTGCGCGGCTGGATGCTCGACCGCAGCGGGAAGCTCGACAGGGCCCTGGCTTTCTACCGCCGCGATTCAAGTGGCAACATCACGCGGCAGTATCCCATGGACAAAGCGATGGCCCACATCTTCGGTTCAGACCGAGGCGATCCGGGTCTGGAGCGCGCGCTTTTCGGCGTTCAGAGTGGAGCGCTGCCTGAGGCGCTACAGGTGGTCAAGGGTGAGACTCTCCAGAACAAAGGCAATACCGATGTGGTTCTAACAATCGATCGAGACCTGCAGCAAGCCGCGGTCGATCAGTTGAAGGGCAAACACGGCGCCGTGGTAGTGCTGAATCCTCAGACGGGCGAACTTTTGGCTTTGTACAGTGAGCCTTCTTATAGTCTTAAGGAAGTCGAAGACGAAACCACGTGGATTCGGCTGGCAGCCAACGAGCGAGATCGGCCGCTCGTCAGCCGGGCGTTGGGCGCTTATTACATTCCTGGTTCGACTTTTAAGACCGTGACGATGACGGCAGCTTTTATTGCCGGTATCCAGAACACGGAATTTGTTTGCAGCGGCGGTGGCTACTATGCGGCCTCAGGCGCAAACGTAATTTATGACGATGCCGGACCAGGCGAGGTACATGGCAGGATCGGGATCGATGTCGCTTACGAGGTTTCGTGTAATCAATACTTCGCACAGATGGGCGTCAAACTGGGACCGGAACGATTGAAGCAGGCAGCCCAGCAACTCGGGATTGGAGCTTACGACACCCCCGCAGAAGCCTTGCGTGGCCGGAAGGAACCTGAACTCTGGAACGCCAGCACCGAGGCAGTGAAGCGTGCGCTGGCCCCACGCGAAGCCACAATAGTAACCGGCAAACAAGTCACCAGATATGACCTGGCACTGATCGGATATGGGCAGGGTTATGCTGGTCAGATGACTCCATTTCAAATGGCCCTCGCCGCCGCGGCCATCGCCAACATGGAAGGCAAGTTGATGAAGGCGAAGATCGAGTTAAATCGCCAGCCTGAAGTCTTCAAGCAGGTGGTATCGCCGCAAGCGGCGCAAAAAATGCGCGAGATCATGGGCCGCGTAACTGGCGGTTCGAGCGGAACGGCAAGAGGAGTGTTTGCGCCGGTAAGAGCCGCCGGAATCAATACGGGAGGTAAAACGGGAACGGCGCAGAAGGTAGTGCCGGTTTACGATCCCAAGACCGGTGCTCCAAGGACCAGACGTCGAATAGAGAAAGACAACAGAGGCAACATCATTCGCGAATATGAAGAAACTATCATGGATGAACAGAATCCCCGGATCGATGGTTGGTTTCTCTGCATTGCGCCGCTCGAGCGGCCGCAACTGGCTATGGCGGTGATTGTTGAAGGCGGGGGCTATGGTTCACGCTCGGCGGCTCCGATCGCGGCGGCTCTGGTCTTAAAGGCGAAGGAGCTGGGATATTTCAACGTAGCAAACACTCAACGCTCGCAACCGGGAAATCAGCCTCGACAGAGAGGCGTAGCGCCCGGGACTAGACGTTGACTAATAGTGATGGGAGATGGCGAGCCCCAGCATATAGCTTTCAACTCCGGAGAGCGGTGTGCCATATGGCAAGATAGGAGGAGCGAGATGTCGCCCCTACAGGGCGATTTCGCTTTAGATGTCTTTTAGCTATAAACATTGCGTCCCTAAGGGACCAGAACGAGAGCTTAACTGACAAGAATGAAAAACCGCGCATCGTCACATCTCTTGGTGCTTCTGCTAATTGCAGGCTTCGAGATCGCCGGCTACTTCGGCATCTATCGCGCAGCTCTCCTGCGTGGATATGAAACTTCGATCATCGGGGCTGTCCGCGACCTCATGATGTACCTCCCCCTAGTGGTGCTGCTACTCTGGTTGTCGCGCGTTATGAAGTTCGCAGGCAACTGGATCCTTTTCACGGCCGCCATACTTCTCTTCTCTCTGGGTATGTTGGTGCAATACAGGCTTTACAGCGATCCCGAATACAACGCTCGCAACAAAGCAGCAGCCCGTCAGGAGAAGATGGAGGCTTTGCGCACTCGCTACATTCTGGAAAACTACGATCCAGTCAAGAAACAGATAATGGGGCTGCCACCGACCCCAGCCCAGCCCGTAGACATCGATCAACTGCCCCGGCGCAAATCGAACTACACGCTCTGGAATGCCATTACTGCGAGTTACACCTGGATCCCAATCCTTTCCTTCGTCGCGTTTGCCGTGGCGTATTCGTTCTGTGTACGCGATGGGTTCCTTTTGTGGCTTCAACGCAACAGCTTCATCATTGTGTTGCTGACACTTCTGCCTCTGGCCGCTGCGGTCGTCACCTCTGACGCGGGCAAGAGCCTCGGGAATATGACTCCCTGGGAGCCGGCGAAGATTCCTTTCCTCGTGGGCTTCGCGGGAATCCTGACCGCGCGCTACAAAGATCTTGCGGAAACCTATTGGGGCATTCCCCGCGCGCGGGACATCGTGCCCCTGGTCGTGATGGCCATGATTCCTTTCGTGCCTTTCTTTGCCCTCAAGGACTTCGGCCAGATGCTCATCTTCAGTGGCGCCTACACCACTCTCTATCTGGTGGCGGTGCGACGCTGGCCCCAACTCCTGTTGTTTGTGGGCTCGGTGTTTCTGGTGATCAGTATCCTGGTTGTGGGTGCGCTGCCACGAGACATTCAGGAGAAGGTCCCGCTATTGCCGACCATCGCTCGCCCGATTCAGACCGCCCTTCCTTCGCGTATCCAGCAACGATTTCATCTGTGGCTTGACGGTTTCGATCCTCCGTCTCCGGAAGTTTCCTGGTGGAAGAAGGACTATGAGGAAGCCCTCAATCAGAGTCCACAATTGAAAGAGCTTGCCGAACAGAGTCCTGCGATGCAGAGGACAGTGAATGTAGATATCTGGTTTGACAAGCTTGCCTTCCAACCGGCCCAGGCTATCTTCGGAATCGCCTCTGGAAAGACCACAGGCCGTGGCCTGGGTCTTGGCTTTCCCGAAGTTATTCCAATTGCCGACTCGGACTATGTCTATGCCGCCGCGGTCGAAGAGGTGGGTTTGGCAGGCGGGGCAGTGCTAATCCTAACCGTGATTATTTTCGTGGCCGCGGGTGTTCGCACTTCGCTCGATGCACGTGATATGTTTACGAAACTCTGCGCGGCAGGTCTTACGGCGTTTGTCGGCTTTCAGGCACTCGTTAATATCGGGGGCATTTTGCGGGCCCTCCCGATGACCGGGATTACGCTGCCATTTGTGAGTCACGGCGGGTTCAGTTTGATTACGAGCTATGCGATGCTTGGCATGCTTATGGCTTTCTCTCATCGCAATGCAGGCGATAAATTGCTTGTCAGAAGAGCTCCTGCCAGAAGCTCTTCCCCGGTCAACCTGGAGGCGGTCCAATGAGCCAGCCTGAAAAAACCCTCACCGTCGAAGCACAAGCTGTCACGGATCGCGGGTTAAATGAAAGACGTCCGCTTAATGAAGATTCATTTCTGGCCGATAGCGGGCGCTTCATTTTTGCTGTCGCCGATGGCGTGGGTGGTGCAGAGGCCGGAGAAGTCGCCTCGCAGACAGCCATCGAAGTGCTCGATGAAGCTTTCCGTCATCAAGTAGACGGGGACGATGTCGAGGACCTGATGGAGTTGGCCATTCAACGAGCCAATGCCTCAATTCACCAGATGGCCCAGGAACATGCAAAGTTCTCGATGATGGCCACCACGATTGTCGCACTTCATCTGAAAGGGAACATTGCGACCATAGGCCACGTCGGAGACTCGCGCCTTTATCGCCTCACCACGGAGGGCGACCTCGTCCGCGAAACCGAAGATCATTCAGTGGTAGAAGAAGAAGTGCGGGCGGGTCGCATGACCGCCGAACAAGCTGCTCACCATCCCAGCAAGAACGTCATTAGCCGCGCTTTGGGCGCAGAAGACTCAGTCGAAGTCGATCTAAAAACCATCGAGGTTGAGGATGGAACAGGGTTTCTGCTCTGCACGGATGGCATCACCCGTCATATCCCGGACGCTGAATTAAGGCAGTTGCTGGTCACGCACGACAGTTTGCAGGCACTCTGCGATGAGTTGAAGAGCCGCTGTTATGAGCGTGGGGCGGAAGACAATCTTACCGCGGTTGTCGTCCGTTGTGGCCAGCGGATTCCTTCCGACGGGCGCTCGGAAGATCTGGAGCGAACCGTCTCACCTGAGCTGGAAACGGTAGCGGCAATCAACAGAGTGGCCCAGCCGATTACGGCGGCAAATATGGACGTTACCGAAGACGCGCTGGTTTCACCTTCCCGAGTCGCTTTTCCCGTCGGCAGCAACACAGAAGGGGAACAGATCAGTACGCCAGAACTAAAATTGAACATTCCCGCCTCCAATACTTCTAAAGGTGGTTTTGCCCGAGCTGTTGCGCGCCTGTTCATGTTCCTTGTTTTTCTCGCTGCAGTTGGCGGCGCTTTCTACGCAGGCAGGCGCTACAAAGGGCCCATACCTTTTCCTAACGAAGAAAACGACCCGAGCGCTCAGGTATCACCCACGCCATTGGTGGCCGAAGACCCACTTTTGAAGTTCGGGCAAACCCGCCGCGAGATTGATAGAGACGCAAATGCCTGGCTTTCTACTCAGGTGAACGCTGAACTAACGCGTCAGGGCGTTTCCAGTCCACTGGAATCATCGGACCCGGAGTTTCTGTACCTCTATGGCAGGGCGTCGCTGCTTGCGGGAAAGAGCGAAGAGGCTGCCCGGGCTCTTGAACAGGCGATTGTGAAATCAGACATTAACCCCTCTCCTGCAAACTCCACGATACGAAAAGAGGCGACCCTGGCCCTCGCGGCTCTGGCAATAAAATTCGATAAAGAAAAGCCGCGAGCTTTGACACATCTGGAAGAGATGTTGCCGAGGCCCGTCCCTGGTAACTCCCCTTAAACTTGGCACGCACCGGCTTCCCTCGGGCGAGCGCCCCGCTGTGTGCGTTAAGTTTTCTGTAGGGTAAGCTGATTGAAAGGGGCGGGCGAAGCATCTAAGGAACGCAAATGATGGTTGGGAACGCGGGCTGATGGCGGAACTGAAGGTACAACAAAGCCGGCTCGATGGCCGTTACGATGTACTGGAATGCCTGGGACGGGGCAGCTACGCCGAGATCTACGTCGCCAAGGACAACGCGGCTCCTGAGGGTGCGCCAACCACGGTGGTCATCAAAGCGCTCAACATTTACTTGCAAGAGACGCCCGATGCAGAGTTGGAACGAACGCTGGTGGCAAACTTTCAGAACGAGGCGGTGGCCATCGATCGGGTCAGACATCCGCACATAATCAACCGTCTCGGCCACGGTACCGCGATCGACCTGGCCGGAACAACCTTTCATTACATCGTCTTGGAATACTTGCCCGGCGGCGACATGCTGGCACTTTCTCGCCATCACCCTCTGTCTATCGAGAAGACGCTCTTCTTTCTCGAGCAGGTCTGTTCCGGTCTGGCTCATGCGCACCAGTGTGGAGTTATCCATCGCGACATCAAGCCCCAGAATCTGTTGCTGACCGCCGACAGAAAAATCGTGAAGATTGCAGATTTTGGCGTAGCACGCTTCGAAGCAAATGAAGGCGCGATTACCCGAGTGGGAACAAATATCTACTCAGCTCCTGAACACAATCCTCTGGTGCAGACATCCCAACTCGACACCGGAGCCCTCGTCACTCCCGCAGCAAACTTGACACCCGCAGCGGACATCTATTCCCTGGCCAAGACCACGTACAGCTTGCTTGCTGGTGAGGCACCGCGCCGTTTTGCTCATCATTCAATTAGAGAGTTGCCGCCCGCGATCAGTAGTGAATACTGGTCAGCTCCGGTTCTGCGGGTGCTTGAGAAAGCCACCCAAAGGCGCCCCGAAAATCGCTATCAGACAGTGCAGGAGTTTTGGGATGAACTGGCGGAGTCGGCTTTACCACCGACGCGGCCGCTTAGCGCACCAGACTTGAAACAGGGGCGCAAGCCGAGCTCCGAACTGAGCATCGAGCCTGAAGACATCAATCAGGCCCCGCCGAGGGCCCGTTTCGAGCTCGCCCAAGCGCCGGAATTGGCCCGCGCCAGTCTTGAGCCCTCGAAACGTCCGCGGATCGTGGTACCCGTGAGCAGGATTCAGCAGGTGGCGGAGGGAACGGTAAGCAGTGCCCCGCACCCCGCAGCGAAGGACATTGTCGCCGGCTTTCCCAATCAGTCGCGGCACGGAAAACCTTCGTCAGTGCAGGTTCAGTCGCGTCCGCCGGCACCACGAGGCCGGCCCAGGAGATTCCTGGTGGCGCTTTTGCTTATTTTTAGCTTCTCTGGAATGCTGCTGGCCACGCACAAATACGTCACGTCTCAATGGAACCCCTTGCGACGGATCGCCGGACTACCGGAAGTCTTTGTAGCCGGCCGTGAAGGTGTTACAACCACAGACGTAAACCTCAGGGCCGGTCCGAGTTCTTCAAATCAGACCATTGGGCTGGCTGAGATCGGCTCGCGAATAAAGTTGTTAAAAGAATACAACAACTGGTACGAAGTTCATGTCGTCACCCACGGGCGCGCCAAAAACGATCAGTTTTCGTCGGATCGCGGTTGGATAAGTAAACGGTTCGTAAAGTTTGACTAGCTTCGACTGCGAGGACCCTGCGAGCACGCTCCAAGAGCGCGAATTCACTAGAAGGAACTGAATAAAATTGGGATTGATCGAGTCCATCAGAAAATGGATAGACGGCGAAAGCGGAGAGGGTCTGCTGGAAGCCGCGGACGAGCACGCCCGGCCGCGGCGCATCTGGGAGGAGTTCCTGGTTAAGATTGCCCGCGAAGTTGAGGCCGTCATGCAGCGCGAGATGTTTACTCCGCCGGGCGGTCCCACTTACATCCCGCGCGAATACATTGTCTATCTCAGTGCGGACGATGATAGGGACTGGCAAGGCGACAAGCGTCGTGGCCTCGAGCAGGGGCTATTTCACGTGCTCTCGGAAAGGGCGAGGGAGTTAAGTGGCCAAACCCCGCTGGCGGCGAAATCTTTTACCGTGGAACTGCGGGTTGACGGCACTCTCAGCAAAGGCGAGTTTCGTGTCCAGGGGGTTTGGGACGAGACGGAGAGCGGGCACACTATGGTTACGTCTCGCGTGGACTCATCCCAAACGGGAACGCCGGCCTTCGATCCGAACCTTACTATCCGCGAAACCATGGAGACCGGGGAAAATGAGCAGACTATTGTCCGGCCGCGGGTGATCGAACTCTATTCAATGGAGGTCTGGCGAGATGGGGTGCGGGAGTCGGTTGTGCCCATCTCAAAGCCCGAGATCACGATTGGCCGCGGATCGAGATCGATCACAGTGGACCTGCCACTGAAAGGCGATCCGGAGGTGAGTCGCGTCCACGCAGTGCTCACGCGGGAGCCGAAAGGCCGCAATCCAACTTTAGTCGCCGGACGCGAGCTTCCCCGGGAAGATCGAACTGAGGTTCGCCCCGACGACAAAATCGCCATCTGCAACTTCATCCTCCGCATCCAGCCGAGGTAGGTACGCTGGTCAGGAGCAGCAAGCCGCGCCGCTAGCCTGAATTGCAGGATGAGACACGATCTCTCGGAGTTCATGGGCTCTGAAGGAACTCATCGCCGCTACACGGCCAAGAATTCGCCGAGCTTTTTTGCCGGGATCCTTCCTTTCATTGCCTTCCCTCGGTTTTCTTAGCTGTCCTGGTAAAACTCGATTCTGTTCTTGCCTTTGCTCTTGGCGTTATAGAGAGCGCGATCAGCCGCGGCGATTATTCGGTCGGGAGTATCGACGTGCTTATAAAAGATAGAGATACCAATGCTGATCGTCACGCCGCCAAGGGGTTGTGACTTACCATGCGGATAAACCGTTTCCGCTACGCGCTGCCTCATTCGCTCGGCGATCA
>CAJDUJ010000046.1_pt1 | contig 10091 bp, 7 predicted proteins | sample 7390331 | NCBI WGS metagenome assembly CAJDUJ01 (sample SAMEA7055674, study PRJEB34461) | soil metagenome | biome: terrestrial ecosystem; feature: Peninsula; material: soil | place: Antarctica | collected 2016 | reverse complement strand
TTTCAAATTGCGCGCGTGCTGCAACACCTTTGTGTGCGGCCAATCGCCGCGCATAGTTAATCGCCGCATCTCTGATGTCGAGACCCGTAACGTCCAGCTTGGTCTCACTCTTAAGACTTCACAAAGCATCGCGCCTGAGCCAACCCAGTTCAGCCACAATTGCCTTCAGAGATGCGACCGCCTCGACGATGCGTCGTACAAATCTGTGCGCGCAACTGAGGAGGCTGAAATGCTGGAGTGAAGTGCGTTACCATTTGATAGAACGGCTGATCGTAGATACACTCTCGCGCTTTCTCGAATGGAGAATTGTGGTCTTCACGTTTCAGTCGGACGTACTGGTGCAACGATTTCGCAACCTCATTTGGCGACATTCCAGAAGTCGCCAGCAGATCTCCCACGATTGCATCCATACTTTCGCGACGACCCACCGAGGAACCAGCACCCGGAACCAGCACCCGGAACCAGCCCTTGACAACACCTTCTCCAAATCATAATCTACGAGCCGAAATTGAAAGTCATTTTCAATTAGAGACTGGGGAGGTCGGAATCATGCTTAATAAAGACTTTTATCCCCTCGGGCTTCGCGCCCTAGCACTGTGGCTCATGCTTCCCATTTGCGCCTCAGGGCAGTCCAACACCACCTCAATTTCGGGACGTGTGCTGGATCAGAATTCAGCGGCCATCAGCGGTGCGACGGTCACTTTGCGGTCAAACCATTCCCCCACTGAACTTACTGTTATCACTGACGAGGCGGGCCGGTTCCGTTTTGAGGGTCTTCTAGCCGCTGAGTATGGCCTCGTGACCAAGCAAGCAGGGTTTAGTACTTCTCACAGAGTGATCACAGTTACGGGCGCCTGGAATACGGCGATCGAGGTTCTTCTTCAACCGGCTCCAATAGCAGAATCCGTAGTGATCACCAGCAGCCATCTGCTACCGACACCTGAATCGATGGAAAGGATTCCAGGGTCATTCGGCATCGTTGATGCACAGGTACTGGAGCGGAGCCGAGCCCTCACCTCCACCGAGGTTTTACGCAAAGTTGCAGGCGTCAACGTACGAGATGAAGAGGGTCTTGGCTTGCGCCCGAACATTGGGATACGTGGTATGAATCCCACGCGGTCCACCAAACTCTTGCTGCTCGAAGACGGCATACCCCTTACATATGCCCCCTACGGCGACAATGCCTCTTACTATCATCCGCCCATAGACCGCTTTGAAAGTATTGAGGTGCTTAAAGGTTCGGGCCAGATACTGTACGGTCCGCAAACCGTTGGCGGGGTGATTAACTATCTGACGCCCACACCACCCCAGAAGCGCGAGGGCTCGATCAGTATCACGAGCGGCAACCACCACTACTTCAACGGCCACTTGAGCTACGGCGATACTCTGGGCAATACGGGACTGCTTTTCGGGTTCACGCGTAAGCAAGGAAAGGGATCGCGCGAAAATACTCGCTCAGGTCTTAATGATTTTAATTTCAAGTCTGTCACGCCTCTTACTCCTAAACAGGCCCTAACCTTCAAGTTCAATTACTACCGAGAACAGTCAAACGTCAGCTATTCGGGCTTACGTGAGGAAGAGTTCCGCGCCAACCCGCGCCAGAATCCCTTTCGCAACGATTTCTTTTATGGCCATCGCTTAGGCGCTTCCCTTACCCATGCCTACGTGTTTAATCCTGACGCTGTCCTGACAACCAACCTCTACGGATCCTATTTTCGCCGTCACTGGTGGCGCCAGTCTTCGAACTCTAACGAACGTCCGAATGACGCCGCCGACCCGCTGTGCGGTGGCATGAACAATCTCAACAGCACCTGCGGCAATCAGGGGCGTCTGCGGCGCTACTTGTTCGCCGGCCTGGAGCCGCGCCTCCGAATCACAAAACCCATTTTTGGTGTGAGGAGTGAAACAGATCTTGGCTTCCGGGTGCATGTTGAAGATCAAGAGCGGGTGCAAAAAAACGGCGACCGCCCGAATTCAAGGGACGGGGTTGTAGTTGAAAACAATGAGCGCCGCAATCAGGCCTACTCGGCGTTTGTACAGCACCGGCTTACTTTCGGAAACGTGGCGATCACGCCGGGCCTCCGCATCGAGCACGTGAGGTATCAACGCACGAACCGACTTCTGGCCGTAAACGGCAGAACCGAACTGACGCAACTCGTGCCCGGGCTGGGAGTTTCCTATAGTACTGGCGATAAACTAACTTTGTTTGCAGGAGCACATCGCGGCTTTGCCCCGCCTCGCACTGAAGACGTGATTAGCAACTCACCGGGCGGCAGTATCGATCTCGAGCCTGAGCTGAGCTGGAACTACGAGGGCGGCGTGCGTGCTAGGCCACATCCCGCCGTGAGCGTGGAGAGCACGTTCTTTCGCATGGATTACGCGAATCAGATTGTTCCGGCAAGTCTCGCTGGGGGTGTCGGTTCCACGTTTACCAATGGAGGTAAGACACTGCACCAGGGAGTTGAAATCTCCGTGGCCTTTGATACCGCGACCATTCTAAGACGACGATACAATCTGTATCTGCGGTCTGCCTACACTTTCCTGCCGATAGCGGACTTTCGCGGTATTCGTTTCAGCAATGTGCCCGGCTTCACCAGTACCAGCGTAACTGGCAACCGTCTTCCATATGCTCCGGAACACCTGCTTAATGCGAGCGTCGGGTATGCCCACTCAAGCGGCATTGATACTTTCCTGGAAGCGGTCTACGTAGACTCGCAGTTTAGCGAAGACCTGAACCGTATTGATCCCATTTCAGCTAACGGGCAAACGGGACTTATTCCCAGCCACACAATCTGGAACGCCACTGTTAACTACAGGCTCGAGAGGTTTCATACCACGCTGTTTGTCACAGCCAAGAATCTTTTCGACCGTCTATATGTCGCAGACCGGGCCCGTGGCCTGCTCCCGGGACCGCCGCGAGGAATACAAGCCGGTTTTAAGTTTGAATTCTAGCTTATTGACGCCGAGACGAAAGAGACTCCGGGTGGAACTCGGCCGGCTGCGAAGTAATCTGCATGAAGTGTTTCATTAATTCCGATCTTTCACGAACGTAGGTTATAATCCCGGTACCCGATCAAAAGCTTAGGTAAGAGGTAGCACGTGCGCGGCGGCGTGAATGAGAGTAGATCACTCGATGGACGCAAAGAAACTTGAACATTTTCGAAGCCTTCTAATCTCACAACTCCCACAACTCAATGAACATATTCGGGAAGATCAGGCAGCCGCCCTTGAGTTGTCGGATGACGGAGTTAAAGATAGCAGTGATCTTTCGATGATGGACGTCAATAAAGAACTCGCCCTGCGCCTTGGCGAACGCGAGTCGCAGATGGTTGCTGATATTGATCAAGCGCTTTTACGAATCAAGGAAGGAAGTTACGGCATCTGCGCTCGTTGCGGTAGACAAATCGATGAACGCCGACTCGAAGCCTTGCCCACCGCTAGATACTGCGCGGACTGCCAGACGGCCATCGAAGCCGCCAACGGAGACGACGAAACGTCCACACTCTAGGAAAATGCTGAGTAATGCCTCAGATGATTCTTCAGTGGGTTACCGCCCGCTAGACTGCATTACCTTTCCGTTTTTGAAATCACGCCTTCGGATGAGCTTTGTCGTAGACCTTGATCAGTTTCTCCATCGAGACATGCGTGTAGATTTGCGTCGATGAGAGACGCGCGTGGCCTAGAAGCTCTTGAATGTCGCGCAAGTCCGCTCCACTGTCGAGCAGATGAGTCGCAAATGAATGGCGCAGGGCGTGCGGGCTGATGTCGTGCATGCCGGCGCAGATACGAATGTATTTCTCCACCATCCTGCCAACCGAGCGCGTTGTAATCCGTGTACCCTGATAGTTTAAGAACACAACTTCCGGCTCGCGCTCGGAAACTGGCGCGGCATTTAGAAATCGATGACGCACATTCAGATAATCTCGCAATGCCTCGCTGGCCGGATCGCCGAAAGGCACGATGCGCTCTTTCCGCCGTTTGCCGGTCACGCGAATCAGTTTGTTTTTAAAGTCTATGTCTGCAACATCGATTTTTGTGAGCTCGGAGACGCGCACGCCGGTCGCGTACATCAATTCCAGCATCGCCCGATCGCGCTTACCCAGGTCAGTTTCGGTGTCGGGCGTTTCGATGAATTTGATCGCCTCCTCAATTGAGAGATGTTGCGGCAGCTTTTTCTCGAGGCGCGGCGTCGAGACGAGCTTCGCCGGGTTAAGCTCCACCACGCCCTCCCGCACCAGAAACTGGAAGAAGGTACGCAGAGCAGCAAGCTTACGAGCCACCGAAGCTTTTTTCTTTTGAGCCGAATGAAGGGTGGAAAGCCATTCACGAATCGTGAGGTGATCGATTTCGTGGGTGTCAGGTGCGTTTCTCTTCCCCGAACTTCGATCAGCGGGGGCAAGATAATCAAGAAACTGGAGAAGGTCGCTTCGGTAATTGCGCAGGGTGTGTTCGCTGACGTTGCGCTCGTAACGCAGGTGGTCGAAGAACTGGGCTAACAGTTGCTCCATGAGATTCAGGTACGATCCTCGAACTTACCAGCCGCGGATTTGCGCGGATGAACGCAGATTCGAAAAGCCAAAAGACCCATCCTCAGCTAGGAGGAGGCCCGCGCAATCAGCGCGGCAATCCGCGAATAATGTATTGACCTGTCCTAATCCGCGTTCATCCGCGTAAATCCGCGGCTAATTATTCATCCCTCGGCCTACCAGTCACTCGTGCCGACGCTAGACCCCTTCCGAGAATAGTAAACCTTGCGGGCACGCACGCGAACATCTTTGCGGGATTTTAGCTGCAGGTCGATGACGTGATAGCGCCCATCCCGTTGCGCTTCCGATTGGTAGTAACTCAAGACGTATTGTTGTGCCAGATCGGCGGCGACTTGTTTGAACGCTGTCTCAAGGTCCGAGGTTGTCTTGGGAATGAACGCAGCTCCACCGGTCTGCACGGCTAACTGCTCCATGCGTCGCTCAGCGGCAAGGGCGCGCAGATTTGCGCCCTCATATAGTCCAGTCTGGACTACGAAAACCTGACAATCATCTGAGAGGACCCGCTGAAGAGTCGTTTCAAAGTCGGCGCGACTGGTCGTCTCAATACCATCCGAAACTATGAGAATAACTCTGCGTCCTGGATATGGCCTCAGATAAGCAGCAGCATCAATGATTGCGTCGAAGAGTGAGGTCGCACCTTCCGGCTTGCCGAAGCTCGAGATCGTCGCTTCAAGTCTCCGTATATCGCTCGTCATGGGTTGCGCGAGATAGCTGTCCGTCTCAACGGAGTATATGGCCGCCCCATCGGAAGGGCGCATTACGCTGCGAAAGAAGTGTCTGGCAGCTTGCTTCTCAAACTCGCGCGCAACATCGATGCTGCCACTGTTATCGAAAAGCATAGCCAGCCGGACGGGTAACTCAGCGCGAGTAATATCACTTATCGACTTAAGCTGGCCATCAACCAATAATTCAAAATCTTCAAGCTTCAAACCGCTGACCGCCTGACCTTTGGTGTCGATTACCGAGGCGGGGATCGGAACCAGGTTCGATGAGACGCGTATGACGTCCGCCGGATCAATGTCGCCGCCCGCTTCACTCTGCGGGCTAGGTGGAGGGATTGGAGCTGGAGACTTTTGTGAGGTGGCTGGCCGACCGGGCTGGGCGATGGGACCTTGCGCGGGCTTCGTCTTCGGCTTAGGGTCTTTCAGCCGCCCCGACTGTGCGGCGACGCTCGCCGACAATATAGCCGCGAACGTCAGGGCAAGTGTAATAAATACGATCTTGATGAATGAGTCCGCGTGCCCTCGCCGGAAGGCCGACGTCACGGCGTCGCCTCCAAAGCTGTTACCCAATGCTTTGCTTCCTGAAGCCAAGCGTTCCACTCTTTCAAGGCCAAATCAACCTGGAATTGATGGCGGTCACGCTTTCGACGAAAGCGGCGTCCATCTTGTTCATCGAGCGGTTGCAGCAGGGCGAAAGTAATATTAACCGGCTGGAAATTCTTGGTTTCCGCGTTTGCGACATAGCGCGCTAGAGCTCCGGTGGCGCTTCGCGGTGGCGCTTCAACCAGCATCTGGCCGGTTGCCAGTCTTGCCGCATTCACTCCCGCCAACCATCCCATCGCGACCGATTCAACATACCCCTCAACTCCGGTTATCTGCCCGGCGAAAAAAACGTCCGGTCGTTCGCGCATCTGCATCGTAGGCCTGAGCACACGTGGCGAACAGATGTAAGTATTGCGATGGATTTGTCCAAACTGCAAGAACTCTGCGTTTTCCATCCCAGGAATCAGCCGCAGAACTCTTGCCTGCTCTCCGTAGCGTAGATGATTCTGGAAGCCAACAAGGCTGTACGCGTCAGCCATTAAATTTTCCTGCCGCAATTGCACTGCCGCATAGGGCTCCCGGCCTGTGCGCGGATCCACAAGTCCCACCGGTTTCATTGGCCCATAGCGCATTGTGTCAACACCTCGTCGTGCCAACTCTTCTATGGGCAGACACGATTCAAACCAGCGCGTTTCTTCAAAACGCTGCAGCGGAACGCTCTGCGCCTCAATCAGCGCTTGATAAAAGATGGCATACTGCTCGCGGTCAAACGGGCAGTTCAGATAGTCGTCGCCGCCTTTACCGTAACGAGCAGCTGGGAATGCAATCGAACGATCAACTGAATCGGCAGAGACAATCGGCGCGATGGCATCGTAGAAATAAAGCTGATCATTGCCGGTGATTTTCATGATCTCGGCCGTGAGCGCCTCAGAGGAGAGCGGCCCTGTCGCGATGATCACGATCGCGTCTTCGGGAATTCGGGTAACTTCTTCGCGCACCAACTCGATATTCGATTCGCCTTCAATTCTTTCTGTGATGTACTCAGCAAACAACTGACGATCGACGGCCAGGGCAGCTCCCGCAGGCACGCGCGTGGCCGCTGCGGCCTCCATCACCAGAGACTCTGCGCGTCGCAATTCCTCCTTGAGTAAGTAAGGCGCAGTGCCTGGCTCGTCAGTTTTCAGTGAGTTTGAGCAAACAATTTCGGCCAGCTTATCCGTTCGATGGGCCGGAGTTTGAGAGATGGGCCGCATTTCGAACAGACGCACGTGCGCTCCGGCGCGCGCCGCTTGCCACGCTGCTTCAACTCCGGCGAGTCCGCCGCCGATCACGATTACATGTTGCATAGAAAATGTTAAGTCCCAACTGAGAGAACAATCAACCCGGTTAAGACTGTTGCGCTGCCCTCCCGGCGGAGCTGCCCAGGCGATCGCATTACGCGCCTTCAGCGCTTTCAAATTCTTGATGTGCGCCTACCTGGGGCGATGCCCCAGGCTTTCACAGTTCGCGCCGTCGGCGCTGAAATGAATCAACAACCTACGGACAAGCTTCTCGAGTTTTCTAGTGAGCGACATTTCGCCCCTCTAGCGCTGGATTCGAATTGGATGCCTGGAACTATAAACATTGCGTCCCCACGGGACTCCCTAGCGACCGCTACGGCTTCTTCTCCGGCGCAACATCTTTAGGCGCATCAAGCTTGTATTCGCCGACATCGCCTTTGAAATGTTTGTAGTCACTCCACTCGATGGACTTGTTCAAATCGCCACCGCCGAACAAGAGAACTCTTACTGATAGATTGACCTGCGCCAGTCGCGGTAGCCAAATGCCCTCAGCCATACGCATCTGCTCGATCACGAATCCCGCGCCAGGACGCCTGCCATCTTGAAACTCTCCGCGAGTCGCGCTTCAAGTCGCATTACCTGCTTATCAACCGGATCAATCCAGACTACGCCGACAACTTTCGAGATCAAGTTCTCCTGGCGGTTACGGGGGCGATAGCCCGGACGAGGCCGAAAATCGAAGACAACAGCGTCACGTTCGCGAAACTTTTCGCGGCGCGGAGATACAAACTCGCAAACTTTCAAGAACTGCGAGATGACAGGGTCATCGTCTTCGTCCGCCTTCGCTGGCGTTGCCCTTTTTCGCAATCGTTCCGCGCGACGGCGCACTGCTTTCTGTCCGTTCTTCTCACGATCGCGCTCCGCTTTCAAAAACTCCTCTGTAACACGCTTTGTTTCCTTCGCTGCACGTTCACCGGAAAGCGGCACACCGTTCTCGCTTACCAGTTTCGTAATCGGTTCTCGGTCGGCCAGGGGGAAAACTTCAAAGACCTTGACTGTCTCCTTTTTGACCTCGCCCTTGCTGCTGAATTCCCGATCTGTCTCTCTTTGGACAAACGCATACTCAGTAACTCGCCTCTCGACTTCCTCCTGATTGCGCGCCACTTCGCGTAGCAGTGCCGGAACATCCAGAGCTTCAGCTGCGCGCGGAGGATCGAAGGCCGAATCCCGGATTCCCATGTTGTAGCTCACTCGCTGAAGCAGAAAAGTCAGTTCCCCTGAGCCATCAGTGTTCAAGGCGACGTGATGCGGCTCCAGCACATTTGTCGCGACTTCGAAACGATAGTCAGCAAAGCGCACCATAGTCTTGCGCTCCTCGTCTTCAATCTGCACCGGCAGCTTGCTGCTCGCGCTAAACCAGTAACGCAGTCGCGCTCCGTTGCGGCTGGAGAATTCGACGATGTAAGCCGGCTCGGAAGCTATTTCGCCCAGTGAGACTACACGAGCCAGCACATTCAGCTTCTTGTAATCAACAAGGTGGTTTGCATCCAACAGCGCCTGCAGCTTGGCGGCGGCAGCTTCCGCGCCGGTGAGTGTACGCAACTGTCCATCTAGGCCGTAGACCCAGGTCGAACTCGCATTTGCCGCGGAAATAATCTGGCCGTTGCCGAAGGTCATCTCTATGCGGACGGAGCCAGGCGCTTTAATTTGCGTCCGGGCATTGCCCATCGTTTGGTCTTTTATTTGAATCGTCCACTCGTAAGTCGCATCGCGGATGAGCGCCATGCGTTTCTTCCCTCCGCTGGCTTTTAAGTAGTTGTCTACCAGTTTCTCGGCCGAGGGTAGCTTGCCCGACGGCGCTGCTGTCTTCTTCTGAGCGAAAAGCAGTTCCCACCGGCAACCTAACAAGACGAACAGGAGAAGCGACGTCCGCAGACAGATCACACCTGCGCTCTGCAAACTATTTCGCTGACTCCAAGTGTCGTTTCGGGGTTCTGTCCGGAGATTCAGGATCACTTTTTCTTAGTGGCTTTTCCAGCGACCTTTGCAGCTGGCTTGGCCTTGGACTTCTGCTCGGAATGTCCAGCCTTCGCGGCTTCTTTCTTCCTCTTCTTCTCAACCTTCTGACGCGCAGCTTCCATGATCTGCTTCACGCGCTCTGCCTGCGTGGGCTGCTTTGACCTGGTAACCGCGTCCGGATGATGTTCCAATTGTTCAGTCATCTCGCCCTGGTGCTTCTGATACTCAAACTCGTTAACCTGGCTGCCCCCGATCTTGAACGTCTCGAGGTTTCGCATTTGTTCCCTGCCCATCGCTGTTCCTCCCGGTAAAAGCCGGCTTAGCTCAGTTGGTAGAGCGTCTGATTCGTAATTAGAAGGTCGCCGGTTCAATTCCGGCAGCCGGCTCCAATAGTATCAGCAACTTAGCGACAGCCGTTAGTGACTGTCGCTATTGTTTTGTGTGCGTATAGTGTGCGAGAGGTTTAGCGGGCGAGTATTTTGGCGAGTTTTTCGCTTGCGGTTTTTTGCTGGCTTGCGGTCGTGTCAACGTAAGTCTTGAGCGTGAAGGCAGGGTCGGCGTGTCCCAGCCTGGCAGCCACAACCGCGTGACTCTCGCCGCTGGCAATTAACAGACTGGCGCAGCTGTGTCGCATGTCATAGATCCGAGTCGCAGCAGGTAAGCCAGCGCGTTTTAGTATTGGCTTGAAGTGGCTGCGGTCGAGGGTGCGTAGTAATACTGGACGTCCGTCTCCCATCGCGAACACGAAGCCATTGTCCTGATAGTCGGTAGCCTTTAGGCGCTGTTCAAGCTGTGCGCGCCGGTGTTCGAGAAGCATTAGGCGCGTTGTTTCACTTACGATAATGCTGCGGTCGCTGCGTTCAGTCTTCGGGGTTGAGAAGTACCATTCGCCGCCTTTACGCCACACGAGAGTACGTTCGACACGTAATTCGCCAGTCTCCAGGTTGATGTCCTGCCATGTCAGCCCGAGGTACTCTTCC
>CAJDUJ010000075.1_pt1 | contig 10371 bp, 9 predicted proteins | sample 7390331 | NCBI WGS metagenome assembly CAJDUJ01 (sample SAMEA7055674, study PRJEB34461) | soil metagenome | biome: terrestrial ecosystem; feature: Peninsula; material: soil | place: Antarctica | collected 2016 | reverse complement strand
GCAATAGCATCTTCCGATTGATCGACTCCGAAGACCTCGTAGTCGCTCCTGAGGAAACAAACAAGATTCCTGCCCGACCCACAACCGGCATCCAGCACTTGCATCCCCTGAACAAACCGACCCTTTAAGAGTTGATCGAACAAATAGATGTCGATGCTGCCAAACCAATCTTGGTAGAGCGGGAGCAGAGGTTCACTTATGCCGGAATCATGACGTACGAGAAGAAGGACGGGAAGTGTGTGCGTGTGGCGAACGTATATCTACGTTCGAGCCGATGAAGTAGGGGTTTCCGTGCGTATGGGTGCCTTCACTGCCAGGACTTACGATCTTAGCCGACGAAAAATCACATTATTTGTCGCGCGTGTACTGTTACTCTTCTGCGTTATATATTTAGCGTACTTCGTAACTTTTGGCCGCGAGCTGTTCTTCCCGAACACGCATCAGGACTTGGCAATTATTAACGACCCTCACGAATGGCCCCAGTGGGGCGGGCCTACCAGAGACTTCAAATCTGTTTCGAAAAAGCTTGCTAACCGTTGGCCTGCGGACGGTCCGCGAAAGTTATGGGTTCGTCCACTGGGCGAGGGGCATTCATCGATCGTGTCGGATAGCGGAAGGCTATACACGATGTACCGCAAGGGAGCGCGCGAGTATGTCATTTGCCTTGAGGCGCGGAGCGGGAGAACACTGTGGGAACATTCTTACGCCGCCCCACTCTACGCCAAGATGGATATGTCCTACGGTTCGGGTCCGCACTCCACGCCGGTTGGCTCAGGGGGATTCATTTTCTTAGTCGGCACGACCGGTAAATTGCTCTGCCTCAATAAAACTACAGGTAAAGAAGTCTGGGGTCATGACCTGTGGAGTGACTTGAGCGGCACTGTTATTAACGGAGCAGTTGGTGGCGTTCATGCATGCGGAGGTGGTTGGTGTAGACCCGGAAAGCGGCAACCTATTCTGGAAACATTCCGTGGCCGCTGGGTGGAATTTCCATTTCAACATCAGTACACCGGTCTGGGGTGAAGGTAACTTGCTATTTGTCTCAGCGGCTTATGGTGTCGGCGGGCGGGTCCTTCACCTTAGCCGAACAGAAGGAAAAACGAAGGTGATGGAATTGTGGCAGAGTGAGAGGGCGCGCGTTGCATAAGGAGAATGCCATTCGGGTCGGTGATGTTATTTACGCTTCGACCGGCCACTTAGGGCCGGCCTTCTTCACCGCGATAGACGTCAAGAACGGTAAAATCCTTTGGCAGGACCGAACCTTCTCCCATGCTAGCTTCCTTCACGCGGATGACAAGTTCATCGTGCTCGACGAGGACGGCACCTTAGGGCTCGCCAGTCCTGCGCCTACCGGTTTGAAAGTTCACTCGCGGGTCGAACTTTTGGGCGGAACGGCTTGGACTGTCCCGACCCTTGTCGGATCCACGCTCTACGTACGGGACCGCAGGAGTGCTATGGCCCTTCAACTGGGTCAGTGATCTACATCGATGTCAATAGTTGCCGACCAGACCAGCTATTCTGATGGTTCTGGTGGGACTAAAGGCACCGCACTAAAATGGCTGGAGGCAGCTCAGTGGTTCAGTCTTGGGAATTGTTTAGTCGACAAAAGACACCTACGGGAGCCTTGCACGCAACGCGTGCCGGTGCTATTCATCGACTGCATGTCGGTTCTTCTCTTTTTTATTGATGGTCTAGGCATCGGTTCGCGTGGGATTTCTAATCCTTTTGACGGACTCCAAGACGCGGCGCCGCTGGCCGTGTTCAAGAATGAAGCGCCGGTCACGCTCGATGGAGTTCTGGCGGCAACGGATGCCTGTCTCGGGATTGAAGGCCGGCCCCAAAGCGCATCCGGCCAAACTACTATTCTTACCGGCGTAAACGCCCCGGCGCTGCTCGGTTATCACAAACAGGGTTTCCCCAACAAAGCCTTGTTGGAAATCATCCGCGAGCATTCCCTCTTTTTGAAACTCAAGCACGCCGGCGTTGCCCCAATCACTTTCGCCAACGCTTACACCAAGCGCTTTTTCGAAGACCGGCCTCACTGGGTCTCAGCGACGACGGCTGCCGTGGGGGCGGCGGGGCTGCCATTCCGCACCATAGATGATTTGCGAAACGGTCGGGCCGTTTATCAGGATTTCACGAACAGGATGCTTATCGAGCGGGGCGAAGATGTACCTTTGAGAACGGCAAATGAAGCCGCCGAGGTGCTCGCCGCCATCGCGGGCGAAAGCCGTTTCACACTCTATGAGTATTTCATCACCGACAAAATCGGACATGCCCAGGACATGGAGGCGGCCAGAACTGTTCTGCAAAACCTGGCCCTGCTCATTCGGCAATTGCTGGCCCGTGTTGATTTGGCGCGCACATCAGTTATACTCACCAGCGACCATGGAAACATCGAAGACCTATCCTTGCGCAACCACACGCTGAATGAAGTGCCTACCATAGTCTGGGGCGCGAACCGTGATCGCATCGCCAGTCGAATAAAGAGTCTCGCTGATATCACACCCGCGATCGTCGAGAGTTTGACGGAGAAAGCGACAGCCTCAGGATGACTTCCCGCCCTGCTCCGCCAGCCAGATCACACGCCTCTGCTAAGCTTAAAAACAATCCCCGCGAGATCTTCGGTTGGAAGATGTACGACTGGGCCAACTCCGCCTTCTCCACAGTGATTGTGGGAGCGCTTTATGGACCTTACCTGACGGAAATAACTCAACGCGTGGTGGGCGAGAACGGAGTGGTAGCCGAACTCGGACCGCTGGGTGCAATAACGGCGAAGTCCTTTTTCCCAACCTGCGTTTCTGTTGCCGTCTTGCTGCAGGTGTTTCTGCTCCCCATCCTGGGCTCAGTCGCCGATTACTCAAATCTCAAGAAGAAAATGATGGCCGTCTCCTGCTATATCGGAGTCACAGCCACCTGCCTGATGTTTTTCGTTGTCGGGCAAGTCTACTGGCTGGGCGGCCTGCTGTTCATAATTGCGAATCTCGGCTTTGGGGCGGCGGTAGTTTTCTATAACAGCTTTCTCAACGACATCACGACCGAGGACCGGCGCGACAAAGTGTCGAGCCGCGGATTCGCGTATGGCTATCTCGGTGGCGGGCTGTTGTTGGGTGTGAGTTTTCTGCTGGTGAATAGTGCGACCCGGTTTGGGTTGGACACGTTCATGGCAGTGCGTCTCTCCCTACTGGCGGCGGGGATCTGGTGGGGTGGTTTTGCTCTCGTAGCCTTCGCAAGGCTGAAATCGCAGGCTGCGGAAAAGTCGTTGCCACCCGGAAAGACTTATCTGACGGTTGGTTTCGCTGAACTGGGCCGAACGTTCAGAGAGTTGGGACGACTGCGCCACACTCTGCGGTATCTCGTCGGCTATCTCTTCTATAACGATGGAATTCAAACAGTGATCAGCATGTCGTCGGTTCTGCTGGCCCAGGAGCTATTCATCGCACGAGGCCTCGAAACGGACCAGTCATTTCTATTGGGCATATTTTTGATGGTGCAGTTCGTCGCTATCTTTGGCGCCCTGATCTTCGAACGCCTCGCCTACGCAATCACGACGAAGAGGGCGATTCTGGTCTCCCTCATATTGTGGTCTGGAGTCGTGATTTTTGTGTATGGCTTCCTCAAGACTACTACTGACGCCTGGGCGGTGGGAGCGGTTATCGCGATTGTTCTCGGTGGCTCGCAAGCCTTGTCGCGGTCACTTTTCTCGCGCATGATTCCCAAAGGTCGCGAGGCCTCATTTTTCGGCCTTTACGAAGTATCGGAGCGAGGCACTTCCTGGCTGGGTCCTTTGTTGTTTGGGGCGGTGGTGGCAGCTACGAATTCCTATAGGCAGGCGCTGCTGTCGCTGATAATTCTGTTCGTAGTTGGGACCGTAATTCTTTACTTAACAGACACCGACCAAGCAATCCACGATGCTGGCAATCTCCTGCCGGAAGAAGCGGCCGAAGCAAAGTAGGGAAAGTTTCAGGAGTGAGGTTGGAAGGATTTAACCCGCAAGCTTTCTTTTCTTTCCCGTCGCAGCTTTCTCAAGGCACTCCCGCGAACAATACTCTGATATATTTGAACCAGCGCCGATTGCACGGTGGGCTGGTATCCAAGTGCCGCAAGCTACGCACCGCACGAGTTTATTCTCAGTCTTAGTTGATCCGCCGCGCGGCGTGGGAGAAGAAGTCGCGTCCAGCGTTCCTTTAAGTGCGGAAGAAACTTTTCGCAGCAACTCAATGTAGGGTCGCAGACGCGAGTAGATAACCAGAAAGAATAAAGCGAGCAAGGCGGTGATGATCAAATACTTCAACACTTTTTTTAGAGTGCAAGCCTTGGCTTAAGTGAGAGGGTGTTCATTTCAGGTTTTAGACCGCAGGTGATTTTGGGCAAGCAAGAGAACTCTGGACCAACCTTCTAACTATCCTCATCGCCAGCCTTGTTCCCGGAAGGCACATAGGCCACATCGATAGCACGGCGTCTCGGTGCGGGATCCGCTGCGCGCCGTCGTGGTGAAGTCTCTTTATTTCTCCGGTCCACACTTCCCGCGGGAAGGCCCCGTCCGTGCACGGCTTCTTCCAGTATTCGCGTGATCTCTTGAGAGAGAGTGCGATGCTCGGCGGCTGCGCGCCGTCTGAGTGACTCCTTTAGATGATTTGGTACGTACGCGCCAATGAAGACGCCCTTCCGATTTGCCATCTCGGCCTCTCCTTCAGGTTAAGAAGCAGAATGTGGGAGTGTTGTAACGCTCGTTATGCCAATGCAATAAGAACAGGTCTGTAAGCCGAATTCTGTGCTCCGATCTCAGATATGAGATCTCAAACTGGAAATCACAAAACCGAGATCGGAGTGGCGATCATTCATCTAGTCCAACTGTTGCCAGTTGGATCGAGCGACCTACCCGGAGGTCGTAGCAGCTTTACTGCTTCGGGCGGGCAGCCCTTTTTGACGCCTCCCTATTTGGTCTTGCACTGCGAGGAGTTTGCCTGGCCGCGCATGTCACCACACGCGCCGGTGCGCTCTTACATTAAGCCCTTGCGGGCCGCACCGTTTCACCCATCACCTGCCGCAGCTTTTCGGCGTCCAGACCGCCGAAGCGGTTGTTCAACCGGTGCTTGCAAACAGGCTGGTCTGTTCTCTGTTGCACTTGTCGTCGCTCCAAAATCTCAGATCTGAAATCTCAAATCTGAGATTGTGTTGGAACGCCCCGCCGTTAGCGGGCTCGCTGCCCTTTAGTGTTCGGACTTTCCTCTCCTGGCGTGTTACTCCCAAATCTGAAATCAAACCCGAGAAACGCCAGCAGCGACCGCCCGACCTGTTCTCTTGCAAGGCTGGCAAAAGTATAGCAAACCTATGTTCAACACGTATAGCACACGCAGTGCGGGTTTTTAACCCTGGTTGGCGGGTTGCACCGGTGCTAGTACAAACGGTCAGTACCAGCGCGCGGTAGCGGGTTTGTGATGGATACGGGATCCTTCACGCGACGACCCGCCCGCTCCCGCGAGGTGGTACTGCCTTCATTTGGGCGCACCATCGCTTATGTAAGCTGTTGCCTGATAACTCGCATTTGCTGAGCATAACAGGACCGAGGGGGTCTTCTTTGATGTGGTCACAGATGAGATAGGGCTAACCAAAATACTTGAACCCCACCCGTAAACTATTGATGGAACTTGGTGGGAGCGCGAGCGCCAGAGCCAGCGAGGCAACCGTGTGGGAAGCGGCTAAAGCGAAAAGGTTAGGTGCGCGCTGATAGGCGCTGGCCCAGATCAGTCCCCCCAGAAATGTAAAAAGACTGAGCAGAGGGTTTGGCAGATGCACCAGACCAAAGAGCAAGCCGACCAGCAGCGTAGTCTTGAGACCTTCTCCCAGACCCATCTGGACCCGGCGATTGATAAACCCCTGGAGAGCGTATTGTTGGAACAGAGCCCAGAAAGGCAACAGCAAGAACCGAGGTCTTAGAGTCCGCGCGGTGAACTCTGAGCCGCTCAACCACCACCCAACAAGAAGGATTACTGCAATAGCGCCTAGAGTTGGCAGGAACAGAATCCGGCATGCCACAAAAAAATTATCCCAACGAAATCCGATTCCCCGAAGGGTCTCATCGCGATAGTAGTGTGAAAAGATCATAAATCCGACAGCGAGCAGGATGGGCATCGCGACTACTATTCTCCGTCCGCCGGCAAAGGGAAACACAGCCCACTCCACGAGGAGGCAGGACGTGATCACCGCACCCACTTCCCAGAGGGCCAACCCTTGCTCTGTGATTCCTGGGGACAAGCCTTCCGAGTTCTGATTTTCAGTCAATATTCTTTCCCCGGAGAGTTGCGCTGGTTTCCTTGAGTCTAAACTTTAACGGTTCGAGCGTGCCGGCCTGAGAAACCATGAAACGGATAGGATCGCCGACCAGTTGAAGCGTCTTCCGAGCCCCTTGTCCGCTATCGTGTAACGCATAAACACGAGCTTCATGGGCACCAGCTGGCAACCAGCTGGCACGGAACTAATTGGGATGGTGTATCCGTGCCACTCGTCTTCTGACCAGCCTGCTGCAACAATATCAGTACGAGACTGGTTCGCCACCGCCCGGCCAGCGAACTCATCATCAACGAAAAGCTGAACTTCGACGCGATGCCAGGGCGCACGATTGTTAACAACCCATCCGGAGATCGCGTGAGGCGTTGCTTCTCCCCACCCGTGAAAACGAGGAAAGGCATCGAGAAAGAAGAAGACGGCGAGAATAACCAGCAGCAGCGTGTCGAAAATCGATTTGCCAATCAAAACATGAACCAGGCTCATCGGTGGCTTTTTCATTTGGCTCGTCTTAGGTCTGTACGGATGTTGGATCTCATCTTTGAAAACTCGCGATGCGTTTCAAGAACTCAAGCAGCGGGGATGGTTCAATTCTCTTCCCGGAGTTGCGGCAGGCTGTCGAGCGGAAAGATCTGGGCCCAACGGGCTCGAAAACGTTCTCGCACAAGATGTTCGACTTCGTCAGCGGTCCCACACTGCAGGCACTCGGTAGCAATCGCCTTGGCGTCTCGGGAATCAATACACGAAAGCGAGCGGCGCACTCGAGGGATGTTAGCCGGTGTCATACTTAAGTCGACTGCGCCTAACCCTAGAAGCAAAGCTGCGTACGCTGGAGTCGATGCCATCTCCCCGCAAACGATCGCTGGAATACCTGCCTGCTTCGCGGCATTCAAGCTTTGGTAGATGCTGATCAATACGGATGGGTGCAGGGTTCGAAACCAACCGGCAACGTGATCGCTACTACGATCGACCGCAAGCGTGTATTGCACAAGATCGTTGGTGCCCAGTTCGAAAAAATCTACGTTGCCTGCAATTCTGCCAGCAGTCAAAACAGCCGAAGGAACCTCGATCATTGCTCCAATGCCAACGTGGCCGTGCTGCAGACCCTGTTTTTCAAGCCTGGACTTTTCTTCCTCAATCATCGCCTTGGCGCTCCTAACATCGCCGACGTCCGCCACCATTGGCAGCACAATGTCGAGACGGCCCTCCGCCGCTGCCCGAAGGATCGCTCGCAACTGAGTGCGCATGATCTCTTTGTGGAACAATCCGAAGCGTATCGCACGTAGACCCAGCGCGGGGTTTCGTTCCGGTTCAGCCATGAGGTCGCCAGCATTCTCTCCACCGAGGTCGAAGAGACGAACAATCGCGCCGTCATCACCTGCAAGTTTGGCAATCTCGGAATACGCAGCGTACTGATCGTCCTCCGAAACCATGACCCCGCCGCGGGAAAGTAAAAACTCGGAGCGATACAGCCCGATGCCTCGTGCACCGTATCTGCGCACGCCGGCAAACTCGGCAGGCACTTCCACATTAGCGCGCATCCGAATCTCCAGGCCATCCACGGTTCGCAGGGGACCCTCTTCCAGCCGTGGCGTCTCGACTGGACGACTTGTGGCGCGGTTACCGACTTCCGATAGATATCGCTCGAGGGTTGTTGGCGAGGGATGAAGAATCACTTCTCCACCCAACGAATCTACAACGATCTGATCCCCGGTGCGGGCGCGGCGGAAGAAGTCTCGCAGGCCCACGACAGCGGGGATGCCGAGGCCTCGGGCAATTATGGCGGTGTGGGAAGTCCATCCGCCGGTGTCCGTGGCAATTGCCCGGGCGTAGTCAAAGTCCATCTCAGCCACCGCGGAAGGAAGAAGATCTTGCGACACAATCACTGCGTCTTTTGAAAGCTTGCGCCGCGGCCTGCGTTCGCCACTCAACGCCACGAGCAAACGCTGGACAACATCTTCAATGTCAGACTCGCGTTCGCGCAGGTAGGCGTCCTCGATCTCCGAATACATAGTAACGAGGTGATCACCCACCACTCTTACTGCCCACTCAGCGTTGGCATGTTCCTGAGATATCTGTTTCTCAACGTCGCCGAGCAGCTTTTTGTCTTCAAGCAACAGCAGGTGAGCGTCAAAAACGTAGGCCTGGTCTTGGCCCAGATCCCTTGCGGCCCGCTCTCTGACTGCTGTCAATTGACACCGGGCCAGACGCAGAGCCGCGCGGAAACGCCGCAGTTCACGGTCTATTTCCGCCGCGTCGAGGCGGGAGCGATATACGTATTTCGTGCCGTTGTGCATCCGTAGCACTCGGCCTATAGCAATCCCCTCAGAAACTCCCAGACCCTTCCAACGGATCTCCGGATGCTCAGTCCGCGCCGGCAGCGCGACAAGCGAAGTCTCTCCGAATCCGCTAGAGAACAGACAGCCCAACTCGTCTATCGCTTTTTCTTCGTCGGGGCCTTCCGCGATGGCCCGCAACTCGGTCCCGCAACTCGCCGCGAGCATCAGCACGCTCAGGATTGACTTTGCATCGGCGCTGCGGCCCCCCTCCTTACGTTCAAGCCGCAAGCTACTTTCAAAACAGCTGGCCACCCTTACCAGCTTTGCTGCCGCTCTGGCGTGCAGACCGAGCTGTCCGGTTACGGTGAACGTGCGTTCGACCATTTAATCCTTTCCGTTCTTCTGAGGCGTGAGCAGGTCGCCTGCCACATAAATACCTTGACGTCCGAGATCGCAAACGCGACGCGCAATCTCGTTCAACGATCCTTGTCCCGATTGGCTTCCGAGTTTGATGACCATTGGCAGGTTTATCCCCGTGATTACTTCCACTTTGCCATCCTCAAGAAACATCGAAGCGATGTTCGTCGGCGTGCCGCCAAACATGTCGGTCATCAACAACACTCCGGCGCCCTGTGAAACCCTGGTTATGGCGCGCTGCACTTCGTCGCGCGCGGCATCCACGTCGTCATGCCAGCCGATGGAAACAGCGGTAATGTGGAAGATGGGGCCGATAATCATTTCCGCCGCCGCCAGCAGTTCACCTGCCAGGTGGCCGTGCGTAACAATCACGCCCGCAACTTTTCGTTGATCGTCCCGGACAGCGCTTTGTTCCGGATTAGTGCTCATCTCTATCTCTCCTCGTCATTTGGCCCCAACCAAGCTTGTATCCGCGCGCGGGCCTTGTTTTTTCACCCGCTGCGCTTAGCTAGTTTGACGTCACGGTGGATGGCGTAAGCATCGAAGCCAGCTCGCTTCAGTCTCGCCGCCAGTTCGTTGGCGACCATGACCGAACGATGACGTCCACCTGTGCAGCCGATTCCAACCGTCACATATGACTTTCCTTCACGCTTATAGAGCGGCAACAGATAATCAAGCAAATCGCCGAAGCGACGCAGAGTTTCCTCGACCTCTGGTTGCGATCGCAAATACTTGACCACGCGGCGATCGTGGCCCGATAGACGCTTAAGTTCCGGCACAAAGTGGGGATTCGGCAAATGTCGGACATCAAAGAGCAGTTCCAAATCTCCCGGGTTGCCGTATTTGTGACCAAAGCTCAAAACCTGCACCCGCATCGGGCCACCCTTGCGGTCGAGACTGAACCGCTCAAGAAGCAGATTGCGGAGTGTGTGAACTGTATGTTCGGAAGTATCGATTATCTGGTCGGCGACGGCGCGTATGCGTGACATCGCGGCCCTCTCGGCACGTATTGCGCGGAGTAAACCTGGGCCATTATCCGCAGGGTGAGGTCTACGAGTTTCGCTGAAACGGTGCTGCAGGATCTCGTCAGACGCTTCTAGAAAAAGAACGTAGACAGCGAGACCGGTAGCGCGCAACGCGAAGAGTTGCTTTTCGAAGCCGGCCAGGAATGAACCTTCGCGAATATCAATGACCAGAGCGGCCCGCCGGATGCCCTTTTCCTCTTCGCCTCGAGTAACCAAGCGGGCGAATGTTTGCAACATCGTGATCGGCAGGTTGTCGACGCAGAAGTAGCCCAGATCCTCGAAAGCATTTGTGGCCCCAGACATTCCCGAGCCACTCAGCCCAGTAATAATCACGATATCAGGCGCGGCTTCGTTGTTCTGAG
>CAJDUJ010000225.1_pt1 | contig 10509 bp, 11 predicted proteins | sample 7390331 | NCBI WGS metagenome assembly CAJDUJ01 (sample SAMEA7055674, study PRJEB34461) | soil metagenome | biome: terrestrial ecosystem; feature: Peninsula; material: soil | place: Antarctica | collected 2016 | reverse complement strand
CGGTCGAGGAGCCGGCGCGCGGAGATCAAAAACTCCAGGTTCGCAGATTCCGTCATTACGTGTAATGAATTCCAATTGAAGGCGCCAAACGCCGACCAGGCCGTGACGGCCCGAATATCCACCTCCTCACTGTGTAATTGCTGGGCGGCGTCCCATATCTCTTTCAACCAGTGTTGCCGCGTATAACAGCGAGATGGGCGCTACCGCTGCGGATGGCCGGGGTCTTCTTCGCTTTTTAGGCCTTCGTAATGAATGCCCTTGCCCGTCTCTCGCCGGCGCAGGGTATTGCTGCCATGCAATTCATCAATGTTGCGGTGATCGATCCATTGTTTATGGCAGCGTTTTTCGGAAAGGTTGCGAGTCGGCACTCATCGACATGCTTGACACGACAATGATTGACTACTAAAGTAAATCCACTTAATGGCAAATAAATCCCAGCATTCAAAGGCGGCGCGCCGCCAGGCCGTACTTCAAGCCAAAGACGCGTTCATCAGTTTGTTTAGCACCGCGGACCAGGTAAGGGCGGTCTTCGTACCGATCTTCGAGCCGCACGGCATAACCGGGCCGCAGTACAACGTGCTCCGCATCCTGCGTGGCGCCGAGCCGGGAGGATTGCCGACGCTGACAATCGTGGACCGGATGATCGAGCGGGCACCCGGCATCACGCGAATGATTGACAGGCTTGAAGCCAAGGGTTTGGTGGCGCGCGAGCGCTGTGGAGTTGACCGCCGTTGCGTGTATTGCCGGATAACGGCGAAAGGTCTTGACCTGCTGGCGCGACTGGATCAGCCGGTGGATGAGGGCGACCTGGCTGCGTTTGCAGCGCTGAATCAAGAAGAACTCGAGCAACTCATTAAGTTGCTTGAGCAGGTACGCACCGGTAAAGAGTCGGTGTAACCCCCCAATCAAGACAGCAAGCCCGCAACCGGCTGCGGTTTTTTAAAACAATCAATGATTGATTGCAATTGGAGAGAGATGAAAACTTAAGCAGTTTCAGGAATATCATCTCTACGGCCGGCTTCGGCTGCCCGCAAGGAATGCGGATGGGTCCGAACAGTTGGGGTTATCTCGCTTCCAGTTGGCCGACGCGCGCTCTCAGCTCTTTCTCGACGCGCCTATTCTCATTGAGCGATCGCGTCACTGCTGCCAAGTTGCGCCGCAAATCAAGTTGCGCCATTGCCTGATTGGCCAGCATGCGCAACGCCGCGATAGGCTCTTTGCTGAGGCCACGCGGCACGCGATCGATCACACACAATGTGCCGAGCCTGAACCCCTCTGGCGTAATCAACGGAGCACCAGCATAGAAACGAATGTACGGTTCAGATCTAACAAGCTGATTCTCGGCGAAGCGCTCGTCCGTCAGCGCGTCAGGAATGACCATGGGGACCTCTTCGAGTATGGCATGGGCGCAGAAAGCGCAGTCGCGTGAGGTTTCGGTTGGTCCCAAGCCAAGACGGGCTTTGAACCATTGACGATCATGATCGATGAGAGAAATCACTGCGATCGGCGTCTGGCAAATGTATGCCGCTAGACGGGCGAGATCGTCAAATACTTCTTCAGCATTGGTGTCGAGGATCTCGTATTGGCGCAGAGCTTCGAGCCGCGCAGTTTCATTCTTGGGCAAGGGCGCTTTCATGAATGACTCCTTGGACTGAAGCCGCTCAAAGAATAACTATTGTATTTAGTTGAAACTTTCTTCAAGCCTTTTCTGGGTGGAGTCTTTGTCGATCCGGATCAATTTTGGTTCGGGCGAGCAATTATCAGCGGACGCCGTAGTGATAGCCACAGACGGACACACGGCGGCGCAATTGCTGCAACGGCGGGCGCCTCGTTCGCGCGCGGTCAGCCTGCCTTACTTTGCGGCGGATCTCCCCCATTTAATGAACCGCTACTGGTGCTAAACGGAAATCGAGTACCAGCCATTCGTTTTATCCTAAAGCTTTAGGGTTCCGACAATTATTGCCAACTAACGTTTGCCATAAATCGCTCAATACGCCCGCTATGAAGGGATTTCATGAATTGGTCACTTGACAACTATTTTATTTCTAAGTATATTGCAATCGCTCAAACCGCTTATGCGCGAAACGCTGATATACGAGCGAAGCTTTGATGCAGTTCAGAAAACTTGGCTCCTGCGGGAGCCACAACCAAGGGAGAAATTAGTCGTATGAGGTTAATCAATTCAGCATGGACAGGCCTCGGCAACTTTGCGGTTGTTCTGTCTCTACTCTTTGCCGTCGCCATGTCACCAAATGTTACCGCCTCCGCAAACGGCCCCGCCGTGACTAAGTCGGACGCGGCTCTCGCGGCCGACATCGTTGACACGGCTGTGGCGGCCGGAAGTTTCACAACGCTGGCCAAGGCGCTTGAAGCCGCTGGCCTTATCGATGCTTTGAAGGGCGATGGGCCTTTCACAGTGTTTGCGCCAACCGATGCAGCTTTTGCCAAGCTTCCAGCCGGTACGATCGCTTCATTGCTCAAGCCGGAGAACAAGGAAAAGTTGAAGGCGATCCTGCTCTATCACGTGGTCTCCGGCAAGGTCACGGCAGCTGACGTTATGAAACTCAATGGCCAGTCAGTCAAGACACTGCAAGGCGGAATGTTCAAGGTAAGCACGAAACATGGCGTGCGGGTGGACAAAGCCAAGGTAACGCAAACCGACATCGACGCTTCAAACGGCGTCATTCACGTGATCGACACTGTGTTGATGCCACAGGGCTCTACCGCGCGGGTTCGCAAGAGCAACCGAAGAATGTAAGGACGCCTCGGGTGCCGTCAGTTGGATTGCGGCTTGGCGTCGAACCGAGGCAATCCTAAACAATCACAAGGAGAATCATGGAACAGAAATTTGATATCGTCGACACAGCAATTCAAGCAGGAAAGTTTTCCACTCTAGCCACGGCCCTGACGGCCGCTGGGCTCGTCGAGACGTTGAAAGGCGATGGTCCCTTTACCGTTTTTGCGCCGACAGACGAAGCTTTCGCTAAGGTGCCACAGGAGACTCTGCGCAAGCTGCTGAAGCCTGAAAACAAAGATAAGTTGACAGCCATCCTCACCTACCACGTCGTCGCCGGCAAGATCATGGCGCGCGATGTGGTGAACGTGAACAAGGCCACAACCGTGCAAGGTCAGTCGATCAAGATTGATGCTAAAGATGGCGTCAAGATCGACGGCGCGAAGGTCATAACTGCCGACATCGAGGCCACCAATGGCGTTATACATGTGATAGACGCAGTGTTGATGCCGTCGAATGCGGCTGCGGCCTAATCGACTACCGAGCAAGGGGGGCGAGAGGAGGGCCGCGGCAACTCGGGAAAGGGCCGCGGCTTCCTTTCAACTAAACTTATCAGGAGGGAAAGACAAATGATCGGAACTAGCAGTCAGTGTTTTAGACCCGGTCTTAAGCTGCGCCGGTGAAGCAACTGTCCGATGGCCGGCAAAACGGCGGCGCTGGCCTGCTGGGGCAAGCGCATTACTTTTAAAAGGTAGAAGCGATATGAGAACACTGCATTGAATAAGCACTCTATTCTGCTCACGGGAGCAACGGGTTACGTAGGCGGTCGGCTGCTGAAAGTGCTCGAGGCTCAGGGCCATACCTTAAACTGTATTGCGCGGCTGATGTGCTCGACAAAGAATCCCTCCGGGCGGGGTTAGCTGGAATGGATACGGCTTATTACCTGATCCATTCGTTGGGTGAGTCGAAGGGATTCGAGCAGCAAGAGAAAGTTGGCGCGCAAAACTTCGCTGTCGTGGCCAGGGAGTCTGGAGTCAAGCGCATTATTTATCTTGGGGGGATGGGCAACGAGGGGGAAGAGCTTTCACCCCACCTTCGCAGCCGACATGAGGTAGGAAGGATCCTGCGTGACTCTGGCGTACCAACCCTCGAGTTTCGCGCCTCGATCGTACTCGGATCTGGAAGTCTTTCTTTTGAAATGATCCGAGCACTGACTGAGCATCTACCGATAATGGTTATGCCTCGGTGGGTTTCGGTTTTGGCCCAGCCAATTGGGATTCAGGATCTGATTGGCTACCTGGTGCAAGCCCTCGATATTCCGATCGAGGCCAGCGAAGTCGTGGAGATAGGCGGCGCCGATCAACTCTCTTACCGCCAACTGATGAAAGAGTACGCTCGCCTAAGAAATTTGAAGCGGGTGATGATACCTGTTCCAGTGCTCACCCCACGGCTTAGCAGTCTGTGGTTAGGCCTCGTTACTCCCCTTTACGCGCGCGTAGGACGAAAGCTGATCGAGAGCATCAAACATCCAACCATCGTTACCAGCAACCGGGCCCACGAGTTATTTGCGCTGCGGCCCTGCGGCGCTGCGGAGGCCATGCGAGCGGCGCTCGAAAACGAGGATCGAAAGTTCGCGGAGACCCGTTGGTCGGATTCCCTGTCAGCCAGCGGCACTCCCAGAAGTTACGGAGGTTACCAGTTCCGTAACAGAATGATTGACTACAGAGAGAAACATGTTGAAGCCACCCCTCAGTTGACTTTCCAGGTTATCGAAAGTATTGGCGGCAACAAGGGCTGGTTTGGGTACGATTTCCTGTGGCGCTGGCGCGGGATCCTTGACCTGCTGGTAGGCGGAGTCGGCATGAGAAGGGGCAGACCGACGCATCGCAGTCTCAGGCCTGGAGATGCGCTGGACTTCTGGCGCGTTGAAGAGGTAGAAAGGCCTCACAAGTTACGTTTGCTGGCCGAGATGAAGCTCCCGGGTCGAGCCTGGTTGGAGTTTGTGGTGGAGCCCCAGACAAATGGATCAGTCATCCGGCAAACCGCGATCTATGATCCTATCGGACTCTCCGGCCGAATTTACTGGTACTGCGTTTACCCGCTGCATGCCCTAATATTCCAGGACATGATTGACTCGATTGCCAGCCGCGTGATGCGACAACCCGAGGCACGTCCGACTGCTACAGAACCGGGAGCGGTAGCGACCGCATTCAAACAAGGCAGTATTCACGGCAGGAATTGAAAGTTATGTTCGCAATTGAATCGGACGAGTAAGAGAGCTTAAGGTCTAAGTAATCGACGCCACCATATCCCTGAGCTGGTTGAGTGCGGTCGCTACCGCTCCCGGTTCCGTAAGAGGGCGCTGACGAGAATTACACCACTCGTTCCTGACCGACTTCCGGGTGCATTGCGCTGGGCGCCGCGCTTGCCATTCAGGCGGCCCTGCCGGCGCTCAAGAAAACCACGGGCAAAGCTTCGGTGGTGCTGTTCTCGAGCGTTGCGGCCCTGCAGGGCTTCACATTTCATGCGTCCATAAGTATGGCGAAGGGGGCCGTGGATGGGTTGACCTTGTCACTTGCGGCTGAACTTGCTCCCAAGACGCGCGTCAATTCCATCGCCCCATTACTGCTAGAACAAGTCTTTCTTCATTGCATCCATTTAGTTTTCCGTTGCGCACCGCACTTGCCGTCGCCTTCGCCCGTCACTGGTCACCTGCAGTGAGGAACTCTCAAAGCTAATGGTCGATGTTGACGATAGCTGCTAAGGGTGACGTTCTGCCGCTTCTGCCGCCTCCGCTTCGGCCTTGGTCTTATGAACCGTCCCATCCGGGTGGTTCGGCGGCGAGTAGATCGTATAGAGCCTCAACGGTGTCGTCTTCGACGTATTGAGGACATTATGATACGTCCCCGCCGGGACCACGACCGCATCCCCGTCGCGCACCAGATGTTCCTCCGTCTCGCTCAACACAAATCTTGCCTCTCCCTGCTCGATGCGGAAGAATTGATCAACATTCGGATGCATCTCCTTGCCGATCTCTTCGCCCGGCTGCAGACACATCAGTACGAGCTGGGTATACTTTCCAGTGAATAATACCTGCCGGAAGTAGGCGTTCTTCAGGGTCTGTCTTTCAATCTGTCCGACGTAGCCGGTCATTGCTTTCAACTCCTTCTTTGGCTTTTTATGTCATGGTCGTGTCGCCTCACGTCGCGACACACAGGTAGGCGAGCAGCACGAATAAGTCCCTGTTCATGTCGTCACTCTTGCCGTCGCCTGCTGCCCGCCAATGGTTAAGTTTTCACGCTTCATCGCTATTGATGCGCTGCAGCAACGCCCCACCGGCGGGTGAGAAAGTTGTAGATGGGGACGAACGAGTCCGGTGTATGTGCAATTTCCGTTTCGCCGTGACATTCTGTGCAACCCAGATTCCTGTGGATGCTCTGCGCGAGTTCGAGTTGCTTCGGCGCCTGTTGTCCTTGACCGCCCCTCGGATCCCATGCTGCTGCCCATGCCTTTCTGAAACGGCTCCGGCTCAATCGGATCGATGATGAGCGGGAAGTAGAGACCGAGCAGTTCCTGACCGCCCGAGTGACTATGCGCCCAGTAAGTTCCGCTCTGCTTGACCAGGAAGCGATAGGTGAAGACCGACTGCGGCTTAATCCCCGCGAAACTGACTCCGGGCACGCCGTCCATGTCGGGTGGCAGAATCAACCCGTGCCAGTGAATCGAACTGGCTTCCTTGAGGCGGTTGTTGACGCGAATCACCGCTTTCTGCCCTTCGCGCAGGCGGAGGAGCGGTCCCGAGACCGAGCCGTTGACCGCGATGGCGCTGCCCGTTCGCCCGTTGATCTTGAACGGCAGGTCGTCAATCTCCAGGTCAATTACGCCCGCGACCCCCGCGCCGGAAGACCCGCCGGTCTGCGGCGTGAGCGCGGCGCTCCGAACGTCAGACCAAGCGTATGCGGGAACGAAACGCCCGGCGACGGCGAGCGCGCCGAGCGCACCCGCGCCCTTCAATAGCTGGCGTCTCGTCAGTGATGGGGAACTCATAAAAACCCCTTTGCTGTCTAATCGGCGCACCGTTCGCCGCGATGATCTCTCCGAGCGGTGACGCAATGAGCCCGCGATCTCTCACACTTCATGCCTCGATCGCGACTACTCGGTGGACTTTGCGTGGAACACTTACTATCCCGCCAGGATGACGTTCTGATTCTCAGCCTTATCATCGGGCGCCTTCGACACCTCTCGTCGTGGCGCCGAGTGGCTCGCCGGACATCACTCAGTTCGTCGGCACTGTGTTGTTGGCATTATTGCCCCCACCAGTGCAACCAGCCTGCACCACCGCCAGCGACACGGCGAGCAGGCCGCCGACGATTCTTTTCCAATTTTCGTTGTTCCTGCATATCCACAATATTGTTCTTTCCTCCTTACGTGTTAGTGCGGCGAAAAGCCGGGGTGGACGACGGCTTTACGCCTCGTCACATCCCGGTCCCTGCCTTTGACGCAGATTGTGGTCATTCCATGTCAGGCATTTTCATCTTCGCTTTCTTTTTCATGGGCATGTTCTTATTACTCATCTGCTTGTACCTTTTCTTCGGGCGCTGCCTGTCTGGCGACGGACGATGCCGCCCGAGGTAAAACCGCCGCCGGAGTCAAGACACAAAATGTAGTGGCCCAATGCTTCATTTTAAGAACGGTTCATTTTCTTCGCCGTTACCTCCTCAAGCGCCTGTAGATCAGGCCCAGGGCTATCCCCCTCGCTGCCGATGCACCCCGTCAACATAGCCTTCGAGAGCTGAAACATACATGGGTTTTTCGACTGACATCTAACAACCTTACAAACACACAACAGGTCCCCGAGTGATTAAAGGCGTTACATGTCGTCGCCGTGACCCATCATCTTGCCCTTCATCATCTTGTCTTTCTTCATTTTGTCCTTCCCATTTTCATCATGTCCATGCCCTTGCCCATCATATCCATGCCTTTTTGCGTCATGTTTTTGCTGTCCATGCCTTTGTCCATATATGTCCTTCCCCTTTTTCATCATGTCCATGCCATGGTCCATCATCTCCATGCCCTTGGTCATATTGTCTCCTTGCATTTTGTCATCCATATTGCCGGACATGTCCTTATGCTCGCTCACGTCCCTATTCGTCTTCGCGTTCGCGTTCGGAGTAACAGCCACATTTGCCGCGACGTTCGCGTTCGCGTTGTTCGTGTTACCAGTGGTGTTGGTATTGTTCGCCGGAGAACAGCCGATCAACCAAGTCGTGACGGCGAGTAGACTAAAAAGAATTACGGTTCGTTTCATTGGTCTTTCTCCATTGCGCCTCGCGGGCGCGTTCGTGCGGGGCGGGCGAGACTTCCCCGCCCGCCCCGGCTTCTCTCCACCTGTGTCAACCGGAGTTCAACGTGAGAACCCGGCTGTGTTGTCGAATTGAAATCACAAAATGTCTTCGTATGTTCCGTGCCGGCAGTGCTAGACCGACAGTCAAAGCGTATGCTTTACCTTCTCGCCCGCAATCTGGATCGCCTCAATGACCCGGTCACCGGATGCGTTGCGACCTAGCTGGATTTTGGTGTTCCTGACAGATTTGCCAACTGGTTCGATTTGGCACTTCAACCTGACGACTTCTCTCCCTTCGGTCATCCCGTATTCACGATAACCCCCGGGCATAGTGACTGGTTTGAAAACGATGACATCATCATTTTCCTCGATAACGTGCTGGACGTGATACATACGCCCACACTCTCGATTGCTACTGCCTTATCGGGCTGCCTTCGGTCTGGACACTTACCCACGGCATGAGAGCGAACGCACCAAGCATTAGGGAAATATGCAGCGCCTGATATTGGATCGCGGGCTCGATTAGGTTGCGCTAGCAAATCACGAGTACCTCCGCCAGCAGCAACACCAAGCGCAATGCGTCCGGCACTGACAGTTTCGATTCCGTTAGTCGAGCACCACGAAGCGCCGCTCCGGAGTAGTCGCTAACCCTTTACAGGCTACTGCGGCAAGTTGACTCTCAGTTTCCCGCAGGGATGACATTGAAGGCTTAAGCGGCCGAGTCACCAATACCGGACAAGGGGCTTGACGTAATACTCGATCTACATTCGATCCGAATAGAGCCCGCATACCGAAACCCGCCCCGTGTGCCCCCAGGCAGATGAGATCAATGTTGTTCCTTTCCGCGTAATTAAGTATTTCGCGATAAGGCTGGCCCTCGCTGACAGCGTGCTTGATGTCGCACCAAAGACGCGCTTCTGAAGGAATAACCTTCTGCAAGCGATGCGCTGCCTTATGATAAGTTCCTTCTCGCCCAAGCGGATACCAGGAGATCTCCGATTCATTTGACGTGAAAGCCGGCAGTACATGCAGCAAATGCAACTCCGACTGATACTCTTGTGCGAACGATAACGCATACTTCAGCGCCAACTCCGAGTAGTCTGAGAAATCGTAAGCCAGGAGAACGCGTTTGAGTTCGATCTTTGTGTCAGAGCCAGTTATCCAATCGCGTTCGTCCGTGTGCATCACCAGTACAGGGCAAGGTGCGGTCCGTGAAACCGACTCGGCAGTCGATCCCAACAACGCCGCCCGATGCGGACGTCGGCGCGAGCGCATCACGATCAGATCAGCACCATAGTTGGCAGCTTCGCGCGCAATCGCTGCGCCTGTGTCGTCGCAATTGACTATAAGACTTCTCCAATCGAGTCCAACCAGGTCGGCCGAACCCGAATGCTTTTGCAGCGCCTCGTTGATCGCCTGAGCTGCTTTATCGTGGGCGTCGCGTGTCGCCAACCCCTCATCCGTCAGGTCACAATGCAAAAGGATGAGTTCGGCGTTAAATGCCCGCGACAGCGCTATCGCATATCGCAGAGCCTCATCAGAATCTGGCGAGAGATCGGTAGGACAAAGGATGCACTCAATTTTCATAAACTTCTTTCAGGGTCGCAGCCCTGCCTCCTGTGGTGCTTTGTGCAACGATCGTGCCGCTGAAATGTTAAGGATTCTCCTGACTTCCGCTAGGGTTTTCGTTACCCTTGCGAGCTTTTGCGCAAAGCCGTGAGCAACCTTGCCCAAACCTTGAAGCGAAAGACGGCCAGAGCGGCAAAGTCATTCTGCGGCTTGATTGCCACCTTCAACACTCCATCTTGCCGAACAGATCGTTAGGCATCGTTAATTTGTTCCAGAGTAATAACAATCCGAAGCGGAGAGTCAGTCTCAAGGCGTCGCGCACGAGCAACGCGAACAGAGCAACTCGCCTCGTAGAGAACTCTTTGTGAGACGCTGCCGAGAACAAGCCTTCCACCCGGAACAGACTGGCCGCGTGCCCCAACTACTATGAGATCAGCCTTCCACTCGTCGGCTGTCCTTAAGAGCGCCCAGGCGGGTGAATCAGCAAGAGCCTCGTGGCGGACATGCACTCCGGAAGACTCTTCATAATTTGTTCACTCGCCCGTTTTGCCATTAACTCTGCTTCCTTAACTTCGCGCTCCGCACGTTCGTGGGCACGCCGCACGCCCGCCGGCACGTACATCTGAAAGGTGTTATTGCGTCACGCATTGGGATTGCTACTCCCGATTCTTTTGTCCGCTGCGAGTAGCGGACTCTGTTCATTCGCTGGTTCGCCTTTTAGACTATTCGCCGCCAACCCCAGCCCGACTGAAGTCAGCAATACTCTGTTTGCAAAAGGTGCGTCGGGAAATTCCGCGGCGTCGTTCGAGGATCTCTTCAGCTTTCACTGCAGCACCTCCTTCTCTCGAGCTATGGATTTGGT
>CAJDUJ010000033.1_pt1 | contig 10516 bp, 7 predicted proteins | sample 7390331 | NCBI WGS metagenome assembly CAJDUJ01 (sample SAMEA7055674, study PRJEB34461) | soil metagenome | biome: terrestrial ecosystem; feature: Peninsula; material: soil | place: Antarctica | collected 2016 | reverse complement strand
TTAGCATGTCTCGGATAAGACCAGGTGATGGCGCTTTCATGCGACTTACAATCCGTTGGCCGTAGGTGTGCGGGTTCGACTCCCGCCCCTATCTAATCTTTTCAATGGTACGCTCAATTCGCGACTGTAGTAAAAAATGTAGTAAATACCTGCATTCACTGAAGAATAAGGAAGAACATGAAAAAATTAAGTTATTGTCTTTGTACCTAGTCATACCCTGATCTTGCGGCTGGCGCGCTCTCAACAAGTCTAAATCCGTCGAAGACTCTAGCGCCATCTGACTAACGCAGATAAAATGAGCGGGCTTTGTGGAGCGCTCTAGTGAACCAGCCTAAAACATAATTGGCCTATGCCCATTAGTGCGGGCATAAGACTCGGCCGCTACGAAATCCGCTCAAAGATCGGCGCGGTCGAGATGGGCGATGTGTATCTGGCGCATCCCTCTTAACCCACCGACGTGATTTTCTTGCAAGTCTGCGGCCCTTGGGCTAAGTGATTCACATGACAACTTGTCCTTCTTGTAAGCATTCGATCTTCAACGCTGAGCGTTTGTGTCCGAATTGCGGCGCAGCGTTGACTGACACTTCGGGGCCCACAGCAGTGCTGCCACCGTCCAAACAGCGGGAGCCCGCGCAACGTGGTGATCGGGTGTTAACCGCCCTCTCTTCTGCCGACCCAGCAAGACTCGTCACGGGCGCGATGCTCGCCGAGCGTTACCGCATCGTTGGGTTGGTTGGTCGCGGCGGAATGGGCGAAGTCTACAAGGCTGAAGACCTCAAGCTGGACCAAACCGTGGCCCTCAAATTCCTGCCCGATGCGATCGCGCTCGACGGAGCAGCACTCGCACGCTTTCACAAAGAAGTGCGTATTACGCGTCAGGTTTCCCATGCGAATGTTTGTCGCGTTTACGACATTGGCGAAGTCGAGGGGCGTCATTTTCTGTCGATGGAATTCATTGACGGCGAAGATCTGTCGTCGCTACTGCGGCGCATTGGGCGGCTGCCGGGCGACAAAGCGGTCGAAGTTGCACGGCAAATTTGCGCGGGACTCGCAGCGGCGCACGACAATGGCGTGGTGCATCGGGATCTGAAACCGTCGAACATAATGATCGACGGTCGTGGCAAAGCGCTCATCACCGACTTTGGTGTGGCGGTGGTTGCCCAGGAACTGCGCGGTGATGAAGTAATCGCCGGCACGCCGGGCTACATGGCGCCCGAACAGTTGACCGGGAAAGAGGTCACGCAGCGAAGCGACATCTATTCGCTCGGTCTGGTGCTGTATGAACTGTTCACCGGCAAACGGGTGTTCGAGGCAAGCAACCTGCCTGAGATGCTCAAGCTGCACGAGCAAACAACGCCCACTACACCATCAAGCCACGTAAAAGACATCGACCCATTGGTTGAGAAAGTGATCCTGCGTTGTCTGGAAAAGGATCCCAACAAACGGCCCGCGTCAGCGATCCGTCAGCGATTCAGGTTGCGGCAGCGCTGCCCGGCGGCGATCCGCTGGCCGCGGCGCTCGCGGCAGGAGAAACGCCTTCGCCGGAAATGGTCGCGGCTGCGGGTGAGAAAACCGGTATGCGTCCCGCGGTCGCCGTGGCGTGTCTGGCCGCTGTCATTGCCGGAATCATCATCATTGCTTTTCTGGGCAACAAGGTGAATTGGCAGGCGCAGGTGATGCATGAAAACTCGCCGGATGCGCTGGCGCACAAGGCCCGCGACATCATTCAGCGACTAGGTTACACTGACCGGCCCACCGACAGCGCCTCTGGGCTTAAGTACGACAGAGATTACTTGCGGTACATTGAGCAGAATAGCCAGTCTACTAATCGTTGGAGTCAGTTCACGAAGGCGCAACCGGCCCCCATTTATTTTTGGTACCGTGAAAGTCCGCGGTATCTCGAGGTGACCCGATGGGATAACGGGGGATGGGTCGGGGCAGACGATCCGCCGCAGGATGTTTCGGGGATGGTGAGCGTTCAACTGGATCCGCTAGGACGCTTGCTCTATTTCACTGCTGTGCCGCCGCAAGTAGATCAAGCCAGTGGTGCGCCGCCACTGCCTGACTGGACGGCGCCCTTTGCGGCGGCAGGACTTGATCCGGCACGCTTTACCACGACGGAATCGAAATGGACGCCGCCGATGGCCTTTGATGCACGGGCCGCCTGGACGGGAGTTTATCCCGATCATCGAAATGGACGCCGCCGATGGCCTTTGATGCACGGGCCGCCTGGACGGGAGTTTATCCCGATCAACCGGAAATTCCGTTGCGCATAGAAGCAGCCGCATACCGCGGCAAGCCGGTTTACTTTCACCTCGTCGGGCCGTGGACGCGGCCTTCGCGGATGCAAGCCTTTCAGCCAACCAGGGCGCAGCGCATCCAAAACGCGATTAATCTCTTCTCAGTGCTTGCCATCCTGCTCGGAGCAGTATTGTTGGCCCCTACAATTTCCGTCAAGGCCGGGGTGACCGCCGTGGCGCGCTCAGGGTGGCTCTCTTTGTCTTTGCGGTCAGTATGCTCGGCTGGCTTTTCGGCGCCAGTCACGTGCCAACTAATAACGAAGTGTTGCGCTTCTTCCTCATGGCTGTGAGTCCGGCGCTGCTATTTGCGGGCCTCTTCTGGCTGGTTTATATCGCGCTCGAGCCTTTCGTGAGACGGCGCTGGCCAAACACGATCATCTCCTGGAGCCGGGTAATCAGCGGCAGTCTACGCGATCCTCTGGTGGGCCGTGATTTACTCGTCGGCATCCTTTTCGGTATCGGTTCGACGCTGCTCTACCAGCTCGAAGGTCTCGTCCGCATCTGGCGTAGCGCGGCTCCACTGTGGGAAGATCAATTGGACGCCTGGCTCAGCGTTCGCTACCTCATTGCCCAGGGATTTTTGAATAACTCACTTAACGCGATCCTCATTGCGTTGTTTTTGTTTTTCCTGATGTTTCTGTGGCGTGTCCTCACACGCCGGCAATGGCTGGCCGCCGGGATCTTTTTCTTGATCGGTGTTGCGCAAACAGTCTTGGGATCAAGCAGTCCGAGGATTACCGTGGCATTTGCTTGCTTATCAATAGGGTTTACCGTCATCGCTTTGCTGCGCTTCGGCCTCCTGACGCTTGCCATCAGCTTTTTTGTTACCTTGCTTTTGTTCAGCGTCCCAACCACGACCGACTTCTCCGCCTGGTACGCGGGCAGTTCCCTCGCCGTGCTCCTCGCCGTGCTGGCGCTCGCCGCGCTTGCGTTCCACACGTCGCTGGGCGGGCAGAAGGTGTTCGAGGGAAAGCTGCTGAACGAGTGAGCGCGGATCACAACCAGTAGGCCAGACAATAATGTGAACGACCCGATGTCTTCGGAAACACTGCTCAAGCGAATAAAGATGGGCTGGGCCGACAGCGTCACCGAGCACAGCTTCTATACCGGGACAAATGCCTTTGGTGCCAAAGTGAGAGTTGAGCGTTCCGTGCAGGTTTTCATGGAGATAGCTTTCGGTAATTATCTGAACTTCGCCCGCCTTAACCGGCTTCAGCGATCTGAATCTCGATTAGAGCGAAGCGGAATTTAGAATTGTTGTTTGTCTGCCCGCGCAAAGGTTTCAGGGACCGTCGTGCTGTCTGTGCTGCTAGGAGCCAATGGCGAAGTCACCGACATTAAGGTAAAAAGCGGGTTGCCGTGGGGACTCACCGAGGGCGATATTGAAGCAGCGAAGAAAATCCTGTTTGTGCCTGCAATGACTCAGTACTTACTTTAGTGGTGTGTAATGTTCCTACGAGTGATCTAGTGTCATCGGATGCGAACTACTACTTTGTTGCTAGTCTGCCCGCGTACGATAATGCTTATCTGAATCTCGCCCTTCCCCGCCAGGGCGTCCGGCAACTCAACGGTAATCTGAGTGAGCCAGTTGAAGTCTGGTACGATTTCCGCCGACTCCACGACTAGTGGGTAGACTGTGTGCTGAGCGTCTTCAGCCTGGGCAGTAAAAAGGGGAGTGTTGTCTCCCGGAATCAGTGCATTGGTCGCGAAAAGAGTGATACGGGTCCTTTGGTCCAAGCTTAGGTTACTCGGATTGACTACGGAAAAAGGATCGCGCAGCCACATAACCGAATCCAGTGCGGCGGCCCGCCCAGAAACCTCGTCAAGTAGCAGATAAGGAGGGGGGAAAGTGGGTGGCGCAGCCTGGGTCACAGTGAAAATTTGGCCGGCAACCAGGAGGGTTCCCACACGAGAAGAGTTACCGGTGTTCGCCAGCACACTATAGTTGACAACACCATTCCCGTTGTTGGTGACGGGGGAATTGACATTGAGCCAGGCATCGTTACTAACTGCCATCCAGGAACAGCTGGCAGTTGCCGTGACGTTGATGGAGCCGTTCCCTCCGTCAGGTAACATTGAGCGGTTGAGTGGTGAGACAGAATAAGCGCACGAGTTCGCTAGCGTTACGCTGAAACTACTTGTGCCCATGGAATTGACCGTGACCTGAATACCATGCGCTTCGTCTAAGAAAGTTTCACCTGGTAACCACCTGGCGCCCGCGTCGTTTGGGTCGCCGTTGTTGTCAGGATCAACCACCTGGGCAGTTCTGTCTATCCGGCTAGTATCTACCTGGTGAATGATGATTGCCTGAGCGGGAATTTGATTGTCGTAGCCGCTGAATAATCGCGCCTCCACCGTATAAAAGTGGGTGTCATCGATAGGAAGTTGGGCCATCAAATAATTGTTCGCTGAGGCAGGCTGGCCCAGCCGCTCGATATTAATGGTTGCAGTTGTTCCGGGTGCAGCGAGATATTTGCGAGCAGAGGATATCCAACCCAGCTTGTCTTTGTGGTATGCGATTGTGTTAGCGCCAAGACAACCATAAGTTGGATTCGGAGGTGAACATACTCCAAGGCTGCTCATTGGATCCCAGTCCGAGTCATACTTGTCTGAATACGGACCCGATGAGTGCGACAAACCAAAACCGTGGCCCATTTCATGGGCTACGCGACTCTGGTTGCCGTATCCTCCAGGAGACAGATCAGTCGAGCCGAAAATCTGATTGCTAAGACCATCCTTCGACACAAACGTAATCCCACCATAGTTCAAACCGTCGAGTTCCTCGTTGAATACGAAGTTGATTCCGTAAAAATCCGGGAAAAAGATGTCCGGGTCTGCAAGAGTGATCGCGTCCGGTTCGGCCCGATTGAAATCGAAACGCGCCGGGTTGCCATGAATGTAATAGGAACGGGGCTGGGGCAGGTTGTACCAACCAACGACGACGCTCCCAGCTATGTTGATGTTGCCGTTCGACGTTTCTCTCCAGTAGTGATCCATACCTGGGGCCGTGTTCGACATTAATCCCTGAAAGAAGCTTACCGCGTTAGGCGTTGTGGAGGTGGAATCCGCGAAACGGCAGAGAATGGTCACCCATTTTTTGTTTCCGGTTTGGCTGTTTTTCTCAGTAACCGCGCTGGACGGTTTTTCAAGCCCTATTGTTCGGACATTGATTTGGACACCTTCCGGGGCACTGATCTGCTCAACTGCAACGCGTACTCGCTTACGGTCTAACGAAAGTATTGCATCCGAATCCGCAGATTTCGGATCAAACTCCAGTGCTGTCGAATTACCGGCATCGTCTACCAAATAATATTTGATAAGTGTTTGCGGGCTGAAGGTTGAGACGCCATCGCCCCAGCGAATATGAAACCATCCAGACATGACCAGAGATTTATCAGACTGGGCGTGCTGCGGTACTGACCAACTCACCAAAGTACTGATCATGATTACGCCCGTCAGCAGGATCCATCTCCGCCAGCTTCTCGGCTTTTTAACTGATAACCTCATCGCCACTGCAGAACTCGATACGCATCGTGACCTCAAATAACGCGATGCTTTGGGCCGGTATTGCGAGAAACCATGGGATTGGAGCCTCGCCATTATAGTTGTTTATTAGTGGTGGAAATTATAAGCAGCGAAAGGGAATTCGACAAAGCGAAGGAGACGTATCGCGGGTCAATACTCACTTCTGCCTGAATCGAGAAATTATAGCCCTAACGAGAAATGGCTGGTGATGCGCTTGCACCACCAGCCATCGCTGTTGTCGCCTGACGGTACGACCCGTATTTCATGACGCCGGCATTGCACCGGACGGCTATACTTTGCTACCCCGCCATCGTTTCCGCACGCCAGCCGCTAGTCCAGCCAGCCCCGTACCTAACAAAAAGATGCTGGCAGGTTCGGGCACTGGATTAGGACCACCGCTTCGCACCGTGATGGAGAAGTTGGCCGCCGCCTGATCCGGACCCCCGGCCGTCGGATCGTAAAAGACGGTGAACTGGTTGCCGGCGAAGGTGAACACCGTTCCATCTGCCGTGCCCGCGTCAATCAGCACGTTGAAGAGTGCGATGGGGCCAAGTGTCTCTCCGCCAGTCAAACCAATCAACGCGTCGAAGGGCTGGGCTCCCGGAGCCAACGACAAGCCGGCCTCTAAGCTTTCGGCGAAGCCGGCGAACGTGATCGGATTCGCGCCGTTCTGGAACGTGCCGAACAGCGTCACCACCGACCCGGCCGAGCCCGTATAGGCAGACGGCGTGAAAGCAAAGCTCAGGTTGTCGGCGCGTGTCGCAGTTGGCAGCAGAGAGAGCAGTCCCAACGCTGCCAATGCAAGAATAAATTTTTTGTATCTCATGTTAGTTTTTACTCCTTGAGTTTAGCGTCCCGTCAGGGCTGATGGAAAAGTCATTCGCTGTCAGCAGAGCTCGCAAGGAATTGAATGGTCTTGCGGGATCAAGGCCAGCTAATGCACAGGCCGGCGCATTCACTCTGCGATTGCTGTTATAGCTACCGCCAGTGTAAGTGCCACCCACTTGGAGAGTCGTTAAGCCGCTGGGTGCGCCACTGAAAGTAACGGTCTTGACGCTGGAAGCACCGGGCGCGAGAGAGCCGGCGCTCTGCGGTAAGACTGTCCCACTGACTGCACCTAGCTTGGCGGTCGTCAACACCACGTTGTTGGCGGTTGCCGTACCACTGTTGCTAATCGTGATCGTAGCCACCGTGTTACCGCCACCGCACGAGAGCACCGAAGAGGTACTGATTCGCGGGGCGCCAGCGCATGCGGTGTTGGAACCGAGCACGAAGGTGTAACTCACCGTGCCCAGGTTGGTTGCGCCGTCCTGCAACTGCAGAACGAGAGTAATTGTGCTGCCAACAGCTCCAGAAGCGGTGAACGTGAAATTGCGGCCAGTTGTACCGGCCGGAGCTATGACGCCGTAATTTTGTGGCCCTGAAGGCGCAAGCACGTTGGCATTTGACTGCAAAGTACCCACAAGATTTGTGGTCGCGGCACCGCCGCTATTAGTAACTCCCAGGGTCACCGTTGCGGTCTCACCCGGATCAATCGAACCGTTCGCTGGTGGGCAGCTCTCATTGACAAGTGTCGAGCCCCCAGCCACAAGAACGGGTGCCGCTGCGGGGAACTTGAAACTGCTAATTCGCGTGCGCCAGGTGAAGGAGCTGGTCCCCTGGTAGTACTCGTCAATAAACCAAAACGTGGAATCGTCGACCGGATCGATCTGCATGGTCGTGTAGTCGCCCCAACGAGTGAAACCCGTCTGCGAACCGGTTCCGGGTTGGGCGATCTGCTCTGCCTGCAGCATGTTCACAGGATCGGTTACCAGGCGACCAGCAACTGCAATAGAGGGGAACACTCCCGTGGCGACGTTGGCTAGGCTGTAACCCAGGAGCATGTTTCCGTCTTTATCCATTGCTATGGAACCCATCCAGCGATCGCCGGTTGCTCCAGGATCGTATGTCCCGTTCTGAAAAAGGACCGGACTGGCAGCAAATGGAGATCGGATTTCATACCAGCGCGCAGCGGAACCTCGCGGACCGGCGCCGTCCGGATCGACAGAATGCGTCACTACTAAGCTATCCACCCCACCCCTGTTACGATAGGCAAGACGGTACATTAGGCGATCACCCAGCGTGTCCAATAGGTTTGCCGTGCCGGGTTGGCGGATGCACGCCCCGCCGCCTCCGTTGCAAGCCCGAAGGGTCGTCGGGAGTGGAATGTTAATAAAGCTTCCAGTCGGACCACCGAACCCGTCATTAAGACTTGAGTTGCCGGGAACCGCAAAATCCGGCTTGAGCTTAATGATGCGCAACGCCGGGGCAGTCGACTGCCGCATGAAAATCCCACCCTGCGCGAGGTCGGTTGGCAAGGTCGTGCCATCCAGATCGGCAGGAAGGAAGGCGGCCCCGCCGGCATAGAAATTAGCGGCTGAGCATATCGTAATGGCAGTAGGGTCACCGGCAAGCATTTTTGTCCTGTCGGAGGCACAGAGAGCAGCACCGATATTGGAGCCCGCTGGAGACCCTCCGAAGATATTGTAGGCCGTGTAGTAAGCATCCGGCCAAACAGCGAGCTTGCCGTAATCATTGAATCCGACCCCACTGAAGTCGACCGTGTAACGGCTGTAAGTACCCATCGGGTCGCCTGTGGTTGACACGGCTATACACTGCAGATAAGGGAGAATCGGGTTACCGCTGCCGTTTACATTAAATGCGAACTGGCTAAGAAACCAACGGTCAGCTAAGCGGTCGTACTGCAGTATTGGATCGCCGCGGTTCGTCGTTTGGCAAACATTACCCATTCCAGCAAAGAGTGTGTTGCCAGCCACAAAGCCAGGTGCAGGAAGGAGCGGAGTCCCGGCCTTGCTATATACAGCGTAGTGTACGTTGACCCACGCCACGATGTGGTTAGGTCCGACGGCGAGCGTCGAATCCGGCGGGATGGCGGTAATGGTGTAACCTGGCGTGCCACCTCCGAGTCCCTCGAAACTGGTACCGGGTACGGCCGCCAGTGGTGTCAGCGCTTCGTTTTGAACTGGAGCCGAAAGCAACCGCTGGCTCTCGGGGGTCGCCGGCGGAGCCTCTGGCTCCTCTTGCAGCTGTCTCCGGTTGGCCCCCCCCTCAATTATCCCGTCTTCCTGCTTCTGGGCTTGGAGCGGTTGGAGCGCCGCGAGTACCTCTAATGGTTCTGAGACGCCGAAGTACTCCATTGGGAGCACGAGGGTTTCGAAGTCTTTCGGATCTTGAGCTTTTATGTTCGACCGGTCTCTGCGAAGATTTGCATTCGAGCGGGTCTTGCCAGGACTATTAACGCCCTTTTCATTAACGGGGCTTTTCGCTGAGACTCGCTCCGGTTTCTCGTTGGAGGGGGGCTGACGGGTCGACTGTCCAATAGGAGCTTTGGCTTTAGTACGTCTCTTTTGGGCTTCGACCACGAACGGGTAACTAACTAAGAGTATCCCCACGCAAGCCAACGATAAAAACAACGCTAACCTTCGCCTGGATGTTGAAAACACAGGCCGTTTGATGGAAACAAAAAAGCGGGAGCGCATATGCTTTGATCCTTTCTGTGAGCCGAGTGAGTAAACTGCTTCCGTTCTGGTCGGCAAACCTTTACGGGCAGTTAATTGAACAAAGTTGAGCGTGTCCAGAATTGATGTTGACGGGGCCCGCAAGACCAAGAAGGCTCAAACTAAATCATTTCAGTTTTAGCGCGTTCTGAATCTGACAAATCATCCCAATGGGCGAGCTATCCTCGATCCAGAACGAGAGCCGGGTAGTTGAATTCAGTGCCAATTTCTCAGTCAACAAATCGTTGCAACTTGGGCGAGAAGTGTGCGCTGAGACCCGAGGCTGTTACTGCTCAGTCAGCGACAAAGAATGCTTCTTTAAAGTTCAACCGCTCTTGCGATCCTCCGAAAGCGGCGCGTGGTGGTACTGGAGATGGAAACTTGAATCCACCTAGCCTTAGCAAATTTTGTTCCGAAGCTCCCGGAAGGATCGAACTGAAGTGAATAGCTGATTTTGCTAAAGGATTTTAATTCTGAGTTTTCCCGGCCGACCTGGGGGGAAAATCTGTTCCCAGAATCAGACCCGATTCTAGAATTCAGAAGCAAAATTGATAGGACTGACAGCCAACCGCATCCACCGCAACGACAAATTCATCGCCTCATTGAATCACTTCAAACTACTTTTTCTGAAAAATGTAGTTATGTTATCGAAGCTCTGGATGAGAAAGGCTATTACACCGCAGCACTTTCCTCTACTGATCCAGAAAAGACTCTAATTCTGTTTGCCGAAATCAAGCGTACCTAAAAAAGATTCAGGCTTGACAAATACCCTGATGCAATCCTAGACATCAAAGAATAGCCTCCTTCTTTCTCACAAACTCGCAAAACCACTAATGTCGTTTTTGCCTAAAAATCACACTTCTGATCTCATCACTTAATATATCTGGAGTGTATCTGCGCATTGCCATGACTCGGATGAGCACCGTTTTGTTTTAGGGAGTGTTGAAAATGATGCGATTGCTTACGGCAAGACAGACTGCGGAAATTCTGGCCGTCAAACTACCGCGAGTTTACGAACTCGCCCGTCGGAAGGACATTCTTCCCGTTGGGGTCGTCATTCGGCTGGGGAGGCAAATTAGGTTCAGCGAAGCGGCGCTGCGTCAATGGGTTGAGGACGGCGGAAGCCTCGGTGCG
>CAJDUJ010000126.1_pt1 | contig 10528 bp, 11 predicted proteins | sample 7390331 | NCBI WGS metagenome assembly CAJDUJ01 (sample SAMEA7055674, study PRJEB34461) | soil metagenome | biome: terrestrial ecosystem; feature: Peninsula; material: soil | place: Antarctica | collected 2016 | reverse complement strand
AGTGGGCCCTTCCATGTTCGAGGTCTTCGCTATTCTTGGGAAAGACCGCTCGGTGACGAGGCTGCGGAGCGGGGTGCCCTGGTTTGACGTATGAATGCGGGGATGTTTGAGATTGAATGGCACCATTAAGCACATTGTGCAAAGCAGTTAACCGAAACCATTTGTCTGGATCGCGATTGCTCAAACAAATCATCGAGAAGGTCAGTCAGTGTAAAAAAATTTTTGAGACACTACACTAGTTCGAGTGATTTCGTGTTTTTTCGTGGATCGTCGTACTCTCCTTGAGAATGGTCCAACGTTTTTCAGCAGCCTGCTAGACTACCTGGAGGAATTATCATGACCGGACAACTCGTTCTCATGGGTCTGCTTACTCTCATGACCGCTACTGCCGTAGCCCAGAATACAAACTCGTCATCTACTGGGCGGCCCCGCTCGACCGGGACGAACACAAACAGATCGGCCGATCCCCCCAAGCCAACTGATACTCAGCAGCCCCCAACAACCCCGCCGGCGGCGCGGACCTCTCCAGCCACGCCAAGAGTAGTTACTGCTCAGGCTTCCGGGGCTGACACTGTGCTGGCCGCCTTTGAACGACTATTAAATGGAGTCCGCAAAGCAGACGTCAAGGTGGTGAGCGGCGTCTATTGGATTTCGCCCAGCCTAATCCTTTTCAACAACAATGGAACGGTAACCAAAGGCTGGGAACAGATGCGCAAGAATCGGGAGAGCTCCTATCCAGACATCAAGGATGTGAAACTGGAAGTTCGTGATCTCGCAGTCACGATGCTCGGTCGTGACGGCGCCCTCATCACCTGTCTCTGGACTCAATCACAAACCTACAAAGACGTCCCGGAAATCGCGACCGGAAGAATGACTCTGATATTCAAGCGGGTGGGCAGAGACTGGAAGGCCGTTCACCTGCACACGTCGCCAGATAAGCAGGATCCTTCACGAGTGCTGCCATCCGAGGAAAGTCCCGCGACGGCGACCCCTTCGCCAACACCTACACAATAGGTTCGCTTCCGCGCCTGAGCGTGATATCCACCACCCCAAGCGGGCTGCCCGCTTGGGGACCCCGGCACGGAAGAAGCCGCCCACGAACTAAATCGTGTGACGGCTTCCGGTGAACTGTTCGGATTGGCCTGTGGACTAACTGTGTGCTGCTTCCAGAAAAGAGGAGCACCAAGCAGTGAGACGACTGAACCGTAATCCTAACAATCTATGATTAAAGTTCAGAGGTCAGGCCGCAGCCACCTCACTGTGATAAGAACTCATATATTTTTGATCACCTCCTTTCCAGTGTTGAAAGGATAATAAAATAGGTAGAAGCAGGCGTCAATCACTTTTTAAGTGTCCTCCGGAACGAAGCGGTACTATTTTTCCGGGACGCAGAGCTTGTAACGAGGAGGATCAGGATCGGCTAAAGGCCAGGCACCCGCTGGTATAAACTTTCCACGCATGCTCAATCCCGAAGAAGTATGCGAGTTCGCGATAGTCGTCGCAATCATGAATCACAAAATCCGCCACCTTTCTGGGTTCCAGCGATCCTAGTGCCTCTACCCGGGCCAGACTGCACGCCGCGTTAATTGTCGCCGCCGTTATTGATTCCGCGGGCGTCATCTTCATATGAGTTGAAGCTAACGAAAGCACCATCGGCATCGATGGTGTAGGAGAAGAGCCCGGATTGAAGTCAGTTGCCAACACAACGGCCAGTCCCGTCTCAATCATTTCACGTGCGGGAGGGTAACGATTCGAACCAAGCGCGTAGACTGAGCCCGGCAAAAGCACTGGCTGAACTCCAGCAGACTTGAGTGCAGCAATACCCACGGCGTCCGCATGCTCGAGATGATCGGCGGTAACAGTATTGAGATCGGCTGCTAGCTTCGCTCCCCCGGAAAGCGATAGCTGATCTGCGTGAATACGAAGTTCCAGGCCGTGGCTGCGAGCTGCGGAGAGTATTGCTCGGGACTCGTCGATCGAGAAGGCCCTCGCTTCACAGAAGACGTCGCAGTATTCGGCGAGTTTTTCCTGCGCAACGCGCGGCAACATCTCGTCGACGAGCAGCGAGACATATTCATCCTGCCGATTCAAATACTCGAAGGGGATATCGTGAGCGCCAAGAAAAGTTGGCACGTAACGCAGGGGAGTCTCCTGGCCTAACCTCTTGATGGCCCGCAGCAACTTTATCTCATCTTCGACAGATAGACCGTAACCCGACTTGGCCTCAACCGTGGTGGTACCCGATCGCAGGAACCACTCCGCGTATCGCCTTCCCGCTTGTACTAATTCATCCAGTGTGGCCGCCTGGGTGGATCGCACAGTTGACTTAATGCCGCCACCGCGCGCGGCTATCTCTTGATAAGACGCGCCCCCAGCACGTTCTTCAAATTCATTGGCCCGCGTGCCTGCAAAGACCGGATGGGTGTGCGCGTCGACAAAGCCCGGCAAGAGAATACGCCCCCCCGCGTCCACCACCGTGCACTTGGCGCCAATAAAAGGTTCAACCTGCTTTCGCGTTCCGACCTTCTCAATCCGCTCATTGAGCACCAGCATCGCGCCGTCGGAGATGATCGAAAGCTCGCGCATCTCCGCGCCTACGCGCGGACGCGCCGGACCGGCGAGAGTAATGAGTTGTCTGCAGTTGATGACGGCGAGCATGTTGCGCGTCCAAAGTCCAATCTGGGGTTATGGAAAAACTCACGAAGCATTCGACGTATGGTCATGAACTATTCGCCAGCCTTGCCTGGTGCGGCGAAAAATCAACGTAAACCGTCCGTGAGGCTGATCGTTTGCGCGCTGCAAATGCCAGCGCCCAATCGTCACCGCCGCATCATTGCTCAGGACGCTGATTTCGAGATCTGAAAACGTTAGTGTACCCATCTTCTCGCGCGAGTCGTAATTTTTTTTATAACGATCGTGCACGGTCTGCCAACCTCGCGTGATGGTATCGGCAGAAACAAACGTGACTTCAGCCGAGCGAGCGTAGCCATCCATATAGCCTTCAATGTCGCCTCGATTCCAGGCGTCCCTCTGTGCGCCAAGCACGTTGCGCACGGCGGCAATGGTTATTGCGTCACGTTTGGATTTCGCCTGGGCATGGACTGCATCTTGAATTGGTGCTGCAAGAATGGCCACACTAAACAGTAACAGGCAGACTGGCATTCGCCTCATTTCCCGCTCCTCATTGATTGATCTTTGAGGCTCCGCTCTGGAGCCGTGTGTCCACAAAAGCCTTTCACTTAAAGGCTTTTACTTCAGAGACGCCATGTATAACATGCCGACCATGACGGCGATAGTTGGCGGAAGGAAAGTGATTGGACTATCCATTAGCCTGGCTCTCCAGCCATTCACGTACATCTTGCCGCATCGCGGGAACGATCTCGTGACCAGCGTCATAAGTCTCAGCAACTACGTGGCGTGCACGTAGCCGCAGCCGCTCCGCGTAATCAGCAACGCGTTCGGGCGGATAAAACTCATCGCGTGTGCCGGCAAGATGAAATACCGAGGCCCCAGTTGGTTTGTAGACCTCGCTGGCCTCCCAATCCGACGGCATACCGCCACAGATGCCAACAACACCGCGCAGGTGTTCAGGATGTGTGAAAACAAAGCGGTAATTTAACGCGCACGATTGCGAGAATCCCAACAGAAAGACCTGCTCCGGATCCACAACACCCTCGCCGACCAGCATACCCGTCAAGTCGATTAACGCTTTGTGATGCAAGGCGACCGATTCTTCCGGACGGGAGTTTGTAAGCCAGCCGAAGCCAAACCGCAGAGGTCCGCCTGGCTCTTTTGGTTCCTTCAAGTGCTGATGAAATCCTTGCAGCGCCGCGATAGCAAAATTTGGTGGAGCAATTTGTCGCGCCTCCCGCATCATTTGACGTTTGCTGGCTCCATAGCCATGCAAAGCAATCAGCAAAGGAGCAGCCTGGATTTCCGGAAGATGAAGATCGTAGTAGAGCTTGATCTCAGTTGTAAGACTGCCTTCAATCTCTCTGCCTTCGTTGGTGGTACTCATCTTCGTTAGTGCCTCTGGTTCGGTTTAGCCGCGGATTCACGCGGATGAACGCGGATATGAACAGCAACAAGCAGGCAATTGGAGTAAGGCCTTTTTCAGATCCGCGTTTATCCGCGCAGATTCGCGGCCAAATCAGTCGCTTTACGTTTTTGCCAGTGCCGTGCCGGCGCTGCTGCGAACCGCAACACTAAAACAGGATCATCAAGATTCACAAGAGGTTTTTCGCGGACCATCCCCTCCCTGAAGCACGTAAACGTCTCGTTGCATTCGCTCGGAAGGGAAGCTACGATGGTTTTTTCAAGCAGCGAATACGAGTAAAAACCAATTCCATGGAGAGGTGCGACCAATGAAATTTCCTGGTGGATTCAATATTCAACAGATGATGAAGCAGGCGCAGGCAATGCAGGAGAAGATGTCTAAAGAGATGGAAGAAATGCGGGCTGAAGCTTCGGCAGGCGGGGGCGTTGTCACGGTGCAGATGAAGGGCAACCACGAGATTGTTTTATTGAAAATTGATCCCGAAGCGGTCAAGGAAGGTGATGTGGAGATGCTGCAAGACATGATCGTGGCGGCCCTCAACGAAGCCAACCGCAAAGTAGATGAAGCGATGAAGGGGAAGCTTGGTGGGATGCTGCCACCAGGGCTGGGGGGCCTGCTGGGATGACTTCTGATTTCCGATTTTCGATTGCCAATTGCCGATTTTGTTATTGCCCGAGCGGCATATTAACTCTCTCAGGGTGGGAAACGATTGTGAAGATCGTAAATTGGCAATCGGCAATGGAAGAATCTGCAATTGGAAATTGACAATGCTTGAATACGCCGAACCCGTCACCAAACTAATCGATGAATTGAAACGACTGCCCAGCATCGGGCACAAGTCTGCTCAACGTCTGGCGTTTTATATTATGCGCACGCCTGAGGCCGAGGTTGAACGGCTCGTAGCGGCGCTACGCGAAGTCAAGCAGCGAATTATTCTCTGCTCTGTTTGCAATAACCCTACCGAGATCGATCCCTGCCGTTTCTGCGAGTCTACGTCGCGGGATCACTCCGTTATTTGCGTGGTTGAAGAACCTCACAGCCTGGTCGCAGTGGAGAAGACCCGCAGCTTCAAGGGTCTCTACCACGTGCTGCACGGAAGTCTTTCACCAATGCGTCACATTGGTCCAAACGAGCTGCACCTGGCAAATCTGCTGCCGCGCTTCAAGCCGGAGAACAACGGTGGGGTGGATTTGGGTCTGCGGGTAACCCGCATTGCGATGGGAATGCCTGTAGGCGGGGATATGGAATATGTGGACGAAGTGACGATGGATAAGGCGCTGGCTAATCGTCACGAAATCTAGCAGGGTTGGGTTGTTGTAGGTTGGTTGCCTGAAAACAGTTTTGGAGTGCGGCTGCAAGCGTAACGCGACGCCCCTTTGGATTGGCGAGCCTGAGAACCCCTCAAAGAAACCCGCGCGCTGATGGTTAGCAACGGCCTCACGCATGCCCTGGGGTTTCAACATCTCCAGATATTCAGGTGTTGCGAGGTTCTTCTTACTGCCTACTATAGTGCTTTTAGAATCGGACGTGCTCGACCGGGGCGTCCTTCTTGCAATCACCACACGAGTCGCCATCGTCGTACATATGAGCGTCGAATTCCACCAACGATTTGATTGGGTTACCCCAGGCGCGGAAGTAAAGCGCACGATAGCACCGCAGCCAATCACTTTCGCGCCCAACTCTTTGACGAGCCCGGCAGTCTCTTCAATAGCATGTCCACTGCGAATGATGTCGTCGACTATGATGCAGGGATTAACCTCACCCTGGTTCACATACTGGCGAAACATGCGCTTGCCGTTTGCTTCTCTTTCCGCCCAGTAAATCTGTTCTGCACTCAGCGCGTCACGTACGCCAAAAGCGACCGGGATGCCTCCGGAACTGGGACTGATGACTGCAATCTTTGGTAACTGGCTCGAGATGTCTCGTTCGACCCGAAATTTCCTGCTGAGCGCGACCGCCAGAACGCGCGCCGTGTCGTAGTAACGAAAGGCGAGCGGCATCTGAAAATAATGTGGTGAATGTTTACCGGTGGGATAAACAAAGTGGCCCTCCCGAAAAGCGCCGGTGCGCTTCAACATCTGCATTACCGTTTCAGGCGAAGGAATCAGTGAAACCATTTCATTCTCCGTGATGAGTGATGAGTGATAGGTGATGAGTAATACGCGATGACGCTTTCAAAAGCTCATCACTTATCACTCATTACTCATCACTGTTTTTGGTTGGCGGACAGCATACATCAATCCGCCTGCTTTACTCCATCATTAAGAGCAACTTTTATCAGTCGCCGTTGGTCTGCGGGCAATCCTTCCGGTAGGGCATCAATCGAGAACCAGGATGCTTTTCGTATTTCAATACTCTGCGGTGAAGCGTCTCCCTTGGGACGGCAACGAAATACGATCTCGATCTGCCTCGGCTTTTTAAAGGCGCGGGTAGTTACCACTTCAACACTCGCAAGTTCAAGTCCCACTTCTTCGCGCAGCTCTCGTCTAACGCCTTCGTCAGGTTGCTCTCCTGCTTCAATGAAGCCACCGGGGAGGCCCCAACCGGTTCCGGGTCGAAAGCGGTGTTTAAGCATCAACACTCTTCCCTGCTCATCCACTACGATAGCCGCCGCGGTAACAGTGAAACGCGCTTGCGTCGCACGCATGGTCATACGACGGAGCACCCGCGGGACGCGACGCCACATACCACCGATAAGATCCTTGAACATATTGCGAGCATAGCACGCGGAGATGAAGTAATACGGGGATGGGGGACGGGAGACACGGAGAAGGGGAGACGCGGGGAAATGTGGTTGTGGATGGCCTCCCTTCTACTCCTGCATCCGCCTACGCGTGTCCCCCTCATCTTCGTGTCTCCCTTTCTCCGCGTCTCCCCGTCCCTTCCCAGCCCCTCCCAATTGACGCGCCTTCAATGAACTCTGTAAGATTCGACGCAGCAGATCATTCCGGTTAGTTCTGACGAATCGTTACGCCACCATGTCAGCAAACGTTTCTGAACAAAACGCTGCCGAGCAAAACGCCTCCGCAGCACAGGTGCCCAAGCGCATAACGAACGCGCAGACCGTCTGCAACGAGAAAAACGCAAAAGGCAAACTCTGTAACGGGCACTTGAAGCAACTGCGCACGGCCGGTGAAGCTGCGGAGGTTCATCTGCGCGGCGATGACGTGCTATCCAAATGCCAGACCTGCGGAACTTTCTATATGGGTCCCCCGTTGGGCCATGTACGTGATCCGCGAAAACAGAGTCGATTCGTTGAAGCCGAGTTGACTGCGCTGTTGCAAGCAGCAGGCGGCACGATGCCGGTAATAAAGAAAGATGAGCGCGGTGTCTTCGTGTTGGTTGAATCGGCGAGTGGTCACGCTCCGTCCGCTGCAAAACCAGCCGCTGCGAAAACCGCAACGGCAGGTCAGCCGCAAAAAGCGCCGGTTTCCGCGGCCGCAACTCCGAAACCCCCCGCAGCCGCGCCCAAACCAGCGGCGCCTAAAGCCGGTGCAGAGCCCGACCGAAAATTATTCAAGCGATCAAACTACATGGGCGTCGCGGACACAGGTCCGGTGCCCGGCGAAACTTTCGAACAGAAAGTTGTGCGTCTGAAGGCCGTGACTGTCGCTGCCAGACGTCGCGCGGAAGAAGGGGGTGGCGACGTTGCCCCAAGCGTAGAGAAAAGCGCCGCCTCAATTGCGCCCGAAGTGCAGACGAGCGCACTCGCGCCCGTGGCAGCAGCAGAGTCTTCTGAATCCGCACCTTCTGTTGCAGCAGCCCCCGCACCCGCTGCGTCTTCAAACACCGCGCACAAACCAACCGGAAATGCGAATCGAACGTTGATGAGGAGATCAACCTACGGCGACGTGGTGGATAGTGGTCCAGTCGCGGGAGAGAGTTTCGAGCAGAAAGTTGAACGGCTAAGAGCCGTCTCGGCAGCAGCCAAGCAGCGCGCAGAGCAAGGCTAGGGCTAGAGCTGAAAGCACCAGGACCTCACGATAAGAAGCGCTGTAGGAATTAGCTCCTGCAGCGCTTTTGTTTTTTGTCCACTCGTCATACCGGAATCACGGCTGGGCACGCTGCCCCAGCTTAGGAGGAGGCAGGACTGCTTCAACCGAAGTGTCAGTCACCGAAATGTAATTGAGATTCGCAGATCTTGCGGGGGCGGCATAAAATCTGATTTCGATTCCCTCGCAAATGAGGTACTTCGAGGATCGAGAGTTTCCTTCCACGGGCTCCCAACTATTCGCAGCAAGTAAGTTCAGTAAGTGTCCACGCTGCTCAATAAACTCGTCGACGCTCTCCCATTGGGGTGAGAGATACTCAACGTGGAGCGAGGAAAGGCGTCTGTTACGAAACTGAAAGAAGAACTGCTTGACGTCGGCCAGATCGTGATTGGTAGCCTTGTGAGCCGCAACCAAGATTTTTATCGGACCTGCCAAGCCTGGAGATTGTGATAGTTCGAGGGCCCGCCGAACGTTAGCGTCCCCAGCGTTCGCGGGAAAAAGAGATACGACCTCCGCCAGGCTCATTCCGAGCTTAACTATGTTTGTTCGCTCGGTATACGCCCGGCCAATTAGAAGTGCGTACTGGCCAATAGCGTCCTCAGGGATGACAACATCCTGTATGAAATAGCCGCCGCCCCGGAGAACAAAGCAGCGTCCTCCGCGGGACACTGCTCGACCTTCGCGTCGTGGTAGGTCCGCCAGTGTTCCGAGCCCTCATCCCCTCCGGGATTCTTCAGCAGGTTGCCATTCTGAGCAAAAACAGATGTCCACATCCGAACATGACGAAAATCAGGAAGACTTTTCTCTGGCACAAAGCAGGCTCGCGCTTCTTAGGAATCGGTCTCATTGATTATCAACCCTTCGCGCGCAACTTTCCAGTCGAGGACTTCCGCTCCCTGCTCCGCGGCAAGCGCTTTTTCGACCTCAGCCTTTCTACCTTCCGCGCACAAAAAGGCGATGCAACCCCCACCACCTGCGCCACAAACCTTGGCTGCTTCCGCGCCATTCGCCAGCGCCTTCTCTACCAGAGTTTGCATCTGGGGAGTCGTTACTCCGGGCGCCAGCCGTTTCCGATTTGGGTAGGCAGCGCGCATCGTTGAACGTACACGCTCCCAGTCGTCGGCCAACAGTGCTTCGCGCATCGCCAGAGCGGAATCACGGATACCTTCAAAGAGTTGGAAGAGCTCTGCGTCACCGTCGATATGTCTCTTCAAAATATCCCAGTTGTTCGTCCCCGACAGACGCGGCTCGCCCGTGTAACAAATCACGATCCGACTTTCAAGTTTCGGTTCGTCAACATTGAGCGCTTCACGCTCGATTCCGTCTGCCCGAAAATGGATACAGGAAGTGGAACCATAAAACGCCGGATAGTAGTCCTGGAAACCAGCGGGTACGCGAATCACTGTCGTCTCGATATTAGCGACTAGCGCGATGAATTTCCGCTCGTCGTAGCGATCTCCTGCAAGTCGATTGAGGGCGCCAATGCAGGCGATGGCCAGCGCGGAAGATCCGCCCAGCCCCGCTCCCGCTGGTGCTTCACTAGTAGTCGTGAGATGGATGCCGGTTTTTGGCTTGAAGAAATGGACCAACTTGGAAATCAGTTCGAGACGTTCTTCCCGCGCCAGGTCGTCGAGGGCCGAGAGCCGGGTCTCGAAGGCCACCTTCCGATCACGAGATTCAAGAATGATGAGATCGTCGTCGCGGGTTTCAATGCGACAGTGAGCGCGCAGAGAGATCGCGAAATTAACCGTGGCAGCTCCGGGATGAAAAAGATAGAGTGGCCAGATGTCGATCGTGCCTCCAGCGAGATCGACCCGTGTGGGGGCAGAAGACTCAATTAGCATTTTTGAATTCTGATTACAGATTTCTCGATCGTTCTTAATAAGGTCTTGGGTCTTTGGCCAGTGGTCTGATTAAAAAAAAGTGTACAGAGTACCGGACACCGATTTATAAAATTGGCAATCGCCTATCGAAAATCTCCTAGTCGCTGTCCGCCTCCTCACGCTTGTTTGCCACCCGTTTTTTCTGTTCGTCGCGACGGGTTTGCGTGAAGGGAATGTGTTCTTGAAATTCCTGCTTCAAGTCATGCAGTTTCCCCTGGGCCACATGTTCAAGCTCTTGCAAGCGCTCGGGACTAACCTCTTCGACCTTCTTCGATAACCAAAAACGCTCGGCAAGATAAAAGCCGATAATCCCCAGAACAACTATCACCAGCAGTACTTTGCCCAGCCTTTGAAAATCGCCGATTAGCCCGATGACGGCGCCGCTAAAGAAATAACCCGCACCGCTGAGCAGGAAAACCCAAAGAAAACAGCTCGCCAGCGAAAGCACCAGGAAGCGAAGGTACGGCATGCGTCCCACGCCGTAGAAAATACAGGTCGCCCAGCGGAGGCCGTAAATGTACTTTGAAAGGAAGATCGACAGCGGGCCAAACTTGGTCGTCAGTCGCTCCATGCGAGGACTGGCGCTGCGGTAGAAA
>CAJDUJ010000015.1_pt1 | contig 10613 bp, 8 predicted proteins | sample 7390331 | NCBI WGS metagenome assembly CAJDUJ01 (sample SAMEA7055674, study PRJEB34461) | soil metagenome | biome: terrestrial ecosystem; feature: Peninsula; material: soil | place: Antarctica | collected 2016 | reverse complement strand
CTTCGGACCATGCGGCAATTTGCGAACGCCTCGGGCACAGCCTTCGCCCAGTTTCCGCTTTACAGCGTGTATCCCGGAACCAAGGACTACCACGAGATGATGCGCGACTGGAAAAATCGTGATCGGGCTGGCTACGTGCCAAAACACGCGGTGCAGATTGTTCGGGATAAGTTTTGGCTCGACTACGATCACACCGACGTCGCGGTCAAACACCCCACGATAGCGACCGAGGACCTGATGAAAGAGGCGCAGGAAAGTTGGAGCACCTTTTATAGCTTGAAAGAGATAATCGCGCGCACGCGCTATGGGCCGATGAGCTCGTTGCCTCTCAGCAGCAAGGTTTTCTATGCAGTGGCATGTTTGGTGTTCGCGTCGCTTTATCCAGGTGGGATCGCCGCGGACAATGTGCGTAAAACCAAGCTGGGGTTATTTGCCAGACTCTCTGTCCGAGCGGCTATTCGCATCACAAGAAGGAGGTACGACTGGGGGATACGGCCGCGACGCGAAGCGATCGACCTTGCCTAAGTTTGGAGGCTTTAGCTGCCGTCAGCTATTTCGAAGCTGCCGGAACTGATCACGACCGCAAACGACTACGAGCTTCGCCCTACATTGATTGGATTGGAAGCACCTGGAATTAGGCCGCAGGGGAAGGTTTCTCTCGTTCACGCTGTACCAGAATCCGACGCAATATCTTCCCTGCCGGGCTCTTCGGAATCTCACTCACAAACTCTACCCGTCTGATTCGTTTGTGCGGGGCGACGCGCGCGGAAACAAATTCCATAATCTCAGCCGTCGTGGCCGCGCCTTTCAGAACCACGAATGCCTTAGGAACTTCACCGGCTTCCTCATCAGGACTCGGAATGACTCCCGCATCGGCGATCGCCGGGTGCGAAAGGAGAATCGCTTCGAGTTCCGCCGGCGCCACCTGGCGTCCTTTGTACTTGATTAATTCCTTCAACCGATCAACGACAAACAAGCGCCCGTCTTCCTCAGCATACCCAATGTCGCCGGTGCGCAACCATCCGTCCTCGCGAATCATTTCCGCTGTTGCGTGGTTGTTGCCGAGATAGCCCTTCATAACCTGCGGCCCGCGCACCCAGATCTCGCCTTCCTGATTGGGACCGAGCTCGACGCCAGTAACGTAGTCAACAATCTTGCATTCCGTATTAGGCAGGCAGTATCCGACCGAGCCTTGTTTATCAGGTATCGAAGGCAGGCTGGAATGGGAGAGTGGACTTACCTCCGTCAGTCCATAACCATATCGGATCGGACAGCCCAGACGCGCTGAACATGCGGCGGCGACCTCGCTCGCAAGCGGAGCCGCGCCACAATGGATCAGTCGCAGCTTCGAGAGGTCATGATTGCCCACCTCGGGCGCACGGGACAGTTCCAACACGAGGGGCGGAACCAGCGGCGCTACCGTGACTCCGTAGCGCTCGAGTGTTCGCAGGAATTGCCCCAGGTTGTAGCGCGGGAGGATCACTATGGTAGCTCCCTGGCTGAGTCCCAGATTTACAACTACGTGCAAACCGTAAAGGTGGTACATCGGCACCACGCAGACCATCGTGTCGTTTTCAGTGAGCGCCTCGCTGGCGTGAAGCTGGCACAGCATGGAAACCAGGTTGTAATGCGTCAGCATCACTCCCTTGGGAAAGCCGGTAGTGCCGCTGGAGTAGGGTAAAGCTACAAGATCGCTACGAGCGTTGATTTTGATTTCCGGGAGTGGGCCATTATGTGCCAGCAGAGAGGTAAACGGAACCGCGCCTTCAGCTTCGCCAATGACAAAGATCTGCCGGATCTTGCTGCCTTGCACCGCCTGATTCGCTTTATCCAGCAGCTGCGGAATCGTCAGCAGATAGTTAGCGCCAGAGTCTCTTAGTTGGGTTTTTACTTCCGTATCGGTAAACAACGGTGGAACCATGGTAGTGGCGCCACCCAGCATTGCGACGGCGAGAAAAGCCAACGCATATTCGGGAGTGTTGGGACTGTAGATGGCTAGAACATCGTCTCTGCCAAAGCCGTGGCTCGAGAAACCGACAGCCAGCTTGGCTATGGTCGGGCACAATTCCTCGTAAGTGATCGTACGTCCGCTTGACCCATCGATGAGCGCAGGTTTGTCACCAAACTCATGAGCGCGCTGCAGAACGTATGCTGCAAGTGAGGTCTCCGGAATCGTTACAATTTCGTGAGGACTGCTGAAAATCATATCGTTTCATCTCCGCGTGAGTTTGTGACGGGGAAAGCGCTTGGCCGTCTAGTTTTCACTCACTGTCGCGCCGCCATCGGCAAATGGTTCATCTCGTTCTTTAACAGCCTGCTTGAAACCAACCTCAGCCGCTCGTTTCTGAAATGCGTAACCTTCTTGAGTGTGGCGAGCGATGCCGTCGAACATCGTAGCCAGGACCTGCGTCGTGTTCAGGCCCTGGGCTAGCATCGTCTGATTGATCAAGAGCTTCATCATTACCAACTGATTGATGGGGAGACGCGCTACGCGTTCGAGTAGTCGTTCGAATCGTTCGTCAAGCTTCTCGGCCGTCGGTGCTTCAGTCGCCAGGCCCCATTCGAGCGCCTGCTTTCCGGAGAGGCAATCTCCAGTAAAGAGAAGCCGTTTCGCTTTTTCTACCCCGACGCGGTAGGCCCAGAGCGCGGTTGTAGGCACGCCCCACACACGCGCAGGTGGATACCCAATCGAGGCTCGGTCCTCAATAATCATGAGATCGGAACAGAGCGCCATGTCAGTGCCGCCGGCTACGCAGAATCCATGGACTTTACAGACGACTGGTTTGTCGCTGTGGAAGAGACTCATGAATCCACGGACATTGCGACTCATCATGGCGTAATCAAGTATGGGATCCCAGGTGGCGTCCGGATCATGGTTGGCGAGCTGGACCTTCGGATCCATCGGCGAACTTGTTGGCCAACTGGTTAACCCCTGCTCTAGACCGAGCCTTTGCTCGGCTGTAACCACCAGATCGTACCCCCCGCAAAAACCCTTGCCGTTTCCCGCCAGCGCGATCACATGGACGTTTGGATCCAGGTTGGCGCGCTCCACACACGCCGCCAGTTCAGCCGGCATCTCCAACGTGATGCCATTGCCGCGTTCAGGACGGTTGAGCGTAATGCGAGCGATGGGGCCAGTGACTTCGTAAGTGAGTGTCTTGAGTGTGTCCATAAATCTATCGCAACGGCTCTCCCTAATGCACTCCTCAATCGAACCCTGGTGCCAGCATGCCGGTCATCGCAGCGGGGTTTTTGATTTCCTGTTTGCGCATCCAGCTGTCGGCTTCGGCAATGAGTTGCCGGCCACGTTCGCTCCCTAGTATTTCGCCTAACCGGCGGCGCGTAGCTGCCGCGTAGAGATCGATATCCGCCCGTTCAAAGTTCTCGACAGCTTCTGACAGCAGGTTGACTGCTTTAGATGATTCTCCTTCCTGGTGCGCTATTCCAGCTCGCACAAGACTCGCAAAGGGTAGCGCCCAGGCGATTTTCTCTCTAGCGATGCGCTGGGCCATGTTGTCAGCCACCCTTAGACGACGTTTGTTGTCATTGCCTCTGGCCGCAGTGGCGAGGGCGGCACGTGCTTGCAGGTGCATGGCCTCAATTCTCAAGACCTGAATCCGAAGCAGCATCGACTGCTCCAGGGCTTTCCATTGACCTTGAATATGCTTCCAGGCAACTTCGACGTCGCCCGTGTAGAGTTCTATCTGGGCCAGCGCGAGCATTGATGTGTAGTGTTGCAGATGGAAGCCTTCGTGGGGCCAGGCTTTCAGGGCTTCGATCACTGCGGCGCGCGCGCCGTTGGGGTCATCGGCCGCCAGCCAGATGAGATTTAAACGCGTGCGCAAGTCCATTGCCGCGAAGAGATTCCCTTGCTCCAAAGCGGCTGCCAGCAGAACAGGTACACGCCGCGAGACTTCCGCGGTGTCACCGAGGTATAGCAGAGCACTGAGCATGAAACGATTTGCGATTGTTAGTTCCCAGGTAACCCCCGTGCACTGATCTCGCAGGACTTCGGCAGCCTGCTCGCAGAGTTCCGATGCCTTCTTCCAGTGGCCCACCAGGTAAGCGCCCACACCTCTGGCCCAGATTGAGAGACCAATGGCATGCGGATGCCCGACTCGATGGGCCAACTCCTCAGCGCGCTGCGCAATCTGCAAGGCCCGCTTCCTGGTGGTCCCGCCGCGTGATGCCGTCTGGGCTGCCTCCATGGCCATGGCTCGCGCTACCCGGAATGGCTCCCCGGCGCGCAATGCAAGCAGCAGGTGGCGGCACTGAAAATCCGCGCCGCGGATGAGATCAACCGCCCCCAGCCCCGCGGAAACTGCCCAGCAGAGATCTATACGGAACAGATCCGCCTGGGAAATCTCGCTGGCGTCGCGTTCGGTAAAGTTGAGTCCGCGCAGACGGATCTGAATGCGCTTCAGCATCAATGAAAGCAGAGCTCTCTTTGGACCAGCGGGCAAGGTGAACCCGACAGCCGCCAGCACGGATCGCATAATCTCTAGACCCTCTTTGATGTGACCTCCCATCAGTAACTGTTCGGCGGCCCGGCGCTTGTAATCCAAGCTCCGCGATGCCGACGTGTCACGGGCCACGTCGAGATAGGCCTGCGCGGCTTCGGCCGGCCGGCCGGCATAAGCCAGGGCCTCAGCAAGTCCATGTTTGAGATCGATGAGTTCCGCACCTCTTGAGGGCGCCAGTTCCAGGGCCCGCCGGAAGAAGGCCGCGGCGCGATCAAACGCCAGTGCATCGGCCGCTTTCTTTGCCGCCACTCCAGCGTGTGTGGCCGCACGCACTCGTTCCCCCGCGCCCATGTAATGCTCGAAGAGCGCCTCGGGGTCGTCAATGCCACGCGCTTCCAGGGCGTGGGCCAGGCGCCGGTGGATCTGGATCACGGTTGTTTGGTCAAGTTGTGACGCTAGAGATTCTCGAATGCGATCGTGATAAAGCTCAACCGTGTGCTGAGAGCCACCGCTACGGAGGAACTGAGCGGCGCGCAAGGAACTTATTAGTGGCAGCTCATCGCCGGATAATCCGGCCGCCTGGTAGGCGACTTCCGGATTAATCGGCCGTCCGGCAACAGCCAGTGCGTCAACAAACTGACGCGTTCCCTTAGGTAGACTACGCAGCCGGACACGCAGCATAACCCCGAGATTGATGCCGGTGGTTGCCGCCTGCTCGCTTGTTGAGGCGTAGCGCGCCAGTTGCTCCAGTAAGAAAGCATTTCCCCGCGCTTCGCGAATAATTGAATTCACCAGAGGTTCCATCGCGGGCACGCTTGAACCTAACAAACGGTGGGCGAGATCGCGCGCCTCCTCTTTATTTAAAGTTGCTACGCGTAGCTCCCGCCGGCTCTCCGTGCCTGTGCTATTGAGAAGTGTTCTAAGAAAAGGCTTGGCCTCGATATCCTCGCTGCGAAAGCTGGCCACCAGCAGAAGTGGCGGCGGATCTGGAGGCCGAAGGATCTCACCCAGCAGCGTTGTGCTGTCGGCATCAGACCACTGCAGATCATCGATATAGAGCACTAGCGGTTGTCGGTCGGAAATGCGGCCCAGCAGTTCGCGCAACGCGGCGAAGGCGCGACGTCTCAGCGTAAAGGGATCGGGGATTTCTTGTTCGCGCTGGGGAGCGTTAAAGACGGAATCAACCTGCAGCATAACAGGAAACAACCGCGCGAGTGCGAGCACGTCGCGGGGCATCGAGGCTTCCGCCTTCCCAACGGGAAGAGCCATGAGATACTTGGTCAGACTGTCGATCACGCCATCGAGTGCTTTGTATGGTACTGATTCTCGTTCGTAGCAGCGGCCTTCGAGTATGACCACGTCACTCTCGTGAGATCTTAAATCGTCGAGAAAGTGCCTCACCAAAGCAGTTTTACCTACGCCCGAATCGCCATGAACGTAGACCGTAACCGTTTGGCCTTGTCGCGTGGCCGTGAAAGCGTCGAGAAGTTCTCGCTTATACCGTTCGCGGCCGATGAAGGGCACACTGTGCTGCGATGACGACACTGGCGTTGGCATCAAAGGCTGTTTCAGAGGTCCGGTTGTGCCGTGGCCCAGCACTCTCAAAATGTCTCGACCGGTGGGCCGATCTTCAGGCTTGCGACGAAGCAGGCTGACGCAGAGATCATTCAGTTCTTCCGGAACGCCCCGCACGAGTTCTGCGGGCGCTGGGGGATCTAAGCTCTGCTTGTTCATCATTACTTCGAAGAACCGTCCCGAGAAAGGAAGGCGGCCGGTAAGGGCCTGATAAAGCATCACGCCTACGCTATACCAATCGCTGGCCGTTGAAATTGGCAGTTGCGCTCCCTGTTCGGGAGACATGTAGTCTGGAGTCCCAGCCAGGCTGATGCTGTCGTGTAATCCTTTGCTCTCCACTTCGGCGACGAGGCCAAAATCAAGAATCACCACCCGGCCTTCTTTCGACACCAGGACGTTGGAAGGCTTAATGTCGCGATGCAGCCTTCCGGTTTCGTGCAGGCCATGAAGACCCTCGGCGAGTTGGCGCAGAGCGATGTTTAAACAATCGAGATCGAGTCGTGATCGAGACAATCTGGTGTTTATTGAAATATCCGGAAGCGTATCCTCGACGAATGTTGTCCTTATCGAGTCTAGTTGCTGCGTTTCTGCCTCGCTATCCTGAGCCGACGTGTCTCCGCCAGTAGATCTGAGCAGCGTCGGCGTGAGCGAAGATTGACTACGCTTGGCTTGGTACCCGGGACGGACGTACTCGAGGAAATTGCCTCCGTGCACTAGTTCCATTGTGAAGAACCAATACTGACCATCGGACATGAGCTCATAAAGCGCGACCAGATTCGGATGTGAGACGTCCGCTAGGGATCGAAACTCATGTTTGAAACGAGTGATGTGTGAGGCTTCTGTGCGCGTGAGAGCCTTCAGCGCAACAACTTTATCCGTTTGCCGGTCATGCGCTTCATAGACCACACCCATTCCTCCGGAGCCCAACCGTCTGCGGATCCTGAATCTCTCCGTGCCGAGAAAATCGTTACTGGTGTCGCCCATCTGTAGCTAAGGAACAGGAGCTTACGGAATGACTCTGGAATTGTAAGATGGGAGTGGGCAAAGCACCAGTGAATGATATAAAAGGGTACCAGGCAGCTTGGCTCGATCGCAGAAGTACCCTTCAGTTACTGAACCGCCGAGCAGTGGAGACTGTGTGAAACCTCGAAGCTTGACATAGTGAAAGTCGAGCGAGGGTCAAGCACCCTTCCCGACTTGAAGGACTCTTATAGTTAAGCAATAACAGCTTTGGCTTCGGCGCTTAATGTTCTTGAAAATGCCATTCGAGAGGCCTTCAGTCATTGCAGGGGCACGGGGACGCGATTTAAGACTTGGGTGAAAGGTGGGGACTAACATGGACTGGCGGGTCTTTCTGACAACCTTTGGTGTGATTTTCCTGGCGGAGATGGGAGACAAAACGCAGCTTGCGGCGATGACTATGGCTGCGCAGTCGAAGCGACCCTGGGCAGTTTTCTTTGGATCGGCGCTGGCGTTGACTGCTGTCTCGGCGATTGGCGTAGTTGTTGGGAGTGTGGTCGGCAATTACATTCCGTTGATCTGGATCAAGCGAGCCGCGGCCGTCGCTTTTATAGTTATTGGCGTACTCATTCTCATGGACAAGTTCTAGCCTGCTCAATACCGAAACCGCGAACAGGGCCTCATAGATGCAGGATCATTTTTGCGATCGTGAAATAAATGATCAGGCCCGTTGCATCAACCAGGGTCGTGATCAGGGGCGCGGAGAGTACAGCCGGATCTACGCCGAAGCGTTCCGCCAGGATGGGGATGAGCGAACCGACAGTTGTGGACCAGATGCAGATCGCAAACATGGTCACCGACACGGTTAGAGCGAGCGCAACGGACGCTTCCCACAACAGCGCCTGGCCAAAAGCGATGGGAGCCACCATTAACCCGATCACCATCCCCGTAGTAGCTTCGCGCAGCACCACGCGCCAGGCGTGCTGCAATCCGATCTCGCCAAGCGCTAGACTGCGAATAACCGTCATCACCGTCTGCGCTCCGGCGTTGCCGCCCGTTCCAATCAGCAGCGGGATAAAGAAAGAGAGCGCCACCACTGCTGCCAGTTCAGCTTCAAAGCGGTGCAGCACAGCGCTCGTTAACGTTCCCGCCACAAAAAGCAGCATCAGCCAGCCAATACGTTTGCGCACCACGCGAAAGATGGGATTGTCGAAATAAGGCTTGTCCAGCGCGCCCGGCTCGACACCGGCCATACGCAGGATGTCTTCGGTCTGTTCCTCAATCAGCACGTCTATCACGTCGTCCACGGTTACGAAACCGACGACGCTGCCATCCTGCTCTAACACGGGCACCGCGAGCAGGTTGTACTTTCCGATCTTCTGCGCCACCGCTTCCTGATCATCAAGCGCGTTTACTGTTACGGGCTTGTGTCGCATCACTTCGTTAATGGGCGCATCGAGTTCGGCCATCACCAGATCCCGCAGCGAAACGGCGCCCAGCAGATGCTCGGTTTGCGGCTCGATTACATAACAGGCGTAGATAGACTCCTTCTCGCGCGCCACCGATCGGATATGCTTGAGCGCCTCCCGCACCGTCATCTTTAGATCGAGATGTACAAACTCTGTAGTCATGATGCCGCCGGCCGTGCTGACGGGGTACTGCAACAAGTCTTCCAGCTCGGTGCGCATTTCGGGAGCGAGCTTGGGCACGATGCGGTGGCGCTCGTGCTGACCCATCTTTTGGATGATGTCAGTGCGCTCGTCAGCCGAGAGGCCAGCGAGAATTTCCGCTCCGCGGGTTGGTTCCAACTCTTCGAGGATTGCTGCGCGGCGACGCATTGTGGGCTGGTCGAACACTTCGATAGTTCGTTGCACCGGCAGCATCGCGACAACTGCCGCAGTTTCGGGCACTGTCAGTTGGTTGAACAGTTCGGCCAGGTCGGCAGGGGCCAGGTCGGAGACCATGCTGCTGATGCCGACGAAGCTTTCGTCCAGGCGTAGGTGGATGCGTTCCAGTAGTTTCTTCAGGTCTTGTGCCGGCAAGTGGATTCACCTCCCGAAAAGAGTTGGAGCTGGTTTAGCAATCCCGGCCCCAGTTCGGTGAGCACATTGTAAGCCAAGCTGGAGAATTGCCCACTAAGTGGTCCGCTCAATCCAAAGTCTCGGGTCCGATGGTATTATCAGGTCCAAAGCAACCGGCTTTCGATTCCTGACGAATCTTCGGAGGGTGGTTTATGCCGCAAACGCCACATATCGAACGCCACTTCACAGCAAGTGAAGTCGTACGTGACGTTGTGATTGGAATGTCAGACGGGTTGACGGTCCCCTTTGCGCTCGCTGCCGGTCTTACGGGAGCGGTGGCCACAACCGGCATCATCGTTACTGCCGGCCTGGCGGAGATTGCCGCAGGATCGATCGCCATGGGACTCGGGGGTTATATGGCAGCAAAGAGCGACGCGGAACACTATGCAAAAGAACGCGAGCGCGAGAAGCGCGAAGTTGCGGAAATTCCTCACGAGGAAATGAGGGAAGTCGCGGAAGTATTTCAGTCATACGGACTGAGTGAGGCCGAAACATGGCCCATCGTGCAGGCATTGCGTCAGCAGCCACAGAAGTGGATCGATTTTATGATGCGCTTCGAGTTGGGACTCGAGAAGCCGGATCCCAAGCGGGCGATGATTAGCGCCTTCACCATTGGCGGCGCTTACGCGGCGGGAGGCCTCGTCCCGCTGGCTCCTTACATGGCCACGAATAGTGCGTCAGTGGCACTGCTTGTTTCAATAGTCGTAACGATCGTGGCTCTTTTTGTTTTCGGTCTTATCAAGGGCCGCTTCACCGGAATGAGACCACTGCGCAGTGCCTTGCAAATGGCCTTTATCGGGAGCGCCGCCGCCGGTGCTGCGTTTTTGGACAGAGGGACTGCGAACCTACTGCCCACAGCCGTGTTGCTCTCGGTATTGGTCGTGATCACGTCGACTCTTCCGTCCCCGTTCGCGTCGCCGACGGCGAAATGCCACGTGCCTTTGCCCGTCAAGAACGGTGAATGTGGTGCTAACACTGTCGTTGGTAACAATGGCGTCGTCCAGGTTGGTATCGCCATTTACGTCGCCCAGAACCATTTCCCAGGACTATCCGAAGCCGTCAGCGCACTGCCGCCTGTGCCGCGAAATCTTACGTCGGATCCCCCAGCGCCAAGCAGCACCGTAATCGTGCGAGCTTGTCCGCTTGTCACAACCAGATCAAGTTTGGCATCTCTGTTCTTATCACCGACGACTACGTTGCTCGGCCCGCCTGTAACGGTAATCGGCGGGCCGGGCGCCTGCGTGAACAAGGGGCCCAAACTTGCATCTCCGGTGTTACAGGACAGGAAGAAAACGGAAAGAGTTGAGGCTGTCTATTTAGCCAGATGAAAGGCCGCCGAACTTGTTACAGTCAGCAAATTCTAGAAGCCTGGCGAGGAGGCTTCTGCTGTCTGCGCCTTAGGATCGAAGGGGGCGGCGAGGTATTTTTTGGCCATCGTCTGCGCGTTGTCGTAGTTGATACCTGACTGAACTGCCTTGTTGTACTCCGCAACGGCCCGATTGCGCTCGCCCTTTGCGTCGTAAGCATTGCCACG
>CAJDUJ010000037.1_pt1 | contig 10841 bp, 8 predicted proteins | sample 7390331 | NCBI WGS metagenome assembly CAJDUJ01 (sample SAMEA7055674, study PRJEB34461) | soil metagenome | biome: terrestrial ecosystem; feature: Peninsula; material: soil | place: Antarctica | collected 2016 | reverse complement strand
GTGCCTAAACTCCTCGATTCCATTAAATGTGATCACCGGAATATCATCTTTGTAGCATTTCAATAACTCAGGATCGCTTTCGATATTCACTTCGTCGAGTGTGTATTCACCCTCGCAACTGGCGGCGCGCATTGCCTCCTTAGCTTCTTCGCAGAGGTGGCAACCCGGTCGGGAGTAGATGATGACTTTGGTTTTCACGGTTGAGTCATACCATACTGGAATAAGCAATTCCGTCCTTGATCGTAACAGAGCAAGCACGTTTGTGTAGGCAAGGCTAGTGGCAACGTAGTGTCGTGGAATCGCGTAAATACTGCTTGCCAGTGAATCAGGAAACAGGTTATAAATATTGACACCGAGCCAATTATCAATCTTAACGGCGCGGCGCTCTTAATGATTACGCAAATAATTCGGGCAATTTTGCAGAGAGTCCTCCCTGCTTTGCGGGGAGTTGTATAGTTCAGGCTCTGCTATTGAAGTAGAAGTGTACCTGCGACGCCCAAATTTAGACCTGGTTGCAGATTCCAATCGACGGAGGTATGCATAGTGGATAGTGCGGCCAATGAAGAGCTATCCCAAGGGCTATCAAAACGCACGCCTCCTGTAACAGGAGAGACCGCTACACCTCCGCCACCTTCCGCGCCGGCGAGAGTGGTGCCACCGGCAGCAAAACCCGCCCCAAAAGCTCCCGGTGCAGTCGTTGAAAGCGCTCCCGATCCCCCAGTTAACAAAATGCGGCGGCGGATTGTTTGGGCTGCCGTGGTCGGATTTCTTACGACGTGCTTCCTGATGTTCCTGCGGTTCTTTTTGCCGCGAACGATTTTTGAGCCTTCAAGTACTTTCCGCATCGGTTCCCCCAGTGATTACGCACTGGGCGTCGATACGAAGTGGCAACAGCAATATCGCATCTGGGTAACCAAGACTTCTGACCGCCTCTTTGTGATCTACGCCCGCTGTACCCATCTCGGCTGTACGCCAGATTGGAAGGCAAGTGAGAACAAGTTCAAATGCCCCTGCCATGGCAGTGGCTACGACAGCGAGGGCATTAACTTTGAAGGTCCGGCTCCCAGGCCAATGGACCGCGCTCATGTTGAACTGGATCCGGAGGGTCAGATCGTAGTGGACATTGCCAGGCTTTACGACTGGCCTAAGGGTGAAAGAACCGAGTTTGACCAGCTCGGCGCTTACATTCCTTTGTGAGTCTTGGAAGATATAGGGCGCTAGTCGGATTCGACCCGCTTTTTAAGAAAACAGTCGCAGCGAGAGGTCATGGAGCCAGAACGTCCGGATCAACCGGAATATAAAGAGACTAAGCAGCTAACCGGCGACGAGACGGCGGGCTCGAGCCTGGTCGAAAAAGTTCGTGAAAGCGGGATGGCGCTAAAAGAGCGCGCCGTTGAGGAAGTTAAATCCTACAAGGACCCGCAGGATACGCAGCTCTGGAAATCGATCTTTCGCGTATCTCACGATCGCTCCGATCCTCGCAACCGTTCTCTCGCAATACTCTCGAACGTCTTTCTACACCTTCATCCTGCGAAAATTAATCGCGACGCCGTGCGTTATCCTTTTACCTGGGGCATGGGTGGCATCACCTTCTATCTCTTCATCGTGCTTACGTTCACCGGTGTGCTCTTGATGTTCTATTACCACCCAACGAAGGCTGACGCTTTTAAGGACATCCTCTATTTGGAGCACGACGTCCCCTTCGGAAAGCTCCTGCGCAATATGCATCGTTGGGCGGCCCACTTGATGGTGATAACCACCTGGTTACACATGTTTCGGGTCGTGCTTACTGGTTCCTACAAGAGACCACGCGAATTTAATTGGGGTGTCGGCGTGGTGTTGCTGGTGCTAACTCTGCTGCTTTCGTTTACGGGCTATCTCTTGCCGGACGACCAACTTGGTTTTTGGGCCGTGACCGTCGGCACAAACATGGCCCGCGCCACGCCAATGCTGGGCTCTGAGGGTCCGTTTGGAGTTCAGCTCGGAATGACGCCATTCAATGATGTCCGTTTTGGATTGCTGGGTGGATCGATCGTTGATTCGAATGCGTTGTTACGTTCCTACATCTGGCATTGCATCGGTATCCCGCTGGTGGCATCGATTTTCATGGCGGTGCATTTCTGGCGGATACGCAAGGATGGTGGCATCTCGGGTCCGGCTCCAGTGGTGCTTGAATCAGAGATGAAAGCGGTGAAGAAGAAGTAGTTAGACACTATGGGGAAGCGTAGATTCAACTTAAGTAAAGGTAAGTTGATAGCCCTGGGGGTGCTGGTAGCCCTCGTGGTCCTCGCGGTGCTGGCGGTTGAAGACTGGCATCAGCTGTGGAAGATCTCCTCGGCGCCGGACAACGTGCCCATCGTGGCGATGCTGTTCCTGGTTCCTATCTTCACCTGGATGGGAATTAAGCAGTCGCTGGCGAATGATCGGCTGATCAAAGAGTTGGAGCAGGATCCCAAGCTCGCCAAAACGCATCACCGCAAAGTGGAACCATGGCGACCGGGCTGGGCGCGAGAACTACACGTCTGGCCCTATCTTGTGCGCATCGAGTTTCTGGTGGCAGTGATCGTCACCGTCGTCCTGTTTGTTTGGTCGATTACGCTGAACGCTCCGCTGGAAGAGCCGGCTAACCCCAACCTGACGATGAACCCGTCGAAGGCGCCCTGGTACTTCCTCGGATTGCAGGAGATGCTGGTCTATTTCGATCCCTGGATTGCCGGCGTTGTGATGCCGTCGCTCATCATGGTCGGATTGATGGTCTTCCCGTACGTCGACCTTCATTCGTGGCCCCGGCTGGATATGGTTCTGGCCCGGTCAGACCTGGGACCACAATGCGGTTGTGTTCGACAAGAACATAGACCTGCACGATTTGATAGCTACGAGTTGGATCGGTAAAACCCTGCATCTCGGATTTCTGCAGAGCAACTGGGGTAAGTGGATCTTTGGCGGGCTAGTGGTAGGAGGCTTCTACGTAGTCGGCGCCCTGTTCTTCCACTGGTTAATGACTGTCGATTTTAAACGTATCTCGCTGCGACCGCTGCGCCTATTTCCGCGTGATCCGTTTGAGCGAAAGCTCCTGGAGCGAACAAGCATTCTGCAATACGTGACTTTTCAGTTTTTTGCGATAAGTGTGCTGTTGGCGATGCCGGTGAAACTCATCCTGCGGCTGGCGCTAACGATCAAATATGTCTGGGTGACGCCTTGGTTCAACATCTGAGTGGTTCAACATTTGACGAGCGCGGAGGAATGATCCTGAGTGGCCGACTCTCCTGAAGCTAGCGAATCGTTGGTGAAGAAAGAGCCAGAGGTCCCGGCGCACGATCCCATCGTGAGCCGCTCTACGAGCGGCATCATGCTGCTTTGCGCATTACTGCTCACCGGCTCTCTCGTCTGGGCCCTCTGGGATGAAACCTTCGGGCAACGCCCCTGGAAAGGTATCCAGCAAGAATTTGTCAGCCGTTACACGCGCTACCTAAAGAGTATAAGACCGCAGGCCGGCAAGACTGAAGCGGAAGTTAAAGAGAGCACGGAGTATCAGACGCTAGATGCGGAAGCCCGAGCCGCGCAGGAACAAGTTAAACCGGATACCGGCGAGATTGATCAGAAAGTTGTGCAAATTCAAAAGCAGCTAGATGCGGTAACCGATCCCTTCCAGAATCAACGTGGGCGCCTCACCGTCATCAATTACAACGTCGAAACCGCTACGGGATCCGCCAAAGAGAAATATCGGAGGCAAGCGCAGGAGAAACGTCAAGAAATAGTCGAAGTGGAATTACCGGCTCCCGACGGTTCCGGCAACACTGTTACCGAGCGCATGAATTATGGGCAGCTCGAAAAATTTTACAACGACCTCCGGGATGAAAAGGCTAAATTACTGGGTCGGAAAGCAGAGTTGCTGAAGGAACCGACCGAACTCGCAAAGAAGCGGGACGATTATTTGCGGCACCACATGATCGGATTGGGCCCTAGTCAGATTGACGGACTGCTGCGGAAGATGGACAACTTCGACTATTCCATCCTCGGCCATCAAATTAGTGCAAATGAGTCAGACATAGTCGATCGCTGCGAGGTATGCCACATTGGTATTCGTGAGCCGCTTGATATTAGGCCCGCTGACCTAGCACCTGACGGACCCGGCAAGAAGCCGGACAGCCTGGCGCGGGCATTCGTCAGCCATCCGAACAGAGAACTGCTGCAGATTCATAACCCCGATCGTTTTGGCTGCTCAGGCTGCCACTGGGGCAATGGGCGCGCAACTACCAGTGATGTTAAGGGTCATGGCCGACACAAATACTGGTTGTGGCCATTGTTTGAGCGCGAAAACATCCAGGCCGGATGCCAGCAGTGTCATGGCAAAGATCGGGTTACGCAGGGCGCGGAAGCGTTGAACCTTGGTCGTGATCTTTTCTACGAGCGTGGCTGTGTGGGCTGCCATCGTTACGAAGGCTTTGATCGCGAGACGGATACGCTTTCCGCAACGCGGCTGAACAGTACCCAGATTCAGGACCAAATAATCGGCAACGAGAAACAGATTCGCCAGGATACGGAGGCCGCCAATCAGGCAGCCGATGACGCCGAAGCGCAACGGTTGCTTGCGCATGCTGAATCCTTGCGCGTCTCGAATAGCCTACTTGCCGCGCGCATCGATCAGTTGAATCTACAGTCGAAGTATCTCATGCAGGACCAGAAGAAGATTGGTCCAAACTTGAAGGACGTGCGGCTCAAGTTGCGTAAAGAGTGGATTCCCGTCTGGCTCAAGGATCCCCAGGCCTTTCGCCCAGGGACCAAGATGCCGACTTTCTGGCGCTTCGGAGTCGACCAGGACGGCGATGAGCAGGTCAAAGCGATCTCGGCTTATCTCTGGCAGGAGAGTTTCAGCGGCAAGGCTTCTGACCAAACCCGTGGTGATAACGCGCATGGTAAGGAACTATTTGAAACACGAGGCTGCCTTGGCTGTCACTCGATCGGCGATAGCGAAAGCTCGATAGGTGGCGCCTTTGCCGCGAATCTTCAGCGCGTTGGTGAGAAGGCGAACTACGAATACATCGTGCGATGGATTCATAACCCACGCGAGCGTTGGGCGCCATATTGTCCGAAAGAAAAGCGTGATCTAACGGCAGAGGACTACAGCAAAAACAATAAGCCTTATGCGTTTAATACGGAGTTGAATTCTCGCTGTCCGAATGACGGTGCGGAGCTGCAAGTTCAGAACATGACCGTGATGCCAAACTTCCGGCTGACTGATCGGGACGCTCGAGACATCGCAAGTTACTTGTTCTCGCTTTCTTCGCCCCCTGCTTATCCCGATGCCTCTTTCATGGACGATCCGAATTTGAAGGAGAAAGGTCATGGCTTGATCAAGCAGTACGGTTGCGCCAGTTGTCACGAAATCAAGGGGTTTGAAGAGGAACAGCGGATCGGTAAGGAACTCACGGTTGAAGGCGCTACCCCTATTGAGAGATTAGACTTCGCTCTGCTGACCCACGATGCGGAGAAGGGACACGATCCGCTCAAGTTGCATGGCGAACATTCGGAGAAACCCTGGTACAACCACAAAGGCTTCTTCGAACACAAGCTGGCCGAACCATCGATCTACGATCAGGGTAAAGAGAAGGATCCCAAGGATCGGCTGCGAATGCCCAAGCCTTATCTCACTCCGGAATGGCGAAATGCTCTGACCACATTTCTGCTCGGTAGCGTCGGGGCCGAAGGATCGAATGTGCCCGCGTCGCTCTTCTATAACCCGCAAGACCAGCGACGGCAGGACGTACAGAATGGTTGGTGGGTGATCAAGAAATATAACTGCATGGGCTGTCACCAGATTCAGGTCGGTCAGCGTTCGGTGTTGATGGATGTCCCGGTTTATCAAACGCCTGAAGGTAAGGACCTGCTTCCGCCCCGGTTGACGAGCGAAGGCGCCCGCGTTGATCCAAACTGGCTGCTGCGCTTTCTCAATGATCCGTCTTTGGGTGATCAGAAAGGGTCAGCAGCGCAGCCGGCCACTAACCAGACCTCCACTTCTGGCGGCACGGCCGGTGGCAACGAAAATGCACAGATCAACGGTGGAAACGCGGGCAACAGAGCCGCAACTCAGAATAGCGGACAGTTGAAGGCCCAACCAGGACTGGATCGCAATGGCGTGCGGCCTTATTTGAAAGCTCGTATGCCGACGTTCAATTTCTCGCCCAACGAACAGCAGACTCTGGTGCGGTTCTTCATGGCGCTTTCCGGTCAGCAGGAACCCTACATTAAAGAGCCGCTTCAGCCGCTGACGGAGCAAGAAAAACTGGTAGCGCGGCAGATGTTTACTTCAGGCACGCCTTGTTTGAAGTGTCACATTACGGGCGAGCCAACACACGACGAAAAAGCCATTGCGCCTAACTTCCTGCTTGCCGGCGAACGTCTCAAACCCGACTGGACCTTCCGCTGGCTGCTTGATCCCGCTCAGATTAGCCCGGGCACTGCCATGCCTAGTGGATTGTTCAGAAAGGAAGGGGACCGCTGGGTTATCAATCTTCCAAATCCGCCGGCTAGCGCAAACGAGTACAGCCAGGACCATGCGGACTTGCTCGTTCGCTATATGTTGTTGCTGACCCCGGAAGAGCAAAGACGGTTGCTGGCCACTTCTCCCGTACAACCTGCTGCCAGTACAAGCTCCCAAACACAGGGAAGATTGCCAAAGGGAAGTTTGCGCAAGAAGAGCAGTGATAATCTGGCGAAGAAAATTCGCAAGAACAATCGTGCGCCAACTGTGGCCCGCACAGTCGGGCGAGCTAATACACGTGCTTCCGGAATGTAGTTGTCTGGTGTACTTCGCGGGTCTACTTCTGACGAGGCCCGTGCTAGAGTTGCACCGAAAGTTATCTTAATTTGGAGGAACTGATCATGTTTAAGCAGATGAGGGTCTGGTTAGTCCTGACCACTATTCTTTCGCTCCTCGCGCTGGGTTCATCCTGCAGCAAGCAAGCAACAAATGATGCTGCTCCGGATACAAACTCAACCGCGTCGACGACCGGCAAGACCTACGCAAGCAAAGGTGATGAGGGAACAGTTACGGGAGCCGTCGCATTCAATGGCACTCCACCGGCTCCGAAAAAGATCGACACATCGGCAGATCCGGTCTGCGGGCAAGCCAACCCGAATCTGGTGACAGAGGACACTCTGGCGAAGGACGGCAAGCTCGCGAATGCTTTTGTCTACATTAAGGATGGGACCACTGCCGACGGCACCAAGGTTGGCGACTACACTTTCGCAACGCCGACAGACGCTGTAGTCCTTGACCAGAAAGGGTGTCACTACGTGCCGCATGTGCTGGGAGTCCAGGCAAATCAGAAGGTCAGAATCACCAACAGCGATCCGACTCAGCACAATGTTCACCCGACGCCAAGGGTTAACCCGGAATGGAATCAAACCCAGGCAAACGGTGCGGCTCCGATTGAGAAGAGCTTCGCGCGTCCCGAAGTCCTGATTCCCGTAAAATGTAACCAGCACCCTTGGATGAAGTCATACATCGGCGTTCTCAAACACCCGTTTTTCGCGGTAAGTGGCGAGGATGGCACCTTTACAATCAAGGGTGTACCGCCGGGAACTTACACAGTGGCTGCGTGGCATGAGAAAGGTGGTCCGAACGGCACCGAGAAGACTATGCAGGTCACAGTGGCGGCCAATGGCAGTGGCAAGGCAGACTTCGCTTTCGGCGACGCCGCGACTGCTTCGTCGCGCCGGGGTGGGCTTCAGATGATGCCGGCGATGGAAATGCCTATGATCGGGCGACACTGAGGGACCGGGATTGCCAATTGCCGATTTGAAGACGGCGTAGTGTCTTAATTTGAGAGAATTCACTCGACTACAGAACCGGGAGCGGTAGCGACCGCACTCAACCCACGAAGTACTAGCGGCGAGCAGCAGGAACTCCATGATCTTAAACAGGTGAGCAGAGTGATCCAGTAAGTTGAGTGCGGTCGCTACCGCTCCCGGTTCTGTAATTGAGTAGCGCAACTCGGTGGCTCTTTCGAATTAACCCACTACCAAGCAGCTAACAGCTTGCCCGCTGGGCTGGGTCGAATCGGCAATTGGCAATTGGAAATCGGCAATAGAGCTGGGCTAGCAACAGGGAACCGCACGACGTGAACAAGGGCTTACATCGGTTTGCTTTGCTGGTGGCGGGCGCGACGTTCTTTCTGATTATCGCCGGTGCGCTCGTCACGAGTAATGACGCTGGATTGGCAACTGAAGATTGGCCGCTCTCAAACGGACAGTTTTTTCCTGAGATGGTAGGCAATCTCTTCTGGGAGCACGGCCACCGGATGGTGGCCACCACCGTCGGCATGCTTACGATTGTCCTGCTTGTCTACCTTTTCATGAAAGAACCAAGACGGTGGGTGCGCCGGCTGGGATTATTTGCCCTCTTCATGGTGATTGCTCAGGGGCTTTTGGGCGGACTAACTGTAAAGCTGATGCTGCCGCTGGCCGTGTCGACAGCGCACGCCACTCTGGCTCAACTTTTCTTCTGCACAACCGTGGCCCTGGCGGTCTTTACCTCAAAAAGTTGGACCAGGCAGCGGCTGACCTTCGAAGAAAAAGGCACGCTGCCGGTTCGTTATGTTTGTCTCGCGGCGGCGGCAACGATATTTTTGCAGCTCATTCTCGGGGCTACGCTCCGACATTCCGCAACCTGGGATAAGCATTTGCCGACAGACTTGCTCGTGGCCCACGTCGGCGGAGCGCTCGCCGTAACGCTCCTACTGGCCGGCGCCGCAATCATGATTCTACGGCGCCATGGAGGCGAGTCGTTTTTGACCAGACCCGCGGTAGTCGGACTCGCCTTGCTTACAGTACAACTGATGTTAGGCGTAGCGGCGTACCTGACCCGGCTCGCGTCGCCTAACGAGCCGCAACCTTTAAACCCGATGGTGGGGATCACGGTGGCGCACGTTGCTTGCGGTGCTTTGGTCTTTGCGACGACCATCGTACTGACTTTGCGAGCATTTAAGGTTTTGCGCGCGGCCGATTCGGAGTTCGATATAGCGACTTCGCCGCAGCGGATTTGAGTGTTAGTTCAGAGGTTCGTCAAGCGTTGGAGCGCGGGCATCTTGCCCGCATAGCGTGCGTCAGCACGCTTAGGTTTCGCAAACACTCAACGTTGGTGAGTCAATCACATCTGATTTTCGCGCATACGCGATCATTGCGGGCAAGATGCCCGCGCTCCAGTGCGCTCCATGAGCCACATTTGACTCGCCGATAGGTTTCAGCATAGAAGGTTCTGTTCAAAATCTATCAGCTTGTTGCTGCGAGAGAGATAACCTAGAGGCTGAATTCCGAAACCGCCGGCGGTGCCTGATCGTGGACCCTTGGACGTTAGGAAACGCTTGTATGGAAGAGATTGTTATAGAACTTCATCCGGGGATTTCCCCGTCGGTTGGCTATCGCCTCACTCTTCGCGAGCGTGTGGCGGCTTATACCGAACTCACCAAGCCCCGCATCACCTTTCTAATCGTCTTAACCGCCACCGCCGGATTTGCTCTAGCGACGAGGGGAAGGATTGATTACCTGCGAATGGTCAGCGCCTTGATTGGCATTGGTCTTCTTTCGTCCGGAATTGCGACGCTTAATCAGTACATGGAGCGAGACCTTGACGCTCTGATGCGGCGCACGGCTGATCGACCTTTGCCATCTGGCAAGCTTTTGCCATGGGAAGCATTGGTTTTTGGTTCCGGCCTGACTGTATTGGCTGAAGTGTATCTTGCTGTCCTGGTAAATCCGCTCACCGCTTTGCTCGGATTGACGGTTATTGCTGGCTACCTGTTTGGTTACACTCCGCTGAAAACCAAGACATCGCTTTCAACTTTGGTCGGTGCGTTTCCTGGGGCGGTGCCGCCGTTAATCGGATGGACCGCCGCGCGCGGCGAACTGAGTCTGGAAGCGTGGGTGCTATTCGCGATCCTATTTCTGTGGCAGTTTCCACATTTTCTGGCCATCGCCTGGATGTATCGAGAAGATTACGCCCGCGCTGGAATACTGATGTTACCGGTGGTTGAGCCAGACGGACGGATTACAGGTCAGCAGATAGTTATCTACACGTTGATGCTCTTGCCGGTAAGCTTGCTGCCGACCGCGTTGGGTGTTTCCGGGAAGGCATATTTCTTCGGGGCGATCATTCTAGGTTTAATGTTTCTCTATAGCAGTGTTCGTGCTGCGTTTTCGCAATCTCGGCAGGAGGCCCGACGACTCTTGCTGGCCTCGGTTATTTATTTACCACTTTTGTTCATACTAATGGTTGTGAATCGTAAATCGTGAATCGTAAATAGGAAATGGTAAATGGTAAATGGAAAATCATCCGTGACTAGTGGAGTTGTTCGTTTTTCCTGAACCCTCCCATTCCGAAGGTTACAATTCTTACCATTTACTATTAACCATTTACCATTCACCACAAGGAGTAACCGATGGGACGAGCTCTTGCGGTTATTATCTGGATCCTGACGCTGCTGTCAGTGTCTCTATTTTTCATCAACAAGTGGTGGTTTCCGACCGCCATCACCGATCACGCGGCCGCCCTCGATCGCCAGTTCCTGATAACCATCATTGTCGTTGGTATTGCTTTCACAGCGGCCCAGGTTGGCCTCGGCTACATGGTCTGGAAGTATCGCGAGGATGCCGATCGCAGTCGCGCGACCTACACCCACGGAAGCAGCAAGTTGGAAGTTATCTGGACCGTGGTCACGGCTATCATCTTTATCGGCCTGGCGGTGATGGGGCAGAGCGTGTGGGCGTCGCTGCGCCTCAACGACGCGCCTCCGGGTTCCTATCAGATTGAGGTAGTCGCGCAGCAGTTTCAATGGAACTTT
>CAJDUJ010000013.1_pt1 | contig 10929 bp, 9 predicted proteins | sample 7390331 | NCBI WGS metagenome assembly CAJDUJ01 (sample SAMEA7055674, study PRJEB34461) | soil metagenome | biome: terrestrial ecosystem; feature: Peninsula; material: soil | place: Antarctica | collected 2016 | reverse complement strand
GCATAGTCAGGATAATCCACCGACTCTTCGGACGTGGTCCCAAGGTCTTCAAACTCGATCCCGAGATCGCTCAGCAATGGTTTCAATCTCTCTTTTTCAGCAAACCCGGCGTGGTCACTGGCGAGTGCAATTTTCATCGGCAATCCTCTGGCAAACGCTGTTCGGATTTGAAAACTTGATGGTACATCACGCTCCAACTGCTCGCAATGCGAGTAGAATTATTTGGAGTGCGCCGGCAGAGCGAAGCGACGACGGCGCTTTGGTTGTGTCCAATCGGAGAGCGCTACGCTTGCCACCGCACACAAATGGGGCGGCTACCGGCTGAGGCTTCGGGTACAATCTCGTCCATGGCAGAGTATCTTGATGTAACCAAGTGGGCGCGTCGCGATCTATTTCAGTTCTTCATTAATTTTGACAATCCATACTTCAATATCTGCACGCGTGTGGATGTCTCCAGGCTCCTTGAACTCCTTCGCGGTCGTCCGGATGTCAGCGTCACGCTAGCCTATCATTACTTCGCTCTTCGGGTCGCAAATGAGATCGAACCCTTCCGCTATCGCCTGAGGGAGGGCAACGTACTGGTCCACGACGTCATTAACGGCGGCACCACTGTGCTACTGTCGAATGAGAGCTTTAGCTTCGCATACTTTGACTACCACGAAGACTTTGAGAAGTTCATCACTAAAGCTCAACAGGCAGTAAGCGAGGTGCAGAAGGGAGACGGCCCCTTTACCCCAAAGGAGGCCGACAATGCAATTCACTTCACGACCTTGCCCTGGGTGTCGTTCACGAGCTTTGCGCATGCGCGTAACTGGGGACGCGAAGACTCCGTACCGAAAATTGCCTTCGGTAAGTTTGTAAAGGAGTACGACCGCATTCTGTTGCCAATTTCTGTAGAGGTACACCATGCGCTAATGGATGGACTGCAGGTAGGGCGATTCCTGAGCCGGTTGGAAGAAGTGTTGAAAGAACCCGAGACCTACCTGGTGCCGGAGTAAGTATGAGAGGCCGTAGGGGTGTCCCTCCGTGGGCAGCCCTTGCCCCCGCCACCGGTGTGCCCACGGAGGGACACCCCTACAATTAAACCTTGGTTGCTTTAACTTTTTTGCTAAGCGAGAATGGCAGAGTTCATCAAAACGTCGTCGACTACAAAGTAGAAAAACAATTCAATGCGCTGGTCACAGTATTTTGTTCCCACCCTCCGCGAGGATCCGGCTGACGCCGAGGCCGTATCTCATAAGCTTCTGCTGCGTGCGGGCGTCATTCGCCAACTGGCCGCCGGCATCTACTCTTATCTGCCGCTTGGCCAGCGTGTGACTCTGAAGATCATGCAGATCCTCCGCGAGGAAATGAACAGCATCGGTGGCCAGGAGTTTTCTCTGCCCGCACTTCACCCCGCAGAGGTGTGGAAGGAATCTGGGCGCTGGGACGCGATTGGCGACGACATGTTTCGCCTGAAGGATCGGAAGGGCGCCGATATGTGTCTGGGAATGACTCACGAAGAAATCTTTACCACGATCGCTCGCAACGAAATTCGGTCTTACAAACAACTGCCGCAGATTTGGTATCAAATCCAGATCAAGTTTCGCGACGAGGCGCGACCTAAGTCAGGTCTCATGCGCTTGCGAACCTTCATCATGAAAGATGCCTACTCTTTCGATATTGATGAGGCCGGTCTCGACCGGTCCTTTGAAGATCAGAGGGAAGCCTATAAACGCATCTTCACTCGCGCGGGGATCAAGTACACCATTGTCGAAGCGTCATCGGGAGCGATGGGTGGGTCGGCATCCAACGAGTTTGTGGCCAGGACCGACGCTGGAGAAGACCTGATCGCCACTTGCGAGAACTGCGGTTACGCCGCAAACCTCGAAAAGGCAACTTCACGGCTGGCGCGGATAACTGATTTTGTAGGGCCGAATGCGCCTGAAGAGTTCCCCACGCCGGGGGTGCGAACGATTGAAGATCTGACTACTTTTCTGGGTGGGGCCACCGCGGAAAACCAAATCAAATCGCTCGTTTATGTGGCCACGATAAACAACGAGCTGACTGCAGCGCTCGTGCTCATGCGCGGCGATCACCAACTGCACGAGACAAAGCTTGCTGACGCCTTCGGAGCAACCGCCATCCGCCCGGCGCACTCTGAAGAGATTCGGGAACTACTGGGAGCTAGCGCCGGAAGCCTGGGCGGAGTGGGCGCAAAGGAAAGCGCGCGGGCTGCGAATCGCGAACTTGTGATAGTCGCGGACGAAGGCTTACGGGGCCGGCGAAACATGACGACCGGGGCAAACAGGGATGACCATCATCTCCGCGGTGTGGACTTAGCCCGCGACATGCGGGTGGATCGCTGGGCTGACTTGCGCACAGTTGCCTCAGGCGAGGCCTGCCCACGCTGCGAGACGGGCGTGCTCGAAGTTTACAAGGCGATGGAGATTGGCCACATCTTCAAGCTGGGCACAAAGTACTCCCAATCGATGGGTGCGACCGTGCTAACGCCCGATGGCAAGGAAGTTCCGATTGTGATGGGAAGCTACGGCATCGGCGTTGAACGCATCATGACTGCCGCTATTGAGCAGAACCACGATCAGGACGGTATCATTTGGCCCAATACGCTCTCGCCTTTTGACGTAGTTGTCACAATCACCAACATGAAACAGGATTCGCTACGCGAAGCCGGCGAAGAGCTTTACAAGGATTTGCAGAGAGCGGGACTCGAGGTCTTGCTCGATGACCGAGACGAGCGCGCCGGAGTGAAGTTTAAGGACGCAGACTTGATTGGCATTCCATACCGCATTACCGTAGGTAAGAAGATTGCGGACGGCCTGGTCGAGCTGTTCAAGCGCAGAGCAAAAACCAGCGAAGACGTTAAGCTGAGCGACATAGTGTCGCGTATTCAGAAACTGGCGCTGGCAGGTTTGTGATAACTCCACGTGGTCTCCTGCTGATGTCGTCCTTTTTATCGTTGACCGACGCAGAGCTATAAAAGGGCACTTGTGTCTTAATTTGACAGTGTTTGAAGCGATACCACTCAATTACGGAACCGAGGAGCGGTAGCGACCGGGTCTCGACGGAGTGGCTAATCTCTGGCTCCGAATGAAATTAGAACCGCAGCACGTTGCTATCGGGGAGAGTTTAAAAAGCGTTCTAGGGTTTTTGGTTGAGTGGAATCCAACAAGACTCGGTCGATGATGTAAAAAATGAAATCCATCTGGCTCTCTTTCATTTTACTAACAGCAGTTGTACCCGCAACTGCCCAGGACCTCCTCCCCGAACTCGTCCGTCGCATTAAGCCCTCCGCAGTTGCGATTGAAACCTTCGATGCGCGCGGCGAAAAGCGTTCTCGGGGTAGCGGTTTTTTTATCGACACCGATCGCGTTGTCACCAACCGCCACGTCATTGAAGGCGCTTTCCGAGCCGAAGTTCATTCGTCGACGGGAACCAGCTATCCGGTTAAAGGCGTTCTGGCCGTAGACGCGGAAGGCGACATAGCGATTTTGCTGGTGGAAGCGCCTCCTAATTTGGTGCGCCCTTTATCACTCGATCGCACGTCGCCACAGGAAGGGGAGAGTGTCGTCGTCATCGGTAATCCTTTCGGTCTGGAAGGCAGCGTGACCAATGGAATCGTCTCTGCCGTGAGAGACATCCCCACGTTTGGAAGAATTATTCAGATTACGGCGCCGATCTCGCCAGGTTCGAGTGGCAGTCCGGTTGTAAACATGCAGGGCCAGGTGATTGGGGTCGCAACACTCCAGGTCACCAGTGGTCAAAGCGTCAATTTCGCGATTCCTTCAGAACGAATCTCCCAGCTACAGATCGGACCGCTCACTTCGCTTTCAGATCTCGTAGTAGCAGCCGGCAAGAACAAGCGAGCCCGGGCGGTGCAGTTTTTCCGCGACGGGCTGAGTTTTCTTTCCAAGGACGACTGCGAAAAAGCGCTGCCTTATTTTGAGAAAGCCGTCGATTCAGACAGCAACTACGCAGAAGCCTGGGCCCAGACGGGGTTTTGCAACGAGAAGCTGGGCCGCCACCCTGAGGCCATCGAGGCATCAAAAAAAGCGGTGAGTCTCAGACCCTCCTCGGAATCCTATTTCAACATCGGCTTGGCGAACTATTATCTAAAGCAGTATCGCGAAGCAGCGGAGGCTTACCGGCAAGCAATTCGCCTCGATCCTTACAATGCCGCCGACGCTTATTACGCAATTGGACTCGTCTACCGCGATTGGGGTCGTGCCGACGATGAGATTCAAGCTTACAAACAGGCGATCCGCTTACGATCCGACTACACTAGTGCTTACGAGAGACTGGGAAGCCGGTATTTCCGCTCCAAGAAGTATTCCGAGGCGCTTGAAGTTCTTAAGCAGCTGGCCAACCTGAAGCCCGGTGATGCAGCGGTACCGAATAGTTTGGGTGAAACGTATCTGGAGATGGGCCGCATGAATGATGCGGTGGAGGCTTTCAGACAGGCCATTCGATTGAAACCCGATTTTGGGCGAGCGTATTACAACCTCGGCAAATGCCTTCTGGCTATGGGCAACCGCGACGCCGCGCTTGAGCAGTACAACATCCTGCAGAATCTCGACCAAGACTGGGCGGAGAAACTGAACAGCCTCATTAATCCCTAGCACAAGGAGGCAGACGAGTTTCAGTTGCTTCCCCATCCGCATCGGCCATCTTGCCTAACGTCCGTTACTTTTCTCGCTCCTGTTTCCTGCCCTGCCGTCTGCCTCGTGCTCTTGCCTCCTATTCCGCCGGGGCTTGCCATTTTCGATTAATCAGACTAGCCACAAACCCCGCGCCGAAGCCATTATCAATGTTCACAACCGTCACGTTTGAGGCGCACGAGTTGAGCATGCCGAGCAGCGCAGCCAGACCACCAAACGAGGCGCCGTAACCGATGCTCGTCGGTATGGCAACAACAGGCACGCTCACAAGTCCACCAACCACCGAAGGCAACGCTCCCTCCATTCCCGCGGCAACAATCACCACCCGCGAGCGCTGCAACACCGCCCGCTCCGCCAACACGCGATGAATCCCGGCAACGCCGACATCCCAAACCCTCTCGACGCGGTTTCCCATCGCCTCGGCCGTCAGTGCCGCTTCCTCAGCCACCGGAATGTCGCTCGTGCCCGCCGTAACAACTGAAATTTTACCCACACCTAGTTCGGTACGATCTCTTTGGATCCGAATCAACCGAGCGGACTCATGCCATTCGGCTTCGATCACCACATTTCGCACTTCGCCAAACGTGCCCGCGTCGGTATGGGTGACAACCACATTCGGCGAACGTCGCGCTAAACGCTCGACGATGCCTACCACCTGCGCGCGCGTTTTACCTGCACCGAATACAACTTCAGGAAAGCCCTGGCGCGACGTACGCGAATGATCTACCTTGGCGAAGCCGATGTCTTCAAAGTGAAGATTCTTGATATGCCGTGCAGCTTCGTCCGTCGCGAGTTCACCATTCTTGAATGCTCGCAATAGCTCTTCCAGTTCTTGTAGGTTCATTGGCAGTAGTATGCCGCGGCTTCCCGGCGGATGTCACGGATGGTGCCTGGAAAGGTAATAGTCTAAGAAGAGTTTCTAAGAAGGCCGTGTGAAACTCCTCGTGCTGCGAGTTACGCTGAGAGCGTTGGCTAGTTCCAGCCCAGGGTTGCGGCAATCCTGGGGACCTAGTACCAAAGGATCGTAACGCTGAAAGCGTTGGCAAATGGCTGCGAGGCGACTTCGCGACTCTTTCCGAGTTCGCGAAAGTATGGGTTGGAAACTGGAATCCCAGGGTTGCTGCAACCCTGGGCTGGAACTAGCCAACGCTTTCAGCGTACTTCCCATATTGAATTTGTAGTTCCGCTGTCATATTCTCTCGCGCAATCGCTTCAGGAGCGAATTCAGTTTCGGCATCAGCTCAAGACTGAGACTCTCTGCACGTGCACGCGGACCGTTGCCTACACTCAATATGATTCTTGGCACAGAATGGGTTATTGACGCAGTCGGCTGTAATCCGGCGATACTGACCGACCTCGGAAGAATGCGCGCCGTGTTTGATCGAGTGATCAGCGATCTGGATCTTCACGTGCAGGGAGAAGTGGTCTGGCACCAATTTTCGCTGCCAGACGGCATCAGTGGTCTGGCGCTGCTGTCCGAATCGCATCTTGCTTGTCACACCTATCCGGAATTCCGCGCTGCTACGTTTAACCTTTATTGCTGTCGCAATCGTGAATCCTGGTCGTGGGAAACAATGCTGAAGGAGCTGCTCGGTGCTACGGCCGTGACAGTTCGGGTTCTAGACCGATTGATCCAGGAAGATGAGCCGGCAATGGAGGAGTTGGTCGGCCGCAGTGCGAGTAAATAACCGTATGCTACTCCGATTCCACATCGGCTCGTTGTCAGCGCCCGGGGTCCCCAAGCGGACAGCCCGCTTGGGGTGGGGGTGCGGGAGAGCTAGATGAGCGTGCTCCAGGCGCAGTGTCCAGCTTGCGGCGGGCCCGTCGAATTTAAGAGCGGTCAGTCGGTCGTCGTCATCTGCGGCTACTGTCGCTCGGCGGTCGCTCGAACTGATCGCGAACTCACAGATCTGGGCAAGGTCGCCGAACTTGTAGAGACTGGATCGCCACTCGACATTGGCCTGCGCGGCACCTGGCGGGGAGTTTCGTTTGAGCTGACGGGCCGTGCCCAACTCGGTCACGAGATGGGCGGGCAGTGGGACGAGTGGTACGCCACGTTTTCAAATGGATGGCTCGGTTGGCTCGCCGAAGCTCAGGGCCGTTTTTATCTCACTTTCCAGTATCTGGCTACGGAAGGGGTTCAGCTTCCTTCGTTCGACCAACTGCAGCTTGGCCAGACCGTTCAAGGGCTTTCCCAGCAGGCCACGTTGATGGTCACGGAAACAGGCAGAGCAACTGCTCGTGGTGCAAAGGGCGAGATTCCCTACCTGCTTACCCCCGGCGAGACGTATTACTACGCAGACCTCTCAGGCCCCAACGGTGTTTTTGGAACGCTTGATTACAACGAATCGCCGCCCCTTATCTTTCTGGGTAATCAAGTCACTCTGGCCGATCTCGGAATTACCACGACCCGCGCGCCTGAACGGGAGCAGCGCCAGGTAGGAGCAGCCCAGCTGAATTGTCCGAAATGCGCTGGCCCGCTTGAGCTGCGCGCGCCGGACAAGACGGAGCGAGTGACGTGTCCAAACTGTAACTCCCTGCTGGACGTTAATCGGGGGCAACTTAGTTTTCTGAAAGCGCTCAAGAAGCCCTCCTTCGACCCGATCATTCCAATCGGCTCAAGTGGCCAGCTCCCCGAAGGAAAGATGACCGTAATCGGCGCTATGCAGCGCAGCGTGATGATCGAGGGCATTCAGTACTTTTGGAGCGAGTATCTTCTCTACAATCCGCAAATAGGTTTTCGCTGGCTCGTGCACAGCGACAATCACTGGAACTATGTTCAAGCTGTCGCTCCTGGAGACGTATTCGAATCAGCGAAGACTGCGAGCTTCCGCAGTAAGAACTTCAAGATTTTTCAGGACGCTCAGGCGATCGTCGAATCCGTCCTGGGTGAGTTTTACTGGAAGGTCGAGGCCGGCGAACTCGTGCGCGGTTTAGACTACGTTCATCCGCCCGAGATGCTGTCCAAAGAAGTTTCATTCGTGCCGGTCTCAGACGATCAGCAAGCACCGAATAAGAAGAAGAAGCTTACCACGGGAGAGATTAATTGGTCGCTCGGAACCTACATGCCCGTCGCGGAGGTCGAAGGGACGTTCGCCGTCGGCGGCCTTCCTCGCCCGTCGACGGTTGCCCCGAATCAACCCTACCCGCATAAGTGGATTTATAAATACTGGCTCATGTTTTTAGGCGTGGCGATCCTCGCCGGATTGGCGGTGTTCATCGCTTCGGGCTCGAAGCGGGAAGTGTTCTCGCAAAGTATTACCCTCTCACCGCTTCCGAATCCCGATGGGACTCACGTGTTCTTTAGCGAGCCCTTCGAGTTCGCGGGCCGAAGCAACATCAGAATTACGGCCGAATCTCAGGTCGATAATAGCTGGGTTTCTCTGGAAGGCGACCTGATTAACGACGAAACGGGTTTGGTTCAGTCATTTCCGATAGACATCTCCTATTACTACGGCGTCGACGGCGGCGAGTCGTGGAGCGAGGGCGGACGGACAGACTCTGCTTACACTTCGGCATTGCCAGCAGGTCGATATATTCTTCGCCTCGAAGGCCAGTGGGAGAAATGGCAGCAACCGGCTTTTTTAACCGTGAAGATCGAGCAGAATGTCGCGTATGGTTTCAATTTCCTGTTCGCGTTGATCGCCTTGTCAATCGTTCCGGCAATCATGCTGATCTATCACATCAGCTTTGAGCGCAGGCGATGGTCAGAAAGCATGTCTGGCGGTGGCGACGATTCGGACGATGATTAACTAGATCGCCGGCGTGCCCGCTTTCGTCGTCCGATACGTTTTAGAATCAGTGCCTCGTTGTGAGGTGAATTGAGGAGAAGGACGTGTTCAAAAAACTCTATACCCTATTAGGCGTCGGTGTGATTTCTTTATACACCGTCGGCGCAATGCTCGGTTGGGAGCTCGGGACATCTTCACGACGCCAGTTGCCGCCCGATGCGCGACAGAATGGCTACCGGTCTTTCCATTTCTGGCATTACGGCTTACGCGGAGGAAAATGATGCTGATTCATTCAATAGGATTGTACGTGCATACGATGTGCGGATTGATTGTGCCCTTCAGAGAACTCCTGCCCGTCCTGGTTACTACGCTGTTATTCGTTCTAATGGGACTGGTGATTTTCACGCTGGCATTCGTGATCATCGAGAAGGTTACGCCGTTTTCCGTGCGAAAGGAGCTCGAAGAGGATCACAACGTTGCACTGGCCATCGTAATTGCCTCCGTGATCCTCGGCAGCGCACTGATTATCGCTGCGGCGATTCACGGTTAGAGTTTCGTCTCGATCCGAGACATGAATGAACCGGGGAGGTGCATTTTACCACCCGTCGGTACTGTCACTGAACTTTTGGAGTGCTGTGGTGCCAAGCACAGGCAAGACGCCAAAAGGGACGGCTCAAGCCCAGCTAACTTGCAGGTCAGGAAGGGGGCAAAGCGGAGCGCGCCCCCGCTCAAGCTGTAAAGTTCCTGAGCTTGAATCGTGAATTCAGGTTGAATGGCTGCGAATCTCGAGCGGGGCGCGCTCCGCTTTGCCCCCTTCCCAACCTGCAAATTACCGAAGGGCCTTTTAGGTATTCACCACACACCTCTCTGGATAACACACCGGCATGAAGCGAGCGCCACTACTCTTTCTTAATGTTCTCATTGTCGCTACTTGCGGTCTCATTTATGAGTTACTCGCCGGGACAATCGCCAGTTACGTCCTCGGAGACTCTGTTACCCAGTTCTCTCTAATAATCGGCATCTATCTCTTCGCAATGGGGGTTGGATCCTGGCTCTCGCGCTTTATCGACAAGGGACTCGCTCGTCGTTTCGTCGATATCGAACTCGCCGTCGCCGTGCTGGGTGGATTTTCGGCGCCCCTGCTATTTCTCGCGTTTTCCCGCGTCAGCTATTTCTACGCCGTCCTCTATTTCCTGGTTTTTGCGATTGGTGTTTTCGTGGGCCTCGAGATACCACTGCTACTGCGCATCTTGAAGGATCAAGTCGAGTTTAAGGAACTGGTCTCTCGAGTTTTGGCGTTCGACTACATTGGCGCCCTGTTGGCTTCGATTCTGTTTCCCATTCTTTTCGTTCCACGCTTGGGGCTGATACGCACCTCCCTCGTGTTCGGGATGTTGAATGCTGGAGTGGCGTTGTGGGGAACCTGGCTGCTGCGGCCTTTGATTAAGGGCCGTATTAATGGACTCCGGTTACGGGCAGGCGCGGTGCTGGTCCTCTTGCTGATCGGTTTGATCAAGGCGAACACGATCACCTCGATGGCCGAGGACGAAATGTTCGCCGACGAGATTATTCATTCGAAGGACACTCCCTATCAGCGCATCGTCATCACGCGTGGTCGCGCGGGATTTCAGTTGTTCTTGAACGGCAATCTGCAGTTCAGTTCGACCGACGAGTATCGATATCACGAAGCACTGGTGCACCCCGCAATGATACTGGCAAAGAATCCGCTCCGCGTGCTGGTACTCGGCGGGGGTGACGGTTTGGCCCTGCGAGAGATTCTGAAGTACCCATCGGTCGAGCGCGTCACACTTGTCGATCTGGACCCGAACATGACGCAGCTCTCAAGTAGCTTTCCACTGCTGGCGAGTTTGAATCATCACGCGTTCGACGACCCACGCGTTCAGGTCGTGAACGAAGACGCCTTCGTATGGATAGAAGAGACCACCGAGCAGCCTTACGACTCTGCCATCGTGGATTTCCCAGACCCCAACACCTTCGCACTGGGCAAGCTCTACACTACGCGGTTCTATCGCAAGCTGAAATCGAGATTAACGGAGAACGCTGCAGTAAGTGTTCAGTCCACGTCTCCCATGTTCGCGCGAAATTCCTTCTGGTGCATAATTCGTACGCTAGAAGCGGCCGGGTTCACAGTCAAGCCCTACTACACCGCCGTGCCTTCGTTTGGACTGTGGGGGTATGCGCTCGCGCGATCGTCTCCGTTCGACATTCCGCGAAGTCCTCTCGCCGGCCTGCGTTTTCTCGACGACCAAACCCTGGTGGCCATGTTCAGTCTCTCGGCGGATATTGGACCAGTGCCTGTCGAGGTGAACCGGCTCGATAACCAGGTTTTGGTGCGCTACTACGAGGGCGAATGGAAACGATTTGAGTGAAGGTACTGTGAACTTTAGCGACTGTGTGAAAACCCAAAAAGGGCCTACGGGTAATTTGCAGGTAAGCTTCGCAGCCTGCCGAAGCGGCGAGCACATATCAAATTAGAAACATTTTCGCCTGTAATAAAATCAACAACTTACAGGCATGTT
>CAJDUJ010000047.1_pt1 | contig 11088 bp, 12 predicted proteins | sample 7390331 | NCBI WGS metagenome assembly CAJDUJ01 (sample SAMEA7055674, study PRJEB34461) | soil metagenome | biome: terrestrial ecosystem; feature: Peninsula; material: soil | place: Antarctica | collected 2016 | reverse complement strand
TCTGGGATGGATGCGATCAGATAGGCGGTAGTCGTTTTACCGTTGGTGCCGGTGACACCCACTAGTTCCAGTGCGCGCGAAGGATGATGATGAACTTCCGCAGCTGCGTGAGCCATGGCGCGGCGCACGTTTTCGACTTGCAACCAGGCGCCCTGGAAGTCCCGAGGTCGCTCCTGTTCGGAAATAACGCCGACAGCTCCGGCGACCATCACCTGCGGAATAAACTTGTGCGCGTCAAGCAGCGCGCCACGAATGGCTACAAACAAGACGCCTGGGCCAGCCTGCCGCGAATCGTGCGACACATCTGTTACGAGAACATTCTCACCGCCAGTTAGCTTCGCGCCGGTTGCTTCGGCGATCTGTTTGAGGCTTATGGGTTGGGTTGTCACAGTAGTTTAATTCTACGCACGCCCTGCTTGAAAGTCACACGTCAGTATTGAGAGCTTACCGAACGGTGGGGGTAAACCGCCCTTCCCAACTTCGAAACTCTTGCAGCTGCAACTCTTCTTCAGAATGAAAGCTTTTCGGGGCAACCGGGGAGGACTCTTGTTCGAAGTCTCACGTTGGGAAGGGTGGTTTACCCCTGGCTCTTTTGTTGCTGGTGCAGTTTGGTTAGGATGCTGTCATACCGCTCGACCACAGAACCGAGGAGCGGTAGCGACCGGGTAGGGTGGGCGTCACTCATACTTAGTGGAAGCCCGAATAATATACTGACGTATCCGCAGCCCGGACGCGCCTGACGGAAACGACAACGGCTACCAGTTTTGGTTGACGAAGCTCAACCTGTTCGGCGGCAACTTCGTTACCGCCGAAATGGTCAAGGCGTTCATCCTCTCCGGCGAGTATCGTGATCGCTTTGGACAATGATCTGACACGTCAATGCCCTCTCCGGCTAACAGAGCGGGATTCGCCCTAGGTGTTTTTGGCACCCTTGAAAGCGGAGAGTGCTGCGACCCCGTCAAATCAGGAAATCACAGTGAGCCGGTGATCTTGCGATAGTCGTCCTCGGTCCAGGCTTTCAGCGTCTCGGTTTGAATGTTTCCCTGAGATCCCAGCGAGAGCAACGCACGCGCCACGCTGTCATCATCCCGCCCTTCAAGAATGCAGACGAGATCGTAACGGCCCATTGTCAGGTAAGTGTCTTTGATTTCCACACCGAGTTTTTTGAAAGCCTTGCGGCCTGCGTCCAGCCGTTTCGGGCTGTCCTTGACCTTCGCGATCCCTTGCTCGGTCCAACGCATCAATGCAATGTAGGTCGGCATCTTTGATTCTCCTTCGGGAATGTCTACACGTCCAATGTCCAATGTCCAATGTCCAAGGTCCAAGGTCCAGCCCCAAGGTTAATCATTTACTGACTCGACGTTGGACGCTGGACGTTGGACGGTTTCTCACACCTTGATGAAAATCTTCCGACGGTAAAGTATCCACATCAGTCCCAGCCACAGCAGAATGAAAGCGATTGCAAAAGTCAGGGAGGCGACTTTTGGCGGCGCCCACGAAGCGAAAAGACCTGAGTAGATCAGGTTCTTAAGCGCCGGTCGCGAACCATCCACCAGGGGTATTTTAATAATCCCCATCAGCTTGGCCATGATGCCCGTACCCACGAACAGCGCGATCGCGTTGACGCCGAAGACCACAAAAGGCTTGGCCCAGGCGCGATAGTCTTTGATGTCGATCAGCCAGTAACAAAACGCCAGGAGCTGCAAGGCCAGACCGCCCGTGAATAAGACATACGAACTCGTCCATAGCGACTTGTTGATGGGAAAGAAAGGATTCCAGGCCCACCCGATAACCAGGCCACACCCTCCGGCCACAAACATCCCGGCGACTTTCTCGTAGTTTGACTTGGTCGTACGCAGCCACTGTCCGGTAAGCACCCCTAACAAGGTGGTAGCCAGCGCGGGAATCGTGCTCAGCAATCCTTCGGGATCGTAAACCTTGCCTTGTGACCAGATGTGACTACCCAGGACAACGCGGTCGATAAATGAAGCGACGCTTCCTTCTTTGCTCAAATCACCCGTAGCGAAACCGGGCGCACTTAGGCGAGCCATCAGCAGCCAGTAGACCAACAGCAACGCGGCCACGATTACTATTTGAGTTCTAACCCTGGTCTTGAGAAAGATAATTGAAGCAAGCAGGTAACACACCGCAATTCGCTGCAGCACGCCGGGAATCCGAATTGTCGACAGACTGAAATACGGGAACCCGTTAAGAAATAGTCCCAGCGCGAAAATGATCAGCGTCCGTTTGATCACCTTCAGATAGAGATCCCTTTGAGTGCCGCCGGCATCGACACGTCTTCCGAAAGCCAGGGGAATCGCCACACCCACGATAAAGAGAAAGAACGGGAATATGAGATCGGTGGGTGTCCAGCCGTGCCACTCCGCATGTGCCAGCGGCCAGTAGATGTGGCCCCATGTTCCGGGATTGTTGACCAGGACCATCCCGGCGATTGTGAGGCCGCGGAACACATCAAGCGAGATCAGCCGACCAGTTGCACCCCGTGTTAGAGTGTTTGTCATCGAGACGACCGATTAGCGACTGTAGTTGAAGGTAGGTCCAGGTTGCTGCCGGCAAGACGGACCACCTTTTAACTGGAAACGAGTGCGAAAACAAGGGTCGGGCGCACTATACTCGCATTAGAGCAGATTAGGTGAGGAATCAGTTTGTCGTTAATGCTTCAGGAAATTGCGGAGCAGCCGGAAGGACTCGTTCGCACGATTGAGGCCGAGCGTGCGAAGATCGGCCGGTTAGGGAAGTTCCTAAACAGCCGCGACATCGAGCTAATCGTACTTGTGGCGCGCGGCAGTTCGGACAATGCGGCCCTCTTTGGTCGCTACCTGCTGGAAATTAAGACCGGTATTCCGGTTTCGCTTTCCGCCCCCTCGGTCCATACTCTCTACAAAGCCAAACTGAAATTGCAGCATGCGCTGGTAATTGGTGTATCTCAATCGGGTGAAGGCGAGGACATCAACCTGGTGCTGGAAAACGCCCGGAATTGTGGCGCGTACACTGTCGGCATCACCAATGAGCCCGCATCCTCGATGACGCACATCGTTGATGAAACTTTGGTGATGCATGGCGGGCGCGAGCAGTCGGTTGCCGCGACCAAAACATTTACCGGCCAGATGATGCTGTTCTATATGCTGGCAGCAGAACTTGGCGGCGGCTCGCCCAATTTATCCTACGAGGCAATCCCCGAGTTTGCAGCCAGGGCGTTCGAGCAGAAGCCTGCCGTACTTGAACTTGTCCAGCGTTATGTCTTCATGGAGAATTGCGTTGTAGTTGGTCGCGGTCTGGCTTATGCGAATGCGTACGAGTTGGCGCTGAAGTTAATGGAAACATGCTACGTGGTAGCGGAGCGATTTTCCTCGGCGGATGGTTGAACGCCACTTCCCGGTGATCTTGTTCGCACCACCGGGCGTGATGCTGCCGGGAGTCAAAGACCTTATTGGACGTCTAAAGGAGCTGCATGCAGACACGTTGGTCATCACTGGGGATCTCGAAGCTGCGGCCGCCTGTTCGCGCGCCATCATTATGCCCCGCGAGATTGATGAGTTTCTTGCTCCTATACCTTACATGATCCCCGGCCAACTATTTGCCGCGCTGCTGGCTGAGGCTAAGGGTTTGGATCCGGATGCTCCCAGGTCGTTGTCGAAGGTGACGAGGACGTTGTAATGTTTATCCGATTTCTAAAATGAAAGCAGTAAGTCCGGGTTATGAATATTGAACTGAAAGACAATTCTCACGGTCCTGTTTATGCGCAAGTGCGACATGAGATCGAAAGTCAAATTCAAGGTAACCAGATTGCTTCGGGGGAAGCCCTGATCCAGCAAAGAACAAAGGAGCAAGAGCAAAATGAATCTGATTGAGTTGAATCATGCTTTACGGCAACTGCGCCTCGGCGGTATGGCGGCCGTGCAGACGCGCCTCCATCAGGCTCAAGCCGAAGCCATGGCGGCCATCGATCTGATCTCCTGCCTGGTCTCCGATGAGTTGACTCGACGCGGCGACCGTCTCCTGGAGCGGCGGCGTAAACAGGGCGGTTTTCGCGACCGCCAAAAAACGCTCGACAACTTTGATTTCAGCTTTAACAAGAAGCTGAATATCGTTCAATGGTGAGGCTCCTAGCAGCTCACAGGGGCATTCTAGTGATGACTTTGGTCGAAGATTAGCCATTCACCGAATGGTAAACGGATTGTTGGCTGGCGGTGCAAGCCCAGTTCATGTAACAGCGACGATACCAGAATTACTCAAATTGGAAGATGCTATTGATAAGGCTCTGATCGCGCCGACAGGCGCTAGCCTAGATGAAGAACTATCAGTAATACAGCAAGAAGAACCCATCGACGTGTCAGACCTTCCGTTCTGATGCAACGCCTAAAGCGTTGCTAACTTAAATACAACTTCCAAAGCGCCTATCCTAATCAGGTAGGCGTTTTAAGATTATGTATCTTGTTCCGAACCTCACCTGTATAGGAATAAGAAACGCAAACTCTCAACGGGGAAGCGATTACTTGCGTCCCAAACTCTGATAAAGCCCGTGGACTTGGTCGGTCAATCGTCCAACGATGACATCATACTCAGGAGTTGGTGATTTCTTGAATAACTTTACCCGTGCCTGAAGTTCTCCATCAGGCATAAAACAAGTGCTAACTAAATGGTCTGTGTTCATATCTTTTGACTTTTCATGAAGTTCTTGTGTCCCATCGCTGCCAACCCATTGCCATATATCGGTCTTAGTTCCCAGGATAGCCGGCACTACATACGCCTCAGCGATACTCTTTAAACCGTATTGCCAAATGATAGTACAGTAGGCAATCTTCGCAATCATACGCAAAAAACCAATAACATCTATTTGGAAATCCACGCTCATCTCTTCAGCACCATACTTTTCTACCAAGTAGTCGATATGCTCATCTGGCCGAATCTTGAAAAGATGAAGTTGATATTGACCAGGCTGTAAACCTCGGGCGTGTAGTCCGTGTAAATATTTTCCTGGTGGGCCAACTTCAAGCATTGGAATAACCGAATAATGGTCGCCTACTGGAACCTTGATTATTTCTTCCTGTCCTCCCTTTGTAATCCACATCGGGAATTCTGTGGGACGTTTCCTTTTACTTCGCTTTGATTTCATATTCCATGCAGTGCGTACTGGGAGCAAAGAACCTCTGGCATAGTCTCCTTCAAACTTGCTGGTAATGTTGCCGCAATCACCACAGCTGCCTTTTCCTAAGACGTGTGTTCCGTTCAGTGATTCAGGGATACAGTGTTCATCGTGCAAGTCTTCTATTGAGCCGCAATAAATACATTTACCAACAGCTTTGACGATTCTATTTTCTGCAATTTCACTACGAATCATGAGTCTTATTGTAACAAAAACCGCCTCATAACTTTCGTTACAAAGCGGTTCTCCGCCGAGGACTTAACCTAAAAGAGGAGTGCCTCTAAGAAGTCCATATTGATGGGAGCTGGACGAGGCTATGCTAAACGGCGGGATTATACATATTTGTAAAGAGCTATGGTAGATTTGGAAGGCAGTATATATAAGGCCTGCTCTGGACTTGAAAACTTGCACCAGATTTTAGACTTGTAAGTTGTTGATTTTGCGAAAGTGGCGGAATTGGCAGACGCGCCAGACTTAGGATCTGGTACCGAAAGGTGTGGGGGTTCGAGTCCCCCCTTTCGCACCAAATTGGTTAGTAGTCAGTTGTCGGTGGTCCGTAGTCAGTTGCAGCGTTAGCCTAGCTCGCCTACTACTGACTACCGACCACGGACAAAGTCACAATCTTAAAAGAAAGAAGGCCGCCCGTTCGATTATTCGAGCTTTTCGAACGGGCGTTACGATTAATGAAGACAGAACTGGTTGATGTTTCTCCGACACGCAAGCAGATCAAAATCGAGGTAGAGCCGGAAGTAGTGCGCGCTGCTTTCGACCGCATTAGTGATCGCTACGCCAAGCAAGCGAGTGTTCCGGGCTTTCGGCGCGGACATGCCCCGCGCGCCGTGGTGCGCACGCGCTTCAAGAGTGAGATTCGAGGCGACGTATTGCGCGAGCTGATACCTGATGCCGTCAACAATGCAATCGAAAAACACGAACTAGCAGCCATCGGCGAACCGGACGTCCATCTCGACACTAACAAGGCTTTAGAGCGAATCGGCGAGGATGCGATTTCGTTTCACGTAGGTGTCGAAGTTCTGCCAAAGGTTGAGTTGGGAAAATACAAAGGCCTCGAGGCTACCCGCCGAATACGGCCGGTCACCGACGAAGACATCAACCGCATGGTAGAAGGACTTCGCGAAGCATCCGCTGCTCTGCAACCAGTTGAAGACCGTCCGGCGGAATCGGGAGATACGGTCACCGTGAGTTTCCAGGGGAAGTTCATCGACCACCCTGAAGATGAAGACATCAACGTCGAAGATGTCGACGTAACTCTTGGCAGCGCAGGCGGGCAACAGGAGTTTACTGATAACCTAACCGGCGCAAAGGCCGACGACGAAAAGACGTTTGTTGTCGATTATCCTAAGGATTTCTCGTCAAAAGGGCTGGCGGGAAAGAAGGTTGAATACAAAGCGAAAGTAAGCGCGGTGCGCGTCAAGGAACTTCCCGAACTGGACGATGAATGGGCCAGAAGCCTGGGCGATGAGTTCGATTCTGTGGAAACTCTGCGGGCGAAGATTCGCGACGACCTGCAAAAACGCGCTGGGGCGGAAGCCGACAATCGTCTGCGCAGTGAACTAATGCGCCAGCTTTTGGAAGCACACCAATTCGAAGTGCCTGAGAGCCTGGTCGAACATCAGACTCAATACCGTCTCGAAAGTGTTGTGCGCGACATGATCGGACGAGGCATCGATCCGCGCAGTCAGGAGTTAAACTGGGAAGGCGCGCGTGAAGAGTTGAAGACCCAGGCGGAAGAAGATGTGCGCGGCTCAATGCTCCTCGAGCGCATCGCTGAAGAGGAACAAATCAACGTCCCCGATGAAGAGATTGAAGCTGAGATCGATGCGATTGCACAGGCCTCGCGACAGTCGAAAGAGCAAGTGCGTGGCGTCTTGACAAAGGATGGGGGCGAACGTAGCATCGCGAACAGGTTGCGAAATCGTAAGGCGCTTGATCTGCTAAGAGAAAATGCGCGCGTAACCGACGAAGACTGGAGTGAAGAAAACATTAAGAAGGATGAAGGCGGAAGGATGAAGGCGGAAGAGTAAGACAGCTCGGACAGACTGAAATCACTTCCTTTTCATCCTTTCGCCTTCATCCTTCATCCTTTACTTACGAGGTTACGAGTTTATGGCCCTAGTCCCAATGGTCGTCGAGCAAACGTCGCGCGGAGAACGCGCTTTCGACATTTACTCACGACTGCTAAAAGACAACATTATCTTCCTGGGAACACCCATCGATGATCAGATCGCCAACTTGATTGTGGCGCAACTACTTTTTCTCGAAGCTGAGGATCCGGAAAAAGACATCAATGTGTACATCAACTCGCCGGGCGGCTCGATTACGGCGGGCATGGCAATTTACGACACGATGCAGTTTATTCGCCCGGATGTCACCACGATCTGCGTGGGCCAGTGCGCTTCTATGGGCGCTTTGCTCCTGGCCGCGGGCGCAAAAGGCAAACGTTTTGCTCTCCCCAACTCCCGCATTCTCATTCACCAGCCAACTGGTGGTTCTCAAGGTCAGGCCACGGATATTCGGATTCAAGCCGAAGAGATTCTCAGAATGCGCGAACTCACCTCCCAAATCATTGCTAAACATACCGGTCAATCCTTTGAGACGGTTGAGCGCGACGTTGAACGCGACAAAATAATGTCTGCCATGCAAGCCAAGGAATATGGTTTAATAGACGAGGTAATCGCGCATCGGGAGTAGCGCGCGACGGTTGGAGACCCGATCGAATGATTGCGAAGATGAAAGCTAGAGGGTTCCGCTGTTCATTCTGTGGCCGGTCGAGAGACGAAGTGGCACACATTATGGCGGGGACTCCCCAGCGCATGCCGGGTGTTCCAGGACAAATGATTGGCAAGAGCGCATTCATCTGTGACGAATGCGTGCGCCGTTACTACCAGATGGTCACCGGCACAGAAGTTTCCAAGACGCCGGTGGTGGTTCCTCTGTAGGCCTGATTTCGAAGGAGCTCCACTACACATATGGTGAGACGAACCGACGATACGTTGCGATGCTCATTCTGTGGCAAGTCCCAGAACGAGGTGAAAAAGCTGATCGCGGGTCCGACCGTTTACATCTGTAATGAGTGCATCGACATCTGCAATGAGATTATCACTGACGACCAGCAAGCCGAGTCCGTAGCAACACGCCCACCGCTTCCGAAGCCAGGCGAGATCAAGAATTTTCTGGACGAGTATGTTATTGGACAGGATGAGACGAAGAAGCGTCTCGCTGTCGCGGTCTACCAGCATTACAAGCGGATCGAAATCGGCCGCCGGCGCTCTGATGTCGAGATTCAAAAAGCCAACATCCTCCTGATTGGACCCACGGGAACCGGCAAGACGCTCCTGGCCCAAACCCTGGCTCGGTTGTTGAGCGTACCTTTCACGATTGTTGACGCTACGACACTGACTGAAGCGGGCTACGTCGGAGAAGATGTTGAAAACATTATCCTGAAGCTCTTGCAGGCGGCTAATGGCGACGTCGAAAGAGCGCAACAAGGAATCATCTACATAGACGAGGTCGATAAGATTTGCCGCAAGGACGAAAACCCGTCGATTACTCGCGATGTCTCGGGTGAGGGCGTGCAGCAGGCACTGTTGAAGATACTCGAGGGCACGGTCGCCAATGTCCCTCCCCAGGGTGGCAGAAAGCATCCTCATCAGGAATTCTTCCCGATCGACACAACGAACATTCTCTTCCTCTGCGGTGGCGCGTTTGTAGGTCTGGAAAAAGTTATAGAAAGGCGTCTGCGCAATAAGTCACTCGGCTTTCAGGCGCAGGTTAAGTCTGGCTCGCACCGCCATGCCGAAGCGCTGGCGGCTGTGCAGCCTGAAGATCTGATTCGTTTTGGATTGATTCCTGAGTTCGTCGGGCGATTGCCGGTGTGCGGCGTACTGCATGAGCTCGACGAAGGCGCTCTGATCAAGATTCTTACTGAGCCCAAGAATGCACTCGTGAAGCAGTATCAGAAGAAGTTTGATTTCGACAACGTGAAGCTGAAGTTCACGGACGACGCGCTGAAATCAGTAGCGCGCCAGGCGGTAGAGCGCAAGGTCGGAGCTCGGGGTCTAATGATGATATTGGAAGAGCTGCTGCTTGATGCCATGTACACGTTGCCGTCCCAGAAACGCATTAAAGAGTTCGTGATTACCAGCGAAATGGTTGAACGGCGCAGGGCCATTCCTGGTGAAGGTCTGACGGGCGTGGACGGCGCGGCTGCATAAGAAGGCCTGCCCGAGCATTAGGCGTGACATATTATTATATGGCCACTAGGTAATTGGTCGGCACAGGATTCGCAGTAGCTCATCTGCCGGATTAGCTCTCGTATTTCCGGGCTGACGCAAGGTCTACCGGACTTCCCTGCCCTACTCTTCCAACGCCAATACAATCGAAACCCCTGAATCCAATTCCCTAGCGCTTGATTTAAGACGAACGTTCGTGCTATATGATTGGCGACTCGGAATTAACCGGAGGTCTTCTTGTGGATGTCATGCCGGAGACAAGGGCGGCTGCTAAAGGTCGTAAAGCCAGGGGCGAAGGCACGCGACAAACTATTTTAGAGGTCGCGGTTAACATCGCCTCGGCAGAGGGGCTGGAAGGGCTAACCATCGGGCATCTCGCTTCGCAACTTTCGATGAGCAAGAGCGGGCTCTTCGCCCACTTCGGCTCCAAGGAGGACCTGCAGCTGGCGACAATCGAGGCGGCGCGCTCCGTCTTCATCCGCGAGGTCATCCGCCCGGCCTTCGAGGCTGAACGCGGAATGCCGCGACTTTGGAAGCTCTGTGACGGTTGGCTCGACCATGTGCGGGGCGGGGTCTGCAGCGGTGGCTGTTTTTTCGCCGCCGCCGCCTCAGAGTTTGACAGCCGTCCGGGGCCGGTGCGTGATCGCATCGCCGAGATCATGAGGGAGTGGCTCGGCATCCTTCGGCGAGCTGTCGTCGAGTCTCAGGAGGCAGGTCAGATGAGCAAGGATGTTGACCCGATGCAACTCGCTTTCGAGTTCAACTCCTTCGAATTGGGGGCTAACTGGGCTTTCCAGCTCTATGGCGACAAGCAGGCGTTTTCGCGCGCGCGCGAGGCCATGCTCGAACGCTTGCGCCGCCACTCAACGAAGAGCGGCTGCTCGCTGTTGCCACCGATTAAAGAAAAACGTGTGCGCGTTCGCGCTAAGAGATAGGTTCCAAACTATGAATGCAGCGGAAATGAATCACGCGTCGCCATTTGTGCTCAAGAGGGATGCCACTTGGGAAGGGATCAAGCTCGCACATTACGGTTTCCAAGCCGGAGATTTGCCCGAGCACAGCCACAAGGATCACCTCGTCACCATTGCGTTGGGCGAGGGTTGCGGCGGTGAGATACGGACGGCAAGTGGATTCCGCGCTCGCGGCCAGAGTAGAGGCAGCGTGTGTGTGATCCCATCGGGACAATCTTTCTCGGCCACACTCGAAAGCGCTTCAGAGCATCTTGCGATCTATTTGGAGCCGTCGCTCGTCCTGCGGGCGGCCTCTGAGTCTCGCACACGGGGTGGCGTCGAGGTCGTCGAAAGATCTTCACCGAGCGACCCGGTTATTAGCAGTATCGGGATGGCGCTCCTGGCCGAGCTTGAGTCGGAAGGCTTGAGCGGCCGTCTTTATGCTGAATCACTGGCGAATGTTCTGGCCGTTCACCTCTTGCGGCATTACACAGGTTCGGGGGCTGGCGCGCAGAGGTTCACGGGCGGCTTGTCGGGCAAGAAGCTGCGGCAAGTGATGGCTCTCATCGCTGACAATTATGAAAGCGACCTGAGTCTCGACGACTTGGCGCGCGGGGCCGGGATGAGCACCTTTCATTTCGCGCGGGAGTTTAAGCGAACTACGGGCACGACGCCGCACCAGTATTTGATAAAGTTCCGTGTCGATCGCGCCAAGGCGCTG
>CAJDUJ010000010.1_pt1 | contig 11263 bp, 8 predicted proteins | sample 7390331 | NCBI WGS metagenome assembly CAJDUJ01 (sample SAMEA7055674, study PRJEB34461) | soil metagenome | biome: terrestrial ecosystem; feature: Peninsula; material: soil | place: Antarctica | collected 2016 | reverse complement strand
CCCGCTCGCTGGTCTGACTTGGAAGAATTGTTTGGCGAGCGTGGCGCTTGCGGCGGGTGCTGGTGCATGTTCTGGCGCCTACCGCGTAAAGTGTTTGACGCCGGTAAAGGCGAGGGCAACAAACTGGCGTTTAAGAAGATCGTGACTGCTGATCGAGAGCCTGGCTTACTCGCATACTTCGGCAAGGAACCCGTCGGATGGTGCGCCGTGGCGCCTCGCGAGGATTATGTTGCGCTCGAGCGTTCACGTATTCTAAAACCGGTGGATGAGCAGGCGGTTTGGTCAATCTCCTGTTTGTTTATTAAGAAGCCATACCGGCGAAAAGGTGTTTCCACACAACTTCTGAAGGCGGCCGTTGAGTTTGCAGCAAAGCGCGGCGCGAAGATCGTAGAAGGTTATCCGGTCGAACCTTCGATGGAGAATATGCCCGATCCCTTCCTATGGCATGGGATACCATCGGCGTTTAAGGCAGCGGGATTTGCAGAAGTACTGAGGCGATCAAAGTCGCGGCCAATAATGCGATTTAATGTAGAAAGTTCCACAGGGCGGCGACCACGCACAGCGGTAATCCCGTAAAGAGGCATCTAAGGGTGGTCAGTCTACTGAGAACCCGTTAATTGTCATGCAACAGAATCCCGTAGGGCTTGCTGATACCACTGCTGAGATTAGACATCCTCAGTTGAGGGTATCGCTGCGATTCAGCCCGCTAGCAATTCTCTGTGCATTTCTATTCTCTGCTACCACCGGTTTTCCTCAGGTCTCGCGCACTGCTGATTCAGCAGAATTGCTGGAAACAGGCCGCCCGCCCACCCTCGCAGATGCACCGAAAGCCCCGGCCGACGTCAAGGTTGTTTCCTACAATATTCGCTGGCGTGGGGGCGCAGAGCTGAACGAACTAATTAGACTTCTCAAGGACGACAGCGAAATAGCGGGGGCGAGTATTATTGGCTTACAGGAAGTCGACCGCAACAAGCAACGAACCGGCAACCTGAATACTGTGAAGTCGATCGCTGAGAAACTCGGCCATTATTACGCTTGGGCTGCGCCACCAACTCCAAAGGCGGAGATGGAAGAAGAGACGGGAGTCGCGATCCTGAGCAGTTATCCCCTGACGGATGTTCATCGTATCCTTTTACCACATCCGGGCCCGGGCCCTAGAAGGCGCGTAGCGATTGGGGCGACCGTTGATATCGGGGGAACGCCCTTGCGAGTCTATTCAGTCCACTCTGAAAACAGGATTCCGGTGGACGAGAAGATCGAGCAAACGAAGGCGGTGCTAGAGGATCTCGCGCGCTACCCTAAGCACATGCGGGCGATTATTCTGGGTGATCTGAATACCTGGGAGCCTAACTCGGTGAAGAAAACGTCCGAGCTTTTTGTTCGCGAAAATTTCACTACTCCGTTCGCTAACGGTAAGTCGACTTTCCGGCGAACTGTACTGGTAATTCCGATAAGGCTGAAGCTGGACTGGATTTGGCTGCGCGGGCTGGAAGCCACCAGCCATGGAATCGATAAGAAGGTCGGCTTGTCTGATCACTGGCCGTTGTGGGTTGTGGTACGCTGGAAATTCTCGGGGACAGTAAAATGAGGTGCCTAAATTGCGACAGGCCCGTGGCGTGGACCAGAACACGTTCCCGCGCGTGTAGAACCAAACTAATTCAATGGTACACTATTGCCGCCGCCCTGCATTCTAGCCTGCTTCGGTCTTCCTCATGCTGGAAGCTCTCTAGAAACCCTGCCGGATGGACAGAGCCAAATCGGAGCTTATCTTTGTTGGATTCTTGTTGGTCGTGCTGTTCGTCTTGGGCGTGATTGCAACCGCTTTGTTCGTGAGGCAGTGGCGACGCGAGAATAGACGCAAAAACGAAACCAGGCGTTAAGCTTCGGAACCAATTGTGAAGGCGGCAGGTGTCGCCCCAGAACCCTCCGCCTTCTCGCGTGCGGTGCTGCAGAGTCGGGAAGACCAAAATCAGCGCACACGCACAACGATGCTATTTCCCGTAAGGGCATTGCCGGTTGCCCGCTGCAATTCGGCAGACGCTTTGTTCAGATCCGTTTGCGCGCGAAGCTCATTTCCGCGGGCCCCAGTCAGAGCTGTTTGCCTTTCCAGCACCAGAAAAACCGTCGACTGGCCAGCATCCAATTTTCTTTGTTCACTGGCATACTGTTGCTCGCTCGCCTCGCGCGCCGCGGCGGCCGCTCGCAACCTCGCTTCCGCACTCCGCACCACCTGCAAAGCATTCCTCACGTCCACCTGGATTGACTGCTCCAGTTGCTCGCGTTGAGTGGCAATGCGTTGGCCTTCAACCAGTGAGCGGCCTAACTGCGCCTCGGCGGTTCGGTTACGTAAAGGCAGATTGATCTGCACACCGACTCGGAAATTGCTGTAACGATTGCCGAACAGGTTTCGTAGTGACTGGCTGTAACCGCCAATCAGGTCGTTAGGAAAGGTCTGTGGTGGCGGCGTGGGCAAGGGCGGGACCCCTGCCAATTCCGACAAAAGATTTACCCGGTCGCGAATTTGCGCCGTCGAGGCAAAAGGATTTATCGCCTCACTGTTGACCGCTCCCGCCAGTCCAACGACGCCGTAACTTCCAACCAGATCGATTTGCGGTTTGGTTTGGTCTCGAAAGAACCTCTGGTCGATCTGATTGATTTCGCGCACCAGGTTTGACTGTTGCAGTTCCGCACGGTTGTCCATTGCGGCCTTCATCGCTTCCGCCAGCGACACATTGGGTGGCGTCAGATCTACTGAATCAGTCGGGATCAGGGACACGTTCCAGATCTCGGCCTGCCGGTTTTCGGCGATTAGATTCTTGAGATTGTTTTCGCTGCGCGACACATCTTCGAGCGCCATGAACAGAGTTTGTTCGAAGCCGGCAACTTGTGCCTCTACCGCGACGACGTCAATCGGCGCCAACGCCCCTTCGGTGACCAGACGTTTGTTGTGTTCAAGTTGGGTCCGCGAATCTCTGACGGCATCGCGCTGGATCTGCAGATTTCTCAGCGCGAAGACCAGGTCCCAGTAAGCACGCTGTACGCTTGTTATGGTCTCAACCGCCCGCTGCCTAAATTGTGCGTCGGTGAGGGAGAGATTCTTCCTGGCAATCTCAATCTGCCGGCGATTGTTGTCAACCTTTAGTCCGCGTAGTAAAGGCTGCGTATAGTTGAAAGTCAGCGCCGTCGGATACTGGGGGCTAAGCCCGGTAAACTGGTTGTCCGTAGTCAGGCGGATGGACGAGAAATCCAGGCGGTAACTGCCGCCAAGTTTTGGTGAGAGACCATCGAGGCGCGCGGTGTTAGTGAAATCGCTTTGTGTAATCGAGCCGTTGGAGCCTCCACTCAAGAAGCTGGAGATGGGACTCTTGATGCGCTCGAAATAGGAAGCTGAACTCAACCGCGGATCGTAAGCGCCGCGTGAACCTTGCAAATCAAATTCCGCAATCGTTACATTTTGCCGCGCAACTTCGATGTCTTTGTTGTTCTCCAGCGCCGCGGTCAAGGCCTCACGCAGCGAGAGCGGTCGCTGCTGTTCCATGTCCACACCAACGCGACCGAGCGGCGGTAAGTGCTTCCGCTCTTGCCGAAAATCAAAAGCGACGGGAGGGACCCGTAAACTCTGCTCAATCACTGGAGTTGGTGGCGGCACTGGAGTTGGTGATGACATCGGTTCCTGGCCCGCCGCACCCGTTGCGCAGAAAAGACCGAAAACCAGTGTTAGCGGGAACAATCTGAAGGACAACTTAGTCATGGCTTCTAATAACCTGCTTCTTGCTCACTAGCCTTCTATCGAATCACTGAAACTCATCTTTGCGTCTTCGCCCCTTTGCGACTTTCCGTGATAAATGTGCAACTCCCCTGTTACTCTTGGGAGCCTGTTGACAACGTCACCACCTATTCCCTCGTTATCAGGCTGAAGAGCGATGCTGTTGCGCTCGCTCCCTTGCGTCGCATCCAGGCAAACGCGCCAGTCGTGCTTGCGCCGATTGCGCCCCAAATTCGACTGCGCGCGAGATCGTCAAAGAGCGAATAGAAAATCGGCACCGCAAGCAGCGTCAACAGCAGACAGAGTGACTGCCCGCCCACAACCAGCACTCCGATAGACCGGCTCGTACCCGACCCGGGGCCGCTGGAGATCGTTAAGGGCAACATGCCGGCAACCAGCGCGACGGTGGTCATCAGGATGGGCCGCAAGCGTTCACGGTTCGCCCGAATGATTGCTTCGAAACGTTCCATACCCTGGGCGCGCAGTTGGTTGGTATGATCGATCTGAAGAATCGCGTTTTTCTTAACCACGCCGAAAAGCAGCAAGAGTCCCAGTCCCGAAAAAATATTCACGGTCTGTCCGGTCACCAAAAGCGAAAGGATGCCGAAGGGAATTGCGAGTGGGAGGGTCAACAAGATGGTGACCGGGTGAATGAACGACTCAAATTGAGCCGCCAGCACCATGTACATGAAGATAAAAGACAGGAGGAAAGCGAGTCCGAAGTAGTAACCTGTGCGGCCCAGTTCCTTCGAGCGGCCGGCCAAGCCGGTTGTGTACGCTCCATCAATCTTCACCTCTTTGGCAAACTGATCCATCTTCTGGATGACCGCGGCCTGCGATCCACCTGGCTTGACGTTGCCCAGCAACATCACCTGTCGCTGGCGATTCAAACGATCAATGGCTGATGGTCCAGTGCCTTCCTCAATCCGAACCAGGTTGTCGAGGCTGACCCAGCCAATCTTGGATGAAGACACTATCATCCGTTTCAGACCTTCTACGCTGGCGCGAAATTCCCCAATGGCCCGTACGCGAACGCTGTATTGGTCAGTGCCGGCGTTAAACGTAGAAACCTTCTGACCGGCGACGAGGGTATTAAGTGCCTGGGCGATATCGCCGACTCGAACACCGAGATCTGCCGCCCGCGCGCGGTCGATGACGACTCGCAGTTCAGGCTTGCCGGTAACCAGAGTCGAGTCGGCGTCAACCAGGTCCGGGATGTTTTTCATCTTCCCTAACAAATCATCCGAGTATTTTGTTAGTTTTTCCAAATCGGGCCCGTTGATGACGTACTGGATGTCGGCGTTGCGAAATCCGCCCCCTGAGAGCGCGGCGACCTGTTGGACGCTGGTGCGCAACTGGGCCGGAAACTCTTTAAGGTACTTGCCGAGTACTTCAGTGCGGGCCCGCACCATCAAGTCATTCTGAGTAACGCTACGCTCCTCAATCGGTTTCAGCTTTACGTAGATCGTCGCGACGTTGACCTGCTCCTGCTGGCCACCACCAATTGTGGTTAACGTATCGGTCACGCCGGGAAGCTGGCGGAGATCCGCGGCAATCCGCCCGGCGATGGCGGCAGTTGCCGTTAGCGTGGACCCCTCTGGGGTGCGTACGTTGATTTCAAACTGCGATTGATCGTCAACCGGGAGAAAATTTTTCCCCACAAACATGAACAGCGGCACGATGCTTATAACTACCAGCAAACACGCAGCGACGATTACCCACCGATGCGTCATGGCCCAGGTCAACAGGCGGGTGTAGCCGCGATCAATCGGACGATAAAACCGTGACTCCTTCGAATCGCGATGGGCCGGCTTCGCTCCGTCGGGGGTCTTCCGATCCTTGCTGCGCTTGATTAGCCGCGCCGACAACATTGGAGTTAGCGTAAATGAAACCAGCAGGGAGACCGCGATAGCGAATGATGCGGTGAAGCCAAACGACGACATGAACCGGCCTGAAATGCCGCCCATAAAGCCTACCGGTACGAACACCGCGAGCAGGGAAAGCGTCGTCGCCATTACGGCGAGGCCAATCTCCCTGGTTCCTTCGATCGCCGCCTGGAAAGGAGGCATGCCTTTTTCTTCAATGAAACGATAGATGTTCTCCAAGACGACGATCGCGTCGTCGATCACAATACCCACCATCAGTGTCAGCGCCAGCATCGTGATTTGATTCAGAGTAAATCCCATCGCCGCCATCAGTCCGAAGGTGGCAATCAGCGAAGTGGGAATGGCGAGCGCCGCAATAACCGTCGAACGAAAACTCCAAAGGAAGATGAAAACGACGATGGCTGCCAGGATGCTGCCCTCGATCAGGTGCGTGCGGATCGATTCGATTGAGGCCTTGATGAATATTGACTGATCGCCGACCACCTCGGTCTTGAAACCCGCCGGCAGGGTCTTCTGAATCTCCTGGAGACGCTCTTTAGCTGCCTCGGCAACAGCCACAGTGTTTTGACCTGATTGTTTGGTGACGATCAGAGTGACGGCCGGCTGACCGTTCAAACGCGCTTCTGTTCGTGGCTCTTCCGCTCCGTCTTCGGCGTACCCAATGTCGCTGAGCTTGACCGAATAGGAACCGCGATTGGCAACGATTAGATGATTGAACTGGGCCGGCTCCACGATTCTGCCCATCGTGCGAACAGTCAGTTCGCGGGTCCCTTCGTCGATTCGGCCTCCAGGCACTTCCATATTTTGCGCGCGCACGGCATTGGCGACTTCGCCGACAGTGACGTTGAAAGCTCGCAACTTGTCCGGATCTACCCAAACTTGAATCTCGCGCGTTCGGCCCCCGACGATCTGCACTTCGCCGACGCCATTGATAGACTCAATCTGTTGCTTAATCTTTTTGTCGGCTACGTCGGTGACCTCGCGCAGCGAGCGCGAGGCAGATACTGCGATTCGCACCACCGGTGCCGCATCGGTATCGAATTTTTGAACAATGGGCTGCTCGGCGGTGACTGGCAAATCGTTCGCGATCAGGTCGACCTTGTTGCGAACTTCCTGAGAGGCAATCTCGGGATTCTTTTCCAGGAGGAAAGTGATGAAGACCTGGGAAACGCCTTCAACTGAAGTCGAGCGAAGCTCATCGATACCGCTAATAGTGTTAACCGCGCCTTCAACCTTGTCAGTGATCTCCGTCTCAATCTCTTGCGGAGAGGCGCCTGGATTGACGACCGTGACCGTGATTGTCGGTAGATCAATCTTAGGGAAGAGATCGACGCCCAGTGATCGATACGAAAAGAGGCCGACGACGGTCAGGCTCAGGATCAGCATCGTCGCGAAAACCGGGCGCCGCACACAAATTTCAGCAAGTTTTTGCATCGTCTTGAACTTGGTTCTTTGTACTTTGATCTTTGTCCGCCTGATCCTTAAGCGACGCGTTCGCGCCCGCAAACTAAGATCAAAGAACAAAGATCAAAGTACTACTGTCTAACGGCCATCCCGTCGCTCACTTGATCGATGTTGCTGGTGGCTACCTGTTCGCCTGCGGCGACGCCGCTTTTCACTTCTACCAGGTCGCTTTCAGACTGACCCAGCTGGACCAGCCGCTGTTCAGCGCGTCCATCCTTGATAACGAATACGCGACTCACTCCTGATTCCGTTCGCACAGCTCGCGCTGGAATCAGCACTGCCGGCTGGGAACGCGACTGCAGAATGCGCACGGTCGCGAACTGACCCGGCTTTAGCGCCCCCCCGTTGTTTTCGATATCAGCCTCCACTGACAATGTGCGCGAGCTCGCAGTCACGTTCGGAGAAATCCTGGCAATACGACCACTGAAGTTTTTATCAGGCCAGGCACTCGTGGTTACTGAAACCGACTGCCCTACGCTTACCTCTGGGATTGCTTGTTCGGGAATATCAATGCGAATTCGCAGCGGATTAATGCGCACGACCGTCGCGACCTTGGAGGTGGGAGAAACATACTCGCCCAGATCGGCATTGCGCTCGGCGACGTATCCGTCGATTGGGGAAAAAACCAGCGCATAGGAAAGAGCTCTTCGAGCCAACCCCAGCAGGGTTCCGGCGTTTGCTACATTTGCGCGCGCAGTCATCACCGCCGCGTAGTTCTGCCGGGCGAGCGACAACGCCGATTCATACTGTTCTTTCAATTGATCGCGTTGCGCTTTTTGCTGATCGTAAGAGGAGCGCGAGACATCTCCGGATTCGATCAACTTCTCGGACCGGCGCAGGTTCTTTTCAGCAAGCTCCAGAGCTACTCGAGCGTTTGCTACCTCCGGGATGCGGTTGGGATCAAACGCCTGACCAGGTCGCAAACCGACCTTCTCTTCCGCCTGTCGTAAGGCTGCTTTCGCCTGCTCAACCTGGGCCTGCGCTTGCGCGACGCGAAGTTTGGAATCCACATCATCAAGGCGAGCGATCATCTGTCCGCGCTTAACATAACTGCCGAGATCCACCCCTACGGCAACCACTTTGCCCGCAATGGAGGAGGCAACATCAGTCTGCTGGTCGCCGGCGAGACTTCCCGTCGCTTCAAAAAAGCGAGGCAAATCGCGCGTAATCGCCGGCGCTGTGGTCACATCAACCACCGCCGGCAAAGTGACGGGAGTTGCTTCGTTTCTGACATTCGCCTTGGAACCCCCGCAGGAGACCGAGAACACGCTGAGCGTCACTACGACGGCAGCGAGAAGAGCAACTTGAGCTAGTCTGTGAGAAAACATCCAGTTACCCTTTTGCTGGAGAACCGTTCGGGTCCGCCGCGCGATCCTTCTTGGAATTCTTTGGCCCGCGCTTAGTGCTGATTCCGCCCAGAAGAATGTCCGTGAAATGTTTTGCCGCGCTCTCGTTCGAGAGATTCAACAGGCGACGCTGCGGGTCCCAAAGATTATTGTTGAGCGAGTGGTGAATGATCATGCCGATGAACGCCCGCACCACAATTGCAGGATCGATCTTGATGACGGCGCCGTCCCGTTGCCGCTCACGAATATAAGCTCCTAGAAACTCGTAAACTCGCCGCACAAATTTCTCAAAGAACATTTGTGCGAGTTCATGCCCTTCCAACGCCGAATGGAGCAGCAGCCGCTGGAATTCGGGATCGCTCTCGTGATGTTCAAGGGCTCCAAAAGCCAATCCCTCGAAGACGGCGCGATCGTCCTTACGTTTGAGGGCGTCAGCAACCATCAGCTCTGGATCGATCGCATCGCCCGAACAGGCCTTATGATCGAGAATGGCGGTATAGAGTTCTTGTTTATTAGCGTAGTGACGGAAGACCATTGCCTCCGAAACCCCAGCCGCCTGCGCAATTTTCTTGGTTGTAGTACCCCGGAAACCCTCATGAGCAAAGAGACTTACGGCCACCCGCAGGATCTGCAGGCGTCGCTCGTCTCCAGCCATGCGCACGCCGCAGGCCGGTCCCGGGTGATGGTCAAGAGTTGTGATTTCCTTCGTCACAGTTGGGTTCTTTGTTACTGCCTAAACAAAGTAAGTACTTACTTACCATCGTGTGACGCGCACTGTCAAGCCCTCTTCCAATTTGCCGCTTTGTATGGTTCCCGACCTTTGGCGGTCGGAGGCTTGTACCTTTTCACAACAAGGAAACAACTCCATCGCATCAGGCGTTTCATTTAACGTGAGCTAGGATCGACTGATTCCATTTGAAGATTGTCGGCACGTTTCTTGCTCGACGCTTTCTATAACTTTGCGGACGGCGCGCCCAGTGCAAGAGCAAAAGCTCGCGGTTCACAACTAGATTGAAAAGGAGAATTTTCGAAATGTCACAAAACCGAGAAGGCTTTAATCCGAACGCCCCGGCAACGAATACTGGTACGGGCGCGGGCACCGGCTCCAGCGGCCCCGGCTCCAGCAGCTCCGGCTCCGGAAGCACTGGAACCGCCACAGCACTCACTCAGACCGCGCAGGACTACGGTCACAAGATTTCCGAAGCCGCCACGCAGGCGAAGGACTATGTAAGCGACAAGGTCTCTGTCGTTGGCGACAAGCTCAAAGAACTTCAGGATGCGGACCTGGGCGAGGTAGCAGCGAATGCCAAAGAGTACGCACGAAAGAACCCGGGCCAGGCCATTCTGATTTCGGCGGCCGCGGGACTCGTACTCGGGCTGATCCTTCGCGGCAGACGTCAGTAGACTTTCTCGAAAACGTTAGCACTGACGCCACCTATGGCTGCACTTAAACAAAGGAGGTAGCGAATGGCAGCTCCACCAAACGCTGTTGCAACTGCAAGAGATTCGTCGCTCAAACCCGAAACCGAGAGTTTGCCCTCGTTAGTGGGAAGACTCGGCGATGACGTCATGCAGCTCTTCGACACCAAGCTCAGTTTGCTGAAGGTCGAACTCAAAGAGGAAGCAAACGCCTACGCACGTGGCGGGATTGCAATCGCTCTTGGAGGCATAGTCTCTGCCGTCGGTTTTGCGCTACTTAACGTGGCCGTCGCTTTCGCAGTTTCGACACTTTTTGCGAACGCTAATCTTAGCCAGGCAGCCAAATACGCCCTGGGGTTTGTACTGACGGGGCTGTTCTACGTGGTCATAGGTGGCATCGTTATTTTGACAGTGAAGAACCGTCTGGCTCATCAGGACCTGGTGCCTAACAAGACGGTGGAGGAACTGAGAAAGGACAAGCAATGGCTGAAGAACGAACTCTAGGTGTGGCTCGAGCACCCGAAGTCACGGAAGAAGACTTCTCTAAAGAAGAACTTCAGCTCCGGATGGAGGAGGCTCGGGATTCCATCACCCAGACCGTAACTGAAATTAAGGAGACAGTGGTGCAACAATACGAAACCGTTAAGGACGCGCTCGATTGGCGCGAACAATTTAAAAAACGTCCCGTCGCCTGGAGCCTGGGAGCAGCCGGGCTCGGTTTCTGTGTGGGTTATTGCATTGCTTCCGCGATTAAGGACGAGGAGTCCGAATCGGAAAGCTATATCTCCTCGGAACACCACGCTTACGCCAGCCAGCCAATAACGGGCCGATCTTACACGCCATTGTCGGCCAGTCTTGACGCCGGACAAAAGGCAAACGGCAAGGATGAGGGTCCGGGTTTGGTGGACCGGTTCAAAGGAACCCGGGCTTTTGACCGCTTGCATCAGGAAGTTGGCACTCTCGGCGATCGTCTGGTCGAAGAACTCTCAACAACCGCGCAAACCGTTATATTGCCAGCTTTGATTCGCAAGATTCGCGATTTAATCGGCGCCGATCTTTCGGACAAGAGTACTTCGCAAGCGGAACCTGCGGCCAGCATGCGTCCTCGCGCCGGCACCTACGAGCCGGTTCTAGAACGTAACCCAAGCTGACCATGGCAAGCACCCTTCATTGCTAAGAAGCGGGCCTGGGGGGCCCGCTTTTCTTTTTGAACTCAAGCGACATTTCCCCTCCGCTCGTGCTATACGAAACAGCCCAGCAATGATGCTGGGCTGTCGTCAGGTTTGCCGTGATTGAGTGAATCAGCGTCCCGGCATCGGCTTGCGCGGCAGTTTCTCATCTCGCGTCGCTGCCTTGTAGACAAACGCCGCTATGATGGTTGC
>CAJDUJ010000018.1_pt1 | contig 11455 bp, 7 predicted proteins | sample 7390331 | NCBI WGS metagenome assembly CAJDUJ01 (sample SAMEA7055674, study PRJEB34461) | soil metagenome | biome: terrestrial ecosystem; feature: Peninsula; material: soil | place: Antarctica | collected 2016 | reverse complement strand
GAAGCTTTGATGGTTCTGACATTCGCTGGAGCGCTGCTCGGCTTTTTGATTTACAACTCTAATCCGGCGTCGATCTTCATGGGGGATTGCGGGTCCCTGTTCGTCGGATTTTTTCTGGCCAGCACGGCTTTAGTAAACGTTTCCGGGGGACGCTCAAGAAGCTTTCTACCTGTGCTCGCGGTTCCCATCCTGGTGTTGTTTATTCCGATCTTCGACACCACGTTTGTCACGGTGCTACGAAAGATCTCCGGCCGGGCTGCGTCGCAGGGAGGTCGCGATCATACTTCGCACCGGCTCGTAGCTCTGGGCATGTCTGAACGCCACGCCGTCTGGATGCTTTATGGTTTTGCGGCGCTCTCCGGGCTTCTCGCACTATTGGTCCAACGCATGAAGTTGGACGTAAGTCTCGCCGCAATAGCCGGCTTCACGATCCTGCTGACCTTGGTGGGTGTTTATCTCGCCGGGGTCAAAGTCTATGACCAGGCCGAGGAAATGTCGCTCAGGGATAAATCACCCTTTTCCTTTCTCATCGACTTTTCCTACAAGCGGCGAATCTTTGAGGTCCTGTTGGATGTGGTGCTAATTATCCTCTGCTACTGGAGTGCCTATGCTATACAGTTTGGCGCGCTTTCCGAAAGCGCTGCCTGGAAACTCTTTCTCAGAACCTTGCCCGTTCTCGTATTCGTGAAGATGGCAACCTTTCTGGTAATGGGCGTCTACCGCGGTCTCTGGCGTTACACCAGCATCGACGATCTAATCGTCTTTGTGAAGGCTGTGGTGCTTAGCTCGATCGCGAGTGTCCTGGTGGTCCTTTTTGCGTTTCGTTTTGAAGGTTTTTCGCGCACGGTTTTCCTGCTCGATGGACTACTGATGTTCATGTTTCTGGCCGGAAGTCGCCTGGCCTTTAGACTCTTTCGGCAACTGCTGCCAGCGACAGATGGTCGGGACGGTACGCGCGTTCTAATTTACGGAGCAGGCGATGGCGGCGAGTTATTACTGCGGGAAATCTTGAACAATCGCGACTTGAAGTATTCGCCAGTCGGATTTCTTGATGACGACCCGGCCAAGAGCGGCAAAGTGATTCATGGATTGAAAGTACTCGCTGCCAATGGCGATCTGACAGCGGTTTGTAAACAGTATGAAGTTGATGAGTTGCTGATCTCGAGTTCAAGGATGTCGGAAGAGCGGGTGCAGGAGATCGTGCTTCGCTGCAATGAAGAAGAGATTACCGTAAGGCGGATGCGCATCACGATTGAGGAACTAAGACCAAACTAGAGGGATGCCCGGAAATTCCTTTACAACGACCGACCTTATCGATGATCTGTTCGAGGGGTCGCGATCCAGACAAATGGTTTCGGTTAGTTGTTTTGCACAATGTTGCTTGATGGCGCCACTCAATACGGAACCGCGAGCGGTAGCGACCGGGTGCTACCACTCAACTCCAATAGAACCGCGATCAATGACGAGTTGAGCTTAGGATCCGGTCGCTACCGCTCGCGGTTCCGTATTGAGCGGCAACCGTTCGAAGCTTATTAACGTTGCACTAATGTAGTGTCTCTTATGGCTGAACAAGTAGTTCATCTTGACGCCACCAAACCGCTGGTACGCGTCGCCATGATCCTGGCTCTTGGGCTGGCCCTGCTGGGATCGTGGTTTGTCGTACGTTGGTATGTCGCCAATACACTGGCCGAGTATCAAAGCGCCGATGAGAACGGACTTGAAATGGTAAGGCGAGCCGTATCCTGGGCGCCCAGTGATCCGCTCACTCATTGGCGACTCGGAGCAATCGCCCAGAGACAGTTGCTCCCGGATCAACTTCACCAGGTCGTTAACGAATATGAAAAAGCAGCGAGTCTCTCGCCCAATGACTACAGGTTCTGGATGGCGCTTGGTACTGCTCTCGAGCAATGGGGCGAAGTCGAGCGAGGCGAGAAGGCGCTACGGCGGGCGACGGAGCTCTCACCTTCCTACGCTTACCCTCGTTGGTATCTCGGAAACCTGCTCTTACGCAGCGGTCGTTATGACCAAGCCTTTGCCGAACTCCGCCGCGCGGCCGACGCCGATCCCGACCTGAGATCTCAGCTACTTAATCTTGCATGGGCGATCTACAACAAGAACCTGGACTCATTCGTTGAGGCGGTAGGCAACTCCGCGGATGCGCGAGCTGAGTCGGCGGCATATCTTGTCGGACGTCAGAAGTTCGAGGATGGGACTCTCCTATGGCAGCGTCTGGCTGATTCTGAAAAGCGAAGGAATCGAGCCAATGGCGAAGCAATCGTCGGCGTTCTGGTGGCGGCCAGGCGTTTCCATCAGGCGGTTGAGATTGCGAACGATCTAGTTCCCGCTGCCGCTTACCGTGCCGGCGTCGAGAAGTTTGTAGATGGGGGCTTCGAGGACGACCTGATGCCCCAAACGAGCGCTGTATTCGGATGGCAAGTAAAATCCGTGCGGCAAGCCCAAGTGGGCATCGATCCAAACCGGGGCCACAGCAGCACCCGAAGTCTGCGTATAGTTTTCCAGGTGCCCTCTCGTCTCGACTCGGTCAGTGTGTCGCAACTCGTGCCCGTCAGACCCCAAACTGATTACGATTTCGAATGTTACGTAAAATCTGGCGATCTTCAGAGTGCTTCCACCCCTCGGATTGAGATTGCCGATGCCACTGACGGACGAGTGGTCACAGGTTCGGAGTCAGCTCCGACTGGAAGCGCGGATTGGCAGCGGATCGCTTTTAGTTTCAAGACCGGTCCAAAGACGGAAGCGGTGACGGTGAGAATAATTCGGACTTCCTGCGGCGAGGATCCGGTTTGCCCGATTTTTGGCACAGTGTGGTATGACGACTTTAATCTCAAACGCAGAAGTTAGCTCCCTGGGAGACGCAACGGAGACCTCCGGTCCCGGAACGGAAGCCTCTATTTCCAAGTCCGTGGAGCCACCGGTTTATCGCGTCCAGCATACGTTGGCGAGCAGGTTTATTTTCTTGAACCTTTGCGTCGCCATTGTTCTCGCAGCTCTGGCTTTCGGAACCGTACACTACTGGGCCCTGGTCCTCTTCAGTCTTGGCGCCTTGGCCACTGTGGTCCTCTGGGTTATCGACGCCTGGCGTTTGGGAAAGCTGCGCATCAGTCGAAGTCCTTTGCAGATACCACTGCTCGGAATGTTGGCACTGGGTCTGATCCAACTCCTGCCCTTTCGCGACACGGCTGCCACCGGAGCGCTTACGGTACCCGCGTCCAGAGCTCTTTCTTTCGATCCTTACTCAACCCGGATGGTGCTGGTGCAGGTAGCCACGCTTCTAATCTATTTCGCGGCCACTTTGGTTTTCACAGATTCGCCTCATCGATTAAGACTGCTGGTTAGAACAATTATTATTTTTGGTTTCTTCCTGGCAATCTTTGGATTGACGCAGTCTTTCGTAAGCCCAACCAAAGTCTACTGGGTTCGTGAACTCGCCCAGAGCACCGCCTTTGGTCCTTTTATCAACCGTCACCACTTTGCGGGTTACATGGAGCTGACGCTGGGGCTACCCCTGGGTTTGATTTTCGCCGGGTCGTTAGAGAAAGAGAAAAGGTTTATCTATCTCTTCGCGGCCCTCCTCATGGGCGTGGCGCTGATCATGACCAACTCCCGGGGTGGCATTATCAGTGTAGTGGCGGAAATCCTGTTCCTGGTTGCGCTTACCATGTTTCGCAAGCGCAAGAGACGAGAAGCACAGGACAAGGCGCAGCGCATCAGAAGGGCGGCCTTGCGGAGCGCGCTCGCGCTGGCCTTAATTGTCGGACTCTTCGCCGGAGTTGTGTTGCTCGGTGGCGAGTCAGTGTTGAGCAGATTTGTGGGCACTGTGAATTCGGAAGACCCGACTACTGGACGCGCTCACTTTTGGAGTGTGACCACAGACATTATAAAGGCTCATCCATTTCTCGGCACGGGTTTGGGGGCTTTTGCGGTCGTCTACACTCGCTACGATTCGCGCAACGGCCTTTATCGATTGGAACAAGCGCACAACGATTACCTCCAGGTTTTATCAGACGGCGGAATCGTAGGGGCTGCGCTGGGACTCTTCTTCATCGTGATGTTGTTCCGGATAGGGTTTGCCCGCCGAGAATCTCGCGATGAGTTCAGAAGCGGAGTAGCCGTCGGAGCTCTGGCCGGATGTTTTGCCGTGCTGGTCCATAGCTTTTTTGATTTCACGCTACATACAACTTCTAATGCCCTCCTGTTTCTGGTGCTGGCCGCGCTTGCCACTATGAATGGTCGCGTAGAGCCCCCAACTGCTCCGCGCAGACGACGGCGTAGTAAGAACATCAGTGCTGAGCCAATAATGATCAAACCGTGAGCCCTGGAGCGATCGTTGAGGGAAGAACAGACTCGGCGACACGGTGACGGGGAGACTCGGAACCCGGGGATTCGGAGACGATGAAAATCAAAGCAACTGAAAGCACAGCTCTAAGGCAAGACTCGAATTCCCCCACATCGCCTTGTCTCTCCGTCGCCCCTTCTCCCCATCTCCGCGTCTCCTCGCCCAGCTATTCATCGCTGCCCAGTCTCTGTCTTGCTGCGACTTTGAAGTACGGCAAACCGAATGCGCTGAACCATAAGATTGGCGAGGAATGGATCAATTTCAGCGCGGAAACCTTCGTGGAGCGCGTTCGGCATGTTGCGCTTGGACTTGCGGCGCTGGGAATCAAACCAGGAGATCGGGTGGCGTTGCTCTCCGAGAACCGCCCGGAATGGTCAATCACGGACTTGGCCATTCTGAGTCTGGGTGCGATCAACGTCCCCATTTACACCACCCAGGCTGTCGATCAAATCCGCTACATTCTAACCGACTCCGGCGCCCGCGCCATCTTCATCTCGAACCGCCGGCTTTACAAACACGCGCGCCAGGCGCTCGAACGTTTGGGCTTCCTAGAGAACTTGATCTTCTTCGACGCTGAGGGATCTGAGGGAGTCCAGCGGGCACTGAGTCTTGATGCCCTGGAAGAAAAAGGCCGCGAGCAGGCGGGGCACACGCCCGTGGCATTCGCTGATTACTTGAGTGCGGTGCGGCCGCAGGATCTTGCGACTATAATCTACACCTCAGGCACAACGGGCGAGCCGAAGGGCGTGATGTTGACCCATAACAACTTCATTTCGAACGTGCTCGCCATTACGGATGGACTACCGATCTCGTCGACCGATGTGGCTTTGTCAGTCCTTCCCTTGTCGCACATCTTTGAGCGCACGGGCTTCTACGTCTTCTGTTACAACGGAATGTCGGTCTACTACGCAGCATCGTTCGATCAGGTTGGCGAGAACCTGCGCGAGGTTCGCCCCACAGTCATGACGGCCGTGCCCCGCCTTTTCGAAAAGGTCTACCACCGCATTGTGAAGAAAGGAATGTCGGAGAAAGGCTGGAAACGCAAAGTGTTCCTGCGCGCCCTGGCGGTGGGACAGCGCTACGCTGAGCTGAAAGACAAACACCAGCGAGTGCCCAGGACCCTGGCCCTGCAGCAGAAAATTGCCAGTCGTTTGGTGTTCTCCAAATGGCGCGAGGGTGTGGGAGGCCGCTTGCGATACTTTGTCTCGGGCGGTGCGCCCCTTTCTCCCGCGCTTTCCTATTCGTTTCTCGCTGCGGGAATTCCGGTTCTTCAGGGTTACGGCGCCACGGAAACCTGCATCGTGTCGGCGAATCGTCCTGAGAATAACCATGTTGGATCAGTCGGCTTGCCGTTTGCCGGCATTGAACTGGCCATTGCGGAGGATGGCGAGATCATGGTCCGTGGTCCCAACGTGATGCAGGGCTACTATGGTCAACCCGACGCAACAGCAGCCGTCATGAAGGATGGATGGTTTGCTACCGGTGATGTCGGGCACCTGGATGAGTGTGGGCGTCTTTACATCACCGATCGCAAGAAGGATTTGTTTAAACTTTCAAACGGCAAGTACGTTGCGCCACAGCTAATCGAAAGCCTGCTTAAACAGAGTGAGCTTGTTAGTCAGGTGGTGGTGGTGGGCACGGGTCGCAAGCAACCTGCAGCGCTGATCGTACCGGAATGGGAAGCCGTGAAGCAGGAACTCTCCGCGCAGGGAGAAGACTTTCCCCAAGGTCGCAATGAGCTCAGTCAATTCCCGGCAGCAATCAAAATGGTCCGGCGTGATGTTGCCGCGCTGACCAGCGAGCTTGCCGACTATGAGCGCATTCGTCGAGTTGCGCTCCTACCAGATGAGTTCACTATTGATAACGGAGAGTTGACTCCCACCCTGAAAGTGAAACGGCGAGTCATCGACGAGAAGTTCGGTGAGCTGATCGAAGAGCTTTATTCATGACGATCGATTGCATAGGAGTCTCATCAGCCCCTTAACATGTTGCCTTCGCTCTGCTAAGTTTTGTCAGCGCTTCACCCCATAACCTGACTCTAATCGACCGAAGGCTGATGACGGTCCCAATTGCGAAAATATTCCTGGCCGGCTTGGGACCCACCACAGAAATATTGTGGGCGCTGTTCTTAATGCTCCTGGCGGCCAAACTGGCGGCCGAACTCTTCGAGCGATTACGGCAGCCGGCCGTGGTGGGTGAAATCCTTGCTGGAGTGATCATAGGTCCAAGCGTGCTTGGCCTGGTTGCTCCGTCCGAGTTTGTAAGCATGCTCGCTGAAATTGGGGTCATCTTCCTTCTTTTTAGCGTTGGTCTTGAGACTAAGCCATCGAGTATTTTTCAGGTCGGTAAGACTGCGGTGCTCGTAGCCGCGCTGGGAGTCATCCTACCTTTCTTCGGCGGTTGGCTGCTGATGCGATTGTGGGGCGCCACAAATATCGGTTCGCTGTTTGTTGGCACCGCACTGGTAGCCACTTCAGTGGGCATCACAGCAAGGGTGCTCGCCAGCTTGCAACTGCTTAACACGCCCGTGGCTCGCATCATCCTCGGTGCCGCAGTCATTGACGATATTCTTGGACTACTGGTGCTATCAGTCGTCTCCAGCACTTCGGCGGGTACTATCAACTATTGGGAACTTGGTACTACGGCTCTATTGGCACTTGGATTCACTGCGTTCGTGGCGCTTATCGGAGCTCGTGTAGTAACCCGAGTGGCACCGCGCATCCATAAGTTACGTATTAGCGAGTCACTCTTTATTGCCGGACTGGTTCTGTGTCTAGGTCTGGCTGTGGCAGTATCTTTGATCGGAATCGCCGCGATCATCGGCGCCTTCCTGGCGGGCATAGCTCTTGCCGAGGCCACGGAGGGTGATGAGCGCCTTCACGCCCAAACGAACGGAGTCATGGAATTCCTTGTCCCGTTCTTCCTCGTCAATATCGGCATGCAGCTTCAGTTGTCGGTGTTCCGCGACTGGTCACTCGTCTGGCTGGCGCTCGCCGTGACGCTGGTTGCGCTCGTGACGAAATTGATTGGCTGCGGTGCCGGCGCGGGGTCTCTCGGATTGAAGCGAGCTGCGCAGGTTGGTGTTGGCATGATGCCGCGCGGTGAGGTTGGGATTGTGGTCGCTCAGATCGGACTAAGCCTCGGGGTAATTGATGCGCGGCTCTACGCGGTCGTCCTTTTCATGGCCGTAGCTACGACACTGATTGCCCCGCCTCTGCTCACCGTGCTTTTCAAAGCCGATGCTTCCCGATAGCAAACCCACTCTCTCTAGCGCGCTTCACACAGATTTAACATTGCGTTAAGTCAGAATTTTAGACTACGCTCCGGCTCTCACTTCTACTCGTTGTGGAGGGCTAAAATGCAAACTATCTCCAGTTACTTCTGCGGGTTTCTCGCCTGTGCTTCTTTGGTTCTGCTGGGAGGGACTAACACTTTTAGCCAGAACACTGTCGCGCCCGACAACAATTCAAAGGCCCCGGTTCCCGCCGGATCTCCTGAACCCAAGCGATCTAAACAGACTCCACACAGCGATAGTGAAAGGATCAACGCTTTTGAGGAAACTTTGCGCCAGCAGGGCACTCAACTGGATGAAATGCGAAAGCTGTTGGTTGAACAACAGGAAACCATAAATCTCCTGGCAGGTAAGTTAGCGGGCATTGGGCCTGCGGCGCGAGAAGAAGCCGTAGTTGCTGGCAAAGAGCATTTGGAAGCCGCTGGCACGCGGATAGTCGCAGATCCGCAATCGTCACCAAGTGACGATCGGTTGGAAAAGGTCGAGGCTCGCGTGGCAGAAATCGGATCGGTGAGATTCAGCGGCGACATACGTCTCCGGTCTGAGTCATTTTTTGGACTCTCGAACATCCTGGCCAGCGGCAGTACTCCGGGAGCGCTAGGCAATGATCTGAGTCCACGTTACCGTATTCGCCTTCGGGCGCGACTAACGGTGCGGGGGACGATCGGCGAGGAGTTTGACTGGGGGTTGCGCATCGCTACTGGGGGCTTCGCTGATCATATCTCGACCAACCAGACCCTCACGGATTTTTTCAACCGCAAACCCTTCGCGCTTGATCAAGCCTTCATTACCTATAAGCCGCGTCGAGTTCCTGGCTTGCGTTTCCAGGGCGGTAGGTTCGAACCGCCGTGGACGTTTACTGAAATGACAATTGACAACGATCTGCAAGTCGAAGGTTTAAACGAATCTTATTCGCGCTCCTTTAAGAAATCCACGGTCAAGGACCTTACATTTGTCACGTGGCAACTGCCCATGCTGGAGCGGAACTCTGCTTTTGTGCGCAACCTCGATGGCACAATCAATATCGAGCAGTCGCGCCGCGATGGGCGTGATCTAGCACTTTTCGGAGCCCAAGTCCGCACTCGCCTGGAACCGAACGCTAAACTAGCACTCACTCTTTCGATAGCGGATCTCTATTTTTCCGGCACGCAATTCATTTCCCCAATTCAGGTCTTCGGCAGCGAGTTGCTGCTTCCCTTAACCTTCACAATCCCCGCCACGAGTACAACGCCTGCACAAATCGTGACCACACAAGTGTCCGTCCCACGTGATCTCCTGGTGGCGGGCAATGGCAACTTGGGGTTGACCACTGCCAGTAACAATGCTGTCAATCGTGACGGGCGACTCGCCTCAGGCTTCAACCTCGTCGATCTAATTGCCCGTCTTGAGCTCAAACACAGCAAGCGGTTCCCCGTCACGGTCCTCTTAAATCTGGTTACCAACACGCAGACGCGTGACGTTGTCGGGGCCGGGCCTGGAGGCGCCGATTTGGTCCTCCCTAATCACGAGAACCAGGGCTTCTGGGGTGAAGTTCAAGTGGGGTCAACGAAAGCGCGGGGCGACATGTTGTTTGGCTACACGTTTATGCGACTGGAAAAAGATGCAGTGCTCACGCCTTTCAATTTTTCTGACGTAACGCAGCAGTCCGACATGCGTGCACACCGGTTGGCTTTCGCCTATGCAGTCGATCCGCGCGTAACATTTTCAATAACGGGCATAGTTACACAACGGGCAAACGGATTGCTGGGTCCTTTTCTACCGACTCCGCCCGGCACGCTGAATCGCTCGACGACGCGCTTGCAATTCGACACGGTCCTAATTAGCATCGTCGGCTCACAATCTCTGTCAGATACTCGTTACGGCAGCTCGCGTAAGCGACACGTTGAGAGTTCGTGAATTGAATCTCCACACTGCCCGCACTGGTTCTGGGGGGAGTTGGTGCAGGCAGTGAAGAATAGGAGACGAGATAGCGATCGTGATGGTATTCCCGCCATCGACACCTGACACATCCGGCTTGTTCTACCACGGGTGTGTTGCGGCCTCTAGCGCTCCTTTGTTTTGGCCCCGGTGGTTTGCCGACCTGCCGGGGCCGTTTATTATCGGCAGCGTTTGTGCTTCCGCATGGAGCTGCCGCATTGGAGCAAGAGTGAGGACTAGTGAAATGAGTTGGCACCAATCCCTGCCCACGATTCTGATTGCCGACAGCGATGAAGACTCACGTTATCTCTTGAGGTCGCTGCTGGAACTGAAAGGCTTTCAAGTGCTGGAAGCCAACGATGGCCAGGAGGCAATCGATATTACGGTGCGTAGACGGCCAGATCTACTTCTCATTCAGCTGAAGTTGCCGGTGGTGAGCGGCTTTACCGCCATCCGCCGGATTAGGAAAAGTTGCCGGTGGTGAGCGGCTTTACCGCCATCCGCCGGATTAGGAAAGACGAAGATCTACGAGGAGTCCCAATCATTGCCATTTCTTTCAATAATCCAACTTCGAATCGCAACCTCGCACTCGCTGCAGCTGCAACGCACATATTGAGAATCCGATTGAATTTGACTTGCTCGATGCTCTAGTCGACCGACTATTGCCGGGAGATCGATTACCGCTCGCATCAGTCTTTATTCAGTAGGCGCTATCAGACATTAAGGAGGCGACATGGAACTCAACGATCATTGCATATACAAACTTCCTGATGGTAGAGAATTTCTTGTTAGAGCCGGAGCCCATGGAGGCTACATCCTCCATGACATTCGGTTAGGCGTTCCCAGCGCGCCCGTCTATCTAATAGACGGCTCCGGCCAGTTCCTGTCATGGGGAAGGCCGACTCGCTGGAGTCTCGCTGATCTCAGCGACACCGGTCGCATGTCAACGCCCGAGATACAACAACTAAGAGTGCTTTAGTAGCCGTCTCGTAGGCACCCATCTCCGCTCCACATCATGAATCTCGTCCCACCTATTTTCTAAACTTGTCAGCCAGGCTTCGAGACTCGATTCGGTATCTTCAGTAAAGGGCAGGCTGTCTCTGTTACAGAATCCTTAAGACGAAGGGCGAGATTGACTGCTTCCATCGTTAGTAGAATTGACTAACCGGAAGCGTGCGAATCCAAAAAAGCCTTCCAGTTATTGCCGAGCGGGGAAATCCGAAGAAACTGGAGAAGAACTATGCTTGAATTGGCGCTCACCCGCCGCGTAGGGTTTAACTGTGTGGCCATCTCCGAAAAGCTTGTACTTGTAGGTAACGAGGGCCTCTAAACCCACAGGCCCACGCGCATGAAGCTTGGAAGTGCTAATGCCAAGTTCAGCTCCCAACCCGTAACGGAAGCCATCGGCGAAGCGTGTTGAAGCGTTATGATAGACGCTTGCAGCATCCACCTCTTCCATGAATTTCGACGCCGCGTTCCTATCTTCGGTGACGATTGACTCGGTGTGTTTCGAGCCGTACCGGTTGATATGCGCGATAGCCTCATCAATGCTGCTCATAACCCGAACGGAGATCCGCAGGTCGGAGTATTCCGCCGCCCAGTCGTCCTCGACGGCGGCGACAACGCTGTGCTCAGGCAGCAACGGGACTGTGCGCGGGCAGCCGCGGACTTCAACGCCGGCAGACTGAAAGCGAGCGATCATCTCCGGCAAGAATTTATTCGCCAGGGCTTGATGGACCAGCAAAGTCTCTGCGGCGTTGCATGCTGCCGGATACTGCACCTTTGAGTCGAAAGCGACATCGTAGCCTTTCTCTAGATCCGCTGCCGCGTCGATGTAAACGTGACAGAGACCCTCTCCATGACCGAGCACCGGGATTTGACTCTGGCTG
>CAJDUJ010000009.1_pt1 | contig 11552 bp, 8 predicted proteins | sample 7390331 | NCBI WGS metagenome assembly CAJDUJ01 (sample SAMEA7055674, study PRJEB34461) | soil metagenome | biome: terrestrial ecosystem; feature: Peninsula; material: soil | place: Antarctica | collected 2016 | reverse complement strand
GCAGAACTTGAAACGCCCGGCGACATCGCTTGTGTTGCAACTCGAGTGGCCTCAGTACTCAAGCTAGACGAACAGATTTTGGCGGGTCAGCTTGCGCATGCGAAGGATGGTGGTCGCAGATTTCTATGGTTGGCGCGGCGGTTGTCTGCCGATCAAGCAGGAAAGATCCAAGGTTTGGGCTTGCCTGGTGTTCACTTCCGGACGGAGCCGAAGCGTTTCTACCCCAACGGTCCACTGGCGGCACATGTGCTGGGCTTTGTCGGGCTTGATGGTGCGGGACTGGGTGGAGTGGAGCAAGTCTATAACGAGAAGGTTAGCGGTGAAGCGGGAAAACTCTTTGTCGAGAAGGATTCAAGGGGGAATGCCTATGAGAGTTTCGAGCTTCCCTCAAAACCCGGGCAAGCGATTGTTCTCACGATTGATCAATCGGTTCAACATCGTGCCGAACAGGCACTCGTAGCCGCAGTAAAGAAAAGCCGCGCAAAGTCCGGGACCGCGATTGTTCTCGATCCCCATTCGGGAGAAATCCTGGCGCTCGCCAATGCCCCCACTTTCGACCCTAACGACGTCGGAGCTGTCGGGCCAGAAGCACGATCCAACTGGGCACTGCAGAATATCTACGAGCCGGGATCCACTTTCAAAATCGTTTCTTTTTCTGCGGCCATCGAAAAGGGTCTGGTCAAGCCTGAGGATCGCATCGATTGCCAAATGGGCGCGATTACCATTGCCGGGAGAACAATTCGCGATCATAGGGCCTTTGGCACTTTGACGATCGCCGATGCACTTGCCAAGTCGAGCAATGTAGCGGCCATCAAACTTGGACTGCGTGTGGGCGACGCTACCATGCATGAATTCATCACTCGTTTTGGCTTTGGTTCGCGCACCGGTATTGAGCTACCGGGCGAGACACCGGGCTTGCTGCGGCCCGTGACGCGCTGGCAGGCATCGTCGATTGGATCCATTGCTATCGGTCAGGAGATTGGCGTAACTCCGCTTCAGATGGCTGCGGCGTTCGGCGTCCTGGCAAACGACGGTGTGCGGGTGGCTCCTCATCTGGTTCGCGAAATTCGAACATCCTCAGGAACTAGCGTATATCGTTCAAATCCGAAACAGCGACGCGTGGTCACTCCGGAAACAGCGCGCGCTTTGCGCAGGATGCTCGAGCAAGTAACCCTGAATGGGACCGCCAAACTGGCCCAACTGGACGGTTACAGCGCGGCTGGCAAGACTGGCACAGCGCAGAAGATTGATCCGAAGACGAAGACGTATTCGAGAACAAAGCATATCGCATCGTTTGTTGGTTTCGCTCCGGTGGAAAACCCCGCGGTGGTGATCATCGTTGTGATTGACGAACCGGCCGGCGCCTATCACGGTGGCGACGTAGCTGCGCCGGTCTTCCGTGAAATAGCCGAACAGATTTTGCCGGACTTGGGGGTCGCCCCCGATACGAAGCTCGACTTAGAGTCGGATCATCTGGCCCAGTCAGCGCCGGTAGTCCAGAGTCCCGAGGCAGCCAAAGCTCAGGAAGAGCGAACCCGAGTGGAAGACGCGCGCAAGGCCACTTTGCCAAGCGTCGCTCGTCGCGACGGAAGGGGCGGAGAGATCGTTTATGCGGTGGCCAGCAGCAAGGCTGTCTTGATGCCGGATTTGCGCGGCCGAAGTGTTCGGGACGTAGCCCGCGCATGTGCGCTGCTGGGACTGCAAGTGGAGGCTCGAGGTGATGGACATGTGATACGCCAGAGTCCGGCGCCGGGCACAGAGGTCGGACCCGTCCAGGTAGTCTCTGTTGACTTCGCCAGGGTCAACTGAATCTTCTCGTACCGATTAAGGTTGCGAGATCATGAGGATGTACCCAACAAATCTGAACTTCAGGGAGCCAAAGATGATCCCCCAACCCTCCTTGAGCAGAGACAGGTCTGAAAATGGAGTAAGCTCTAGAGTGGAAGCCTGTAGGAAGCGATTGCGTATGATTCGTGCCGATCAAAAAGGTCGGATCGAAACGGTTGAGCCGGTGGCCGGAATTTCAGTCGCTTGCAAGGTCAAGGCCAGCACCGAGATGTCGCGAAGTCCGGGTGTCGTCGAGGCGAGAGCGGAAAGGCTGGACGAGGCTGGAATAACGTGAAGGTCCGAGACGCGTCGATATTGATGGGCGCTAAGGCCGAACAGGTAAGCGCCGAGTTGTTTGACAAAGAAATTGCAGACTTTTCGATCGATTCGCGGTCGGTTAACGCGGGGGAACTCTTCTTTGCGTTATCGCAGGAAGACTACGCCCGCGCCGGCTTCAATGGGACGTTCGTTGATGCACATGAATTCATTGCAGATGCTCTGGGCCGCGGCGCCATCGCTGCTGTCGCCCGTGCCGACCGGGTTCGTGACGATGAGCGTTTGCGGCCACTGGCAGCCCGGCTGCTATTAGTTGACGATGCAATTGCAGCGTTGCAGACGCTGGCTCGCCGGGTCTATGAAGCCTGGGGCAAGACCGTCGTAGGGATCACCGGCAGTGCGGGAAAAACAACGGCGAGAGAATTAACGGCGCATGTTCTCGCCAGCACGGGACGGCGCATTCTGAAGAGCGAGCGAAATTATAACAACGGCCTGGGCCTTCCGCTCTCGGTATTACAAATGGTGCGTCACGGCAGGTCGCCTGAGCAATTCGATGTAGCGGTGCTGGAGATGGGGATGTCTTCACCGACGCACGAAATCCGACGGCTGTGTGACATTACTCCACCCGACATCGGGGTAGAGTTGATTGTAGCTCCGGTTCACCTTGAATACCTGGGAAGCATCGAGAACATCGCGGCCGCAAAGTCCGAGCTGATTGAGGGTCTCAAGCCTGGTGGAACTGCTGTTTTGAATGCTGACGATGAGTGGGTGATCAGAATGCGCGACAAGCACCGTGGCCCCATGATTAGGTTTGGCATCGATCACGAATCAGATGTCACCGCCACGGAGATCGAGACCGCGCATCTGGGTCAGGTAAAGTTTCGACTAAAGACACCTCTGGGTGAAGCGTCGGCCGCATTGCCAATGAGCGGCCGTCACAACTTGATGAACGCGCTCGCTGCCGCTGCGGTGGCGACATGCCTGCAGATTCCACCCCGCCAGATCGCGGACGCTTTGCGACAGGTGAAGCCGCCGGGTATGCGCGGCGAAACGCTCGACTTCGCCGCTGGATTTACCGTTGTGGACGATTCCTACAACTCGAATCCATGCTCCTTGATTGGCATGGTTCGGACCATCGCCGAAGAGCGTGAGGCCAGGAAGCGACGGATAGTAATAGCCGGGGAGATGTTGGAGTTGGGACCTGAGGAAGAGCGGCTTCATCGGGAAGTTGGAGGAGAGATTGCCCGCGCTGGCGTCGATGTTCTCTGGGGCATTCGGGGTCTGGCTGCAGCAATAATCGCTGGGGCCCAGGCAGCGGGCCTAACAGCAACTCGCTTTTTCGATAGTTCCGAAGAGGCCGCCGCCGCTCTGCTGGACGAAGTGAAGGAAGGGGATCTGATCTTAGTAAAAGGTTCACGAGGAGTAGCTACTGACAAAATAATAAGCGCGCTTCGCGGACGGTTCGAATTGGCGGACGCGGGTGAAAGCGTCTGAAGCACTGAACGTGTGGCTTTGTTTATGCCTTGAAGACAATTGGTTCCTGATTTGGGGATAGAACGCCGAAGATGATCTACTACTTCTTATACGAACTGCTCTACAACCATTTCAAGGAGAAGGACTGGTTTCTGATCAAGGCGCTTAACGTTTTTCAGTACGTCACTTTCCGCACCGCCTATGCCACGATCACAGCCCTGCTGCTTTCCCTCTTATTTGGCGGCAAGTTCATTCAGGCGCTACGGAGATGGAACGTCGGACAACAGATTCGCGAGGAAGGCCCTCAAGGGCACAAGGCGAAGCGAGGCACGCCCACCATGGGAGGCGTGTTGATCGTTGGCTCGGTGCTTATCTCAACTCTGCTCTGGGCACGCCTAACAAACATCTATATCTGGACGATCATAATCGCTACTCTCCTGTTCGCGGCGATCGGCTTTCTTGATGATTACGCGAAGATGGCCAAACAGCGAAGCTTGGGTCTCACCGGCAGACAGAAGTTGCTGGCCCAACTCCTGATTCCCTTTGGTGTCTGGATCGTTCTTTTCGCTTCCACCAAGTACTTAGCCAGCGGCTATTCATGGAATGTCAGCATTCCCTTCCTGAAAGCTACATCGGAGCCGTTCGGGATTAGCTACATCGGTCCTTATCTCTACCTGGGATTGATTGTCATCGTGTTGTTGGGCTGGTCCAACGCCGTCAACCTGACAGACGGCCTCGACGGACTGGCGATTAGCGTGACCTTCATTGCCATGGCCGCTTTGACTGGCTTCACGTACCTGAGCAGCGATGCGCGCTGGGCAAGATACCTGGAACTAACACACCGGCCTGAAGCGGCGGAGTTGACCGTGTTTTGTGGCGCGATGGCCGGCGCCAGCCTTGGTTTCCTTTGGTACAACGCGCCACCGGCGGAAATCTTCATGGGAGATGTGGGGAGTCTGGCCATCGGCGGAGCGATTGGAACCGTCAGCATCCTAACGAAACAGGAATTCATGCTGGTCATGGTGGGCGGCGTCTTTGTCCTCGAAGCTTTGTCGGTGATGCTCCAGGTGAGTGTTTTCAAAATGACTAAGAGAACCACCGGCACCGGCAGGCGACTTTTTAAGATGACCCCACTGCACCATCATTTCGAGATGCAGGACTGGAACGAATCGAAAATCGTCTTTCGATTTTTGATCCTGGCGATACTTTTTGCTCTCTTAAGTCTCTCGACGTTGAAGCTGAGGTGAGTGTTGGGTAGTAATTGAGGTTGCTTGGAACTGGCGGGCAAGAAAGTCTTAGTGATAGGCGCAGCGCGCAGCGGAATTGCCTGCGCGAAGTTTTTGGCCGCGCGCGGCGCGACCGTCGCCCTAAACGATGGGAAGCCAATAGAAAAGTGGAGCGCGGAAGCAGTCGCCCTCAAAGATGAGGGAGTAGGTTGTCTTCCCGGCGAGGCGCCGAGCTGGCTGCTCGACAATATCGATCTCGTAGTGGTTAGCCCCGGTGTGCCGGTCAAAAGCATTCCGGTCAGGTACGCGGAGCGAGCGGGCGCTGAAATCATCGGTGAAGTGGAGCTGGCTTCGCGGTTTTTGAAGAGCCGCATGGTGGCCATCACCGGGACCAACGGCAAGACCACGACCACGGCGTTGATTGGTGAGTTGCTGAAAGATGCGGGATGGCCGGTGCAGGTGGGAGGAAACATCGGCACGCCGCTGATAACGCTGGTAGAAGGCTCAAGGGGTGACGGCTGGGCGGTAGTCGAACTATCGAGCTTTCAGTTGGAGACGATCAAGGAATTCCATCCCTCGGTTGCAGTGGTGCTGAACGTCACGCCAAATCATATGGATCGCTACGAAGCATTTACCGACTACGCCGCGGCCAAGCACCGGATTTTTATGAACCAGGAGCCAGGCGACGTGGCTGTACTCAATGGCGATGACGAAGTGGTGTCGTCGTGGGCGAGCGGCTTGCGTTCTCATGTCGTGACCTTCAGCGTGCAACACGAGCCGCAGGAAGGGCTCTTCCTGCGCGGGCGGGAATTGGTTTCTCGCACCCGCGATGGCGAACGGACGCTCATGATGCGTGACGAGATGAAACTGCGCGGGCTTCACAATGTTGAGAATGTGCTGGCGGCGTTGTCAGCGGGTCTGGCGTGCGGCGCCAGTCCTGAATCGATGCGCGAAACGGTGAGTCGCTTTGAGCCGGTGGAGCATCGTCTGGAGCTTGTTGCTGAAGCAAAGGAGGTTAAGTTTTACAACGACTCAAAGGCCACCAGCGTCGATGCGACGGTGAAAGCTCTTGAAGCTTTCCAGGATGATGCCGGCAAGGTTGTTTTAATTCTCGGTGGCCGGGGTAAGAAAGCGCCTTACGCTCCGCTCGCTGAGCTCATTCGTGAAAACGTGCGACAACTTGTTTTGATTGGTGAAGACGCGGAAGCGATCGCAAAGGAACTCGGCGAGTACGCACCTACCCAACGAGCCGTTAACATGCAGGAAGCCGTCAAACTCTCGTTTCAATCAGCGCTGCCCGGCGACATCGTCTTGCTCGCACCGGCGTGTGCAAGCTTCGATATGTTTGAGAGCTTCGAGCATCGGGGGAAAGTCTTTAAGAGTGAAGTCCAAAGTCTAAAGTCCAATGTCCAAAGTCCAATCGGCTAACCTTGGACGTTGGACCTTGGACATTGGACGGTTCTAAGCAATGGCCCGAAAGCTATATCCAGACAAATGGTTGTTTGCCGCCACGGTTGGCCTCGCCCTTTTCGGCGTGGTGATGGTTTACAGCGCTTCGGCGGTCATGGCCCAGCGTGAAAATGGCAATGAGTTCCATTACGTGCTCAAGCAAGGAATCTGGACGGGAATCGGTTTCGTGGTGATGCTGGCGGCTATGCAGGTCGACTACAAGCATTTAAAGAATCGTCGTGTCGTCTACGGTTTGCTGGCAGTGACGACGGTCATGTTGCTAACGGTCTTCGCCTTCCCCGCCACCAACGGCGCCCATCGCTGGATCAAGCTTCCCAAGCTCTCGATTCAACCGTCAGAGCTCTCCAAGCCGGCACTGGTGATCTTCCTCGCTTACTTCCTGGAGAGGCGAGCTGGTGAGGAAGGCCAGTTCTGGACCACTTTTAGATGCGCGATTGTCACATGCGCGTTGGCCGGTTTGATCGTGATCGAGCCCGACCTCGGCACGGCAATTATGCTCGGCGTAATTTTTGTCGTCGTTGTCTACACCGCCGGGGCTCGGCTAAAGCACCTGGCAATGGTGGCGGCACCGGCGCTGTTAGTTGTCGCGGGGCTGCTGATCTTTGTTCCGTTTCGAATTCGGCGTCTGATCACTTTTCTCGATCCGTGGGCGGATCCGCAGGGGAGCGGATTCCAGGTGGTGCAGTCGCTCATTGCCGTGGGCTCCGGCGGGCCAAATGGTTTGGGATTCGCTCAGGGCAAGCAGAAGATGCTGTTTCTGCCTTTTGCTCACTCTGATTTCATCTACGCCGTTGTGGGTGAAGAATTGGGACTAGTAGGAGCGTTGGCTGTGATTGCAGTCTTTGCTCTCTTTCTCTGGCGTGGCATACGGACATCACTGCTGGCGCCAGACCGATTCGGGATGCTGCTGGCATTCGGCTTGGTAACGGCAATTGTTACGCAAGCGCTCTTCAATATCAGCGTGGTCCTGTCGCTGGTCCCGACAAAAGGTATTCCGCTGCCATTCATTTCGTACGGCGGATCATCTTTAATGCCCACGCTCGCGGCGGCGGGCATACTGCTCAATATTTCCCAGCAGGCCTCCGGTTCGTTCGACAGCGGAGGGCTGAGATCATTAATGACCCGCGCGGGCCGAGAACTGAAACAACCGCGGGTCGCCACCGGCAGGCGAATCGCTTCGTCGCGCTTCGGGTAAAGCACGATGCGCGCACTGATCGCCGCGGCGGGAACCGGCGGCCATATTTATCCGGGTATTGCCGTGGCGAAGGAGATTCTTCGCCGCGACCCGCGGTCAGAAATCAGATTTGTAGGCACGGCCCGAGGGCTCGAAACGAAACTGGTGCCGAAAGCGGGTTTTGAACTTTCGATCATTGACAGTGCCGGCTTGAAGAGTGTAGGCGCCGTCGCCCGGCTGCGTGGGCTAGGCATGCTCCCAGGCAGTTTTCTCTCGGCAAAACGGATCATCAGGGACTTTCGGCCCGACATTGTGATAGGCGCCGGCGGGTATGTCTCAGGGCCGGTGGTGTTGACAGCGGCACTCCTGAAGCTGCCCACGCTAGTCATGGAGTCAAACGCTTTACCCGGCTGGACCAATCGCACGCTGGCCCGGTTTGTTGATAAGGCAGCCGTCTCGTTTGAAAAGTCGCTCCTTTTTTTTCGCGGCAAGGGAGTGGTGACCGGCAACCCGGTAAGGCGCGAGTTCTTTGAGATAACGGCAAGAGAGCGACAAGCAGGCCGACTCTCAGTGCTGGTTTTCGGTGGATCGCAGGGGGCGCATGCAATCAACGAAGCGATGGTTGCAACTCTGCCGCACCTGGAGAGTTTGCGAAGCGCCTTGCGAATCACTCATCAAACCGGCGAAGCAGATTTTGAACCGGTACGTGCGGCGTATGTGGATGCCGGTTGGGCCGAGCAAGCGGATGTGAGGCGCTACATCGACGACATGGTGGTGTCTTTTGGCGACGCTGATCTTGTGATTTGTCGGGCCGGCGCGACAACCACAGCAGAACTCATTGCGGCGGGTAAAGCGGCCATCATGATTCCCTTTCCTTTGGCAGCCGACGACCACCAGAGGAAAAACGCGGAGGCACTCGAAGCGGAGGGAGCCTCCAAGATGATCCTGCAGCAGGACTTGAGTGGCGCCAGACTGGCCCAGGAGATAGAAAAACTTGTCCAATCTCCCGACGAGATCAGGAAGATGGAAGAAGCCAGTCGCAAACTGGCACGCGGCGACGCAGCGGCAGCCGCGGTTGATTTAATTGAGGAGTTGATTGAAAGCAAGAGGCGGATGGCAGTAGGCAGTGGGTAGTGGGCAGTGTGGGGACCGAAAACTATTGAGTGCTGCGAACCTATTACGATTGATTGATTGGAAGCCGGGGAGTGCCGCAGTCTGTCGCGGCTTGCATTAACCCCACTCCCCACTGCCAACTGATTTCTTATGTTTCGACAAATTCAGCACGTACATTTCGTGGGCATCGGCGGCATAGGTATGTCCGGGATTGCAGAGGTGCTGGTTAATCTCGGGTTCCGTGTGTCCGGATCCGATCAGAAGAGATCGAGCGTGACTGACCGCTTACAACAGATGGGCGTGGGCTTTGCCGAGGGCCACAGCGGGGAGAATATCGATGACGCGCAAGTCGTGGTGCGCTCCACGGCGGTGCGTGATGACAATCCTGAAATCATAGAGGCCCATCGTCGCTCCATACCGGTGATTCCCCGAGCGGAGATGCTCGCCGAATTAATGCGGCTGAAACCGCATTCGGTGGCCGTGGCCGGCTCGCATGGGAAAACCACGACCACGTCGATGGTCGCGACTGTGCTCGGACGTGCGGGACTTGACCCAACAATCGTTGTGGGCGGGGTCGTCGGTGCGTTTGGATCGAATGCACACCTGGGTAAAAGCGATCTGATGGTTGTTGAAGCCGATGAAAGCGACCGCTCGTTTCTCATGCTTACGCCGACAATTGCGGTGGTCACAAACATTGACCGCGAACACATGGACTACTACCACGACATGGACGACGTGCGCACCTGCTTTACCAGTTTCGTAAACAAAGTGCCTTTCTACGGAGCTTCGGTGCTTTGCCTCGACGATCCTAACGTACAAGCAATCATTCCTCACATCGAACGACGCAGGATGACCTACGGGTTGAGTGCCCAGGCCGATATCTCAGCCCATGGCATTCGTTACGATCAGAGTTTTGGATCGAATTTCACGGTTTGGCGAGGCGGCAATACTGTCGGCGAAATTAACCTGCGCGTGCCCGGTCTGCACAACGTTTACAACTCGTTGGCAGCCATAGCAGTGGGCTTCGAACTTGATGTTCCCTTCGAACAGATTGCCGAGGCGCTGGGCAGCTTCGGAGGCGCGGGAAGACGTTTTCAGTATAAGGGTGAGGTAAGAGGAGTGCTGGTCATTGATGACTACGGCCATCACCCAACCGAAATCAAAGCAACCTTGGCGGCAGCGAAGATTGGGTCCGGCGGACGGCGCATCGTCGTGCTTTTTCAACCACATCGCTACAGCCGTACCCACGATCTAATGGAAGAGTTTGCGCGCTCATTTAATAACGCTGATTCGTTGTTCATCACGGACATTTATCCGGCCAGCGAGAAACCAATCGAGGGTGTCACGGCGGAGGCACTGACGGAAGCGATCAAACGTTTCGGCCACAAGGACGCACGGCACATCGGCGCTCTCGAGAATGCGCCGGTAACTCTGCGAGATCACGTTCAACCCGGCGATCTCGTGCTTACACTCGGAGCGGGTACCGTAAGCCGTGTAAGCGAACAACTCCTGGATCTCTTACGCGAACGAGGTGACGCCAAGGCGGTTTGAATTTGATATCAGAACCAACGGACGAATCAGAGATCAGGCATCGGGAAGCAGCAATTGAGGAGATTGCCGCGCGGCTCGGAGTGCGCGCCGAACGAGGACGACGCTTCGCTGAATTGACCAGCCTGAGAGTAGGCGGATCTATCGATTGGGTCATCTCTCCACACACTGAAGCACAAGCAGCAGGAGTGGCTCACGGCCTGGACGAAGCAGGCATCGGCTGGCGGCCGCTCGGGTCGGGCAGCAATGTCCTTGCCGATGATGGCGAGCATCACTACGTAGTTTTGAGTTTGAAAGATTTGAAGGGCGAAGTGCAGTTTGACGGTGAGCTGGTCCGGGTCAGCGCCGGCTATTCCTTACCGCGTCTATGCGTCGACGTTGCCCGGCAAGGCCTTTCAGGCATTGAGGGTCTGGGTGGAATTCCCGGAACCGTTGGCGGCGCTCTCTGGATGAATGCCGGAGCTTACGAACACGAGATCGGAAAAGTAACTGAGACTGTGAGAGTTGCTCGGGAAGGTCAGGTAGTTGAAATCCCGGGAAGCGCGGTCCAATGGAACTATCGTCACACTTCATTTGCAGAAGGAGAATTGCTGTTGGGTGCCACGTTGCGGCTGCAGCCCGACGATCCGGGAAAAATCCTGACACGCATGGAAGAAGCCAAGAGCCGGAGGATGGCAACCCAGCCGCATGGCGGCCGATCGGCTGGTTGCTTCTTCAAGAATCCGCCTGAGGGCACTGTGGGCACGGGCAAGATCATCGATGAGATGGGAATGAAGGGCGCGCGACGCGGAACGGCAGTGGTCTCTCCGGTTCATGCAAATTTTATTGTCACCGAGGGCGAGAATGCGCGGGCCGAAGATGCGCTGGCGCTTGCGGAAGAGATCCGAGGACGCGTTAAGCGCGAACAGGGAATTGAGCTGGAATATGAAGTGGAACTGTGGCGGGCAAATGAACCGCAGAAACAGGACCCCGACGCTGAGAGTAAGGAGCAGTAATTGTGAGAGAACAAGTGATCCCCCAGAAGGTTGGCAATCGCAGTGGAATGGCGGCGAAGCGGCGCGCGGGCGCAGTTGCACAGCGACCGCTGCGACGTGACCGCGACGGACTGGGCCACCGTATGCGCGCCATGCTTGGTTACGTTTCGTTCATTTTAAAGGTGACCCTCGCGATAGTTCTTGGCGGACTCATCTTTGCCGGGTATCGCGTTGCCTCTGCAGCCAGTTTCTTTCAGATTCGCAAAGTAGTGATACAGGGTGATTTCCGAGCGTCGGCTACAGATGTTCAGACGCTGGTAATGCGAGAAGTTGCCAAAACGGGAGTTTGGCGGGCCGACCTCGAGGAAATAAGCACCCGCCTCGAGCGCCTTCCGTGGATTCGCGTGGCGATGGTTTCTCGTGTGTTGCCCGACGGCATTCGTGTTCGTCTTGAAGAGCGCCAACCACGCG
>CAJDUJ010000008.1_pt1 | contig 12189 bp, 8 predicted proteins | sample 7390331 | NCBI WGS metagenome assembly CAJDUJ01 (sample SAMEA7055674, study PRJEB34461) | soil metagenome | biome: terrestrial ecosystem; feature: Peninsula; material: soil | place: Antarctica | collected 2016 | reverse complement strand
TGTTCTTGCCTGGCGTCCGCCGTTGGCACTTTCACTTGGGCCTTCACCTTCCCCTTGCTCGTCTCTTTTCTTGTGGTCATATGTCTCCCTCAATGTGTGACTTCTAACTGATGTGTGAACGCGGTCAAGCCGCTATGGATTAAGCAGCGGTTGACACTAACGGAAGGCATTAGCGTCTAACGTGTTATGTGCGTGAATTCGAAACTTGTCGTGGTTCTTGCGCCTACTGTTTACCGCCTGCTGCCTTCTTCCGCCCCTTCTTCGCCTGGGCGGCTTCAATTGCCGATCCTACGTCCTGCACTTCCTCTGGTGGAGGAAGCACTGCCGGCATCCCGAGGGCTTCGATCCAAAGCTCGCGTGTCCAACCCTGCGTGTGATAGAGGTGCTCGTCTTCTTCGGGTTCCACCCGATCGTAGGCTTCCTTGAGCACATTGCCCGCCTCACCCTCGGCCTTCTTAGCCAGCTCTCCGATGAGGCTCCAATTAAGGTGATCCTTCGTTTCGGCGTGTGTCACGCACTCCGCTGCTACAATTTGCGCTGACTTAGCGTCGCCTCCTCGCAAAGCCATCTCCATAGCTTTTACTAAGGAGGTGCCGAGTTTCTGTTTCCGGATTGAGTCCCATGCTCTTGAGGACTTCAGAAACCACCTGGACGTGATTCTTCGTCTGGTCCAGATACTTCTGCCACTCTTCCTTAAGTTCTGCATTTACGGCGCATCGGAGGGCGGTGGTATAGATTTGCACGCCTCCCTTTTCCGTTTCCAGCGCTTGATATAACAATTCCGTAACGTGATTTGTAAGTAAGGTATTGTTCTTCATGCTCCCCTCCCTTGTGTGTCGTCCCCTTCACGGTTCTATTCCAATCGCTGTGTTTGCAGTATCAGAAGAGTGGTGCGAACAAACTCGCACCTGTTTGCTAGAGGCTGTTAGCTCTTGCTGTGCGCTTTGCGTCGAATTAGCAAGAACGGTGCCGCCGGAGACTTGCCACACTGGCTCGAGTTCCCGCCCATAAATTATGCCTCTTGACAGAAGCCTCTTGACAACGTAGGCCTGCCGTCGTCCGATAAGCGAACGATGTGGGGTGTGAGAGTAATTGAAATGTTCTAAATTCCACCTGCGTGTACTGGCTTGGTCGCGGCCGCTTTCGGTAGCTGGTGTACTGGATTCCTAATACACTAACTTCGGCAAATTTCCCTTATCCCAAAAGGCATTGCCAACATCTTGTTTTCAAATCAGAGTAATCTGCGTAACCTGCGAATGGATTTTGACTGGGCTTAACATCCATGCCTGAATACCCGGACATCATCGTCTATATCGAAGCGCTGGAGCAGCGTATTCTGGGTCAAACACTCCAACGCGTACAGCTGGGGTCGCCTTTTCTCCTGCGTACGACACAACCGCCAATTACCCGCGTGGAGGGCTGCAAAGTGGTTAAGTTGCGTCGCTTAGGTAAACGCATCTGTATCGGTCTCGAAGATGATCTCTGGCTGGTGCTCCATTTGATGATTGCCGGACGCCTTCACTGGCACGAGCGTGCAGTAAAAGCTTCCAGGATGCGCCTGGCGATTTTCGGTTTCACGAGCGGAACTCTTTCACTCACAGAAGCAGGGACTCAGCGGCGGGCTTCCCTCCACCTAATCGAGGGCGAAGCCGACCTTCAGCGACTGAATCCAGGCGGCGTCGAGATTTTTGAGACTGACCTGGAAAGCTTCGCCAAGGTTCTCCAGTCGGCCAATCACACTTTGAAGCGCGCACTCACCGATCCCCGGTTATTTAGCGGCATCGGCAACGCTTATTCAGACGAAATTCTTTGGCATGCTCAGCTGTCCCCGATCGCGCTCACGCAAAAACTCACCTCAGAGGAAATCCAACGCCTGTTCAACTCAACGCGCGCGACTCTCAACCACTGGGTAATACTCTTGCGGGCTGCATTAGAGAAAGATAGTGAGAAGAAACTAGACAAACGCTTCGCGGGAGCCGACGGATCTGCAAAGGCGGGCGTCCGTCCGAGTGGTCTGGGTGCACGAGGCTTTCCCGAAAAGGTGACCGCGTTTCGTCCAGAGATGGCCGTTCACGGCCGGTACGGGCAGTTATGCCCTCACTGCAATGCGAAGATCCAGCGTATCCGCTACGCCTCCAACGAGACCAACTATTGTCCGGTCTGCCAAACTGCGGGAAAGCTTCTCGCGGACCGAGCCCTTTCGCGCCTCCTCCGCGCCGACTGGCCTCGAACCGCCGAAGAACTCGAAGGCCTCAGCTCCTAAGAAATGAACTAGTTGGAAATGGTGTCCCGAAAGTTACCGCTGTGAGGGTTATGTTTTCAAAACCTCCTCTGGTATTTTATCGTTAGAGAAAGTTACTTAGCGCCCTGCCAAAACTGGGAGCAAAATGTCTACCGCTGAAGCGACGCTTGAAACAAACATCAAACAATCACGCGCAACCCTCGATGCCTGGGTAGGCGAGGTCGTCCAATGGCATTTCAACCCGGAGACGGGCTGCACTTTCTGGTTGGATTACGCCCAGACGATTTCCTTTGATCCACGAGAGGCCATCCAAACCTACGATGATCTCTCGAAATTAGGCCCTTTTCAGGATGAATGGTTGCGCGGAGGTCCGGTGCGCCGCTGGGTGCCGAAAGGCTATGCTGGTCGCCCGGTCTACACGTTCGAAACGGGCGGCAGCACAGGTGTTCCAAAATCTCGGATCAATATCGAGGATTTTCGTCTCGACTACGAAGCCTTCAGCGCCACGCTACCGGATGAGTATTTTCCCAAGGGGGCTGACTGGTTGTCGCTCGGTCCCACCGGCCCACGCCGGCTGCGACTAGCGGTCGAACACCTGACGCAGTATCGCGGCGGCATCTGTTTCATGGTCGATCTCGATCCGCGCTGGGTCATCAAGCTCTTAAAGATGGGCCAGCCGAAGATGGCCGAGCAGTACAAGCAGCACGTGATTGAGCAAGGTCTCACTCTGCTGCGTGCCCATGACAACATTCGGTGCCTGTTCACGACTCCCAAACTGCTGGAAGCATTGTGCGAGAAGGTCTCGCTCAAGAAGCTCGGCATCACGGGCGTCTTTTGTGGCGGCACGGAGATGACGCCACAGTTTCATCGTTTCGCAGTCGAAGAGCTGCTCGACGGGGCATACTTTGCCGCGACCTACGGCAATACCTTGATGGGTTTGGCCGTACACAAACCGCGGACCCCAGAAGACAACTACGCTATCATCTACTACCCGCCCCTCCCACGTGCGATGATTGAGGTAGTGGATCCGGATAATCCAGATAGGGTTGTTAATTATGGTGAGACCGGTCGTGTTCGTTTGACAACGTTAACGAAAGAGTTTTTTATGCCGCGCTTCCTTGAGAGGGACGCAGCAGAACGCGAACCACCATGCGAGCTTTATCCGTGGGACGGTGTACGCAATGTGAGACCCTTCGCCGGATTGCAGGGCTCCGTCGTCGAAGGGGTTTACTAACATTGCCAATTGCCGATTGCCAATTGCCGATTGGCTTCGGAAAATGGCACTTGACTCGGGGTCTCATCGCTGAACCAAAATCATAATTGGAAATTGGTAATTGGAAATTGGAAATGATTAAAATCCCAGTACTTCGCCGCGGCGAGCCATACACCAGTCTTGATGTTGCGCTCATTCCGCACCACCAAACCCGCGAAATGTTTGTCGAAGTCAGCCAGGCTAATGCGGGTCTGATTCGGCGTGATCTTCGCGATTTAGCAATGGCCCGCGCCAAACTAGCGCGCTTTTCAACTGCCGAATTAGTGGCGATGTGCCGGCGCGCGGCTGATCACTTCCTGAACGACACGCTGTTGCTGGGCACGGAACCGCAGACACCGGAAGACTATGTGAAGCAAGTTTCGGCGACGACCGGTTTGCCACACGTGATGGTCAGGAAAAACATGCAGAAGATCCGCAGCATGCTCGCCGAAATGGAAAACGTGCTGAACGGATTGACCCGCAACATTGATTGGGAAATTTTGGACCGTGGCTTCGGAGTAGTTGAGGGCCACCCCGTCAGTTTTTTTCCTTGCGCAGAATCCCTGGGAGTCGTACTGCCAAATAATTCCCCTGGCGTACACTCGCTTTGGATTCCGGCTTTCCCGCTAAAAATTCCCCTGGTTCTGAAGCCCGGTAGCGCCGAGCCGTGGACTCCCTACAGAATTGTGCAAGCGCTAATTAAAGCGGGTGCACCTAAAGAAGCGTTCAGTTTCTATCCTGCGGATCACGCGGCCGCTGGAGAGATCCTGCGCAGTTGTGGACGGGGAATGATGTTTGGAGATGCGTCTGCGATCGATGTGTGGGAGGGTGACTCCCGCGTGGAGATTCACGGCCCGGGTTACAGCAAAGTTATTCTGGGCGAAGATTGCGTCGATGAATGGGAGAAGCATCTGGATGTGATGGTCGCGTCGATTGTTGAAAATGGCGGGCGTTCCTGCGTTAATGCATCAGCCGTTTGGACTCCCGCGCACGCCGAAGAGATCAGCGAGGCGCTGGCAGAACGGCTGGCGAAAATCTTTCCGCGAGCTGCTGAGGACGAAGCGGCACAACTAGCCCCTTTCGCAGATCCCCATGTCGCTTCACGTATCTCACAAATCATCGATCAAGGATTGGCAGAGCCAGGTGCTCGCGACATCACCTCCGCTCACCGCAAGGACGAGCGATTGGTGAGCTGGAACGCTTGCTCGTATCTGCTCCCGACCATAGTTTACTGTGAGGACCCGGCTCATCCGCTGGCCAACAAGGAATTCCTGTTCCCGTTTTCCAGCGTCGTGAACGTCCCACAAAATCGGCTTACGGAAACACTAGGAGCCAGCCTGGTGGTCACGGCAATTACTCGAGACCCGGAACTCGTTCGGCGACTAGTCTCCTCACCAAATGTCGATCGCCTGAACGTTGGTCCGGTACCTACAAACCAGGTGAGCTGGGATCAGCCGCACGAGGGCAATCTCTTCGAACATCTGTACGCGCGCCGGGCTTTCCAGCGCGCGGTCTCTTTCTGAAAAACTTGCAGTGAAGATTCTTTATTTAACAGGTGGAGCAGGTCAGATGTATTGCGGGAGTTGTCTGCGCGACAACGCCCTTGCAGCGGAGCTGCTTTCTCGCGGCCACGATGTCACCCTAATTCCAGTCTACACTCCCACGCTTACGGATGAACCGAATGTGAGCCAGGAAAAAGTTTTCTTCGGTGGTATCAGCGTCTATCTCCAACAATACTTGCCACTGTTTCGCAAGTCGCCTCGGTGGCTCGACCGACTCTGGGATTCGAAGGCCATCCTGCATCTGGCATCGCGGCGTTCTATTTCAACGAGTCCGAAGATGCTGGGTGAGCTGACCGTCTCGATGCTGAGGGGCGAAGACGGATTTCAACATAAGGAGATCGCAAAACTCACGGACTGGATCAAGCACGAGCCGGCGCCAGATCTTGTCAGCCTGCCCTACTCACTACTGCTCGGGTTGGCAAAACCGATCAAAGATGCGTTAAACCGGCCCATCTGCTGTACGCTGCAGGGCGAAGATCTTTTTCTTGAAGGACTTGAGGAGAAGTACAAAAGCGAATCTCTTAGCCTCATCAGGGCGAATATCAAGCACGTCGATGCTTTTATTTCCGTGAGCGAATATTACGCCGAGTTTATTCCGGAATATCTGAATATCCCCCCGGAAAAGATCCGGATTGTGCCGCTTGGCATCAACCTGGAGGGGTATGAAAAAAGGAAACGTGAGTCATCGCAGCCGTTCACGGTGGGATTTTTCGCACGGGTCGCGCCGGAAAAAGGCTTGCATGTTCTCGCCGAGGCTTACCGACACTTGCGCGCGGACGGGCGCATTCCTGAAGGACGGCTGGAAGTGGCGGGATACATGGCACCGGAACATAAGAGTTACCTGAGCGAGATTGAACAAGCCATGAAAGACGCGGGGCTGGGCGCGGAGTTTAAATACCACGGTGTGCTGGATCGCGAGGAGAAGATTTCGTTCCTACGAAAACTCGACGTGCTCTCCGTGCCGGCAACGTACAACGAACCAAAAGGAATCTTTCTGCTTGAGGCAATGGCTTGCGGTGTGCCGGTGGTGCAGCCGAGACGCGGGGCGTTTACTGAAATCGTTGAGAAGACGGGCGGCGGTTTGCTGGTCAAGCCCGACAGTCCAGAGAGTTTAGCCAAGGGAATCTTAGAGATTTATCAAGAACCAGCGCTTGGCGAGAAGCTTGGTGTGAGCGGATTTGAGAACGTGCGCCGCCATTTCAGCGTGGCACGCATGGCCGACCGCGCGGTTGAAGTTTATGAGGGTGTGACAAGAAATGAGCCTGGGCCACAGATGAACACGGAAAAGCACGGATCAGAAAGAACTGACAGACAAGCATCAGAAGAGGTGCTCATATAGCAGTAACGCATTCTCTATCTTCAGTTCTTTATCCGTGCATATCGGTGTTCATCTGTGGCAGGTTTCTTTATTGCAGGTAGTAATGGGGGGTTCGTGCTGAAGGTTGAGAATGTCTCCAAAGAGTATCCAACTCCTCGGGGGCCCCTCAAGATAGTTTCTGCGATCTCACTCTCGCTTTCGCGTGGCGACGCATTGTCGATCATGGGCCCCTCCGGCAGCGGCAAGAGTACGCTGCTTTATATGATGGGCGCGCTGGAGCCACCCACGAGCGGCACAGTCACCTTCAACGGTCAGAATCCCTTTCAACTGAAGGAGAAGGAACTGGCTGCATTCCGCAATCGTGAGATTGGCTTCATCTTTCAGGACCACTGCCTCTTGCCCCAGTGTTCTGTGATCGAAAATGTTCTGACTCCGACGCTTGTATCGAAAGACGGTCATGATAGCCAACGGGCGCGGCTGTTGTTGACTGAAGTAGGATTGAAAGACCGCCTCGAGCACCGCCCGGCAGAACTTTCCGGAGGCGAGAAGCAGCGTGTGGCGCTGGCTCGCGCGCTGGTTATGAAACCGCAACTCCTTTTGTGTGACGAACCAACCGGCAATCTCGATCACCAGGCGGCGGAAGTGGTCGCTTCCCTACTCCTTGCGCTACATCAGCAACAGGAAACAATTCTGGTTGTAGTGACTCACAACGCCGAGCTGGCAGCCAGATTTCCCCTCCGCTACGAGTTAACCGGTCAACAACTCCGGAAACTCTGATGACAACCGCGCAGCTCCTACAGCGGAACCTTACCTATTTTTGGCGTACTAATCTGGCCGTAATCGCCGGTGTAGCGATTGCAGTGGCGGTGCTCGCGGGAGCGTTGCTCGTGGGCGATTCCGTGCGCGGCAGTTTGCGTGATCTGTTCCTACAGCGACTGGGAAACACGGACCATGTAGTCACCTCGGCTGGTTTCTTCCGTGAACAACTTGCCGCGGACATTCAGAATCACGAGGAGTTTGCCCGTGGGGGATTCGCTGCTACTGCTCCGCTCATTGCTCTTGAAGGATCAATTACTGATGAGGCGAGTGGGAGGCTCGGCACCGGCATTCGCGTGTATGGAGTCGATGAGAGGTTCTGGGCATTCCATGGGCAGCAGAATCGGGCGCCGCTGAATCGCGAGATTTTGGTCAGCGACGGTTTGGCTCGGGAGTTGGGCAGCAGCGCGGGCGATTCTTTGTTACTCCGCGTGCAGAAGCCTTCGGAGATTCCGGCCGAATCCCTGCACAGCAAGAAAGAAGACCTCGGCCGTACGTTGCGCTTAACGATGCGGGAGTCGCTTTCGTCCGCAGCGCTGGGAGAGTTTTCCGTGCAGCCTCAGCAAAGCGCGACGCGGGCGGTCTTTGTTTCGCTGAAACTGCTGCAGAAGGATTTGGAACAGGAGGGCAGCTCGAATCTGATCCTGATTGGCGAAGCGTCACGCACACCAACTACCTCAGACAAGAGCGCGTTGCTCCAGAGGATTCTCAGGGACAAAACTTCTCTTAAGGATTATGGCCTCACGTTGCGTACGTTGGATGAGGGGGGAAGTATATCGCTTGAGCACGACAGCAAACTCGTTAACGACTCGCTGGCAGAAACCGCACGCCAGACCGCGGGCCGGTTATCGATGCGAGTCACTCCGGTGCTTTCTTACCTTGCAAACAGCATAGCTGCCGGTGAGCGTTCGATTCCGTACTCGCTAGTGACCGCGCTGGATGAGGAAAGCCTTGAGAAGTTAAGACGCGGAGACAAGGAGACTGCGGGACAAAGCGATGGGAAGAAAAGGCGGGTGGGAGATGAAGTCGCTCAGCCTTCCGATCTCCCCGTCTTCCCTTCCCCCCGTCTCCCTGTCTCCGCGTCTCCCCGGCCCCCGATCATCCTCAACGAATGGGCCGCCCGTGATCTCAGTGTTCGCGAAGGCGATCCGATTACGCTCGAATATTATGTCTGGCACGAAGGCGGGCGACTAGAGACAAAGACCGCACAGTTTCAACTCGCCGGCATTGTGGCGATTGTGGGAGCCGCTAGTGATCGGAATCTAGTTCCAGAATATCCGGGAATCACCGGCTCGGAAGATCTCTCAGACTGGAACCCCCCTTTCCCTGTCGACCTCGATCGCATACGCAAGCAGGACGAAGATTACTGGGACCAGTACCGCACCACGCCGAAAGCCTTCATCCCTTTGAGTACGGGTCAGGAGCTCTGGCGGTCACGCTTCGGCAATTTGACCTCGCTGCGCTTAATGTCATCAGGAGTGCCCCTGCCACAGGCGCTCGACAATTATCAGCAACAATTGAAGTCAACCATCGATCCCGCGCACATGGGGTTGAGCGTTATCCCCGCTCGGCAACAGGGTCTGGAGGCTTCGCGCGGAGCTACAAACTTCGGCGAGTACTTTCTTTATTTCAGTTTCTTTCTCGTTATCTCGGCGCTGCTTTTGACTGCCCTGTTCTTCAAGCTGGGCGTCGAACAGCGTCTGCGCGAGATTGGCCTTCTGCAAGCGATTGGTTATCCAGCTTCACGGGTACAGAAGCTGTTTCTTCTCGAGGGCATGGTCATTTCAATTGTCGGCAGTGTGATTGGACTGGCGGGTGCCCTGGCGTATGGCCAGTTGATGATGACGGGTCTTAGCACCTGGTGGGTGGAAGCCGTGGGAACCACGATGCTCAAGCTGCATGTTGCTCCACTGTCGCTCTTACTCGGCGCGGTTGGCGGAGTCGTCGCGGCACTAGTTTGCATCGTCTGGACCCTAAGACGATTGGGGAGAGCGTCCTCACGCAGCCTCTTGATGGGAACTCTGGGAGGAGACACGGAGATGCGGGGACAGGGCGAGGAAAGGACCACATCGCCGCATCGCCCCGTCTCCGTGTCTCCCCGTCTCCGTGTCTCCATCACTCCGCGTCTTCTGATTGCGTTCGTACTCACGCTCCTTGGACTTGTTCTTCTTCTCCTAGCTTCATTCCAGGTCATCGGGCAGACCGCTGGGTTTTTCGGTGGTGGCCTGCTGTTGCTGGCAGCCGTTCTTTGTTATCAATCCGCGTGGCTACGGCGCAACCGCGGGAAAGAAATTCATGGGACTGGCTGGTGGCCCGTTTCCCAGCTCGGTTTCAGAAATGCTACATACCATCCGGGACGAAGTGTTCTGTGTATCGCATTAATTGCTTCGGCTGCGTTCATCATCGTTTCTGTGGATGCATTCAGACGCCGCGAGGGCGCACCTACTCTTGACCGGAAATCAGGTAGCGGTGGCTTTCCCTTGCTGGCCGAGTCGCTACTACCTTTGGTGCATGACCCGAACACGCGGGAAGGACGAGAGGCTTTGAATCTTGCGGCCGGCGATTCTGTGTCTTCGCTTTCGAGTGTGACCTTTACACGCTTCCGCGTGCGGCCCGGCGATGATGCCAGTTGTTTGAATCTCTACCAGCCGCGCAACCCAAGAATCATCGCGCCGACCGATGACTTCATTCAGAGCAGTCGGTTTGAGTTCCAGGACTCGCTGGCGGAGAGTAAGGAAGAGAAGAACAACCCGTGGCTGCTTTTGAATCACAAATCTCCAGACGGCACGATCCCGGTCATTGCCGACGCGAATTCACTCACCTATGTGCTGCACCTCAACGTCGGCGACGAGTTCGTTCTGCACCGTCAGAGTGGTCCGGTGCGGTTGCGTGTGGTTGGTTCCCTCGCCGATAGCATTCTTCAGAGCGAGCTTGTGATGGCGGAGAAAACTTTCCTGCGCCTTTTTCCCGAGCAGGAAGGTTACCGCTTCTTTTTGATTGACACACCGACTCCCGACCAGTCGTCTGCGATTGCTACAACGCTGGAAGATCGCCTTTCCGACTTTGGATTCGACGTCGTTCCGACAGCGGAGCGCCTCGCAACTTTCCATCGCGTCGAGAACACCTATCTATCCACGTTTCAGATGCTAGGTGGTCTGGGTCTTCTTCTGGGCACGTTGGGGATGGCAGCGGTATTGCTGCGCAACGTGCTGGAGAGACGGCGTGAGCTGGCCTTGCTGCGCGCAGTCGGTTATAACTCTTCGCACCTCACGCTAATGGTAATCGCGGAGAATGCCCTGTTGCTCTTCTGTGGCCTGATTACGGGCACGGTCTGTGCGCTGTTGGCCATCGCTCCGGTATTTTTTGAACGGGGCGGTCGATTGCCGAATATTTCGCTGGGCTGGTTGCTGGCTGGGGTATTAGTATCTGGGCTGAGCGCGTCTCTAATAGCTACCTGGGCTGCCCTGCGTTCCCCCTTGCTGCCGGCGCTGCGAGCGGAGTAGCAGATGTTAGGCGCTCGCCTGTATGGAGAGAGGTTCTATTGGAAGTGGCAAAGTTACAGCTTCCTAAAGGGCAAAGCCCGAACCAGGGGCACAGCCCAAGTGGGATCGACAGCTAGTCGGCGGGGCACAGCCAACCGCCTCACATCGGGCGGCGAAGCCGGGCCGCCGCTTGAGAGATTCTTGCTAAGCTGTAATAGAATCCAACAAACATGTTTCTGACGGGGGCGAAACGGCGAGTACTTTGAGAGGAGGTTCGGGATGCCTAGCCACTTTTACACACTCAAAATCATCGGATTTCTGTTTTCCCTATCGCTAATGCTGCTTCTCTTTGTTCAGGCTCAGGCACAGTCTGAATGGCCACAGTGGGGTGGTCCTGGACGCAACTTCATCTCGAACTCTAAAGGCCTCGCCGCATCGTGGCCGCAGACTGGCCCGAAACAACTCTGGACGCGCCCCCTCGGCGAAGGTCACTCGGCAATAGTCGTTGACGGCAACACGCTCTACACGATGTATAGCCAGGGCGAGCATGAAGCAGTCATTGCGCTCGCCGCAAATACCGGCAAAACAATATGGGAGCACAAATATGACGCGCCAACTGCCGGCATTAACTATGAATACGGATTGGGGCCGCATGCGACGCCCCTACTGGTCGGTGATCTGCTCTACACGGTTGGGTCAATCGGTAAACTGCATGCGCTGGACAAGAAAACCGGCAAGGTCGCCTGGGCTCACGACCTCTATAAAGATCTCGGTGGCAAAAAGATGGGGCGAGGGTATTCATGCAGCCCAATAGCTTACAAGAACACAATCATCCTAACGCTGGGAGGGCAGGGACAAACCTTCGTTGCGTTTAATCAGAAAGACGGCAAGGTTGTCTGGAAGAACCAGAACCGCGACATGTCTCCGGCCTCGCCCATGATCATAAATGTTGATGGCCAGGACCAACTAATCGCTTTCATGGGCAAGGAGATTGCCGGCCTTGATCCAAACAATGGCGGATTGCTTTGGGGTCATCCGCATGAGACTGATTGGGGACTTAACATCAGCACTCCCGTCTGGGGCAGCGATGGTCTTTTATTTCTCTCATCAGCCTACAACGGCGGCAGTCGCGTCTTAAAGTTAACGCAAAAAGACGGAAAGACCAGCGTCAGCGAGCTTTGGTTTCATCGTCGGCTACGCGTTCATCACACCACCGCCATTCGCATCGCTGACCACGTCTACGCCTCCAGCGGGGACTTTGGCCCGGCGTTTTTCTCCGCGGTTAATATCAAGACCGGAGACCTGGCCTTCCAGGATCGCAGTTTTCCGAAAACCAACTTCCTGTATGCCGATGGAAAGCTGATCATTCTCGATGAGGACGGCAACCTGGCGTTGGCAACGGTCTCGCCTGCGGGGTTGAAAGTCATTTCCAAGGCGAGTCTAATGAAGAACCTTGCCTGGACAGTGCCCACGCTGGTTGGTACTAAGCTCTATGTACGCGACCGACGTACAATTAC
>CAJDUJ010000199.1_pt1 | contig 12332 bp, 14 predicted proteins | sample 7390331 | NCBI WGS metagenome assembly CAJDUJ01 (sample SAMEA7055674, study PRJEB34461) | soil metagenome | biome: terrestrial ecosystem; feature: Peninsula; material: soil | place: Antarctica | collected 2016 | reverse complement strand
GCAGCTTCTTTTAGGGAAGCCATCGCCCGCTCCAAGGATCGTTTCCCGGCCAGCCATAATAATCTCGGCGTGGCGCTGGCAAGGATGGGGCGTTTGCCGGAAGCCAAGCGAGAATTCGAGACTGCATTGAGACAGGCGGACGGTCAGTTTGATGAGGCAACACACAACCTCAACCTCTGCCGCTCTCTGCTGGCCTCACCTGCGAAAGCTCAACTGGCATCTCTAAAGACGGTTGAAACAACTGAGAGGCTCAGGAAATAAGCGGACCGAAAGGACAAAACGCCCATGGACACAAAAGGGCAGGACGCTCTTGTCATCATCAAACTTTACGAAATCAGGAGTGAGGCGTTGATGCGCGAGGCCCGCGCGTGGTTCTTTTCAGAGTTTGTCCCGCAAAGCGGCAAAGACATTGTGGCGCTCATGTTGAGCGGCGAAAAGCAGAGCGCGTATTATCGCATGGTCGCATCGCACTGGGAGGTCGCCGCGTCGCTCGTCAACAACGGCGGGATCGATGAAAAGTTATTCCTCGATGCCAACTCGAAACACTTGGTCGTGTTCGCTAAACTCCAGCCGTTCGTCGCCGAAATCCGGGAAACCATCGGCGAGCCAGACTATCTGGCGCACTTGGAGCGACTCGTGATGAGAGTGCCGAACGTCGAAAAGAAGTTGGAGAACCGGCGGAGACTGATGCAGCGATGGGCACAGGCCAAAGCTTCATAAGGAGAGCAGACCTTGGTTATGCAAGGCGCATCACCGGCGACGTCCTTCCAAGAAAAATCATTCCTCGGGTTTCTGCTTGTTCAGAAAAGGGTCGCAAATGTTCATCGCTCCTCACTCATGAAAGCGCCTTACGTCCAGCCTCTTTCAAGGTCTCCATCACCTGACGGTACGGACCGGGGCCATAGCTAATGCGCGCCACTCCTAAGCTCGCCATCTGTTTGGGTGAAGGCGTATCGGGCAAGACCATGATATTGACGGGTATGGGGGAAAGCTTGCACAGTTTCTCAATGTGTTTGGCGTCCCTCAGGCCGGGAGCAAAAAATCCGCTTGCCCCAGATTCCGCATAAGCGGAGGCACGGCGTACGGCTTCTTCCAAATGACTATCATCATGATCAGCAGGATTGCTTTTAAGGAAAACGTCTGTGCGGGCATTGATGAAAAGTGGAATTGATGCGTGTTCCGCTGCCGCCCGCGCTGCCTTAAGACGCGCGCGCTGATTTTCAATCGAATACAAGCCTTCTCCACCGATAACCTGATCCTCAAAATTTATTCCCACCGCGCCGGCATTAATCACTTTTGTAACGTGCTCTTGCACTTGGACAGGGCTTTGCCCGTAGCCTCCCTCTAGGTCAATCGTCACCGGGAGGTCAATGCTTGCAGTAATCCTCTGAAGATTTGCGAGCACTAAATCAAACGGCAGTTTTTCGCCGTCTTCATATCCGTGCGCGGCTGCCACCGACCAGCTTCCCGTAGCGATCACTCTGGCCCCGATCTCTTGCAGAGCTTTAGCGCTGCCGGCATCCCAGATGTTAAATAAAATCAAGGGATCGCCCTTGATGTGCAGACTCTCTAGAAAACTAGCTCGTTCTCTCTGAGTTATCATCTGATGCTCCTTTACGCCGCCTGCATCGTCGTTCATGTTCCAGCAGCCACTGTTTACGCCACACGCCGCCGCCGTAGCCGCACAAACTACTATAATTGTGTTTCAGTCGCCCCACTCGGCGGGCCAGTGTCAGCTTGCCGTCCGATATTTCGACCAGCAATCCTCGCTTGCCTTCTAAGAGTAATTAGGCAGACGCTTCCGAGAATCAACGTGCCGCCAAAATACGTCTGTGGCAGAAGTTTTTCGTCCAGCGCCAGCGCGCCGACGATTACCGCTACCAGCGGCGTTACGAGCGCAATCGTCATTGCTTTGGTTGATTCAACACGCTGCAAAAGCCAGTAATACAACCAGAACGCCGCGATGGTGCCCACAATTGCCAAATACAAGACCGCGAAGACTGCGCTGAACGTCCACCGAAAATTTAGCGGACTCCCTTCTTTGAAAACTCCAACTAAAAGAAGCGGAAGAAGTCCGCACATCATTTGCCCGAAAAGCAAACTTGCCGGATGCATCGAGGCACCGAATGATTTGGTTAAGATGTTCGACTCAGCCGCCGCAAACGCCCCAGCAACTACCGCTACGCAAGCCGCAAACGCCAGCAAATTATTGACGTGCAGTTGTTCAATGAAAATCGTTGCAACCCCGACAATGCCCAATAGGATCGCGATGATTTTATGCCAGGTTATTTTTTCCTGCGGCAGATGAACCCACGCCATCATAAGCCCGAACGCGGGAATAGTCGCTTGCAACACCGCCGCCAGCCCAGAAGAAATGTATTGCTCGCTCCAAAAAACAGTACTGTAATTGAAGCTGAACTGTAAGAATCCGGTTACGGCCAGCAGCGTCCAATCACGTTTTGTTTTCGGCAGTGAAATTTTTTTCAGCGAGATAACAGCCAGCAAAATCAACCCCGCGCTGATAAAGCGCACTCCGGCAAAACTGATCGGTGGCAAATCCCTGAGACCGACTTTGATCACGAACCAAGTCGTCCCCCAAATCAAACAGAGCAGCAGCCAGACAATAATTTTCATAACACTACTGTCCCAACGTTGGGTCATTGTCTGTATCTTGTTGGATTTGATCGACTTAACTCCGATGCCTGTTGGAATCGATTTCAATTCACCACGGCTTACTACCAATCAGGCTCGCTGCGGTCCCATGAGGTCAGGATCTCCGGTAATTTTTGTGATTTGAGACGTGCGGCGGAATTGGAATTCCATCTTTTAGTCTGTCATCGGCAAACGGTTCGCCAGCCATTAAACGAATAGGAATCACGCCGGCCCACACCGGCAACGCGTAATCCTCTTCATCATCAATGGGTGGCCCCGTGCGGACTTTGGCTGAGACCTCAACCAGAGGCAGCGCCAGCACAAGCGTAGCTGTCAACTCTGGCTTATTCGGCGCGCGCACCTCAGCCCAACGATACGGAATGATGTGATTGGCGAGGGCTTCGAGCGAGATAAGCTTTTCCGGCTCATCTTCAACGACAGTCGCCTTGCCTAAGACGACAACCGAACGGTAGTTCATCGAATGATGAAAGGCCGAACGCGCCAACACCAGGCCGTCAATCAAAGTCACGGTGACGCAGACATCAATACCTTTCGCCAGATTGCGGAGCATGCGGCTCGCCGCCGAACCGTGAATATAGAGCGTATCGCCGACGCGACCATATCCGGTTGGAATGACGTAGGGCTGCCCGTCGACGACGAAACCGACGTGACATATGAAAGCCTCGTCAAGAATCTGATAAATCAAATCACGGTCATACGAACCGCGCTTCGGCAATCGCCGCAGTTTTGTCTTTACGGTTGGGTGTATATCTTTGGTCATAAAAGAATCCTTTTCAAGAGTCGATTTTTATATAAAATTGGACTCTGCACAAGAGCCACTTTTCGACAAAACGTGCAGACCGATTTACAATCGGCGCTGTGATGACAAGCAACATTCCATTCATTATGCTCGACGATGAAAGCTCTGCCGCTCCGCTGTACCGGCAGATTTACGCAGCGATACGCCGCGCGATTTTATGCGGAGAATTCAACCGCGGAATGCGATTGCCGGCAACCCGTCTGTTGGCAAAACACTTAGGCGTGGCGCGGATGACAGTCGTCAACGCTTACGAACAATTGCTCGCCGAAGGCTATCTTGAGGGGAAAACGGGCGCGGAACATACGTCGCTGCAACGCTCCCGGAAGAGATGCTTCAGATTGCTAATGACAGCTCACTCCGTCACAAAGCGTTACCCGCGGCGCGAAGTCACAACCTCTCTCAACGTGGGAAGTGGCTCGCAGGGACGACTGCCACGGCGCTACGGGTGCAGGCGGATGGAAAGAATTACGCTTTTCAAAACGGCGTACCTGCCCTTGATGAGTTTCCGTTTGGCGTTTGGTCGCGCTTGGCATCGCGTCGGTTTCGACACCCGCCGCGAGAGTTGCTAGGCTACGGCGATCCGGCTGGCTACGGCCCTCTGCGCGAGACAATCGCCGCGCATTTGAAATCCACGCGGGCTGTGCAATGCGACTCTGATCAAGTAATTATTGTCGCAGGCTCCCAGCAGGCGCTTGATATTTCGGCGCGCATCCTGCTCAATCCCGGTGATGCAGCTTGGGTGGAAGACCCTTGTTATCCCGGCGCGCGCAACGTGCTGCTCTCGGCGGGAGCAAAGGTCGTCCCCGTGCCGATCGATGGCGAAGGCTTTGATTTAGCTGATGGATTGAAGCAGCGTAAGAAAGCGCGACTGGTTTACGTCACGCCCTCGCACCAGTTTCCACTCGGCGTGACGCCTGGCACTGCTCGAGTGGGCGAAGCAGTCCGACGCATGGATTATCGAAGATGATTACAACAGCGAGTTCAGATACTTGGGTCGCCCGCTCGCGTCTCTGCAAGGGTTGGATCAAAACGGCAGGGTGATCTATATCGGCACGTTTAGCAAGACCATCTTTCCCTCTTTGCGGCTGGGCTGCATGGTCGTTCCCAAAGATTTGACTGATACCTTTCTCGCCGCACGCGCCCTGATTGACAGGCATTCTCCCTCTATTGATCAAGCGATACTTGCAGACTTCATAGAAGAGGGACACTTCGCGCGCCATGTTCGCCGGATGCGCGCTCTGTACGCTGAGCGTCAAGGACTTCTCGTCGCCGCCGCAAAAAGCGAATTGGCGGGACTCTTGGAAGTGACGCCCGCCGCAGCCGGAATGCACTTGATCGGCTGGCTGTCGAAAGGTGTGAACGACAAGCTCACTTCGGAGAAGGCGGCGCGCTATGGCGTGGAAGCCGCCCCACTCTCGGCTTACAGTTTTGCGCTGTTGCCGCGCGGCGGACTGGCTCTCGGCTACACGACGGTCAACGCTAAGCAGATCAAAGACGGCGTGCGGCGGCTGGCGCAAGCATTAGAGATGCAAAGTTGCACCGCCTCAACGTCTTAAGCAAGTGGCTGGTGGAGATAATCGTCGTGCATCCAGAGCTACAACGTTGAGTCAGTACCATTTCCTTTGAAGATCGTGTACTTTTGCAAATTGGGCAAACGAAATCGGCTTTCTTCCGGCTACTTGTTCGACGACCGGCGAGACTTCCGCCATGTGACCGGCTCTTTGAACGTCGTAGAGTTCGATAATCGGGTTTGACTATTCTTCAATCCGCCGGCTCGAGCCTCCACGCCGCTGAAACCGCTCGTCCTTTCGCGAGGTCATCCACTACGAGGATCCGTCAGGGTTGAATGAGCTGTTGAGGCGGCGTGTCGGAGGACAAATTCATCCAATACCCATCCATACGAGGCCCGCAATTATCAGAAATACCACCCATGACAGATGACACCCGCGCGAACCTATCAAAGCTACAATCGCACTTGCCAAAAAGGTTGCGGCAATAGCAATGGACAATATACGAGCAGAAGCATCAAGCGGAAGTGAGGCAAGTATCAAGAGCAAGGCCGCTGCGCCGAACCACGCGATCGTCGTAAGATGCCACGCAATGCGCAATGTGCGTTTAGTGAAATCATCACTTCCTAATAGATGCGGGATGTTCTGCCGCCGAAAGAGGCGCCTAAGAATATAACGCTCACCCAACCATGAATGAGTCAAACCGATTGCGAGTGCAAGAATTGCCGCGGCGACGAAATGGAAGTTCATGCTTTGTTCTTATTACAAAAAACTATATGCGAGACGCTCAGCGCTCATACGACGAATACACTCCATAGACTGGGGATTCAGCCAACCTCTTTGGTACCTTGTCTGCAAGGCCCTGACCAAAGAACTGCCCCCAGAGACCGGGGAGCTTTGCTCTTGATGGTTGGGCTTCATCGCTATTGATTGTGCGGACAGAAATGCCAGACACGGTGAATGAACTTCAATTAGTTTTGGTTCCATAGAAAGCTGATCATGTTGAGTTAACCTCAGTGGACGAAAGATAATGTGGAGGAGTGATCATGAAGCTTATAGCAAATGTGCTGACGGCGCTGGTGGCGCTCTGTCACCTGGGATTCCTGACGCTCGAGATGTTTTTCTGGGATCACCCGGTTGGTCGAAAGATCTTCTCGATGACACCGGAAGTCTCTGCCTCATCCGCAACGCTAGCGATGAATCAGGGGCTGTACAACGGTTTTCTGGCTGCCGGACTGATCTGGGGAATCTGGAAAGGGCGGCGAGACATCAAGATCTTCTTCCTGGTCTGCGTGGTGATCGCCGGCGTCTTCGGGGGGATCACGGCCAAGACCTCAATTCTTTTTACCCAGGCGCTCCCGGCATTGATCGCGCTGGCGTGCGTTCTGCTTGCCAAACGCGAGGACGGCAAATGATCCGTCAGTCCTCGGTCGTCGTGTTGGGCCCGGGATTAGACTCATGGTAGTGGATCACCTTCCACGTCCCGCTCTTGCGGCGCAGGATAAAGGTGTCCCGTCCATCAGCAAGGTGAGGCTGTCCCTTGACCTCGCCCTCAAAGTGGAAGTGGCAAAAGCGTAGGCAAGATCACCAAAAACATCCACCGACAAGTTGCTAACCGTCATCGTCCTGCCTCGTTCTAAGAGCCCGGCTACGCTTTTGTAGTATTGAACTGCACCGCCCAGGCCAGCACTGGCTGGGCATTTTCTTGAGCAACATAGATGCTATTGTCGTAGTCCTGGTCCCAGATGGCTTTGAGCCCTTCTACGTCCATGTTGGCAAACCCACGGCGATATTCCTCAATGACCGCCACAATCTGTTGCCGGTCGTGCGCACTTGCCGACATAGCTTTTTCTCCTCCGGCGGAACCCATATCAATGCGGCCTCAGGGCGAGCTTGCCAAGGTAATGGTCGTTGAGCGCGCGATGCGCCTCCGCAGCCTTATCGAGAGGGAAGGTGCGGGCGACGTGGACCTCAAACGGGCCGGCCTCGATCAGGCGGTTGAGCTTGTCGATCGCCTCCTGATTGGGCTCGACGTCATAGCTGCTGAGCCGCACGCCGGGCGGGGCTTTCGGCGCGGGCATCACGCCGTTGGGATGGGCGACTCGACCTCCGTCGCGGACCGCTTTCAGCGCCTGATCGACCGCCTCACCGCCTGCAGTTACGAGCGCGGCGTCAAGGCCGTCGGGGGCAAACTCGCGCGCGGCAGCCGCCGCGGCACCGGTGTGCCCTTCCACGACGACGTCGGCACCTAGCCGCCGGGCAAGCGCGACGCCGTCATCCCCCGAAGCCACCGCCAACACGCGTGCGCCCATCCTCTTGGCGAGCTGCACGGCCAGGTGTCCGATGCCGCCGCTGGCGCCGAAGATCATCAGCGTCTCGCCCTGCTTCAGACCCAGTATCTCGTCCAGGCCGCGGAGCCCGGTCAGCGCGTCGCTCGGCATGACGCCCGCCTGCTCGGTTGTCAGCTTGTCGGGAACGTGCGAGACGTTGTCGGCCTTCACCGCGGCGTACTCGGCGTAGAACCCGCCCTTGGGGTTTGTGAGGGCGGCCGCGTACACGCGGTCGCCTTCCTTGAAGCGGCTGGCCTTTTCGCCGACAGCGGCGACTGTTCCCGCTCCATCGGAGCCGAGCACGTAGGGGAACTTGGGCTCGATCCCGAACATCTCGGCGAAGCCGCCTTCGCGTTCGAAGACATCCCACACCGCTACCCCGGCCGACTCGACCCGGATCAGGACCTCGTCCGGCCCAACCTCAGGTACGGGCAGCGTCTGCATCGTGATCGTCTCAAGACCGCCGAACCGGTCGATGGCGGCGGCCTGCATGGTTTTCTGCGTTGTCTGTGTCATAGCTTACTCCTTGCTTTTTCAATTATTGCTCATCATATTGCTCATCAAAAGTTAGGCGGCTTTCTCCTGGGCTGGATTCTTGCTTTCCCGTATCGCTTCAACATCGATAGTAATTTCCACTTCGTTGCTGACGACGATTCCTCCTCGATCCATGCGATCTTGCCAACTGACCCCAAAGTCGTGGCGATTAATCCTGGTTGTTGCCAGAAAACCGGCGCGCGTCCTGGGTCCTTGATCAACGCCGTCTTCCCACCACGGCGTTTCCCACTGCCCCAGATAGCTGACTTTCAACGTGGCCTGTTGTGGCACTCCTCGAATCGTTAAATCGCCTGTGAGCGCGTAGTCGTGCTCGCCTATGACCTCGACTTGCTTGCCCGTGAAGGTGATCTCCGGATGATTCTCCACATCAAGAAAGTCTGCGCTGCGCAGGTGGTCGTCGCGCTCCTGCACCCCAGTCCAGATTCCCCCCGCATCAATCTTAACTTCGACAGAAGAATTGCGCGGATTGTCTGGATCAAACTCAAGAGCGCCGTTCACATTCTTGAAATGTCCGCGCACGCCGTTCACATTCTTGAAATGTCCGCGCACCCAGGTCACCATCATGTGCCGCGCGCGAAACTCGGCTGCAGAGTGTCCAGGTTCAAAAGTCCATTTAGCCATGTTCGAGCCTCCGTATTATTGGTTCCGTTGTTTCTGCGTCGCCGGACTTGAGCCGCCGCCCTCAAATAGCATCCAAGCAACGAAGAACAAAGCACCATGAAAGAAATGCTATCCGGCCAGCGGCTCGAATTAACTTGTTGAACGGCATTGAAAAGGACATCTTGGGTACCGTCTTTCTCAGCGTATCCAGCAAAGCTCTATGGTTTAACCAAAACCTCATAATGTGCGACTATTGCTCAAATTCGAGAAGCTATGCTTCATCTTCAGGATAGTACCTTGCATTTTCTATGTCTGAGCCTGCAAACTTTTGAATGACATCCTGGATTCCCAAAACGAGATGATAATAAGCGATAGCCGCCGAACTGGAATGGCCCGCCCACTATCCGTTCGGGAGCGACTCGAAGAACAATTCGTCAACGTAACACCAACCCCACTCTTGGCCCGGCTCGAATGATTTAATGACGGGATGGCCCGTCGCGCGGAAATGGCTCGTGGCGTGTTTGTTCTTCGACGAATCGCAGCAGCCGACCTGGCCGCACGTTTCGCACAAACGCAGATGCACCCAAGTGTCCCCCGCCTTGAGACAATCCTCGCAGCCTTGCGCGCTGGGCGTGACTTCCCTCACTTGATCGAGATGTGTGCATTCACTAGCTCTCATATTCTTCTCCCTCTGGTCCCCCTCGCGCCAGAGTCAGCTGTCTGCCGGAGCGGCTCTTTCATCATCGAACGTCTGCTCGGTTTCACGCCGCGCCTTGCCCTCGATCAGCAGCCACGAGGAGAGGGCGCTCGCGGCTGCGAGTCCGGCGGCCAGGTAGGCGACGAGCCGGAACCCGGCGACGAATGACTCTCGAATCGTCTGTCGGATAGCAGCCTGCGCTTCGCCGCTCATGCCGTCAGGCATCTTCAGGTTAGCCAAGGCACCGCTCTGTCCGACGAGTTGCGCCCGCGCCTCAACAGACACCGGCAGCGCGCGCAGACTTTCGGCGAGACTGCGGTTGAAAGCGTTCAGCATAAGAACGCCGAAGACCGCGACGGCGAGCAGGGCGGCGGTGCGGGAGGCAGCGTTGTTGATGCCCGAAGCGACTCCGGCGTGGTGTTCTGCGACGGCGCCCATCACCGTCGTCGTCAGCGGCGCAACGCTCACGGTCATCCCGATGCTCATCACCATCACCGCCGGGAAGAAACTCGTCCAGTAGCTGCCTGCCTCCGCGCCCGGCAGGGCGAAAAGCGCGAACCCGGCGGCGGCGATGACGGGGCCGACGACGAGCGGCAGTTTCGAGCCATAACGCTCGACCAGACCGCCCGCCCAGCGCGAGAGCAGAAACATCACGAGCACGAACGGCAGCAGCGCGGCGCCGGCGGCGATCGCCGTGTAGTCTTGCACTTGGATGAGATTGAACGGCAGGAAGAAGAGCAGCCCGCCGAGCGCGGCATACAGAAAGAGCGTCAACAAATTCGCGCCCGCGAACGTCGGCGAGCGAAAGAGTCCGAGCGGCATCATCGGCTGCTCGTGATGCGCCTCCGCGAACACAAATCCGGCAAGCGCCGCCACGCCGATGGTGAAACTTGCAATCACGAGCGGGGCAGTCAAGCCGCGCGCGCTCGACTCGATCAGGCCGAAGACGATGCCTCCCAATCCGACGGTCGCCAACGTCGCGCCCCGCCAGTCTAAGCGCCCCTTCGTTTGTTCGTCGCGGCTTTCGGGGACGCGCCGCCACGCGATCAGCAACACGGCTACACCCAAAGGGACGTTGATGAAGAAAATCCAGCGCCACGAAACCTTCTCGACGAGCCAGCCACCCAGCAGAGGGCCGATTCCGGCGGCAATCGCCGTGAACCCCGACCACGTCCCGATGGCCTGCCCACGCCTCTCTTTGCCGAAATTGGCGCTGATGAGCGCTAGACTTCCCGGCACCAGCAGAGACGCACCCACACCCTGCACTCCGCGCGCGACGATGAGTTGGGTGATGTTCGGGGCCAGTCCGCACCAGACCGAGGCGAGAGCGAAGAGCAGGACGCCTGCCGAGAAGACGCGCCTGCGCCCCAGACGGTCACCGAGCGAGCCGCCGACCAGAATCAGCGCGGCGAGCATCAGTGCGTATGATTCGACGATCCACTGCGCTTCGGCCACGCTCGCGCCGAGTTCGCTTTGCAGGACGGGAAGCGCGACGTTGACCACCGTGCCGTCAATGAACGTGATGCTCGAGCCGAGAATCGCCGCCGCCAGCACCCACCGCCCCGCAGCCTGACCGCAATCCGTCACGTCCGACTGCGAGGAGCCGAGAATCGCCGCCGCCAGCACCCACCGCCCCGCAGCCTGACCGCAATCCGTCACGTCCGACTGCGAGCGCACGACCCCTTCATCGCATGGTTGTCGAGTGTTACTCAGCATCACATGTTCGCTTGTGCCGTAGAACTTTCCCCTCGACTGAAATTGCAGGAGGGGTTAACCGAGTTTCCACGGAGCCGAGAATCGCCGCCGCCAGCACCCACCGCCCCGCAGCCTGACCGCAATCCGTCACGTCCGACTGCGAGCGCACGACCCCTTCATCGCATGGTTGTGGAGTGTTACTCAGCATCTATGTTCGCTTGTGCATAGACGACCTCAGTTTCGTCTTCCGCGGCCTCGTAGGCGATCTCCGTGCCCTTTAGTGAGGAAAATAACCTCGCCCGCAGTAGCGGTTTTCGAGCCATCGGCAAAACGAACGGTTAGGGCGCCCTTCGTTACGATCAGAGCTTCGTCATACGTGACGACCCATTCGTTTTTCTCGCCCTTCCTCTTATTCCGGTAAAAGCCGACGCTCATGGTGTCGCTGTTTGATGAATCCAGGACATCGCCAACAAAGATCTGGCGATCGGCGTACTGGTAAAACTTTGCGTCCTTGCTCGTAAAGTGTCTCACACTCATCTTGACTCTCTCCTCTTGATTGTTAAGTGGACAATTTCCCCGCACCCAATCCGGCATCTTCTCTTGTCTGTCCCAAAGGTTGGTGACTCCGAAGGCACCGAAGCTCTCCTGCATGAATGTGCGCCCTGATTCCAGCTCGGCGATTGCCAAGTCGCCTGAGCTATTTTCGGATCGAGGCTAATTCATTCTTGATGTGGCTCCTTTGTTCGCGGAGCATTCGGCGCTTGATCGTCAAGCGACTGTCGATACTTCACACAGCCCTCAATGAACTGCGGCCAGTCCGGTACCACCGGAATCGGATCTGTCTTTTCTGGCAATAGACCCAAAGTGAAGGATGGTGCCAACAAAGTTCGTGTCCGTTACTGTCGCGATGCTGACGGATGCCTTGCCGCAGGTTCTTGACTTCGGCAACAAGTTCTTCACGTGTCATCTGGTCGAGGTCTCTATCCATAATGTCCTGCTCGCTAAAAGCATCCAGCAAGTTTCTTTAATGGCTTCTTCATCCATGTATTTTGCCCTCAGCCTTTGCTTGCTCTTTGACGTTCTGCCAAGAGTACGACGAGGAAAAGACTGCCCGTTTGGTAGACCGGAGTTGCCGATTTGTAAGAGGACCGGCCCGGCGCATACGAACGGATCGCGGCGCCGAGCGCGGCGACGGGCGTCAAAAGCCCCAAAATCAGGGCGCACAAATGCTGCATAGCTTACTGGTCAATAGTTGACCTGTCAAGCATTGTCAGATGCTGTTTGTCGGCGGCACAGGCTGCAAAAGGGTTGGGACTAGTCCATGTCGAAATTGCCTACCGTATTTGCGCCTGGGTGAAGTCTCAACAGAGTCTTATTCCGGCAGGCCACCCTGAATGAGAGTTATGTCAATGGTGCTGTGACCGCGCGGATCTTGCAGTCTCTTCTTGGGCCGGTCACAACTTGCGTTTATGAAA
>CAJDUJ010000052.1_pt1 | contig 12654 bp, 16 predicted proteins | sample 7390331 | NCBI WGS metagenome assembly CAJDUJ01 (sample SAMEA7055674, study PRJEB34461) | soil metagenome | biome: terrestrial ecosystem; feature: Peninsula; material: soil | place: Antarctica | collected 2016 | reverse complement strand
CTTGAAGGTTTTGTGGGCGACACGGCGACCACAGTGCCGGTCGGAGCCGTTCGGGAAGACTGGCAAAAGCTGATTCGGGTTACGGAGGAGTGTCTGGAGCGCGCGATTGAACAGTGCCGTCCCGGTAGGCACTTGGGTGACATTGGCTGGGCGGTTCAGGAACTCGCGGAAAGCCACGGTTACTCAGTGGTACGGGATTATGTTGGTCATGGAATTGGGCGCCAGATGCATGAAGACCCCCAGATTCCCAATTATGGGAAGCCTGGGCAGGGGCCGAAGATCAAAGCTGGCTACGTTTTTGCCGTCGAACCGATGGTTAATATGGGCGGCCACCACACCAAAGTCCTGTCGGATGGTTGGACGGTCGTGACGCGTGACGGTCAGCCGAGCGCCCATTCCGAGCATACGATAGCCATAACGGAAGTTGGGCCGGAGGTGCTCACCCGAGTCGCCCCGGTAGGGCAGCAACAGGCAGTCCTAATGACCTGTAACTGATAGTCGGCATACGGCTTGGTAAAGTAGAGCTCCCGTGTTACTATTCGCAGTTTGTCACTACACACAGAACTCCAGTCCGATAGGATATGGCAAAGGAAGAGGCTATAGAAGTCATGGCGAAGGTGATGGAGACTTTGCCAAATGCGATGTTTAGGGTTGAGTTGGAAGAGAGTCAGCACCAGGTGCTTGCCCACATCTCCGGAAAGATGCGCAAGCATTTTATTCGGATTCTTCCTGGCGATCGGGTAACTGTAGAACTGTCACCCTACGATCTCAATAGAGGACGAATAACTTACCGGTATAAATAGGACTTCATGCTGGCAAGATTCGAGGGCTGTTTAAAATGAAAGTGCGTGCTTCGGTGAAGAAGATGTGCGACAAATGCAAGGTTATCCACCGCAAAGGTGTGGTGCGGGTGATCTGCGTCAACCCGAAACATAAGCAACGACAGGGATAGTTTAGATTTCGATTTTCGATCTGCCTGGTGAGATAAGCCGTCGATTTGAATCGGAGATCTTTGGAGAACAGATTGTAATGGCACGTGTAGCTGGTGTTGATCTTCCTCCTAACAAACGGTCCGAGATCGGGCTGACTTACATTTACGGTATTGGCCGCCCGCGGGCAAATTCCATTCTCAAAGAGGCTGGAGTGAATCTCGACACTCGAGTCAGGGACTTGAGTGAAGACGAGCTGAGCCGGATCCGTGCCATTTTGGAAGCTCAGGGAGAGATTGAGGGCGACTTGCGCAAGCGCGTGCAGATGGACATCAAACGGTTGATGGACATCGGTTGCTACCGCGGTCTGCGCCATCGCCGTGCTCTACCGGTTCGGGGGCAACGCACACACACAAACGCTCGCACCCGAAAAGGCCCGCGGCGTGCGACGATCGCGAAGAAGAAGGCACCCGGAAAGAAATAGTTGGCATTTGCGACTTTGCTCGGATGCCACCAATAAGTCAGAAATCTAGAATCAAGAAATTAGAAATCTAAGATCAGAATATGGCAAAAGCAGGCGGAAAAAAGAAGGTCTTTCGTAAGAAAGAAAAGAAGAATGTACCGGTGGGTATTGCTCACGTTGCGGCATCGTTCAATAACACGATGATTTCGATTACCGATTTGGAAGGTAATCTGATCGCGCAATCTTCGGCGGGTGCGCGCGGTTTTCGCGGTTCGCGCAAGGGGACTCCCTTTGCGGCTCAGCAAGCAGCGTATGAGGCTGCCAAGAAAGCGCACGAAGCTGGGATGCAACAGTGCGAGGTTCGGGTCAAGGGACCCGGGGGTGGTCGGGAGTCGGCGATTCGGGCCATCGCGAATGCCGGCATCAGAGTGATTACGATCAGAGACTCAACGCCCATTCCGCATAATGGGTGCCGTCCGCCGAAGCGGCGCAGAGTGTAAGCGCATTGCCGATTTCCGAATTGCCGTTTTTGATTGGGCTCGGTTGCTAACAAAATTCGTTTTCAAATCGGCAGTTGCAAATCGAAAATGGATTGACCTAAAGGACGAAGGGCCAGCGCTGAAGCGCAGCCTGTAAACTTTTCCGTCTTAAAGACCGGAGGCGAAAACAGTTGGCTAGGTATAGAGATGCGGTGTGCCGTTTGTGCCGCCGCGAAGGTGCAAAGCTTTTTCTTAAGGGTGATCGATGCTACAAGCCCTCTTGTCCGATTGAAAAGCGCGGCACGCAGCCACCCGGACAACACGGCAACTCAATGCGTCGTGGCAAGGCGTTGGTTGGTTACGGCCAGCAGTTGCGCGAAAAGCAGAAGGTCAAGCGCATCTATTTCATCCTCGAAGGACAATTCCGAAACTATTTTGAGCGCGCAGCTCGCACGAAGGGGATCACAGGTGAGAACCTGTTGTTCCTGCTCGAGCGGCGTCTGGATAACGCAGTTTACCGCGCCGGTTTTTCAACCTCGCGTCGGCAGGCGCGCCAGTTGGTGAACCACGGGCATATCCTGGTCAATGGGCGTAAGGTGGATATTCCTTCCTACAAGGTGCGAGCCGGCGAATCAATCAGCGTCAAAGAGGCGAGTCGCAAAAACCCTCACATTGAAGGTGCCTGGCAGACGGCTGCGGGGCGCGGACGTCCGTCATGGATATCCCAGGAAGGGGCTGATATGACGGTGCGTATCAGCGGACTGCCCGCGCGCGAAGATATCGATCGCTCGATAAACGAGCAGCTTATAGTCGAACTATATAGCAAGTAATAGACAGACCCGTTGATGCGGCGGTTCAGTAGCAGCAGTCGCGGGCTAAACGCATTTTTTTGACCTCTGGACGCAAAAGCTATGGCTATGGATCAAAATAATCTTTGGACAGGATTTCAGATGCCCCGCCGTCTGGCGGCTGACGCTGAAACGCTAACGGAACGATACGGTCGCTTCTCGGCCCAGCCATTTGAGCGAGGATTTGGCACCACAATCGGAAACTCCCTTCGCCGGGCCCTTCTTTCCTCAATTGAAGGGGCGGCCGTCACGGCCATTAAGATCGAAGGCGTTGAGCACGAGTTTTCTTCCATCAAGGGAGTTGTCGAAGACGCAACAGACGTAATACTAAACTTGAAGCAGGTGCCTTTTAAATTACACGGGAACGAGGCTAAGACCCTGCGGATTTCCAAGGAGTCGGCGGGCCAAGTCACGGCCGCGGATATCGAGGCGGACGCAGATGTGGAAATACTCGACGAGAGTGTGCACGTTGCGACGGTCAGCGAAGGCGGCTCTTTGAGAGTAGAAATGAGATTGAAGCGGGGCCGTGGCTACATCTCGGCTGATCGAAACTTCGACGAAGATCTTTCGCTCGGGTACATTCCGATTGATTCGGTCCACACGCCGGTTAAAAAGGTTAACTACACCGTGGAAGCGGCGCGCCTGGGCCAGAACACTGAGTTCGACAAGCTGACAATCGAGGTCTGGACAGACGGCTCAGTTAAGCCCGAAGACTCGATCGGACTGGCGGCCAAGTTAATCAAGGACCACATGTCCATCTTCATCAACTTCGAAGAAGACACTGACGACTTCGCATATTCAAAAATGGAGCGTCCTCCATTGCCGCGTAACGACCAGTTGGATCGCTCAGTTGATGAGCTGGAGCTGTCAGTTCGCTCTTACAACTGTCTGAAAAATGCCGATATTCGAACCATCCGCGACCTGGTGCAGCGATCGGAACGGGAGATGCTCGCCACCAAGAACTTTGGCAAGAAGTCGCTTAATGAAATCAAGGAGATTTTGAACGGAATGGGCCTGGATTTCGGCATGGAGTTTGACGAGCAGGGCAATCCCATTCCGGGCTCGGGTGGGCGCGATGGCGCGGAAGCCGCCGACTTTGAAGCGGACGACGAGCAATAATAGACTGAGTGAGTACATCAGTTCTAAGGAAGTATCGCTGAGCATTTGGAAAACACACAAGCAATCAGGTTTCTCGGGACGGAGTCATGCGTCACTTAAAGGCACATCGCAAACTTGGTAGGACCACAGAGCATCGCATGTCGATGCTGCGCAATCTTGCGACTTCACTAATAAACTCGCGCGAGGAGCGCATTGTCACCACTCTCCCCAAGGCGAAGGAATTGAGACCCTTTGTAGAGCGGGCCATAACTCTATCTTGTCGAGCGCGCAGCCTGGAAGGTGCTCAGGCGGTACACTTGCGCCGTCAAGCGGCTGGCTTTTTCCATGCCGGGAACATGCAGCAAGCCGCGTTGACGGGAAAACGCGGACAGCTTCGTCTGCCGCGCACGGCGGGAGTAGCGGCGATCAAGCGGTTGTTCGATGAGCTTGGCGAGCGCTACAAGGACAGACCAGGCGGCTACACCAGGATCCTAAAGCTGGGCACACGTGAGGGTGATAATGCTGAACTCGCAATAATCGAGCTGGTTGATAATCCCCGTGAACTCGAAGCTCTAGAAAATGCAAGGAAGCGAGCTAAGCACTCACCATCAAAGAAGAAGAAATCGAGGGACGCAAAAGTAGCCAAAGCGTCTGGCCAGGCCAAGGTTGCTGAAGAGGCAGACAGTCCAGCGGCCAACGAAACGGTTGAAGCCGCAGGGAGCCAGGCTTCTGACAGCGCCGAGGAGGTTGAAAAACCTGAGTCGCAAACAGCCGAGGACGAAGCGAAGTAAAGAAGAGTTTGACATCGAGCAGCCCGCGCCGCTGGAGCAGCTGGTTTGGCAATGAAGCCCCAATCGATCATCGGGCATACACAAAACCGAGTCTTTTGGGGCTCGTCACTTTTGTAAGAGTTTGATACCGCCGTCGCGGAACAACTAATGAGTAAGCCAGAGAGCGAATACAAACAGAGTCCTGAAACCCCGCTTGAGAGCGATGTTCGGGAGACGGGAACGCAGGGTCGGCGTCGTCGCAGTCGGCAGCCTCATCTGCAGGCTTCCGTGAACATGGATGAATTGCGCGAGCTAATTTCCTTGATTCAGGAAAATGGTTTTGCTGAGTTTGAGCTCGAGCGGGAAGGTTTTCGGATTCACGTGCGCCGTGATCTCGCCGGCTCTGAGGCGGCCGCAAGCTCTGCCGGAGCGCAGGTCGCGGATGCCGCTCCAACTCCCCCGGCGAACGCCGCCAGCAGCAGTGCTAAGGCCTCGGCGTCTCCCATCGTCGGAACCTTTTACCGGTCGGCATCGCCGAATAGTGATCCGTTTGTGAAGATCGGCAGCCGCGTTGAACCTGACTCGGTGGTGTGCATCATTGAGGCAATGAAGTTAATGAATGAGATTCAGGCGGAAACGAGTGGCGAGGTCGTAAAGATCTACGTAGAGAACGGTCAGCCGGTTGAATACGGCCAACCGCTCTTTGGAATCAAACGTTAACCTCAGTATCTGCAACGTCCAATGTCCACGTTCCGGTTCTGGATCGAAGGACATTGGACGTTAGACTTTGGATTTCGGATCAATATGAATTCGGGAAGTCGCAAATTTAAAAAGATCCTGATCGCCAATCGTGGCGAGATTGCTTGTCGCATCATCTGGACCTGCAAGGAAATGGGAATTCGCACAGTTGCGGTCCATAGCGACGTTGATCGCGATTCGCTGCACGTACGCTTTGCCGATGAAGCCGCCTGCATCGGGCCGGCTCCGTCGGCTCAAAGTTACCTCAATATCCCCGCCATGATTAGTACGGCCGAAATCTTCAATGTCGACGCGATTCATCCGGGTTATGGCTTCCTTGCTGAGTCTTCTTACTTCGCCGAAATCTGCGAGGCCTGCAATATAAAGTTCATCGGCCCGCAGGCCAGTGTGATTCGTCTGATGGGTGACAAGGTTGAAGCCCGAAGAGCGATGAAAGAGGCCGGACTACCGATCTTACCAGGCAGTCCTGACCCCATCACGTCTGAAGAAGAGGCCAGAAACGTTGCGCGCGAGATTGGCTTTCCGATCATAGTCAAGGCATCCGCGGGTGGTGGTGGACGCGGTATGCGTATAGTTCGTTCCGAAGACGGGTTGGGTCGAGCACTTGAAGCAGCGTCAACAGAGGCTGCCGCGGCATTTAAGGACGGCACGGTCTACATCGAACGCTATGTTGAGAGCCCCCGTCATATTGAGATTCAAATACTGGCAGATGAATATGGTGACTGCATTCATCTAGGAGAGCGGGAATGTTCAATACAGCGACGCCACCAAAAGCTGCTGGAGGAAGCTCCCTCGCCCGTGCTTTCGCCTGAACTCCGCACCCAAATGGGTGATGCGGCCGTCGCGGCTTGCAAGAAGCTCGGGTATTCGAGCGCGGGAACCGTCGAGTTTCTCCTCGATACCGATAACAAATTTTATTTCATGGAAATGAACACGCGGATTCAGGTGGAGCACCCGGTTACTGAAATGGTGACGCTCGCTGATATCGTGCGCAATCAGATTCGGATTGCAGAGGGCGAGCCGCTGGGGTACATACAGGATGATCTGATGATCGTCGGTCACGCGATTGAGTGTCGCATCAACGCTGAGAACCCTGAGACTTTCGCTCCGTCGCCTGGTCTCATTACCGCCTTTAACCTTCCAGGCGGACCAGGCGTTCGCGTCGACACTTATGTGTACTCCGGCTATCGAGTGCCCTCATTTTACGACTCAATGATTGCCAAGGTTATCGTCCACGCACGGACACGAGACCTGGCAATCGCACGCATGAAGCGAGCGCTTGAAGCGATGGTCGTCGAGGGCATAAAGACAACCATCCCTTTGCACCTAAAAATAATGGACGATCCAAAGTTTCGTGCGGGCGAGATCTCCACGAGTTTCATGGAATACTTCCTGGCGCAAAATGGAGCGAGGAAGAACGACGTGGTGACCACGGCGCGATGAGGCTACCCCAGAAGCAGCGTTGGTGCCGCCAGGAGACCCCCGGGCTTCCGGCGGTTGCTGTTTGGGCATGGGATGCCTATAATATTCGACTTTTCCGGGGGCGAACAGTCTCGTCTGAAAGGGTAACCTGAGATGCCATACGCAATTATAAAAACCGGCGGCAAGCAGTTTTTCGTGGAACGAGGAAGCACCATTCGCGTCCCCTCGATAGGGACAGAAGCCGGCAAATCAATTGAGCTGGATGCGTTGCTATCGACCGGCGAAAACGCCGACTCTGATAAGCCGGTGGCGGGAGCAGCCAAAGTCTCAGCCACAGTCGTCGATCATGGCCGCGGGCCAAAGTTCATCGTTTTTAAGAAGAAGCGCCGCAAGCACTACAAGCGAAAGCAGGGACATCGGCAAGGCTACACTACGATAAGAATTGATTCGATTGGATAGGAACGTTAGTGACAGGTGATGAGTAACAAGTGATTGGCAAGAAAGGGAAATCCGGTCCTTCGTCCTTATCAATCATCACTCATTACTCATCACTCGGAGTTAGTTATGGCACACAAAAAAGGCGTGGGTTCATCTCGAAATGGTCGCGACTCTAATTCTCAACGATTGGGTCTGAAGAAGTTCGGCGGCGAACGAGTTCTCGGCGGCAATATTCTGGCGCGGCAACGGGGCACCAAGTGGAAGCCCGGCAAGAATGTCGGGCGCGGCAAAGATGACACGCTCTTCGCACTCGTCGAGGGGATTGTCAAATTTGAGGACAAGGGCCGCGGCGGAAGGTTCATCAGTGTATATCCACTGGAGCAAGCATCTTCAGTATAGAGCTTGAAAAGGAAAGCACAGTCCGATGCGACGCCTGAGCCAACTAATAATTGAGCCCAGGGCGTCGCTTTCGATTTAAATGTTTATTGATCGCGTTAAGATTCGCGTACAAGGGGGGCATGGCGGTAACGGCGTAACGGCTTTTCGTCGAGAGAAGTTTGTGCCGCGTGGTGGCCCTTCAGGCGGGGAGGGCGGACGCGGAGGCGATGTCTGGCTCATTGCGGACTCTTCCCTCAATACTCTGCTTCACCTGCGTTACAACCCTGAACATATTGCCGGACGCGGAATGCACGGCGAGGGCTCAAATCGCTCAGGACGAGATGGCGAAGATGTAGAAGTTCGTGTGCCGGTGGGAACTCAGATCTTTGACCTAACCAGTGGGCAACTTCTGCAGGACCTGGCAACCGACGGTGCCAAGTGGCTGGCCACGCGCGGCGGACGTGGGGGATTTGGTAATGCGCATTTTGCTACTTCAACCAATCGTGCGCCGCGCTATCACCAGCAGGGAAGTGAGGGGGAAGAACTCGAGTTGCAACTCGAGCTGAAACTGCTGGCCGATGTAGGTTTGGTAGGGTTTCCTAACGCCGGGAAGTCCACCTTAATCTCGACCGTCTCGGCCGCCAAACCCAAGATCGCAGACTATCCATTCACCACACTAGAGCCCCATCTCGGAGTAGTGGATCTGGGCGATTTTAGAACTTTCGTCGTCGCTGACATCCCGGGCTTGATTGAGGGGGCGCACGAGGGAGCCGGGTTGGGCGATCGTTTTCTGCGGCACATCGAAAGAACTACTATACTACTTCATCTGGTTGACGTTTCTTCTCTCTCTGGCCGAGATACAGTGGCTGACTATCAGACAGTGAATCATGAGTTGGCTGCGTACAACCCCGCACTGCCGACGCGGCCTCAGTTCGTTGTGGCCACAAAGATCGATGCCCTGGAAGAACCAGAGCGATTGGAAACCTTGAGACGTCAAGCAGAGAGTGACGGCAAATTGTTCTTTGCAGTTTCTTCAGTGACTAATAAAGGCATCCGCGAGCTTGTTAACGCGGTGGCCGCCAAACTGAGTGAACTAAAGGACTCGACCAAGACGAGCGACATCGTGGAGTTGGCTCTGTAGGGCCCGGAAGAGTTGATGAACGGCAGAAAGCGTATTGCTATCTATGGCGGAACGTTTGATCCAGTTCATTTAGGGCACATTGAAGTCGCGAAAAGAATTTCCGAGCTCTTTGAGATTGATGAACTGCGGTTCGTGCCGGCACAGGTGGCGCCCCACAAGCTGACCCTACCAGTGACGCCCGGGATACATCGCTATGCGATGTTGGTGTTGGCAACCCAGCAAGACCCTCGGCTCCGCGTGTCGACATTTGAGTTGGATACGCCGGATCGGCGTTACACGGTAGATACGCTGGCGCATTTTAAATCGGAGTTTGGCGAGTCCGCGGATCTGTTTTTCGTGATGGGCGCCGACTCGTGGTCCGAGATCACTACTTGGCGTGGATGGGAGCGGGTGCTGGCGCTCGTTAACCATATCGTTGTTTCGAGACCGGGCTACGACATCAATTTGGATTTGGTCAATTCATCCGTGCGCCAGCGAATTGTTGACTTGCGCGGGTCTAAGCGGATTCCGAAAGTCGTTAACGAAGCCGCTGGTGAGAAGATATTCATTACGGACGCTGTGATGCTGGAAAATTCAGCCACCCAGATTCGACGCGCTCTCGGGGAAGACGATTGGAATCAATTAACCAGGCTGGTTCCGTCCCCGGTGGCGGACTACATTAGAAAGTATGAGTTATACAGAGAATCGAATGAAGCATAATTCCACCGCCAAAGAACGATCGCTGAATCCAACGACGCATTCTGAACTCAAGACGATACCGAAAGCGAAAGCAAGCGAGGAACTCGATGAGAGAATTCAGGTGGCATTGCAGGCTGCCAATGACAAGAAAGCTCTCGACCTGGTGGTTCTTGATCTGAGAGAAATTGCCACCTTTACCGACTACTTTGTGATTGCCAGCGGAAACAACGAACGTCAGGTGCAGGCGATCTCTGACGAGGTATTTGAAAAACTGAAGAAGTCCGGCACAGCCGCCGCGCGAGTTGAAGGCTACAAGAGCGCCGAATGGATCCTTCTTGATTATGGTGACTTCATAGTTCACGTATTCTCAGACAAGGCGCGAAAGTTTTATGACCTTGAACGACTCTGGCGAGAGTCCAAACGAATTGCCCTTTCACCCGAGTTCGGCGGCGAGTCGAATGGTTCTTTGAGAGACGAATCGTGATCGAGATATTTGGAAGTGCAAGGATTTTCGCCGTGTCTCCGTGTCACCCTTTCCCCGTGTCGCTGCTTTGAAAAGATGCGCTTGCGCCTCATTTGGCCAGGGAAGACGAGAGACGCTCGACTGAGGGCGCTGATCGACGAGTATCTGAAGCGACTTTCGCACTTTGCCGGCTCGGAAGTGAATGAGCTTAGGGAGACTCCTGGAACAAAAGCAGGCATCGATAAGGATTCGAAGCGCATCTCAGACCGGCTGCCCAGTGGCGCGGCAACAGTGTTGTTGGATCCCAACGGTATCCAGTTGAGTTCAGAGGAGATGGCAGCTCGGGTGCGGAGCTGGGAGAACAGCGGTATTAAAGAGGTCGTGTTCATTGTAGGCGGACCGAATGGTGTTTCGCCTGAACTTTCATCTACCGTGACGCAGCGCTGGTCACTTTCCCGCTTGACGCTGACTCACGAAATGGCCCGAGTGGTTCTGCTCGAACAGTTGTACAGAGCTTACACGATCATTCATGGCTTGCCTTACCAGAAGTGAGAACAGAGGTTTGGATCCCGGTTGGACCGGATGATCCTTTATCGAGGGGAGGATTGATTAGATAATGGAAAAAAGAAAAATGAGGGTTTTCCGCGACAGGTTGCTTGGCCGCCGGGAAAGTTTGGTGGGTCAGGTCCAACAGGCTGAACTCTATAGCCGGGAGCGCGATGCGGAGGCAACTCAAGATCCGGCAGACATGGCAGCAAATGCGTATACCAAAGAACTGCTGGTCTCCATGTCTGACAATGATCGTCGATTACTGAATCTGATTGATGAGGCCCTGGAGCGAATAGAAGTGGGGAAATATGCCAAGTGTGTACATTGCGGCGAAGCCCTGCCCGATAAGAGGCTCGATGCCGTACCGTGGGCCCGCCACTGTGTTCGTTGTCAGGACCTTCACGAGCGAGGACTGCTCGATGTGGACGAAGATTAGTACTTTGATATACCTGGTGACATAATGACGGCCTCCTGAGATCAACTTAGGAGGCCGTTGGTTTTTGGGCCCGCGTTCCCTCACGCTCATACGTCCATGCTCCTCACGCGCACTATTAACTCGTTCTATAACGCCCTGCTCTCACTCGTTTATCCGCAAGCGTGCTCGCTCTGCGGTGGCAGCGTTGAAGACCGGTGTCTCGGTGTTGCTTGTGCGCAGTGCTGGCGCGAGACTCGTACATTTAACACTACCGATATCATCTGTTGGAAATGTGGCGCCTTATCATTGGGTTCTATAGTGCCGGAAAAACGAGATCAAGTTCGCTGCCGGCGTTGCGATGGGGATGCCTTTACGGCAGCCCGAGCATGTGGAGCTTATGAGGGAGCGCTCCGCGCTTCGGTGCTGGCGCTCAAACGCGAGCCGCACATTTCTCAGCGTCTGGTTAGCTTGTTGGTAGAAACACAAGAACGCGCACCATTGGACAAAGCGACCCGCGTCATTCCAGTCCCGCTTCATCCAAATCGTGAAAAGGCGAGAGGTTTCAATCAGGCTGCAGTAATAGGTAGCGAGCTGGCGCGTGCGGTGCGGCTGCCGTTCGATGAAGTAAGCTTTATTCGCACCGTTCATTCCGAACGGCATCGCGCCGGCATGGACGCCAAGGGTCGTCGAGAGACCGTCGCGGAAGCTTTCAGTGTGCGCTCTCCACGTTTGATCGAAGACGAGCACGTCCTTGTTGTCGATGATGTCTTCACCACGGGAGCAACGGTGTCGGCGTGTGCGGCAGCTTTGATGGCCTGTGGGGCCAAAGAAGTCCTTGTGTTAACAATCGCACGGCCCGTGAACTACTGAAAAATCACTTTTTCTGATAGGACTCGTATCAATTGGAGGTTGAAGATTAGTCAATTTGGAGACTGCTTTTGTATCATGCTGCCCATGAAAACACTCTATCCGCCAATTGAACCTTTTGACACCGGCCGCTTGAAAGTCTCGGACATTCACGAGCTGTACTACGAGCAGTGTGGAAATCCAAAAGGCCAGCCGGTTGTTTTTCTTCACGGTGGGCCGGGTGGCGGTCTCCAGCCTTTCTATCGGCAGTACTTCGAGCCGCAGGCTTATCGCGTGGTGCTCTTCGATCAGCGCGGCTCCGGTAAGAGCACGCCGCACGCCAACCTCGAAGACAACACAACCTGGCACCTGGTCGAAGACATTGAACGTCTGCGCGAACACCTCGGTATCGATCGCTGGCAGGTCTTTGGCGGTTCCTGGGGCAGCACGCTGGCGCTGACATATGCGGAAACGCATCCTGAACGCGTTACCGAGTTAGTGCTGCGGGGAATATTTCTCTGTCGCCCGCGAGAGATTCGCTGGTTCTATCAGGCAGGTGAAGGCGCGAGCGCGATTTTCCCCGACGCGTGGGAAGAATATGTGCGCGTTATTCCCGAATCGGAACGTGGCGACATGCTGCACGCGTATCACAAGCGGTTAATGAGCGACGATGAGGCGGTCCGTCTTGAAGCAGCCCGAGCCTGGTCGATCTGGGAAGGCAGCACTTCCAAACTATTTCCCGATCCGAACCTGGTGGAGCATTATGCGGAACCGCACACAGCACTCGCCCTGGCCAGGATCGAGTGTCATTACTTCGTTAACAACATCTTCTTCGAAACCGATAACTACCTGATCGACAACGTCGACAAGATTCGACACATTCCCGCGGTGATCGTTCAGGGTCGCTACGATATCGTCTGTCCTATCATGAGCGCCTGGGATCTCCACCGGGCCTGGCCGGAAGCAGACCTCAAAATC
>CAJDUJ010000006.1_pt1 | contig 13042 bp, 8 predicted proteins | sample 7390331 | NCBI WGS metagenome assembly CAJDUJ01 (sample SAMEA7055674, study PRJEB34461) | soil metagenome | biome: terrestrial ecosystem; feature: Peninsula; material: soil | place: Antarctica | collected 2016 | reverse complement strand
TAGAGATACCAATGCTGATCGTCACGCCGCCAAGGGGTTGTGACTTACCATGCGGATAAACCGTTTCCGCTACGCGCTGCCTCATTCGCTCGGCGATCACGATTGCCTCATTGGCCGGTGTCTGCGGCAAGAGAATTCCAAACTCTTCTCCGCCATATCGGCATGCTACGTCTGCGGATCGGAGAGCCACTTTCAAACAATGAGCTGTAATTTGGAGCGCCTGATCGCCTGCCTGGTGACCGTTGAGATCGTTGTAGCTCTTGAAATCGTCGACATCGATCATCAAGAAACTCATCGGATAGTCGTAGCGCTTGGAGCGATTCACTTCTTCATTCATACGCTCCTGCAAATAACGCCGGTTCAGCAAACCTGTTAGCGGATCCGTTATTGACATCAATTGAAATTCTTTCGCCCGCTCTTGCCACTCGGCCCGCTCCAGCGCCAGCGCCACCTGGGGACCGATAATGTCGAGCAAACTCAGATCGACATCATCATATTTTTCGCCGCCCGACTTATCGGTTACGTTTAGGACCCCGATCGTGCGACCGCCGATTCTGATTGGGTAGCTGATAAAGGACTTGGTCTTGTATTGTCGTTCTGCAGGCGCAGGTTCCATACCGGCGTTTTCAATATTCTCAACTACCAGTGCCGTGCCCGTTTCCAGTACTCCTCCCGCAACTCCCTCGCCCAGCCTTATGCGGGCCCCCTCGGAAATCTGGGTATTGAGTCCTACGCTGGCTTTGAGTACCAGTTCATTTGCTCTCTCGTCGACCACCAGCAGCGAGGCGCGCTCTGCCAGCAACAGGTCTTTCGAGTTTGTCAGAATAGCCGTATAGGTTTTTTGTGGATCTGTAGAACTGATGCGCTCGAGGAAGTGACGCAGCGACTCCGCAAGATGCGAGCGATATTCAAGCTCGTCCCGCAGCTGATCAATCTCGCGTTGCAGATCGGAGGGAGACTTCGAAGGCACAGGCAGTGCCGGTGCTTGTAGAGCTACAGCGTTTCCCGCCGCGAGCGGTGCAGGCTCCTCCTCGTTCGCGGGCAGAGGATACGTTTCACCCTTAATCTGGCGTGCGGCCTTCTGCAAGCGGTCAGCTAACTGATCCAGTTTGGCTGGCTCGGCAAAGATGACATTCGAGAAAGGTTCACTGGCAAGCAATTCTTTCAGGTCACCAGCGCGAAGACGCTCGACCATGACCCGATAGTCAGCGCCGGATACAAAGGCGCGTCCTCCGATGACCGCGAGAGTTCGCCCGTTGGCAATCTGGACCGGCATGGTAAAGCATTGCAGGCCTGCATGACACTTGTAACGGGCTACGCCTCCACTACTCATTGCACGCCAATGCGCGTCCCCGCAGTAGGGATCGCAAAGACTAACGTGGTCGGGCGAAGACTGAAAAGCACGGCAGATCGAATTATTGTTTGAAACCACTAGCGCCGGAGGCTGTCGGCCCTCTATCAGGAGGATTGACAGCCCCGACGAACCAGCCAGCAGGTGCTGCACCGGCGCCCAGCCGGCAGGCGCATTCTCCGGATCTTCCTGCACAATAGCGGGCTTCGATTTGAGAGATTTCTTGGTCATGGGAGTAGTGTCGGTTTGATTGGCGTCGGGAGAGCGACAACAAACATCCTACCTGTTGCCAATGGATTCTGATCGGAGGGTTCTGAGTCTTCGCAGACGTGGAGTATAGATTCCCACTCCACGCCAGACAAGCGCCGGCAATGACTTCACTTGCCGCCCCTCCTGTCGCAGCCCATACCCGTGCGGAAAACGCAACTTACTCTTTGGCTATATGACTAATACGAAGGAGTCTCCACGAGGTAATTTCGTGAGAATCATAGACTTGCAGGCTGCCTGCGTTTTTACGAGAATATTCCTGGTGCGGCAGCGAGGCCGGGAGCCTCGCCGGGAGCGACACTTTCGATTTGAGGCTGTTTAGGGCCAATCCGGATGCAGGCCGCGAAGTGATTTGGCTTGATCTCGACCAGAGGTGGGACGACCTCCTTGCAAGCCTCTATCGTATACGGACACCGGGTATGAAAACGACAGCCGTTGGGAGGATTGACGGGCGAGGGGACGTCTCCCCCGAGCACGATTCGTTTTCGAGCGGCTTCCACGTCAGGATCCGGAACCGGAACAGCAGAGATCAAAGCCTTCGTGTAAGGCATGAGCGGATCGTCATAGATTGCTTTAGCGTCCGCTATCTCTACAATCTTGCCGAGATACATCACTGCGATACGACTAGCGGCATGGCGTACCGCGCGTAGATCGTGAGAAATGAACAAATAGGTCAGGTTCTTCTCACGCTGCAGCTTCTTAAGGAGATTTAGAATCTGCGCCTGAATAGAAACATCGAGCGCCGAGATTGGCTCATCAGCCACGATGAAGTCTGGATCGACGGCCAAGGCGCGCGCGATTCCGATGCGCTGGCGTTGGCCACCTGAGAACTCGTGCGGGTAACGTTTGATGAAACGCTTGCTCAAACCCACTGTTTCCATTAAGTCTTGAACCCGCTGGTCTGCCTCCCTTCCCTTAGCGAGGCGAAATGTGTCGAGCGGTTCTCGCACAATCTGCCCAACTGTCATTCTTGGGTTAAGCGACGCATATGGATCTTGAAAGATGATCTGAAGATGCCGGCGGTGCTCACGCATTTGGCGACTCGATAAATGAGCCAGGTCGCGGTTGCGAAACAGTACTTGACCGGAGGTCGGATCTGTCAGCCGGAGAATTGCGCGACCCAGTGTCGACTTACCACAACCCGATTCGCCGACTAATCCCAGTGTCTCGCCTGCAAAGATGTCCAACGAGACTCCGTCAACTGCTTTAACAGTCTGACGCGCTCCCCTGGGACCAGACATTTCGTATGTGATAAGCAACATCACCACCACGACCGCAATTATTAGCCCGATCAAGTCCGACGTCAGTTTCCCCCCAGTAACGACAATCACCACCAAAATGATCAAAGTAAAAATAATCGCTATCGCAACACGCTTCAGAAACTTGGCGGTGGCAAATTCTTTCTTCTTCCGCCTCCCGTTTGTCTCTCGTGCTTTGGGTGCCCGTTCAGGGCCAAGATCAAAATGAACGGTGAGATTGCGTACGGAGATCAGCGGTTCCGCCTTCTCGCCAATGCCCCGCGGTTGTAAGTGCGGTGTCACTCTATTCAATTCACTGCTCATCTTCACTTCTCTTCTCTTCGGATTAGGGCGCAGTACGAAACTTAGTCTGGTCTCATGCGCGTATCGACAGCACTGTTCTCCGCGACTGATTTCGCGTAAACCTCTAGGGCGAAGTGACAGAGCGAGTGATGGTCCTGGTTGACTTCAACTAACGGCGGAAACTCTTTGCTACAAATCTCCTCAGCTCGGTCACATCGCGGGGCGAAAGGACAGCCAGGCGGTAGATGAGCGACATCAGGAGGTAGCCCCGAAATCTGGTAAAGCGTTCCCCGCGCCGAGGTGGGATCAGGGACGGAACGCAGCAATCCGTTCGTATACGGATTGCCGGGCACGGCGAACAACTCACGTGTCGGCGCCTGCTCGAAGATTTTTCCCGCATACATCACGATCAGATGATCCGTCATTCCCGCAACTACACCGAGATCGTGCGTGATGAGAATCACGCTTGTGCCGGTCTCTTGCTTCAGTGTTTTTATCAACTCCAGGATTTGGGCCTGGATCGTCACGTCGAGTGCCGTAGAGGGTTCGTCGGCGATCAGAAGTTCCGGTTCGCAGGAAAGCGCCATGGCTATCATTACTCGCTGGCGCATTCCTCCCGAGAATTCGTGCGGATAGCCGTCCACGCGCTCGCGCGCATCTGGAATTCCGACAATCTCCAGCATCTTGACTGCATGCGCGTAAGCCTGGGCTTTTGAATAACCCAGGTGGAGCCGAGTCATCTCCATTAGCTGTCGGGAGATCTTCATGAAGGGATTGAGCGAGGTCATCGGATCCTGAAAGATCATTGCGATGCGCCGGCCGCGAATCCGCCGTACTTCATCTTCTCTAAGCCGGAGAATGTCTCGACCATCGAAGACCACTTCGCCTGAAACGATTTGCCCGGGCGGACTTTGGATTAGGCGGATGATTGAGAGATTCGTGACAGATTTGCCGGAACCAGACTCGCCAACGATTCCCAGCGTCTCACCACGGCGGAGGTTGAACGTGACTCCATCCACGGCCTTAACCGTGCCGTCCTCAGTGTGGAAGTAGGTCCGTAGATCTCTGACTTCCAGAAGATTTCCGTTGCCGGTGCTCATGTGGTCTTAGATTTCTGAATCAACTGCCGATCTCAAATTTTTAAATTTCAGATCCGAGATTTCAGAACTGAGAGCTTAAATTCCAAAGGTCAAGGCAAACTAGACCTTCCTCATCTGCGGATCAAGCGCATCGCGTAATCCGTCACCAAGGAAGTTCAGCGAGAACAATGTCAGGCCCATCGTCACACCGGGACAAATGAGCTGCCACGGGAAGATGGCGATGTTCTGAATTCCGTCTGTGGTCAGGCTACCCCATGACGCGATCGGAGGCTGTACGCCAAATCCTAAAAAAGAGAGAAACGCCTCCGTCAGCATAATCGTCGGGATAGTAAGCGTAGCGTAAACAATTACCGGACCGATCGTGTTGGGCACCAGGTGCCGGAAGATAATTCGAGGAGTCGAAACGCCAGTAGCTCTGGCGGCCAGCACGAACTCCTGGTTCTTCAGCGAGAGAATTTGTCCGCGCACGATCCGGGCCATGGTCAGCCACGATACAGAGCCCAACGCCACGAACAACAGGATCAGTTGGCCGCGAGCAGTCTGACTGCGAAACATCGACAGTAGGACAATCACAATGATTATGTAAGGCAGCGAGTAGAGCACGTCGACCAGACGCATCATGAGGCTATCCAAGCGACCGCCGAGATAACCCGAAACCGCTCCGTAGCTGACACCGATTATCAGCGACATAAGTGTCGCGATAATGCCAACCATCAAAGATATTTGCCCACCCTGAAGGACTCGCGCCAGCAGGTCGCGTCCCTGATTGTCAGTTCCCATGGGGTGTAACCACGAAAACGAACCATCGGTTGCGGTAAACGGCGGAAGCGATTTTAATGCGGCGATATCCGTGGGAATGTAGTGGGGAGTCAACCCCGTAAATTGCTTAATGAGAAAAGGTCCGGTAATCGATGCCAGAGTAATTGTCGCGACCATAATCATGCCGAATACGGCCAGCTTATTCTTCAGCAACCTGCGCCAGGCATCTCTCCAAAGCGACGTGCCGGTCACAACCTCAGCTCGCTCCGCGGAGCGAACATCCGCTTCCCCGACCGCTAGCTCGGGCCCAGTGTGAATAATATCGCCTGCGCGCGGCCGAATGGGCGGCGCAGGTGGCGTCCCCAAAGGCGCGAAAGCGGGCTCCGGCCTCTCAGGCTCGAGCGGAGGTGGTGGTCGTTCGTCGTTCATTGCCAAGGAAGACCTTGCCTGTCACCTCTTATTGATCCGAACAAGCGGCGGACCGGTATCTGCGGACCCACTCACTGACGAATGCGTGGGTCGAGATAGCCGTAAGCGATGTCCACAAGAAGATTCATTGTCAAAAGAGTCATGGAGATGAAAGCCACGATGCCGAGAATCAGCGGCTCATCACGATTGAGAGATGCCTGGATAAAATAGTTTCCCAGCCCTGGCAGGACAAACAGACTTTCGACTACAACAGTGCCCGTCAACAGAAATGCCAAAGCAGGCCCGGTGTAAGAAACGACTGGTAACAAACCGCCGCGCAACGCGTGACGGATAACAACCTGGGTCTCGCTGAGTCCTTTCGACCGGGCGGTGCGGATATAGTCTGACCTAAGCACTTCCAGCATCCCCGCTCGGGTGAGGCGCGCGACATAGGCCATGTAGATAGCTGAAAGCGTAATCACCGGCAGGATCACGCTCTTGCTGGGAAAACCATCCCAACGCGAAGGCGGAAGCCAGTAAAGCGTCAGCGAAAAAAAGAGAACCAGAATTGGTCCCAACACAAAATTCGGAATAGATATGCCGAGCATGGCCAGAGTCATTGAAACATAGTCCCATTTCGAGTTTTGCTTAAGCGCGGCAATGGATCCGACTGTTATTCCCACGATCAGCGCGAGAAGATAGGCGAGTATTCCGACCGTCGCTGAAACCGGAAGAGATCCTGCGATAATCTCATTGACCGACCTCCCCTCGTATCTCAAGGACGTTCCAAAATCCAAACGGAGAATCTGGCCCATTGTCCGGAGGTACTGTTCGTGCCAGGGCCCGTCCAGACCATACTTTTCGCGAATGTTCTGTTCGATTGCCTCGGGGAGGGCCTTATCACCAGTGTAGAAGTTGCCCGGGGCCAGCCGGATCAGTCCCCACGTTATGGTAATCACAACGAGGATCGTCGGGATGGTAATTATCAGACGTCGAATAATGAAGCGAAGCATTCTTAGGTGGTACAGGCCGCGTGTGCTTTATTTGAACCAGGCAAGAAGGTCTGTCAACTAATCCATCAGACTAATCCGTCAAGCTGGGAGTCCCATAATCCCACTTGGACGCGTCGCGCTCGATATACACAAACTTCCACGCAAAGAGACACGCTGGATTTGGGTATAAGCCTTTCACGTAGGGCTTCTTGACCCAGTTCACTGCGGGAGTCTCGATCGGGATCAGAGGCTGCGCGTCCAACAAGTATTTCTCAGCTTTGGCCAACAGTGCGTAACGCTTCTGTGCGTCGATTGTATGATTGGCTTCTTCGAGCAGGTCTACGTATTTCTGATCCCACCAACCACTGCCATTATCCCCGCCGCGCGTTTTAAAGAGATTGAGAAAGGTAGTCGGATCCATGTAGTCGGCCCCCCAACTACCGAACGCAAATCCCTTGTAGTCCAGCTTGGAGCGGGCAGCCAAGTAGGTCTTAGACTCCATATTACTCAACATCACCGTGATCCCAAGATTCTGTTTCCATTGCGCCTGCATAAACTCCGCCAGAGCTCTGTTGGAAGAATGGGTCGGGAAAGCAAATTTGACCTCATTAGCGGGAAACTTCTCGCACTGGTAAGTTCCATCGGATTTCTGGGTTACTGGATAACCTGCCTCGCCGAGTAACTTCCGGGCTGCTTCCGGATCGAATCCCTCGCCTTTCGGTTGTGGGTAACCAACGAAAATGGCTTCGGGCGTAAATGCGAACAGTGGCTTGGTTATCCTCCTGGCCTTTGAATAATTGATCTTATCAATGGATATGTTGAACGCCCTGCGAACTCGAAGATCGTTCATGGGGGGCTGCGTTATATTGATCAGAATGTAGGTAATCGTCGCCTCTGCGGCGTCCATGTAATCCTTCTTTGGGCGAACAACGTCTAACCACGCGTTGGGTACGGAGTGATTCAGCACTGCGTCTGCGGCAGCAACTTTATACAGATTCATGGTGGCGGGGTGATCAGTGGATGTATAAAAATAGATTTCATCCAGACGGACGCTTCCCGCGTCCCAGTACATCGGATTGCGCTCGACAACCACTTCGCTATACGGCTTCCATGACTTCAACTTGAAAGCTCCACTGGAAATGATATGCGAGGGGTCGGTCCACTTCGCACCATACTGTTCGATCACTTTCCGTGGCACCAGACGAAAGATCTGATGGGCTACAAGTTCAGTAAAGTAAGGCACGGATTCAGAGAGGGAGATACGCACTGTGTAGTCATCAACCGGCTCGACGCCTACGTCCTCAGCCCTTGCTTTTACCAGTTCTTTACCAGCCACAGCCGCCTGCAGCCTGGGATTGCTTTCGAGTAACTTGTTGCGAGCTTTCTCAGCACCGGGAAGGACAAGCCTATCAGGCGAATGCATGAACTGGTGAAAAGGCGTGTCGCGATCCGGAGTTGGCTCGGCAGCCGTTGGTTTATATTCCCGTTCATTCGTCCCCAGGGATTTCTGGCTAAGCGCTGCCGCGGCCGGCTCGTCGCCGGCAAAGTCCTTTTCTAAGAGAAATTGATTGCTGGCGGGGTCACGGACAAATACCCCGCCTGCATTAAAAGCCTCGGCATACCTAATGGGGTAAGCCAGGCCTGCCGAACGGGATTCAACTTCGGGAGTGAGGGATCTTCGGATACTGTAGACAAAATCATGGGCGTTGATCGGTTCGCCATTAGACCAGCGGGCGTTCCTGCGCAAGTGAAAGACAAATTCCGATGAGTCGTTGTTCACATCCCAACGCTCGGCTATCGCGGGAATCGCATCGAGAGACTTCGGATCGTATTCGACCAGTCCCTCATAGAGTGACATATAGATGCGCGCTTCGTGTTGACCGGAGCTAATCGCCGGGTCGAGCGACTCCGGCTCGGCACCGTTTACATAACGTAGGGTGTTTCGTTCAGGTGGAACTGTTCGACCGAAGAACTCTTCATTTGTGGCCGACATGTGACACGAGATTGCGGTGAAAAGGAGTGCGACGATGACAACTCCGGCAATCGCTTGTTTGACGTAGATTTGGGCCACTTATCCTTTCCTCGAAGGCGCGATTCGGACGCTGTACTCTCCAGAAATGATTTCTACCAAATGTCTTAGAGTCAATAGTGAGGTTTATCTTTCCCGCAGGCGCGGGCAAGTTAACATGCGGAAATGCTTTGATCAAGAGACTGATGCCGCCACTCAACTCTTTGGAGTGCGCCGGCATAGCGAAGCGGCGACGGCGCTTTGGATTCGCTTCTCCCTCGAAAACATCCACAGCGGCGTCGCGCTGCGCTTGCCGGCCCGCTCCATAAGGTTTCTGATCAAAAACGTCATCTGAGCGGGTTCAAGCCGGAAGGCATTGGTTCACGCCAATTGGTGTCGATGCGCACGTGCTTCAGGGATGGCATGTCCAGAACGTTTGAGTCGAAGCCGGACACGTAAGGTTTCACCAGAGCGTAGGAAGATGCGAAATATAATGGAATTGCTCTCAACTCATTAAGGGCCTCCGTCTCTGATTGGATTAGGTGTTGGGTTGGGGTCTTCTTGTCTGCCGAACGCTCGCCAATTGCGACAGTAGAACTGTTCGCCGACCCCGCTGTCTGCCCCGTAGCACCAGATTCAGCCGACTGCGAGTCCTGTTGAAACAGCGCGCGGATATTGGTTAGCTCATCCGTGGTCTGCATGACCATTCCGCGCCGCACGATATCGTAATCGCCCACCCGAATTGCCGCCTCATACTCGTCCCAGGGTTTTATAGTTATTTCAGTTTCGATGTTCAGTACGCTTCGCCACATCGAGGCAATCGATTGCGCCACCAGCCGCTGCTGCTCGTTGCGATTTATCAGCAGCTTCACCGTCGGGAACCCATCTCCATCGGGAAAACCTGCTTCGGCGAGCAACTTTCGGGCACGTTCGATATCTTTTTCCAGCAACTCTGCCTTCGCCACCACCACTTTCGAACCCGACATCGCATCAGGCAGAAACTTCTTCGCGGGTTCGGTGGCTCCTCCCAACTCATCCTGAGATAGACGATCGCGATCGATGGCGATGGCCAGCGCTTCGCGCACGCGCACATCATCAAACGGTTCATGCAACAGGTTGAAATTGTAATAGGTGAGTGCTCCGTAAGTGTCTCGCCTGAAGTCCTTGTAGGGGGCCAGCAGCTTGAGAGCCAGCGGCTCGAAAGCGGAATTGGTAACGGCATCGACTTCACCTGCTCGGTACGCGGTGAGGGCTGCTTCCGAATTCTTGGCTCCTACAAACTCGACGCTCTCGAGGTTTACCTCGTTCTTGTCCCAGTAATTTCCCGCTCGCTCGAGCAGCACTCGATCGGCTTCACTCTTGGCCAGCATGAAAGCGCCGTTTGAAACGAGACCAAGCGGTCCAATTCGTTGCAGTGTGTCTTCATCGGTGAGTTTCACGGGACGAAAGACCGGATGTGCGACGAGTGCCGGAAAATTCAGATCGGGCGATTGTAAGTGGACCCGCAATTGTCGATCACTAACAGCCTCAACGCCGAGGCGTCTTGAATCGGGTCTTGAATTGACTGCGGCCGATGATTCCTGATCCTGACGGGCCCTCTTGCCGTTGGTGGACGGCCGCTCAGCAGCTGACACCGTACGGGCTCCCTGTATGTTGCTGAGAAGGTTTGTGTGCGGGGCCAGATCTCCAATCTTCACTGTGCGCTGCCATGAGTCAACAAAGTCCTTCGCCGTTACGGCCTCACCGTTTGACCAGCGTGCATCTTCTCGAAGGTGAAAGGTCCACGTACGGCCTTCGTCGGACGTTTCCCAGCGGGTGGCAACGGCTGGTATGGGAGCAAGCGTTCGCGGATCGTAGTCAGTCAGGCCTTCAAAGATTGCCCTGACTAGGTCGGTGTCGGGCGGCGCCGCAGCGAACGCCGGATCAAACGTTTGCGGCAGACCCCCATCTATCCAGCGAAAGTCCTGACGGCTTCGCACCACAACCCGCCCGTAATAAGGCTGGTAGATTTCATCAACGAAGCAACCGGTGGGAGCAATTGACAAAACCACGAGCAACAGTCCGGCGACTATAGTCTGGGCTCTTCTTCCTATGCGGGGAACTCTCTTCATGTTGACTACGATCAGATTGACTGGCTTTGGTTGCGTTGGATCTGTCCAATTCGGCGCAACTCTTTATAGACCTCGCCGGTACGCTCCCGGACGCTTTCAAATCCTTCTGATGTGTCGATCAGGTAGTCGGCAAACATCCGTTTCGCTTCCTGCGGCATCTGGGCATCGATTCGTTTCCGCGCCTCTTCACGAGTCAGGTTATCTCGAGTCATCAAACGTTTTAGCTGAACTTCCGGCCGGCAGTGTACAACAATCAACTTGTCAAAGCGTTTGAAGCCGCCAGACTCAATCATCAGCGCTGCATCGACCACGGCAATACCCTCCGGATCCAGGGCCTCCAATTCGCGCAACTGTTCATCCTGCAAGGCAATAATGTATGGATGAAGTATCGAGTTTAAGAGTTGGCGCTTGCTCTGGTCGGCAAAGATCAGAGAACCGAGCTGTTGTCGATCCAGTGTTCCGTCTTTCTGAAGGACGCCCTCACCGAAAGCTTCGACGACTGCCGATAGCCCGGCAGAACCCGGGGCAACGACCTCTCGCGCCGCCTGATCCGCGTCTAACACATGGCAGCCAAGCTCAGCCAACACTCGGGCAACGAATGATTTCCCTACTCCAATCGATCCTGTTAGACCTCCGTGAAGCATGTTCATTGCCGATTTCCAATTGCCAATTGCCGGTTGGAAGAAACTCCCGGAGTTCATGCCTCCGTACCACTTTAGAGGCCAAAGACCAATTACCAAAGACCCGTTCTTTGAATCGGCAATCGGCAATTGGCATTCGGCAATGACTTCACAGTCTCCTCTTCCGCGCGGCCTTAACCGTGTTTCGCATCAGCATCGCGACGGTGAGCAAGCCCACGCCACCAGGCACTGGCGTGCGCCGTCCTGCTACCTCGTCTGCTTCCGCCGGGTGCACATCACCTACGAGCGTGTAGCCGCGTTTCTTGATGATTTCCAATCTTCGCTCTGCCTCGTCACCGAACAGCGCGCGGGCCACGCTTTCGTCTGAAATCTTGTTCATTCCCACATCTATCACTGTCGCGCCTGACTTGATGTAGTCCCTTCTGATCAGCCCGGGGCTACCGATGGCTACCACGAGTATGTCAGCTTGCGTTGTCACGGATTTGAGATCCTGCGTTCGTGAGTGGCAAATCGTCACGGTTGCGTCGTTCTGGATGAGAAGCTGCGCCATCGGGCGGCCGACGATCTGGCTACGACCCACAACACAAGCGTTTGCTCCGCGAATAGGAATCTTGCTGCGAGTGAGGAGTTCGATAATTCCTGCCGGCGTACAAGGCACAAAGGTCGGCCGGCCCAGTGCGAGGCGTCCCACGTTAACAGGATGAAATCCATCGACATCCTTCGCCGGATTCAGAGTCTCAATGATGGCGGCTTGGTCGATGCCCCCAGGCAGCGGCATCTGAATCAGAATGCCGTCAATCTCATCCCGCGAGTTGAGCGACGCGATCAGCTCCAGCAGTTCGCTCGCCGTAGTAGAACCCGGCAGCGCATGATGTTCTGACCGGATTCCAATTTCCTCGCAAGCCCGAATTTTGTTTTTGACATAGACCTCTGAAGCCGGATCATCGCCGACACGTACCGCCGCGAGGCAGGGTCTCTGTTCAGGTTTCCGCCAGAGCTGGGCAAGCGAGGCAGGGTCTCTGTTCAGGTTTCCGCCAGAGCTGGGCAATCTCGGCCGCGACTTCTCGCTTGATGTCATCGGCGATGCGCGCGCCATCCAACAGCTCGGCGCGTTGACTGATCTGAGCTGTACTTTTTTCTTCAGAAGCCATAAGCAAAAAGAACCATCAAGGCACAATCAATCCTGCGAATTGTTTCTGGTGCAGGTTGGCACAACCAGCTGGGTGCTAATCAACTACAGAACCGATGAGCGGTAGCGACCGGGTCGTTTCCGCCAGATTCAACCAGGAACTGAAGGGCGGTGAGTTGACGGCTTAGCTAAGCTCAACCGCAAGTTGAGAGTTGCGTGCACGACCCGGTCGCTACCGCTCTTCGGTTCTGTAGTCAGTGGCTGGCTGCGTTATGTGCATTTGACCCACGCAGCTCTCAGTCTCTGCGTCTTCACACCGCCGCTCCTCGGTCCTCTGCTCGAGCGGTATGACGATCCCTAACCAAACTGAGCCAGTATCTCAATCGGCCAGTTTGGGAAATTCCCCGCCCGTAGATGATAATTCCACACGTGCACCATAAAACCAAACTGCTCAACCTCGCTTTCGGAGTCGTGGCGACTCTGCTTGCATCTTTTTCTGCCCCCGGGCAAACGCCGCAGGAGCGTCATGCGCGAATCAGATTGGCGATGGACGCTGTTGATGTCAAAGCCGCGCTCGCAGAGCTTAACGCCTTACGTGGTTCAACCCCTGAAATCCTGACAGCAAATAATTATGACTATCTGCTCGGCAGGCTACAGGAGAAAACAGGTGACTTCGGTGGAGCTAACGCGAGCTATCAATCCGTCGTCGCGCGCCACTCTGTGCTCTCGCAATAT
>CAJDUJ010000043.1_pt1 | contig 13155 bp, 10 predicted proteins | sample 7390331 | NCBI WGS metagenome assembly CAJDUJ01 (sample SAMEA7055674, study PRJEB34461) | soil metagenome | biome: terrestrial ecosystem; feature: Peninsula; material: soil | place: Antarctica | collected 2016 | reverse complement strand
GTTGTTCCCCCGAGCCGAAGTTTATCTCCACTGTCCAGCACTCGCGGCTGACGTGGCGCCAGCCTCACAGAGTCGTTGATGACTGTGCCATTCACGGAACCAAGATCTTCGACTAGGAAAGTTTCCCCTTCCAACCAAATGCGCGCGTGGCGACGCGAAACCTTGGTCTCGGGATCGAACTTTGAGAGGTCGATTTCCGGGAAGATGTTTGAATGCGGATCCGTCCGCCCAACGAGATTATTGTCTTTCTGCAAAATGAAGGACGCATCGAGTTCGGTTGTCCCCGCCAGAACCAGCTTCGCAGTGGGACGAGAAGCACGCAAGGTTGCGCTCGCGCCCACTCCCGCTAGTGGTTGTCGCGCTCCGCAGTGTGCACAAAAAACATCGTCCGCTGCGATCCGTCCGCCACAGAAGCCACAGTAAACGGTTTGAACTTGAACGGTCTCGTTACCGAGTTGCGCAGCCGGAACCACATAGCTAACCCGACCAGCCAGCAACCTCTCGAGATGCGTAGCCAGTGTATCGCGCATCTCGCCCGCGGATACGAAACGATCTTCCAGCTTGTACTCGACAGCCCGCATCAGAATCTGTTCTATCTCACTCGAGAGCGAGGGCGTGATCTGACGTGGCCGTGGATTCTTGGCAAAGTCAAAAATCAGCAGCGGATTGTCTTGTGGATCAGATCCAGTCAACAGGTGAAACATAGTTGCACCGAGGCTGTAAACATCAGATCGAGGTTCGACTCTGCCGGCGAACAACTCCGGTGGCGCATAGCCCATGGTGCCCACCGCCGTCACGCCTTTCTCCTCCTGCTTCACCCAGCGGGCAATTCCAAAATCAATGAGCATTACGCGGCCGCTATTTCCGTCAATCATCAAGTTCGCGGGCTTGAGATCACGATAGATGATCTGTTTGGGACGGCCGTGCAAGTACTGAAGTACATCTGCTACCTGCATGCCCCAGTCTCAAGCGCAGTCAATAACAGCGACTCGCGTTTAAAGTCGCCGATCGCTTTTTCGTGTTGATTCGGATCGAGGTGTGCTTCAACCATCTCCTTCACGGCGCGGGAGGCGTCACCCAGATTACGGTCCTTGGCCAGGTAGACTGCACCCATGCCGCCACCGCCAATACGACGGGCAATCTCGTAGCGACCGTTCAGGACGGTACCTCCGTCTAACTGTTTTATGGTGGGTTGATGCCCTCCAGTAGTTCCCTTGTGCGGAACACGGGTAGTACTTTGAATCTTCACGCCCCCGGTCGCAGAACCACCGAGAGAAGAGGACGATATCGCTTTTGGATCAGCCGAGCCCCTGGGGCTGGCGGCTTCGGCGGGCTCCTTATTGGCTCCCTCAGCTTCGCTACTGAGTTGACCGGTGTGTCTGTTTGCTTTCGGAACTGATTCGTTCACTTGCTCATCTACTTCTTCGTCAGCAACTTTTCCCTTGGCTGCTGTCAGATGGTTAGAGGCTTGGCCCAGGCTGGCGCTCGCTGACGTTTCGGCAACTGCCGGCTGCTGAGTTCCACAGCCGCCGCAGAAGGACTCGCCAGCCGCTATCGTGGCGCCACATTCGATGCATTCAGCCATTAATTGCGATAGCCTTTTCAGGAATGTCTTAAGAGGCCTTCCGACTCATCACTCGCGGAACATTCCGCACCCGAATCATCTGCTTAATTGAAAACGGAGAAAAGTCTTCCCCACAATGATCTCGTCTCCATCCTGCAAAGGTTGCAGGTGACCGGGCAGCAACCTCCGCCCTCGATTCACAAACGTTCCGTTGGTCGATCCCAGATCTTCCAAAAAATACTTTCCGTCGCGAAGCGTTATCCGGGCATGACGCCGCGATACCTTCGCCTCCGGGTCATCAGAGTCGAGATCAACGTCGGGGAAGATACCTCCATCGGCATCCCAGCGCCCGATTTGAGACTCGAGATTGCCAAGCATAAATTTCTTGCCCAGCGAGCGGCCACGCTCTATCACCAGCCAGGCATGTGGCCTTGTTTCGGATCCAAGGGAAGAAGCGAAATTGACCCCAGAGTGGGAACCGTTGGCAAATTCCGGCTGCTTGATGGCCGGAGCATGCGAACCATTCTGCCCGTCAGCCTCCGCCTTCAATCCACCGGCACCCGTGGGGTTGGAGCGGAAATTCGGCCTTAAAGGGGCTCCACACTCGTCGCAATACTGCGAGCCATCCAGGTTTTCCGTTTTGCACCTTTCACAGGTAATCATCTATTTGGTAATCCGCGGCTGGCAGTACGGTGTCTAAATCCAAAGTCGGAGTAGGATAGAGCCACGAAGAAGCAAGTCATTCTAGCGCGAAAATGGCGGGCGTGCCAACGATCGTGATTCCTGGCTTAGCTCGCAAGGGCTACGAAGCTCGTTGGGAAACTGGGAAAAACTCCTTTCAGGTTGCCGGGGTTTTGAGTAGTCCGAATTGTTCTTAAATGAAACTGTTTAGCGTTTTCAGACGTAAAAGCTACTCGAACGCGCGGCTTTGGATTTAGCGCATTTCTGTGCGAAATTGTTACTTATCACCAATCGCGAGTCTTAGTAATCCTGATCGAAGGTACAACTCATGGCATTAACTCGTAAGAAGAAGATTATTATCGCCGTGTCCGCAGTGGCCGTTTTGGCGATTATCATTATTGTCAGCGTCTTCGCCAGCCGTAAGGAAGAGGCAGAAGTGACGACCATTAAGTTAGAAGTCAGGCCCGAACTGCGGCAGACCGTAACCGCCTCTGGCGAGGTACGGCCGATACGCTATATCAAACTAACGAGTGAGGTCCCCGGCCGGATTGAAGAGATCTATGTAAACGCGGGCGATCAGGTAGTCCAGGGCAAGGCGCTGGTGCGCATCGATCCAACTCAGCTTCAATCCAGTCAGGAAGCGCAGTGGGCCGCGGCGCAAGCCTCGATGAACGATGTCCAATCAGCGCGTAATGCCGTCGCTTCAGCTCAGCAAAGTTTGGTGGTGGCCGAAGCTTCAGTGGCCTCAGCACGCCAGCAGCTGGTTGCTTTGCAAACCTCCGTCGACCGCGCGTTAGTGGACCTTAACACTGCCCAACGCGAGCTCAAACGTTATACTGACTTGATCGAAGCAGGTGTGGCCTCGCGCTTTGAGTATGACGCCGCGCGAGATCGTTACGACCAGGCAAAGATTGCAGTTGAGACAGCCCGAGCGAACTTAGAGTCACAGAAGATTGCGGTTAAGGAAGCGGTCGAACGCGCCAACCAGCAGCGAATCGCCGTGCGCGACGCAAGAACAGGCATCAAGTCGTCCGAGATGCGGGCGAGCCAACAACAGGCGCTTCTGCGAGGCCAATCGAGCCAGCGATCTAAGGCCACTCAGCTATCGCCGCTGAACGGCGTGGTTGCTGACATCCCGACGAGAGTCGGTGAATATGCCGTAGCTGGTCTTTCGACCACGCCCTTAATGACGATCGCCGACATGTCTACAATCAACGTTGAAGTCAACGTGGACGAGACTGAGATTTCCAACGTCGAGGTGGGCCAGCAAGTGAAAGTTAAAGTTGATGCCCTTGGCGACAAAGAGATCCAAGGAGTGGTGACACAAAAGAATCCCCTGGCAGTCTCCAAATCTGATACCCAGGGCGGCCTTTCAACACGCGTGAACGTACAAGAGGCGAAAGAATTCAAGGTGACCGTCGAACTGCGTGACATGAGTGATGAGGTCCGCAACAGTCTCCGGCCCGGCATGAGCGCCACCGCTACAGTCACCACCAAAGTGAAGAACAATGTGGTGGCAGTGCCGCTGGAAGCGATTGTCGAGAAGGCCCCAACTCCGTCACCTACGCCATCGGCGACCGTCGCCGGAAGCGTGCCCGCCACGGCTTCCACCGAAAAACCGAAAAATCTCAAGGGCGTATATGTTCTCGAGGGCAACAAGGTGAAATTTATTGAGGTGACTACCGGGATCACCGGTGAAGCCGACATCGAGATCACCAGTGGTGTGCAGGCGGGAATGGAGATTGTCCGAGGACCCAGCCGTGTACTCAAGACGCTGAAAGATGGCCTGGCCGTCAAACGCCAGGAACGAAAGACCGGCGCTAACGCAAACGCAAACGAGGCCAGCTAATGAGCGACGTTACACTCGCAACTCTTCCAATCGAAGCGGCCCTCCAGCAAGCGCAAGTCAACGGGCAGCATCGTCCCACCTCCCTGATCTCGATGCGCGACATTTGGAAAACTTACCAGATGGGCACCGAGGAAGTGCACGCGCTACATGGTGTCTCGTTTGATGTTAACAAGGGCGAGTACATCGCGATTATTGGCCCGTCAGGATCGGGTAAGTCTACCCTGATGAACCTGATTGGCTGCCTCGATACGCCATCAAAGGGCGACTACTGGCTCAACGGCAAGAACGTGTCTGAGATGGACGACGATGAGCTGGCGCGGATTCGCAATCAGGAAGTGGGTTTTGTATTTCAAACCTTCAACCTGTTGGCTCGAGCAACTGCCCTACACAACGTGGAATTGCCTTTAATCTATGGCGGAATTGGTTCGACCCAGCGACATGAGATGGCCACACAGGCACTCAAAGCGGTTGACCTGTCGGACCGCGTGACACACCGTCCAAACGAACTCTCGGGCGGACAACGGCAGCGTGTGGCCATTGCCCGAGCCCTCGTGAATCATCCCTCGATTCTGCTGGCGGATGAACCGACGGGCGCGCTCGACACACACACCAGCAAGGAAATTATGGACCTCTTTGAGCGCCTGCACTCTGAAGGCAACACGATTATCGTGGTGACGCACGAGCACGACATTGCCGCGCGCGCTCATCGCATACTCTCTATCCGCGACGGACTGATCGAAAAGGACGAGAAAATCAAATAGGACACCAGAGACAATAAGGCAAGGGGCTCTGATGAGAGTCGATGAGACCGATGAAACGCAGCGGGCATCGCCAAGTAGTTATGAGTTCGGACAACGGATAGCGCCCTCTTCAAAATCACGTCTCATACGTTTATTCCGCTTTGCCGCACTCTGGGAAGGCTTCCTGGTCGCCACCTCAAGTCTCCGCACCAACAAACTGCGCACGTCCCTTACCTTGATGGGAATAGTCGTAGGCGTAACCGCGGTCATCGCTGTCGTCACGATCATCAAGGGCCTGGACAAGACTGTGGCTCAGACCTTTTCGTCTCAGGGATCCACCGTCTTCACAATTTCCAAGAAACCCCAGATCATCAAGTCGCGAGAAGAGTTTATTAGGTTCAACAAACGTAAGGACGTGACGCACGAAGACGCTGAAGCGATCGCGCGACTTTGCACGTCTTGCTGGCGTGTGGGCGTCGCAGCAAATGCGTTCGAGACGGTCAAATACGCGGATCAGAAGTCAGATGGCGTGCGTGTTCGCGGCGTGACGCCGACGACGATGTTCGATATTGACGGCGTCGCGATCGATGCTGGCCGCATCTGGACGGAAGGCGAGGGCGACTCGGGGCGCGAGATCTGCATCGTAGGACCCGACATTCTGACGAACGTCTTCGGTGGCGCTGCGGCTGACCGGGCAGTAGGACGAGAAATCAGGATCGCTGGGCGGCCCTACACGATTGTTGGCGTGCTGGAACCCCTCGGCTCGATTTTCGGTTTCTCCCGCGACAATGTTGTCTATATCCCTTACTCCTCATACCAGAAAACCTTCGGCTCCAGAAGCTCGATCATTGTCTTCATTCAGGTTCCCACCGCGGAGCAACTCGAAGCGGCTGAAGATCAGGTGCGCACGATCATGCGCAACCGCCGTGGCAAGATCTTCGCCGACGATGCCGACGAAGGCTTCTCGCTGGAAACACAAGACGTCTTTCTTGATCTTTATGGGAAGGCGACGTCAAACATTTACATCGTGACTATTGGAGTGGCTGCAATCTCACTGGTGGTAGGTGGGATCGTCGTGATGAATATCATGCTCGTTTCAGTGACCGAACGAACTAAAGAGATTGGTATTCGCAAAGCTATCGGCGCCCGACGGAAAGATATCCTGACCCAGTTTCTCATTGAGGCGGTGACAGTGACGGCCATCGGTGGAGCTATTGGGGTGGGGACCGGGTTTGGACTGGCTTACATCATTTCGGCGTTAATTGGTTTCCCGTTGCTAATGAGTCTTGCCTCAGCCGTGCTTGGAGTAGGGGTTTCATCTGTGGTGGGGATTATCAGCGGCTTGTGGCCGGCCTGGCGCGCGGCGAAATTGGATCCGATTGAGGCGCTGCGTGCCGAATGAGCGTAAATCGTAAATCGTGAATCGCAAATAGTAAGAGGAATTCTGTACCGAAAGCCCGAGTAAGTTTTTAGCTGTTCACGACTTACGATTCACGATTCACGATTTACGAATACGAACCATGCGCTTCGACGACGTAAAAGAATCAGCCTTGATGGCTTTCGACACGCTGCGCGCCAACAAGCTGCGCTCGTCGCTGACCATACTCGGCGTTAGCGTTGGCGTTGTCACGGTCATTTTCATGGTTTCGATCATCCAAGGTCTGAACAGGGCTTTTGCCGGTCAAATCGAGTCGCTGGGTTCAAATACAATCTTCCTCTCAAAATTCGCCCCTAGTTTCGGGCGCCCGCCCGGGCCAGAAGAAATCCACCGAAAAGATCTAACGATGGACGACGCCGAGGCCCTGCGTCGCGAGGCTTCTTCAATCGCGGGGGTCTCTCCGATTCACCGCATGATCGCCGCCACCGCGCGTTATCAGGACAAACAGACCGATACACCAATTCTCTTTGGTGTGACCCCTTACTATGAGTTTGTCCATTCTCAGTATGTCGCAAGCGGGCGCTTTATTAACGACATCGATATGCAGGATCGTTCAAACGTCTGCATCCTCGGCGTTGACGTGATGCGTGCGTTGTTTCCTTATGCGGATGCTGTCGACAGGGAGATCAGGATCAACGGCAATCCGTATCGCGTGATCGGCGTCATGGAGCCGCTCGGTAATTTTTTTGGGCAGTCGCGCGATAATTCGATCTTTATGCCGATATCCACCTTCGACAAATACTATCCCGATCGGCCTTTTCCCGAAGTTGTGTTTTTCATCATCATCCGTCCCCACTCGCGCGCTCACGTGAAGTCGGCAATGGATGAGATGACTGACATCCTGCGCCGGCGCCGGCGTGTTCCACCAAACGCACCCAACAATTTCGGTATCTCTTCGCAGGACTCGTTGCTCGACGTTTACAATCAACTAACCGGGGCTACCGCGCTTGTGCTAACGGCCATCTCGTTTGTGGCGCTGATGATCGGCGGAATCGGTGTCATGAACATTATGCTCGTTTCCGTTACTGAGAGGACGAAAGAGATCGGCATTCGCAAGGCCGTGGGCGCTACGAAACTAAATATACTCTCTCAGTTTCTCATCGAAGCCGTCGTCTTAACGGCGATTGGCGGTCTGGCAGGATTGATTGTGGGCGAGATTGCGAGCTTGCTCATGAACAAGTACTCACCGCTTCCAGCTTACGTTCCCTTGTGGGCCATCGCAATGGGCGTGGGGATATCTGCTCTGGTGGGCATCGTTTTTGGTTTATGGCCTGCCTGGAAGGCCGCGCGGCTCGATCCGATTGAGGCTCTTCGCTGGGAATAGTGAGAAGAAACAATATCGGCATACAACCCGTAGTAACTGAACCGTGAAATTCATTGAAACCCTGAAGCTGGCGATAGCAGCCATCTGGGCTCACAAACTGCGCTCAGCGCTGACATTGCTGGGAATGATCATCGGCGTCATGGCGGTCGTAGTCGTTTACTCGCTGATTCAAGGATTCAACACCTATGTTGACGAAAAGATAGCGGGCATTGGGGCCAAGTCATTTAACGTTCAACGATTCAATCCGCTCGAGGATTTTAAGGACACCGATACAATTGCGGCGGCACAACGCCGTAACAAAGATTTGACCTTGGAAGATTATGAGTATCTCAAAGAGAGAGCCACGCTGATCGGAAAGATCGGAGCTCGGGCCCGCGGCACACCTTCCATAGTAAAGCGCGGCGACCAGATTCTTGAGGACGTTTTCGTGTCCGGCGCAACGGCGGCAATTGCCGACATTGAGAACCGAGACATCGCCGAGGGACGCTTTATCGTGGATCCCGAAAACGATGCAGCGCAGCGTGTCGCTTACCTTGGCGCCGACGTGGCCACGAAACTTTTTCCGGTGGGCAGTCCGATGGGCCAGGAAATTTCCATTTCCGGTCTGCCCTATCGGGTGATCGGCGTCGAAACCGCCAGAGGTACGGTCTTCGGCATCCCGCAGGATAATTTCATACTCGTGCCCCTGAAGACCTACGCCAACAACTTTGGAGGATTGATTCGCCAGCGTTCGCTCTACTTTGTGGCCACATCGAAGACGGATGATCTATTTAATGACGCGGTCGATGAGACGCGATTTCTGATGCGCACCAGACGCAAGCTACCTCTTAGGGAGAAGGATAACTTTGGCATTGTTACTCCTGATGCAATCACGGGACTGCGGGACCGTTTATTCGGAACTATCTTCATTGTGGCCATTGCGGTGCCTAGCATTGCCTTGCTCGTGGGCGCGATCGTGATTATGAACATCATGCTGGTTTCCGTAACCGAAAGAACGAAGGAGATCGGAATTAGAAAATCCCTCGGCGCGCGGCAGATGGATATTCTGAAGCAGTTTCTGGTTGAGGCCGTAACGCTTTCAGCGATTGGGGCTTACGGCTGTCTTCTTTCCGACTTTCCTCTCGCTGGGCGCCGTGTTTATAGCCGTCGGCGTCTCAATGGGGGTTGGGGTAATGGCTGGTGTTTTTCCTGCCTGGAAAGCAGCAAGGCTGGATCCGATTGAGGCCTTAAGGGCAGAGTAACTTGTTCTTTGTTTTTTGATCTTTGTACTTTGATCTTTGCTTCACTTCTCCGCGATGAGTAGCTCATCAAAGAACCAAGTTCAAAGCTCAAAGTTCAAAGCTCGGTTTTAGATTATGAAGCTTTTACGTAGTGACATTTACGAGAATCTTAGGATGGCGTTGTCGACCTTGCTGGCCAACAAACTCCGCTCGTTCCTAACCGTATTCGGCGTGGTGATCGGTGTGATCACCGTCATGTTGATTGCTTCAATCATCAGCGGTATCGACGTGTCAGTAAAGAAAGAAGTGGAATCCTTCGGTACGCGCTCGATTTTCATCAGTAAGTTTAGTCCGGGAATTCACGTCGGACGCCGATCGCGCGAAGAGCGCATGCGCAAGGAACTGAGCTACGACGATGCGATCGCGCTTTCCAATCTACCCGCCGTTGAATTGTCAGTCCCCTTCCTCGATATCACGAATAATTTCTTCGGCCAGAAGCTCCTGGTTTCAGGCGGAGGAAAGACCACCGCCGGGGTCGCGTTGCAGGGCACCTTGCCGGAATTCGAGCGGGCAGGAACCCAGGTTGTTTCGGAAGGAAGGTTTTTCACTCAGTCGGAGGAAGACACGAAGCAGGACGTGTGTGTGATCGGTTCAAAGGTAGCCGACGACTTTTTCAAGTTTGGTTCGCCCGTTGGGCAAACGATCAAAATCGGGTCCGATGAGTTTCGCGTGGTTGGTACACTGCAGAAACGCGAGCAGTTTCTCATCAGTGGCGGCAGCGATGATCAGAACAATGTCATCTATCTGCCGTTCAGTGTGGCGAAAAAACTTAAACCTAATGCCGACGACATTTACATTCTGGCCGTGGGGAGACCTGGTCAAATGGATGAGGCGAAGGATCATGTACGAGATCTGCTGCGGGTTCGGCGCCAAGTGTCCTTTGCAGCGCCGGACAATTTCGGTATGGAAACCGCCGAAAGCATCCTCGATAACTTTCGCTCGATCACAGCCGGTCTGGCGATCGCAATGGTGGTTATCTCTTCCGTTGGTCTGATGGTGGGTGGAATTGGCGTGATGAACATCATGCTTGTTTCAGTCACTGAACGCACTCGGGAAATCGGTGTGCGTAAAGCAATCGGGGCCAAGCGCAGCGACATCATGTGGCAATTTCTAATTGAGGCCGCCACTCTCACCGGCATTGGCGGGGTAGTTGGCCTCTCGATAGGTTGGCTCTCAACTTTCCTACTCCGGCTCCTGCTTCCTTCTTACGTTCCGCTCTGGGCGCCGATCGGTGGCTTCGTTGCAAGTGTCGGCATCGGCCTTGTCTTTGGGCTCTGGCCGGCATGGAAAGCGGCACGTCTCGATCCGATTGAGTCACTCAGATACGAGTAGCTCCACGCAGTTGAGAGCCGTGTGACTAAAAACTGGGGCAGTTGGTGCCTATCCCGTTTCCTTTCTTGTTTCTGCAAGTCAGGAGATAAAGCTTGAGAACAGCGTAGCGAAGATCATCCCGAAAATCAGGCCCAAAATCCATAGGGTTATTGAGACTCCCCACGCGGCACTGGAACTGACCTTTTGGCCGGCATTGGCTAGCCCCTTGGCCCATAACCACAGGCCGTAAAAAGATAGAACGCCGATAGCAGAGCCCAAGACAAAGAGCGCTGGATGTTCGGCTGGCGCGAACAGTACGCCCAGATTGTCCTGCACTAGAGTCTCCGCACCTAAAATCGGGTGAATGTCCGCCGGAGCCTTGACGTAAAGAATAACTAAACTCAGGATTTTGGAGACTACGGCAATCGGCAAAGATGCATAGAGCATCGCCGCGAATGCCTGCCAAAAATTGATGCGACCGCCGAAAGCGAGCACTCCCAATAAACAAAGGGCAGCAATAAAGGTACCGCCGACAAAAACTTTCACAAAGCTCTTTGCGGCCGTCTGGATTTGTTGGATTGGCTGCTTTGCTTGCTGCAGCGCATCCTCCTTCGCTTTCTCCATTCGCTCCGGAGGAGGCTTTATTGGGCTCTCAGCCAGTTTTTCCATCGTGTAGTTAACGATGACCTCGGCAGTAAGCCGCTGCGTGAACGCTGCTGTGTAAAGAGCATTGATTGCGGCAATGACCAAAAGCGCCGCGAGCCAGTGCGGGTGCGCTCTTAGATTTCTAAACACGCGGGTGGGCTCGTAGAAGATTCCCATCACTTTCTGCACCCCTGACATCGGCGGCTCATCTGCGTTTGTTGCTTGAGGAAGTCGAATGAAGCTAAGAGCAAACAGCAGCACTCCCGAAAACGCAAAGGCCGGACCTGTCCAAATCCCGCCGGGAATAAAGTTTGCTATTCCGCCAATGAGAATCAGGACGCCAAGCACGAACAGCACGATCGCCGGCATTCTCAGGTGCAAGGGACGGGGAGCCGGAGCATCAGCCGCGGGCGGTGGTGTAGGCGGTGGTGTGGGCGGTGGTGTAGCCGGTTGAAAGCTTTCGATGTTCGAGTCGCTCATTGCTTTTCCTCCTGGGGATTGAGAACGAAGAGATAGCTTCCGTCCAACTCAAGAATAATCGAGACTAACCAAGTTCAGCTTCGTGGCGCTTCATACGAACTTTCGTGGATTTATGTTTCCGGTCGTATTGTCTTACTCTGCTTTGGGCGCTTCACTCCAGCCTGGTACACGAATGCATGCGACCCGATGGCCCGGTGACAATTCGCGCAACTCCGGGTCAATCCGCGCACACTCGTCAATGGCAATGGGGCAGCGGGTGCGAAACCGACAGCCGGAGGGTGGATTGATGGGCGTGGGTACGTCGCCTTGCAATACGATGCGCTCGCGTTTTCGCTTCGGATCCGGAACCGGAATTGCCGAAAGCAAAGCCCGGGTGTATGGGTGAAGCGGTCGCAGGTATAGGTCTGCCGCACTGGCAATTTCCACAATCCGCCCGAGGTACATCACAGCCACCCGCGTTGAGATGTGCTCTACGACGGCGAGACCGTGCGAGATAAAGAGATAGGTGAGGCCGAACTCCTTCTGAAGATCCTGTAGCAGATTGACGACCTGGGCCTGTACCGAAACGTCGAGTGCCGAAACCGGCTCATCTGCCACTATCAGTTTCGGATTCAAAGCAAGCGTGCGAGCAACGCCGATGCGTTGGCGCTGCCCGCCCGAAAACTCGTGTGGGTAGCGTTTGCGGTAATCAGGATCGAGTCCAACGCGTCGCAACAGCTCACCTACGCGTTCGCCCCGCTCGTTCTTCGTTCCTATTTTATGAATCACCAGAGGCTCTCCCACAATGTCGCCAACTTTCATGCGCGGGTTTAGCGAAGCGTAGGGATCCTGGAAAACGATCTGCATCTCCCGGCGCAACTCGCGCAGGTCACTTCTATTCAATGAACGCACATTGCTACCATCGAAATCAATTTGGCCGGCCGTTGGTTCAATGAGGCGTAGCAGGCAACGACCTACGGTAGACTTTCCGCAGCCCGACTCCCCTACCAGGCCCAAGGTTTCGCCACGCAGAATTTCGAAGGATACGTCATCAACAGCGCGCACAACGTCGTCATGACGGACGTTGACGAGCTCTCGGTGATTATTAGTGCTCATGTGTTGCTGGTGTCTGTGTGAAAACTCTAATCTTGTTGCTAACAAAGTTCGACGGGGGTAAACCACCCTTTATAACCTGCGAGATCGCGGGCCGTGAGTCGTGCTATTCGACTAGAGCTAATTTGCAGGTCGGGAAGGGCGGTTTACCCCCGCCAGACTTTCGCTAGCGTCAACCCCTGAGTTTTCACAAAGTCTTCTATCGCTCCCGGTTCTGCAGTGAGTCGGCCTGATGATCCGCGGTCACCGCCGCAGCCAAGTCAAAGAGTACGCAGCGCACTTTCACCCCACCTTCTAGATCGTAGAGTGGAATCTCGCCTTCCGTGCAGCGCGGAACGCGAAACTGGCAACGAGGAGCAAAATGACATCCGGGCGGCAGATCTGTGGGACTCGGAACCACGCCTTCAATCGTCTCGAGCCTTTCTTTCTTCGCCACATGTTCCGCAGTCAGCTTCGGGACGGAGCGAAGCAACCCTTCCGTGTAAGGATGCCTGGGTCGCGCAAACAACTCCTCAACCGGCGACTCTTCCACAATCTTTCCCGTATACATTACGGCGACTCGATCCGCCACCTCAGCTACCACGCCCAGATCGTGAGTAATCAAAAGCACGGCCAGCTCACGCGACCTTCTTAGCTCATCCAGGAGCTCCAGGATCTGCGCCTGAATGGTGACATCAAGCGCCGTGGTTGGCTCGTCGGCGATCAGGAGTTTGGGATTACAGGCGAGCGCCATGGCAATCATTACGCGTTG
>CAJDUJ010000068.1_pt1 | contig 13443 bp, 10 predicted proteins | sample 7390331 | NCBI WGS metagenome assembly CAJDUJ01 (sample SAMEA7055674, study PRJEB34461) | soil metagenome | biome: terrestrial ecosystem; feature: Peninsula; material: soil | place: Antarctica | collected 2016 | reverse complement strand
GGCCACTTCGCGAGTTACCCATTCTTGACTCCGCCCGTGCATGTCTTTGATCAGCACTGTGCCGCTATTGTGCTCATGCTCACCGCTCAACGCCACGAGAGCAATGTTTTGCGCACTGGCGTAGGCCAACTGTTTCTGAAGCTTATCGGTGGGTTGCGGGTATAGCAACACGCGCACCCCAGCAGCACGCAGTTCGCGAGCGACAGTAAGCGCATCATCGACATATTCTTCCCCGAGAGCAGCCATCATTACATCAGATGACTCTCTTGCTAAGGCAGTCGGAAACATTTCCCGCTCAGTCATGACGACGATGATGCGCTCCAAACCCAGCGAAAAGCCGCAGGCCGGGACGTCCTGACCCAAAAACATGCCGACCAGATTGTCGTAGCGGCCGCCACCACCCAGGCTGCCAGCCAGATCCTTCACGTTAATCTCAAGAATCGCTCCTGTGTAATACGAGAGCCCGCGCGCCAAGCTTGGATCGATTTTGATTCTTGCCGCAACGCCGGACGCCCCCGCGTACTCGAGGATCGAACGCAACTCATCAACGCCTTTTGCGCCTTTCTCGTTCGTTCCTACAAACTCAACCAACCGGCCCAGAATCGCGGAGTTAAGCCCTTGTCGTTTCGCAACCAGATCGTCACCCACGGCGATGTCCGCCGCGTGCTCAAGCGAATCCAGCTCGCTAAAGAAATCGAGGAGGCGTTTGCCGGCTCCTTCGGTTATGCCGCGTTCAGTTAACTCCCTTGCGACTTTTTCGCGACCAACCTTAGCGAGCTTGTCCAAAGCTACCAACGTTACTTCGTGGTGTTCCAGCGGCACACCCGAGCAGGCAAGAAGACCGGTAAGCGCTTCGCGGTGATTCAAGCTCACGACAAACTCCTTGAAACCTAGCTTTTCCAGGGCTTCACTTGCCGCCGCAATCAGTTCGGTCTCCACCACCATCGAGCATGAGCCGATGACATCAACGTCACACTGATAGAACTCGCGAAACCTTCCGCGCGCAGGCCGGTCCGCCCGCCAAACCGGCTGGATCTGATAGCGCTTGAAAAACTTCGGCAGTTTGTCACGATATTCGGCAACAACCCGCGCGAGTGGCACGGTGAGATCGTAGCGCAAGGCAAGATCTGCTTCGCCCGTGCTTTCATGCACCCCGCGCTTAAGTATCTTGTAGATGAGCTGATTGCCTTCTTCGCCATATTTGCCCATCAGCGTTTCGATGTTTTCGACCGCGGGTGTCTCCAGCGGTTCAAAGCCGTAACGCTCGTAGATTTCCTTGATGACGCCAATGACGTATTCACGGCGCCGCACATCGGCGGGAAGAAAGTCGCGCATGCCGCGCGCTGGCATAGTACTAGATCCCATTTGCTCTTCCAGTTACCTACGACCCACACTCACACTTATATTTCTTCGTGTAGTCCACATAGTTCTGCCAAAAAAGTGTGAGTCCCGCAACTTCTTCATCGGAAAGCGGGCGCTTTACCCGTGCCGGTATGCCCATAACTAAAGAACGTGGCGGAATGATCGTGCCAGGTGAAATCAATGAACCGGCGGCCACCAATGATTGCAATGGAACCGATTCCAATTAAAGAGCCACGCTCGACGTAACATCCATGCAGGGTCACGCTATGTCCTATTGTGACTTCGTCTTCCAGGATGGTGGGATGAGTGCCGGTGCGAGTGTGGATGACGCTGTTATCCTGCACATTGGTACGGTTGCCGATGCGAATGTAATACATGTCGCCACGCAATACCGCGTTACACCATACGGAAGACTCTTCACCTATGTGAACGTCACCGATTAGCTGGGCACTCACATCAATATAGGAGCTGGACTGAATCTGAGGATGAATACCCCGGAACGGTCTAATCATATTTTTGCGCCATAGTAGCACAGACGCTCACACTGGAGTCCGGGAAGCTAATAGCTACCGGCGTCCGAATGCCGTGTAGCTCCATTGACAGCTTCCAGACCACCGTGAGAGATTTCGCCGGTGGCCTACTCTCAACCAAAAAACATCATCAGAAGCACGCAACTCATTTTGCTGGTTGCACTCGTGTCGGTAGCGTTGTTAGAAACTGCCTGCGGGGGGGCGCTTTTTAGGGTAAAGCCCGTAGTAGAACTGCCGCCGCTTGCCGGCGCGGTAAAAAGCGCAAGTGCCGGTGGTGTTACGGTAAAGGTTGCGCCTATGCTTGGTGACGAAGAAAGCCAGGAGCTCTTCGAAGCGAATCTTCCCTTGGCTGGCGTAATGCCGCTGCGAATAGAACTCGAGTATGAGAGTGGTCTACCAATTGAACTCAAGCGCGCGCGTTTTCGCTTGCGTGATGGAGAAGGCAAGGACTGGAGGCTACTCTCTCCCAAGCAGGCAATTTCGCAAATCCTGAAAGCGAATGAAGTCTATGTCTACAATCCGAGTTCGCGAAAACAATTTGAACAGGAATTTGCTGCCTATGCTATGGACCTAAAAGCGCCGTTGTCGCCCACCGATCGTCGACGCCAGGGCTTTCTCTTCTTTCAAACACCAAACAAGGAACCGGTGGCGAGCCCGCGCGGACTAACTTTGCTGGGTGAACGACTGCCTCAGCCCGTTGAGATTGTTTTGAACTAGCGCCATAAAAATACGGACAGCGAATAACTCGCCGTCCGTACCTCTCTGTACCATTAGCTCGGGCTACCAAACTTACGTCGAACAGTAAGCGACTTACCGAGGGCCACTCGACCTGATGGTAAATTCGGTACCAGTCGTCAGTTCCAGATCCTCACGACCCTGCACGTAAACTGAACCAGCACCAGCACCGGCACCTAGGACTGCCCCGATGGCTGCGCCTTTACCGCCACCGGCAATTGCGCCAATGATTGCGCCCACGGCCGTTCCGATCGCCGTGCGTTGAATGGTACGGCCGGTCTGATCGTCTTCCCTAACCGCTCCTTCGTTATCGACCCGAATTGTTTCGTTTCCAGGAGTGCGAACTGTTTCGACAATCCCGGCGAATCGATGACTTCTACCATCACGCAGACGAACCGTGTCGAAGTTGAATGTCATCTCCGACCGCCCCGTTATGCGTCCACTGCGATTGACGTTCGTCACGTAGCCTTCAATGGTCGCACCATCATACTGAGACGGTGAACGAACGGTCATCGTGAAGCGCTCATTGTCGCGCGCTGTGTTAGTAGAAAGGTTGTTATTCAGATGAGCAACTAGTTGAGTTCCATTCGGGATAACGAACTCCCCGCTAGTGGTTCCGACCTGCGGGTAGTCTTGACTACCCGTGTTCAGGTCCAACTGGGCAACGTCTGCAGTGCGATCGTAATACGACTGGACGGTTACCGGTTGATTAATCTGATCGGAGTATAGCCGGCGCGTCACAAGCAAGCGACGACCGTTATCCGTAGGATCGAAAGTGACGGTAAAGTCCTGCGCCCGATCTCCCGTCCTAACGACGTTCAACTGGTCGCCGGAGAAACTGGCTCGCACACGCACCGTGCGGCCATTAGGAGTTGTCTCCACATGCTCACGTCCGTCAGCCACAAAGCTGATCTGAGGTGCCCGCGACGAGGCTATGGTGACGCTGCTACCGCGCCGTTCAATCGCCAGGGTCTCAGGCGGATCGAGTCGTCTGATTAAAGAATCATAGACTCGCTGGCGCTGGGAGACGGGCAGGCTCCGAGTGGCGTTGTCCGCGGCCTGTCGCACATCGGCACTGCGCGACGTATCCAGCCGGTAGGTTCCGGTCAATTCGCCGTCGGCGCTATAGATGGGCCCGCCCGGCGGCGGTCCAATGTTCCAGTTCCACGCAATGTTAGAGGCGCCGGCCAGTTGATCGAGGTCCTGCCTCAACATGGTCCAATCGCGCTCAGCGATGGCATCGAAGTCATAGTTGGCCATTAATGAATTTAAGACAGCTGCGCGCTCCAACACGTTGCGAACATCGGATTCCGTGAACTGACGAGTGTTAATCCGGTTCGTCAGTTGGTTAGTCGCCGACTCCAACGCGATCAAACTCCTGCTCGCTTCATCCTCTTCCGCAGTACCATTGATGCTGCTTCTGTTAAGGGCGATCCCCAGACTGCGGCTAAACCGGTCGGTGCGGTTTTCGATGCGCCGGACTAGCTGGCGCAATTGTGCGTCACTCAAACGATAGCCCACGCCGGTATCCGTCCCGGTCCCAGTGTCGAAGCCGTCAGTATTCCAGCGCCAGTCGTTAATGTAATAGGCACGTGCAAGCAGATCAAGATCAGATTGTAGTAATCGCCAATCTTGGTCGACTCGAATCTCGAGTCGATTGTTCAACAAAAAGCTATTGATTAGCGCTGCCTTTTCCAGGACCGCGCGAGCATCCGTTGAAGTGGATTGTCTGTTTTCGAAACGCGTTTTCAGCTGGTCGGTGGCATATTCAAAATCCGTGACCAGCCTGTTGATTTCGTCCTCGCGAGCACTGTTATTCAGCTGGCTGCGGTCAAGCGCATTCTCAAGCGTTCGGCTGAACGTATCAGAACGCGTTTCAATGCGCCGGATCAGGTTGCGCATGCTGGTGTCGCTGTCCCGATACTGGCGCTGCGCCAATACCGAACTCGTGACGCCAATGTTAATGAGCGCCAGCAGTATCGCGGCCCCAAAAGTCTTACACATAATTCGCATCTCTCATTCCTCCAAGGATTCTAGTTCAAAGTTACAGCCCGACAACAAAGTCTCGAAAAACGAGCGCTACCCCGGGGGCTTTGGATTTAGGGGGCTTTGGATAAGGAGAGTGGGAAATAGCCGGCGGTGAAATCCAATTCACCTAGGGCTCTCTTTCTTAACGATGTCGCGCCCTATGTGCCGGGTTGCATCGGTAGGTGGTCAAACTGACCTCTGCATTGACGCGACGAACTATTATCGAACTTACGGAACCCGATTGAGTGACACAGTATCACAAAAGCCTTCTGAACCCTATACAGGAGAGGCAGCAAGCCAAAGTGGTTTCCTGCGGTTTTGTACTGCCAGAAATTGGCGCTGGTTAGTGAATGGATGATTTGTTAGCCTCTAGGTTAATGAAACTAAAAGTATCCATCGCTGGCGCCACGGGATGGGTCGGAAGACCTCTGTGTTTGGCCGTCTCGCAGGCGGAAGATCTGAGCCTCGTCGGCGCTGTGTCGCGGAGTCACAAGGGTCATGACCTTAGAGATGTGACCGGCGATTCACATCTCGATGTGAAGATCAGCGGCTCAGTCGCTGAGGCCCTTGAGACACCGACTGATGTGTTAGTTGATTACACGAAAGCGGACGTCGTGAAAACTAATGTGCTGACCGCAATTGACCGCGGCGTGCACGTTGTTATCGGATCTTCGGGGTTGACGGACGACGATTTTGAGGGAATCAACCATACCGCGCTAAAGAACAAGGTAGGGGTGATCGCCGCCGGAAATTTCGCTATTACCGCAGTGTTGTTACAACGATTTGCTTGTGAGGCGGCGAAATATCTTTCTCATTGGGAAATCATAGATTATGCCGCAGACACTAAACAGGACGCTCCAAGCGGCACGACGCGAGAGTTAGCGTTTCGACTTTCAGAGATGAGAAAACCTGACCTCACGTATCCCGTTGAGAAAACGATTGGGGAGAAAGAAAGTCGAGGAGCAACTCTACGGGGCAGTCAAATTCATTCGATTCGACTACCTAGTTACGTCATTAGTGTTGAGGCAATCTTTGGTGCAAATGATGAGCGGCTAACGATCCGCCACGATGCGGGTAGCGGAGCGGAGCCGTATGTCCAGGGCACACTCTTGGCGGTGCGTAAAGTTAGGAATTATGTAGGACTGATCAGAGGTCTGGATAAAATTATGGATTGATACTACTAAAGTTTTGAGTAGGTAAGTCCGGTCTGGCCTTGGTACTTACCGCCGCGATCCTTGTAGGAGACGTCACACTCTTCGTCTGACTCGAGGAAAACCACCTGACCGATGCCCTCGTTGACGTAGATGCGCAGCGGCAGGTCCGCGAGATTTGCAAGCTCAACTACCAAACGTCCTACCCATCCAGCTTCCAGCGGAGTGGTATTTACCAGCAGGCCGGCTCGCGCATAGGTAGATTTACCCATCGCGATCCCGGTCACATTGCGCGGCATGTGAAAGGTTTCTACGGTTACCCCAAGTGCATAAGAATGTGGCGAAAGCAGGTAGTATTTCGACCCATCTTCGGCAGTCCGCAACGGCGGCTCTACCAGCGATTCATCATCGAAAGCCTTGGGATCGATCTCGCGGCCGTGGATGGGTGAAAAGACGCGAAAGCCGTCATCTGCAAGTCGCATGTCGTAACCATAGCTCGAGGCCCCGGCGGAAATTATGCGGCGGCCATCAACATGCCGGACCAACTTCGGCTCAAAAGGAGAAATGAGTTGATGTTGCTCGGCCATTCGGCGGATCCAACGATCTGATTTAACTGTCATGATGGGGTTCAGAGAATACAGTGACGTACGATAAGTGACAAGCGATGTCATTGCGATTGCCGATTGCCAATTGCCAATTTCGTTTTCTTTGAGACTGACTTGGTAGGATGCATCATGCTAGCAGAAAGTATTGTGTTCTATTTCGTCTTCTACGGAAGTCTTCGATTGGCAATCGGCAATCGGCAATCGCGCTCACGGATTGCTCATTACTAACTTTCTAATGCGAATCGTCCCATCGCCAACGGTGAATCTGAAGTACGCCCCGCCTCCTCCGGCACGAGCTCTGACAACCCGGTTGGTGATCCCGGGGCGTTGACGCGACTCCAGCGCCAAAAACATGTCACTGATCTGACCAGTCCGTAAGACGTCCGCATCAATGTCGCCATGGAATCCCGCTGGCAGCTCAACGTTTAAGTCTCCCGCAGCAATGCGAAGATCTGCTCCGGTGCCTCGCCAGCTGCGCGTTGGGATCCTGACATTGATTCGTCCCGAGGCGACCGTGGCGTTGACCGTTCCAGATGTGAGAGTCATCTGAGTCTCGCTTTCCGTGGCGGTTAACGTTATGGCACCTTCAACCCCGCTTAGCGTGATGGGACCACTCCCGGCCCTAATCTCAAGATCGGTGGCCATTGGTACGCGAATCCGGTAGTCGATCTTCCAAGGGAGACCGAGTAGTTTCTTGGGAAAGTTTTTTGCCACCCGTCGCATGAAAACCTTGTCGTGGGTTCCTGTGCTCAGGATGTGCAGGTGATTGAGATCGTCATCCAGCACCCAACCATTGACCGCTGCGAGGCGATTTAGATCCTCTTCGGTTTCTGCGCGCAGTTCGATGTCGGCCGTAATTTGAACTTCGCTCCGCGACCATCCCTCGACTGTGATTGATCCTTGCGGAGCTCCGATGATCGTGACGGCGCCGCCATACCCCAGCCGCCGCTTCTCATGCCTGGTGGCAGTGCGTGTGAGAAACGGCGCAGCAGCTATGGTGTCTCTTTTCTGCTGTGCGTCCGCTGTGGATATAAACGCAGAGGAGGCGAGCACCGCGAGAGCTGCCATTCGCACGCCAAGCTTGATGATTCTGGAATATGAGATCATGTTGGAAACTGAACCAGTGTCACTACTCTTCGGATTAACAATCGCGACCGATGAGGAACTAGAGGGCTCAGTCGCGCATAGTATCATCCACCCACGTGACGTTCTAACTAGAGAAAACTAATGCGGACGTTCTCAATCGTCAGATCAAGATCGTCCGCATCAGAAATCCTAACCTTGCGTTGCTGCTTAGCGACGAAGAAAGGTGATACTGCCCTGAAAGGTTGTCACTATTACTGATGAACGACCATCGCCCACATCGCCGACGAATTTCCGGCCGTCACCAAGTGTCTTAAAGCCGTTGTTCCAAAACTCGCCCAGCGCAATTTTCTTTGTCGGCGCTGCTGCCACGAGTCGGAAGGCAGAATCTGAGGGAATACGTACGCTGATGTTTCCCTTAGTCGACTGGAATTGGTATGTGCCCCCTCGCGAAAAACCTCCATCGAAGAAAATGTCTCCGATAGTATTTTGGGCAAGCACCTGCGTGGCGCTGATGCCGCTCAGCGTGATATCCCCTTCGGTAGAAATGTGAGCCCGCACGAGAGCGCCGCGGATATTGCTAACCGTGATATCTCCCCGTCGCGTCTCGATATCGACCGAAGAATTCTGCGGTACTTGAACCTTGAAATTCACATCGCCAACGTCGCCGCGGCCTCGATTGTCACCCATCACATCGATTGAAAGACACTCGCCCATCAGCTTGGGGGAATTGGCGTTCGGGGCTTCCAAAGAAGCAGTAATCTTTATCTCGTCCCGGTTCCAGGACTCAACCGTAATCGTTCCGGATATATTCTTGAGTTCCACACGGACGTTCTTTCCCGCAGGGAAACGTTTGGAAACACGGTTCTGAGCGTGTGCAGCAGGTGAGCTAAACGAATAGAGAACGGCAAAAACGACAAGGGCTGAGAAAATTCGCGCGCCGGAAAATCTGAGCGGCGTAAACAACAGTCGGATACTCATTTTTGCGGGACTCTTCAATAGATCAAACTCTTACAGACTGCGGGGGGAAAATTAAACCAAAACGCTGCCCCGGGCTATAGATCTGAAAACTCCCTTAGCAACGCCAGTTTCTCATTAAGGGCGGCGTTAAGCATTTCTTCAGAAACTTCGTCGTGGGGATCCCGGTTCAATTCGTTGAGCGAGTCGTTGACTGCCTGATCGATAACCTTCAAATTACGTTCGAAGGTATCGCGCATCCCTTGATTCCAGCGTACCTTGTTCGTCTCCACGCGCTGGTTCCAGTAGTTAATGGCCTGCTGCTGTTGCCACATGCGATCGTGAACCCGCGTTCCGGCTTCAGAGCGCGGTGACGACGCCACTGGTTCCGTTGCTCGAGCGTTGTCCCAACGACGCAAACCAACTGTGGTACCCAGCGAGACGACTAAAATTATCGCGGCCGCAGACGCCGCCAGCTGCGGCATCGAGAGTTCCCAGCTGCGACTCATCCAGCCGGACCAGAAGCTGTTGGCTGGCGGTCGAGTGGACGCCGCCTTGGCTGCTAGCTGCGTTTCCGCTTCAATCACGTTGCGAATGCGAAGCCACAGGGCATCCGCGTTGGGTGGCGCGCTGTATTCTCCGCGATGATTCCGGCAAAAGGTAACGATTGATTCGAGGTCGTTGCGCACATCGGCGCAAGCGAGACATTCTTCCAGGTGCAAACTTAGCGTTGATTCATCTTCGCGGCTCAGCCCACCATCGACCAGGTCGCCGATTAGGTCTTGACACTTTTCGCAGTTCATTGTCTTACAACCTCTGACCTACCACGCGAATGCCAATGAACTCCGACTACTTCCTGCGTGGTGTTTTGGTTCCGAGCAATCTAAAGGGGAGACTGCATTCAAGTTCATCCTTTGGCGAGAGCGTCGTCAAGAAACTCACTCAGGTTTGCGCCGTTCAGGTGTCCTTGGAGCCTGGAAGGGAAACCTGGCGAGCGATCTTGGAAGCTACTCCTTCACCTTCTGTTGCCTGAGCAGGCCCCGTAACTTCATTCGCGCCTTGTGCAGTTGTGACTTCGAGGTCCCAACCGAGCAGCCGAGCATACGCGCAATCTCTTCGTGTTCGTGTCCTTCAATGTCGTGAAGGGTGAAGACCGTACGATACCCGGGTGGCAGTTGCGAGATGGCTTTGTCGAGCGCTATGCGGTCAACAACCGGCATTGCGTTGGGGTTCTCAGTGCCTTTGACTATCTGTATCGGGGTCTCACCGTCCTCGGTGGTCTGTTCCATCTTGACTCCGCGTTTGCGGAAGTGCATCAAGACCTGATTAACAGTTAGCCGATGCAGCCAGGTGGTAAAGGCCGACTCGCCACGAAAGCTTCCAATTTTTCTAAAGAGCTGAATGAAGACCTCTTGTGCCTGGTCTTCAGCCTCCGAGACGTTACCCATCATCCGCAAACAAAGCGAGTAAACCCGACGATTATGGCGCTGGTAGAGTTCCTCGAAGGCTCCCATATCGCCTTGCGCAGCTCTCTGTGTCAGGCCGTAATCGGTTACAGGTTGTGTCTCGGTTTCGGCTGCGGTCACGTGTTCGTCTATTTGGGCAAGCGACGAAGGAATTAGTCTCCTTACTGCTTGTTCTTCACGACTATCACGTTTCCGCCCTATTTCAAGGGAGCGGTACCTAGTCTCACGAATTCCCGCTGCGGGAATTGAGAGGTTATCAGATACCCTCGACGCGGGTGTGATGCCGCGCTTAGAGCGCGTCGTTGCCTTTCCCCGGCTAAAAGTTACTGGTTTTCTGCAGCCGCATCAATACGTTCGCCTTCGGCCTTGCTCACGTCCAATAAGTGCGGTCCAGGGAGCGGTAACCCACTGCTTCAGCCACGTGAACGGATCGGATCTCCTCAGAACCCTCAAGATCTGCAATTGTGCGGCTTACTTTCAGAATACGGTCATAAGCGCGCGCTGACAAGCCCAGCCGCGTCATCGCCCGCTCGAGCATCTGTTCGCTGTCGGAGTCAATGCGGCAATGACGCCGGATCATCCGCGGGGTCATGGCAGCGTTTGAAAATATCTTTTCGCCTTCGAGGCGTTTTCGCTGACGTTCTCTGGCATGAATAACCCGCTCGCGAATTTCCGCGGAGCGTTGAATCTGCAGCGGGGTGCAGCGACATTCTCGCGTAGGATCGTTCCAGAAACCACAAGGACAGGGATTCATAGCCGCCGCCAACATGAATGAAGCGGGAAAAGTAAGGGACATTGAGGCCCGGCTAATGGTTACCTTCTGATCTTCGAGAGGCTGGCGCAGTACTTCCAACACGCTGCGATCAAATTCGGGCAGCTCGTCCAGAAACAACACACCCTGATGCGCCAGAGAAACCTCGCCGGGACGCGGAACGGCACCCCCACCAATCAATCCGGCGTCGCTGATTGTGTGATGAGGGGAACGAAAAGGGCGTTCTGCCACCAGTCCGGCGCGGCCCGTCATCCCCGCTACCGAATGAATCTTCGTTAACTCCAACGCTGCTTCAAATTCCAACGGCGGGAGAATTGTTGGGAGCCGCTTTGCCAGCATTGTCTTGCCTGAGCCTGGAGGACCGATGAGGAGGATATTGTGTGAGCCCGCGCTGGAAACCTCCAGCGCGCGCTTTGCAGAAAGCTGGCCCCGCACCTCACGAAAGTCCACATTGTAGTGATCGGACTGTATCAGAATCGCTGCTGGATCGATTTTCAGTGGCTGAGGAGGATTCGCGGATCGCAGAGCTGCCACCAGCTCCACCGCGCTTCTCAAATCAGCGACAGGGTATACATTCACGCCCGAGACAACGGCAGCCTCTTTCGCATTCTCATCGGGAAGAATCACGTGTTCGATTGCAGCTTCACGCGCCAGGATGGCAATCGGAAGCGCCCCTTTGATTGGACGTACTCGACCATCGAGCGAAAGCTCGCCGACGCACAGCACATGAATGAGGCTGTTTTCTTCCGCCAGGTCACCGTTGGCCCCCAGGAGACCAAGGGCAATAGGCAGATCGAAACTCGCGCCCTCCTTCCTTACATCAGCGGGTGCCAGATTAATTGTGATTTTTTGAAAGGGAAAGAAGAACGCGCAGTTGCAGATCGCGGCGCGAATGCGTTCGCGCGATTCGCGTACCGCGGCATCGGGCAACCCAACGATAGTAACCGACAGATTGTCCGACTCACCTCGCGCGGGAGTCAGATCGACTTCGATGTCAACGAGATCTGCATCAATACCGTAAACGGCTGCCGAGAGTGTGCGAAAGAGCATGTGAGGGCTCCTGTGAGGATGAGATGGGAGAAATAGGTACCATGGATTCTCGGTGAAAAGAATCGAGCGCGCTTTGCGAGTTGGATCGAAAGCGCGCTCATTTATTAGTTATAGCACGTCGAACCAAAGGGGACGCGCTGACAACGAAATCTATCGACGTCGTGAGGGGGCAGCACCCGTCGCCGGCAACTTAATCTCCTGGCCGGCGCGCAACTCCAATTCCGGTGTCATGCCATTCAACCGCGCTATTTCATTGGCATCCAGATTACGGGCCGCCGCGATCCGCGAGATGGTGTCGCCTTTCCGAGCTCGAATCTTCGTCAATCCCGCAGCAGCCGGCTCATTTGTGCTCGGCTTTGCACGCCGCCAGCTCGTCAAGCGAACTGAATTGCTCGGCACTACCAACTTCGTGGTCGATTTCAGATCCACGCCGCTGTTCATCGCCTGTAGTTGAGCAACGCTGACGCCGGTGCGGTTGGCAACGTGCTGTAAGTCTTCTCCAGGCGCAACTGAGATCACGCGAGCAGAGTCACGTCGGTCTCCAGGAATTCGCTGGAGCACGGCGACAAACTGTTTGGCTTTTCCTGCCGGAACACGAACGGTATAAGCCTCGCCTCTGGGTGTGACGTCCCGCTTCAATTCCGGGTTGATCCCCCGGATATGATCGATGCTTGAGTCGGTCGCTTCGGCTACTAACTGCAAGCTAGTGGCTGTCGACACTTGCACCCTGTCATAAGACAACGGAGGTTCATGACGTATACCCTTGAAGCCGTATTTCGCAGGATTTTTCGCGATTATGATCGTGGCCAGGATGTTAGGAACATAATTACGAGTTTCCTGGGCAATGTAAGGATAGATAGCCCAAAAACTCTTACTACCCGCGCGAGCAATCGCGCGGTCGACATTCCCGGCGCCGGTGTTGTAGGCGGCCATCGCCAATTCCCAATCACCTTTGTAGTGCGCGGCAAGAGTCTTTAAATATCGGGCTGAGGCTACGGTCGCCTGCTCGAAGCTATTACGTTCATCGATCCAGGCTGTTTGCCGCAGACCGTACTCGCGCCCCGTGCCCGGAATGAACTGCCACAATCCGGAAGCTGCGGCCCATGACATCGCCTTTGGCTTCCAGGCGCTTTCGACCTGACCCAACCAGGTGATATCAACAGGCACGCCTTCCTTGGCAAAGGTCTGACGCGCGAGCTTCATGTACTGGCCTGAGCGCCGCAGTCCCGACTCCATCGTGGCGCGACCCCGGCCCTGATAAAAATTGATGTATTGCTGAATTAAGGGATTTATGGTGAATGCAAAGTTGACATTGTGCTTCGCTTGCTCGAGTGCCACCACGTCTGCACCGGAAACGTTCTGCTCGTCAGGCGTTAGTACAAGTTTGCTGAGCTCATCGAGCGGGGAAGGCTCAAACCTCTGCTGGAGAAATCCAACCTGCGGAGGAGGGTTTTTTTGAGGCGGGGATTGAACGTTCTGCGCCACAAGCTCCGAGACACTCGCCTGCGTAGCTCCGCGACCAAGCGGAACCTCTTCCCGATATATCCGCTCAACCAATTCCAGATAAAAAGTCTGGAGTCGCTGACTGGCGCGAACGTCAAGACCTGATTCAAGAATAGCGTCAACTGCCCTGTCGAATTCATCCCGAGCTTGCTCGCGCTTATTGTCTTCGAGATTAAGCCGGCCTTTGCGGAAATGGTCCTC
>CAJDUJ010000087.1_pt1 | contig 13593 bp, 17 predicted proteins | sample 7390331 | NCBI WGS metagenome assembly CAJDUJ01 (sample SAMEA7055674, study PRJEB34461) | soil metagenome | biome: terrestrial ecosystem; feature: Peninsula; material: soil | place: Antarctica | collected 2016 | reverse complement strand
AAACGCATATAAGCATCTAACGAGTAAGATTCTTTCCGAAGTCTCGCCGAGGGTCAAGGTTGGCATGACTCAAGTTCTCGCAGGAGTGTGAAATGGATGCGGCGAGCACGTTGGGAGTATGCAGTTGGACGAAACTGCGATCAGGCCTATGGGGATTGAATGGACCAGTGATGCGGCCTGATGCCGCTGCAGAAGAATGCGAGGTCGCAGGCGAATGGTAAGACAAGAAAACCTGGCCTTTGGTCGTCGGCGGACAAGGATGGCGGTGCGGTGCGGCGGATCTGCAATGAGGTTGAGACTTGCTACCGGCGTGAAGCGCTACGCCGCCGCGGCGAGGCGGCGCGAGTGAAAGGAACTAGCGCTTCAGTGCTTCCTTCGGGCGGAGGTTCGGTGAAGTTGCTAAACTCTTCGGCGTGTGACTGCAGATATTGAAAAAACCGCTCAAACTCATGCTGCATCGCATCCATCTTCTCGCGCATGTTAAGGATGATCTCCACGCCAGCGAGGTTCACACCAAGATCGCGCGTCAGGGAGAGTATCAGCTCGAGGCGTTCGAGATCAGGATCGGTGTAGAGGCGAGTATTGCCTTCCGAACGCGATGGCTTTAACAGACCCTCACGTTCATACATGCGCAGCGTTTGCGGATGAAGGTTATACTGGTCGGCAACGGCGCTGATCGTGTATGTCTTGGCCTTGCGCTTCATGTTAACGCGAATCGTAAATCGTAAATCGTGAATTAGTAAGTTCGGTAAATCAGGTCCTTGGGTTTGGCTCTTACCATTTACATTTACGATTTACGAATTCATTCCAGCCCCATCTCCACGCGCGGATTCTGGGAGTTCATCTTCGAGTACTGCCGCAAAAGCTCTTTCGTCTCTTCGGAGATCACTTTGGGCAGCGTCACCTGCACTTCCACAAACTGATCGCCTCTCGCTCCCGGTTTGCGCAAGGATGGCGCGCCCCGCTGACGCAGTCGAAATTTTTGACCTGACTGAGTGCCGGGAGGAATGCGCAATTGCGCCTTACCCTCTACGGTAGGTACTTCGATCTTTGCGCCCAGCGCTGCCTCGGGGACCGTAATGGGCACGGTTACATAAATATTGTCACCCTTGCGGGTAAAGTGTTTGTGCGGCCCGACGTTAGTGTTGATGTGCAAATCACCTGCAGGCGCACCCAAACGGCCTGCTTCACCCTTGGCGGGGATCCTCACGCGGGAACCCGTTTCAACTCCGGCGGGGATCCGAACCTTGACCGTTTCCGTGTTCGGCAACGTGCCCTTACCCTTGCAGAGCGAGCAGGGCGGCCTCCTCCGTCCGGTACCTTCACAATCTGTACACTCCTGCGCAAAACGCAGGCGGCCACCTGCCCTTTGCACCTGGCCCGAGCCCTTGCAGGTCGAACAGATCATTACCGGACCACCGATATCTCCAGCCCCATTGCAGCGTGAACATTGTTCGGAACGGTTCACCGTAATGTTCGTAGTGAGGCCATTAATGGCTTCTTCAAACGAGAGCGCAAGGGGCATCTCTATGTCGGCGCCACGCTTTGGCTGTGGCCGCGGAGCCTCGTGCTCTTTTGTAGCACCCCCGCCAAACAGATCCGAGAAAATATCCCTGAAACTGGTGCCGCCACCGGAACCTGTAGATGTTCCCCAATCGAAGCCGGTGAAATCGAACCCCGGCGCGCCAGCCCGCCCCGTACTGGGTCCGGCACCGCGCGCGGCCGCATCCGCCAGGTTGTCTGAGTACTGACCAAAACGATCGTAGACCGAGCGCTTCTTCGGGTCTGACAACACGTCGTGCGCTTCAGTGGTCAGCTTGAAGCGCTCTTCTGATGCCTTGTCCCCCGGATTGACGTCTGGATGATATTTGCGCGCCAGTCTTCGATAAGCCTTCTTGATCTCCTCAGGCTTAGCGTTCCGCTTTACACCCAGCACTTCGTAGTAATCCTGTTTAGCCATCTTTCATTGCCGATTTCCAATTGCCAATTGCCGATTGACCTGTAACCTCTAATCTCGCATTCAGGCTCGACTCGGGCCACTGACCAATCGGCAATCGGCAATCGGAAATTGGAATTCCTATTTGTTCTCGTCTACGTCGACGTATTCGGCGTCAATGACATTATCTTCGCCGCCACCTCCGGAAGACGACGCGCCAGCGGCCGACGCCTGTTCGCCCGTTGCTTCGGCGCCTGGTTCGGGCGGTGCGGTTTGCTGGTAGAGTACCTCAGCTAGTTTGTGAGACGCGGCCTGCAGTTTGTTGAAGGCATCGTTGAGTTTTTCGGTTCCACCTTCCTGCAGCGCCGTCTTTGCCTCGGCAATGGCCGCTTCCACCTCTGCTGCCACCGCACCTACTTTCTCACGATTGTCATTCACCGTCTTCTCCATCTGGTAGGTGAGTCCGTCCAGACGGTTGCGTGCTTCGATTTCTTCGCGCTTCTTCGCGTCGTCCGCTGAGTGAGACTCGGCGTCGCGCATCATCTTGTCGATTTCGTCCTTCGCCAGACCAGACGACGCTGTAATGGTTATCTTCTGCTCGCGGCCCGTACCCATGTCTTTCGCCGACACGTTAACGATCCCGTTTGCATCGATGTCAAACGTCACTTCTACTTGCGGCATTCCCCGAGGTGCAGGGGGGATGCCAACCAGGTGAAACTTGCCCAGAGTGCGGTTGTCTCCAGCCATCTGGCGCTCACCCTGTAGCACGTGAACCTCAACTGACGTCTGGTTGTCTGAGGCTGTGGAGAAGATCTCCGACTTCCGGGTGGGGATGGTAGTGTTACGCTCAATCAACTTCGTGAAAACACCCCCAAGAGTCTCGATTCCCAAGCTTAGAGGCGTAACATCGAGTAGCAAAATGTCCGTCTTTTCCCCGGAAAGCACGCCTGCCTGAACTGCTGCGCCGATGGCCACCACCTCGTCAGGATTGACGCTCTTGTTCGGCTCTTTGCCGAAAGCATCTCGCACCAACTGCTGAACTTTGGGAATACGTGTGGAACCGCCGACCAAAACTATTTCGTCGATTTTCTTAGCCTGTTCCACCGGTGGACGAAGCCGTTGCAGGATTGGATCGGCCAACTGTTCAAACTTGGACCGCGTAAGTTTCATCGCCAGGTGCTTGGGGCCAGACTGGTCCGCGGTAACGAAGGGAAGATTAATCTCAGTTTCCATCGTGCTGGAAAGCTCGATCTTCGCCTTCTCCGCAGCTTCCTTAAGCCGCTGCAAAGCCATCTTGTCACTTGAAAGGTCGATGCCCTGATCGCGCTTAAACTCTTCGATAATCCATTCGATCAGGCGCTCATCGATGTCGTCACCTCCCAGGTGGGTGTCGCCGTTAGTAGATTTGACCTCGACGACGCCTTCGCCGACTTCGAGTATGGAGATGTCAAACGTACCACCGCCAAAGTCAAACACCGCGATAGTTTCGTCTTTCTTTTTGTCCAAACCATAAGCGAGCGCGGCGGCCGTGGGCTCGTTGACGATACGCATTACTTCCAAACCGGCGATCTTGCCGGCATCCTTAGTCGCCTGACGTTGCGAATCATTGAAATAGGCAGGAACGGTAATCACCGCTTTGTCTATTTTCTGTCCCAGATAATCCTCGGCCGATTGTTTCATCTTCTGCAAGATGATTGCCGAGATCTCCGGCGGGCTCCATTCTTTGCCACCAGCTGCGATGCGCACGTCGCCGCTGCCGCCTTGCACTTTGTAGGGCACCTGCTTGATCTCTTCCGTCACTTCGTTGTAGCGACGACCCATAAATCGTTTAATTGAATAGACTGTATTCTCGGGGTTTGTAACCGCTTGCCTCTTGGCAACCTGCGAAGGGGTAGTGCGACCTCCCTCCGAATTAGTGATGACCGTCGGTTCGCCGCCTTCCATCACCGCAACGACGGAGTTGGTCGTTCCCAAATCAATTCCAATTATCTTGTTACTCATTTGTATTTATCTCCCACAAACCAAATTAGCGCTCGTTTGAACCTCAGTGAGTGGCAGCGACTACCACACCCGCCCGCTTAATCTTCAGACTGGCGGCGAGCATATAGGTTGAACGCCGCGTTAATATAATACCTGAGTCCGCTGCTGTCAACTTTGTTCTGACAGGTCTAGCCGGGAGTCGAAGGCGTTTACAGTTTCTGGGGACCTTCAGGCGAGGGATTACGATCCTCGTTTAGAAGCTTTGAGGCAAAGAAGACGTAGTGAGCGCCTGAAAGCAGTACCAGAGCAAAGACTATTGCATAGAGGGTGGGAAGGTAGTAACCGGTGCCGTAGGGAACGCTTGCGGCAAACATGATGATGGCAATGGCGATTATTTGGACCGTTGTGTTGACCTTGCCAAGCCAGGAAGGGCGAAATCCCCGAAAGCCAGTCATGATATTGATCGCCGCCGCTCCGACCACAATGAAGACGTCTCTGCTAATCACTGCGATGGTCACCCAAAACGGAATAGGTAAGTGGTTTGGGACGGGCTGGGGAAAAACGCTGCGCATAGAAAGCACTACAAACGCCGTGACCAGCATTAACTTGTCGGCAATCGGGTCGAGTACGGTACCAAGTTGGGACCTCTGATCGAAGCGGCGGGCCAGAAGTCCGTCGAGGCCATCTGTTATGCCGGCAACCACAAAGGCAGCTAACGCCAGGAGAAAGCGCTGGTAGAAAACGAGCGTAACAAATACGGGGATGAGCACCATCCTGAAGATGGTGAGCATATTCGGGACGGTAACGATCCGGGAGGACATTAAGGCTTGGGTGTTTTGGAAATCACCGCGAAATTGGTCTGAACGATCTGACTATGGGAATTGACTTGCGAGCCGTCATCGGCTGCCGCGGAGTTCCAGCACCGAAACCTCGGGCGGGCAACCATATCGTACCGGAAGTACGACAGTACCAAGACCACGTGTGACATAAATTTGTGTTTCGCCCTGACTTCCAAGTCCGCGGAGGAGGCGGCGTCGGGGTCTCCCCGACGCACTGCGTTCTGAACGCAGAGTCACCTGCCCCCCATGGGTATGGCCGCTCAACACGAGATCCACCCCTGCGCGAGCTGCTCGCCGCAAGATGATTGGGTTATGCGCCAACAGGAGCTTCATCTCCTCATCGAGCGAGCCGGCCAACGCGAGAGGCAAATCTTCCAACCCCACCATCGTGTCATCTACACCCGCCAACCAGAACGCCTCTCCACCTTGCTCAAAACGCATTCCTTGATTAACCAGTACCGTAATGCCTTCCGCACGAAAGAGGTCCGTAATCAAAGCTGCGTCGGTCCAATGATCGTGATTGCCAAGAACAGCAAAGACACCGTGACGCGCTCGTAAACGGCCAAGTAGTTCCGCACAAGGCGCGGCAAACTGGCGCTCATGGGAAATGTAATCGCCGGTCAACGCTATGATGTCGGGTTGCAGCCGGTTAGCTGTGTCGACAGCTCGCTCGATCTGTTCCCGGCTCGTAAACGGACTGTGGTGGACATCGGACAGATGAACGATGCGAAAGCCCTCGAAGGCCTTTGGCAAGCGACGCAGGTAGATCGGGTGGTGCTCAACCGTGAGCATGAACGGTTCGATAAAAGCTGAACGCGCCGCCTGGCTGAGATTTAGGGCAAGGGTACGCAGCGGAGTTTCGCCGCCTTTTCCGACAAAAGGCGCGGCTCGCCCCCTTTGCTTGCGTCTAATTTGAGTTCGCATAATTAACTAGCCCCATTAGATTTGGCGCATTATAGTGATCGCCTTGGGGGGACGCAAACACCGGGGGCCTTTTTTCAACGACAGTTTGTTACGAAAGGTTTGCGAAATAGTTAATATTGTGCTTGACAGGTCACAAAACACCCGTATAATTTCGTACAAGACGAGTGGCTCTTTACATTTTTGGCTTGGCATTCGGTGCGCGGCTGATTCACACCACGCGATTTGATTTTTTCCCAAACGTGGGGCTTTATCTCACCGTTTAAACGCACCGCCTAGACGACAGGATCGGACAAGGACGATTCTCGGTTCTCTGCCATCGCTACCCTCGTTTACCCGAACCTTCCTGGAAAGTTAGGCCCCGCCTGATCACATGATCGGCGGGGTCCTTCTCTTTGCGTCCGCTAATCGCTTTCAGCCGGCTACGCACCAACCGTCTTCGAGATAGTAGCTACGGCTTCCGGCGAATGAGCTTCGCGAGTGGCGGCGGGAGGTTCGTTACGCGACACAGACTGTCCTGACATTTCCGCAAACATCTGCTCGTACTGATCAACTATCCGCTCCCAGTCGTAATATTTTTGCACGCGAAGTTGAGCGCGGTGACGATAGGCCTGGACCAAAGAGCCATCGCGCAGGACGCGTTGGAGTTTTTCTGTCAAATCGTATTCGTCCGCGTAGGGAATTCCAGCATCGCCGACCACTTCTATGTTTTCCGGTGTCGCCAGGGTCAGTACGCAGTTGCCGTACCCCATTGCTTCCAGAAGCGCCGGATGCGTGCCACCTACTTCGGTGGCGTGCACGTAACAATACGAATTCTGTTGCAGGGCCCGATAATCCTGTCCAAAAACGAATCCGGTAAAAACTATTCTCTTATCACCGCGGGCGCGCTCTCTTAAACCCTGTATGTAGTCGTGGGCATAAGGCGCATCGCCGACGATTAGTAGCTTGTAGGCCGTCCTTACTCTCTTGAACGCTTCTATCACCAGGTGGGCATTGTTCTCCGGCTCGAGTCGCGAAACGTAAAGAACGTATCGATTGGGTTCCACGCGCCACCTTTTGACCGTATCCCGATCGGGCTTGCGTTCCACCTCGGCTCCGTAAGCAATCATTGTCGAGGGCACATTGTAGCGGGCCAGGTAATAATCATGGATGACCTGGGCGTCGGTTACGGTGACATTTGGCAGCATGGTCGAAAGCAGTTCGGCCAATAGGTAGTAGCGGCGTCCCAGCCAATTCCATTTCTTTCGCTTGTGTTCCAAACCATCGACGTTAATAGCGACAGGCGTTCCTGTGAATCGTAGTATCGAGGCGAAGGGTGCGTTTGCGGCGTTGCAGATCAGTGCCGCATCGAAACGGGAGGGCGCGGCGTGTAGGGACGATAGAAACGCGTGAACAACAGTATCGAAATACTTATGGCGGATCGTGGGTAGAACTGTCAAACGGACGCCCTGATACTCGAGTTGGCGAGGGGAAACGTAGTGAGCGCGACAATAGACGGTGACCTCATGTCCGCGAGCCACAAGCCTGGTGGATAAGTGCTCGGCGAAGGTTTCAAAGCCGCCGTAGCTGGCCGGTATACCCCGGGTTCCAAGGATAGCTATACGCATAGGGACTAGTCGGCTCACCGACCCCAAGAGAATGCACTACTTTACGGCCCTGCGCATTCTGCCACCGAAGCGAGAGAGTGAACATTATCAGCGGCCTGTTTGTAAACTTCAAGAGTTCGCCTCGCAGTTTCACGCCAATCGAAGATCCGGGCTCGATTCAAGCTCTCAATCCGGAGTCTTGAACGAAAGCTAGAATCATCTACCATCGTTGCAATAGCGGAAGCAATAGCGTCGATGTCGAATGGATTAACCAGAACACCTCCATCACCAACGACCTCAGGCAAACTGGTTCTATCTCCGGTGATAACCGGCGTACCGCATTTCATGGCTTCGAGCGGAGGAAGACCAAAACCTTCGAAGAATGATGGATAAACGAAACATAGTGCCCCTGAATAAAGCGCCGGCAAATCAGTCTCCGGAACATAGCCCGTTACAATCACGCCGGTTCCCAGTTTCTCGATAGCTTTCAGGGTTTCACGATAAAGCCATGCACGCTTACCGACGAGGACAAGCTGCGGCAGGCTACCTTCCGGCCGGGTTCGGCGCAAGCGTTCGTAAGCGGATAACAGTCGGATCAGATTCTTGCGTGGCTGAATGGAACCTACGGACAGAATGTAGTCTCCGTTTATGCCATAGGTTTGTCGTACACGTTGAAGTTCATATTCGTCCACAACGGGGCGAAAGTGATTTGGCGCGGCGATCGGAATAGCGGTCACCAGGTCCGGCGCGATCTTGTAGGTCGAAATAATGTCAAGCCGCGCGTGTTCAGACAACGCCAAAACTCGCGCTGCCATCCTTGCTGAGCGTCGGACGGTAAATCGAAGCTGCGCTCGGCTCCGGCGATTGAAAGTCTCCGGCAGGTGTTCAAATGATAAGTCATGAATGCTGACTACAACCGGACAGGGAGCAAAAGGAGGGCTGGTAAACTGAACGTGCAGAACGTCTACTGGGTGACTTCGCAACTCGGCACTAAGAGTGAGGGGTATGCGGATTAACGGAGTGTGCGGAAGAGTAGAGCGAACCCTGAAGTTAGGCCACCTGTTGCGGAAGCGTGCTACCGCCTCATCCCTGGTAACGTAAAGAGTGTAATCATTGACAGAATCGATCTCAGCGAGCGCTTCGATCAAATTCGCGGCGTAACTCTCATTGCCACCAAGACCGGTGCCAACAGAGTGAGCATCGATTGCAATACGCAAGTGCCTTCCTGTTTACGTTTAAGAGTCCGGCTCTATGGCTAGCAAGCTGAGAGCTGTTAAGGCGGCTATTTGTTCTTACCGGCGACGGAGGCCTGAGCGCTGCCTCGCTGCTGACCACGCGTGTCGCGCTCGCGAATTCGGGCAGCCTTACCACGCAATCCGCGCAAGTAATAGAGCTTTGCTCGACGCACTCGTCCTCTTTTCACGAGATCGATGTGGTCGATGATGGTGGCATGGAGGGGGAAGATCCTTTCAACGCCAACCCCGAAGCTCGTCTTGCGAACGGTAATGGTTTCTCTGGCACCGCCGTGCTTGCGCGCAATGACTATACCTTCAAACGCCTGCAGGCGCTCTTTGGTCTCAGATTCCTTAATGCGAACGTGAACGCGCACCGTATCGCCCGCTTGAAACTCGGGAATATTATTTCGCAGTTGGGTATTTTCGATATTGTCTAGTCGGTTCATCTCTTCACTCCACTATCTACATTTGCCGTCTCAGATTCTAGTACAAGTCAGAATGGGATTCAGACCTGAGAATCTTTCAGCAGATCCGGGCGATTGCGCTCGGTCTTCTTTAAGGCTTTCTCGCGACGCCAGCGCGCAATCTCCGCATGATTACCCTTTAATAAAACATCAGGTACACGCAGGCCTTCGAGATTTGGGGGCCGCGTGTATTGCGGATAATCCAGCAGGCCGTCAGAGAAGGATTCGTATGTTGCTGAAGTCTCGCTGCCCAAAGCGCCTGGTAACAACCGCACAACTGCGTCAACCACAACGACGGCAGCAGGCTCTCCCCCGGAAAGAACATAGTCACCGATCGATATCTCGTCCGTGGCCAGCGCCTCAGCAACTCTTTCATCAACGCCTTCATAACGTCCGCATATCAAGGTTATCTGCGATGCACTGGTGGCCAGATCCGCCGCCAGCGACTGCGTAAATACCAGACCCTGCGGCGAAAGCAAAACCACCCGCGTTTCCTTCGGGTAATCTCCGCGCCGTCTGAAACCGGTTATATGGTTGATAGCCGCAAAGATGGGATCCGCCTTGAGCACCATCCCATCACCGCCACCGAACGGACGATCGTCGACTGTGCGATGCTTGTCGATAGACCAGTGACGCAGGTCATGCACTTTAATCTCAACCAGTCCGGCAGCTAACGCGCGGCGCGTAATCCCGTAATCAAATGCTTCGCGAAAGAAATTCGGGAAAATAGTTATTACGTCAAAGCGCAACATAATGATTCTCGTTGGCGAATTTGCGACTCAAACGTTGCCGCCAGAGTAAATCGCAAATCACCAAATCAAAGATCTATAACTCCAGGAGTCCCTGCGGCGGGTCGATCCGGATCTTCTTCCGCGCCGTGTCAATATCAATAACAATCGACTGCACCATGGGAATCAGGTGCTCATGCCTGTCTTCACTCTCGACTACCAGCATCTCCACGCCGCGGCCAACTCTCATCACGTCTCGGACGTGACCAATTAGTTTCCCACTCGCGGTTTCGACAACACACTCTTCCAGCTCCCAATCATAAAACTGACCTTCAGGAAGCTGGACCCGGCTCGATTCCGGAACAGCAAACTCGCATCCTACAAATGCACTGGCGGTTTCAATATTGTCGTAGCCCGCCAACTTGAATATCACCCTGGCCTGATGGAACCAATAGCTCTCCAACTCAACTACGCTCCGCTTTCCATCGGGAGCAATGGCAATCAACTGAGAGACATCGGCGAACCGGTCGGGAAAATCCGTCAACAACTCGGACACAATCTCACCTTTGAGGCCTCTGGTTTTCACAGCGCGAGCCACAGCAACAACCGGTTCTAGGCTCTCTGGCAGCTCTTCGCTCATTCCACAATTTCGAGAACGAAGCGGCGTTTTCTCTTTAGTCCTACAGCATGAGCCAGAGACCGCAACGACCGTACGGTCCGCCCCTGCCTGCCAATTACCTTACCCATATCTTCAGGGGCCACACGGATCTCAATCAACGTCGCACCGTTGCGGTCAATCTCTCGAACGTCGACGGCCCCAGTGTCGTCAACCAGCGCCTTGACAATCATCTCAACGGCTTCTCGCATTACTGTCGAATCAAAAGTCCTGACAATTCAGTTTCAATCTACGCGTCCGAGCAAGAACTAAGCGGTGGCAGGCTCCGCAGTCGCCTCGTTCCTAGCAGCTGCCTTTATGAGTTGGCTGACCGTCTCGGTCGGCTGCGCGCCGTTGGCGATCCAGTAACGGACGCGATCCATATTCAGATTTATCTCCGCCGGCTGGCGGGTAGGATTGTATGTGCCGACGTTCTCGAGATATGCGCCGTCACGTTTTGACTGCTTCTCCTTCACAACCACTCTGTATGAAGGCCTTTTCTTCGCGCCTGTGCGCATTAATTTAATCGCTAACAAATAGTCACCTCCGTTGTAAACAATTCCCTCACTGATAAGCTTGCTGATAAATCCTGCTGCTCTTTCTCCTGCTGATCACCTATCACCGTCGCCTTTTCTTCTTTTTCTTCTTCAGCTTCTTTCTTGATGGACCTGCTGGTAATGCTGGCAATCCGGGTTCATCACCATTCCCACCCATACTGTTCAGGTCAGGCATGCCAGCCATACCGGCCATACGCTTCATCATCTTGCCCTTTAAACCACCCCCGAAACCGGCCCCGCCGAACAATCCGGAACCGGAAAGCTGGCGCATCATCTGACGCATCTCGGTGTACTGCTTGATCAGCTGATTCACTTCCGCGACCGAGGTTCCGGACCCGCGCGCGATCCGCCGGCGCCGATTCGCGTTTAGAATCTTATGATCCGTGCGCTCCTGCCAGGTCATCGAATCAATAATTGATTCGGTGCGTCTCAACTCTTTCTCCATTAGCATGGTTTGTTCGTCATTCAGCTGCGGCATTCCCATGCCGCCGAGAAGCTGATCGGGCAGAAGCTTCATTATCTTTGAGAAAGACCCGAGCTTCTTTACCTGCCGAAGCTGCGATCGAAAGTCGTCGAGAGTAAACTCATTCTTCTGGAGCTTCTTGAGTTGTTCCTCTGCCTCATCCTGGTCTACCTTGGACTGTACTTCTTCGATCAGCGACAATACGTCGCCCATTCCCAGGATGCGTTGAGCAATGCGGTCGGGATAGAAAGGCTCTAGCGCATCATATTTTTCCCCGACGCCAACAAACTTGACCGGCTGTCCGGTAACCTGCTTGATGGAAAGAGCCGCACCGCCACGGGCGTCACCGTCCATCTTCGTCAGCACAATGCCGGTGATGCCGACGCGCTGGTGAAACTCTTCAGCGGACCGTTAATCCTGACCAACTCGTCCATCAACTCTTCATCGATGTGAAGCCGGCCGGCGGTATCAATCAGCAGAGTGTCGAAACCGGTTTGCTGTGCATGCTTATAGGCTTCCCGCACCAGGGTGAGCGGGTCATTGGTTTCAGACTGTTCAAAGATCCGTTGGCCAGTGGCCTTTGCAATTACCTTTAACTGCTCGCGCGCTGCCGGACGATAGACGTCTACTGAAAGCAACAGCGGCTTGCGTTCCTGGTTCTGGGCAAGCCAGCGCGCGATCTTTCCCGTCGAAGTGGTTTTGCCCGAGCCTTGCAGGCCGACAATCATGACCACATTCGGAATCTGCTTCGTAAAGACCAGACGCGATGATTGGCCGCCAAGCAATTCAACAAGTTCATCGTAAACAATCTTGACTACTTGTTCAGAAGGCTTGAGCTCCTGCCAGACTTGCTGTCCCTCGGCCTTTTCCTTAACAGAAGCAATAAAGTCTTTCGCAACTTTATAGTTAACGTCGGCTTCCAGGAGCGCCAGGCGGATTTCCCGGAGAGCCGCGTCCACATGTTCCTTCGTCAGCACGCCTTCGCCGCGAAGATTCTTTAAAGTTCGCTTAAGCTTGTCCGATAGCGACTCAAACATAGAGCATTTAGGCGAAGTTTCGCGCTAATGACGGAAACGGAGATGATAACGGGCACCCTAAATAGTGTCAAGGAATGGGGATTTGATTTGATTTGGACAAGCGCCTTCTTTTTCTAATTTCCCTCGGGCGCGCTATCGCATGGCAAACAACTTGCCTTAGTTGCACTCGGCCTTACTGCGTTTACTTGAAACCGTACAGAGCAAGCGCGTTTGCTCCCCGTCTGGAGGATCGCTGTGCATGTTTTTCATAACAGCCGTCATCGCCTTAGGGGCAGGATACAGATGAAATAATAGAAAGGATTTGAAAGGATTCACAAATGGATACCAGAGAAAACCCTCGAGCAATAACTAATGGAACTTCGAGGCTTCGCCGTGTGGGAATCGTTGTGGGTGGCCTGGGGTTAGGAGCGATTCTAACGTATTTGCTCTCGAAAGCGCTCGGTGGGCGCAAGGAGAAATCTCTACCCCGGAGTTTCCCGGATCAACCCGTTGATGACCGGGGCACGGGCCAGGATGAAGCTGCAGGTAGCAGCGTGGAACGCCGGGGAGGAAGTCATCGATGATGACGTTGTTATGAAAGCGCGGGGCATAGCGATGAATCGTGGCGTCCGAATCGAGTAGGCGGCTAACCACCAGGCCTCCCCCGAGCGGCGTTTTCTGCGAACGTTCTTAACTTAAAATACACCGCGCAGGATACCGCCTTCGGCGAGGAGGTAAGTACTTAATACATGACCTGCAGCGGATCTAAGCACTCAGCTCTTTGGAGTGAGTTGGCAAGCGGCAGCACGCCACCGCTTTGGCTATTTTGCGCTCTACGCTAATCCAAAGCCGTCGTCTTCCACCCCAGCGGGGCTGCCACGCTGGGGACCCCGGGCCGCTGCGCTTTTCCCGCGCACTCCTTAAAGACGCAGCGCCATAATTGGTATTTCTATTCAAATCAAACGAACTTGCCCCCGATGTCTAGCTTGTGATAACGTGCTCCGCATTTAACGTGAGTTTGCTCTCTCACGATACCTGACAGCAATATAACTGCATTGGCTTTGCTCTCGCGTACGGGGCGACGGCGGGTTCTTGTTGTCGACTGCTCGTGCAGTTTTTGACGAACTGGGAGGACCGGAAATGAAGATGCTTGCAAGATGGCTGATCGTACTTTCGATAACTCTGCTGCTAACCATGCTAGTACTGCTTCCCC
>CAJDUJ010000012.1_pt1 | contig 13692 bp, 10 predicted proteins | sample 7390331 | NCBI WGS metagenome assembly CAJDUJ01 (sample SAMEA7055674, study PRJEB34461) | soil metagenome | biome: terrestrial ecosystem; feature: Peninsula; material: soil | place: Antarctica | collected 2016 | reverse complement strand
CTGGCGGCCTTGGGAGTGTCGAAGGGTGACGGCTCTAGCGCGGCAGAAGAGCAAGCCGCAGCATCTTTGATCATCACCGATGCTATCAATGCGTTGGTACAAACGATCGATGTGTCCAGCGGCAAGGCCAGCTTCCTTGCCGCGACCAATGCAGGTCTCTATCGGAGCCTCGACCCTACGAAGGGCTGGCAGAAACTTCCGTATGGTTTATCCATTGATCCTCGCACCACCTCCATCTCCACCAGTCTGAAGCAGCCGGAGGTTATCTGGGCAGGCACTGCGGCTTCAGGCGTAATTGTCTCGCGTGATGGCGGGCAGACGTGGAGGCAGTTGAACGATATTCCCACTGACGCTCCGGTAAATACGGTTGTGCAGGATTCGCAGCGCCCCGGGTACATCTACGTCGGCACGAAGCAGGCGTTTTACTCGTCCCATGACGACGGCGCGAATTGGAGTCGCCGCGGCGGAAACCTGCCTTTCGGCGACTTCACTAGCATTCTGATCAATCCTAGGAACGTCGACGAAATCTTCGTGGGCAACGCTTATCAAAATGGAGAGATAGGAGGCGGCGTCTACCGCACTGTGAACGCCGGCAAGACGTGGGCGCGTATTGATCTTAAGGAACATCGACTCGCAAGCCAAAGAATCTGGTCGCTCGCTTTTGACTCACTGGATCAGAATACGCTCTTCGTGGGATCGCATTCCGCGGGAGTTTATGTAGTACCCCGTAGGAGCGAAAGCATTTCAGCCGGTAGGCGGTGATCTTGATTGCCGGTTCAATGCTGCTAGATGGAGTTAAAGGCACCATGGGTTCGATGATTTTTTGTTTGCCCGCGGTGCGTTAGCGCGCCTTGACACACGCTCATTGTGGCGTGTACATTTGCCCACCTACCCGGTAAAAAGCGGCCGGTTATGTCGGAGCAAGCGGGTGACTACGGGCACGGCGGAAATCGAAACACACAAAAAACTCCTTTTCCAAATCTGAACGGCTCGCATTCCTCGCTCCAGCTGCAAAATCCGACAATCTGCCAACGTCCAGCCAACAGGCCGCGTGAACTACTGTCCGCCCAGTGTGACTGTTGCGGATAGTATGCGGCAATGCAGAGCGATATGATCTATGACACGCTGAAATTGCCCGGGAAGGACCACAGGAGTCTGCATGCTTAGTGAAGAACCCAAGCTGAATAACAGCGACGCGACAGAAGAGAAAATACCTTCCGGTGAGTCGGAAATCTCTCCGCAGCAACCCGCAATCGCACCTACGGGGGAACCAGTGTCCATGGCTGATCCCACCGAGGAGGATGATGATACCCGCCCGGCTGGCGATGTCGACTTTGGACAACTACTCGACCAATTCGAGCAGGAGCAAGCGACGCTGCAAGAGGGTGAAGTCGTTCGAGGCACAGTGGTCGGAATAAGTGAACGCGGTGTCGTCATCGATTTTGGATACAAGTCTGAAGGCATCGTAAACCCCGCTGAGTTTACCGAAGATGGCGTGATCACCGTGAAGGCAGGCGACGAAGTCGAAGTGCTGGTAAAGAGCATGGAAACTGCGGATGGCCTGCCTGTTTTGTCGCGCGCGGATGCCGTGCGCATGAAGGCCTGGGATGATTTGGAGGAGGCCTACCAGGAAGGCTCGACTGTTAAAGGTCGGGTAATGGAGCGCATCAAGGGCGGGCTTCGCATCGATATTGATGGCATCGCGGCCTTCTTGCCCGGCTCCCAGGTTGACGTGCGGCCAGTCCGCAATCTGGACAGCCTAAGGAACCAGGAGATTGAAGCGAAGGTCATTAAGCTCAATCGCAAGCGGTCCAACGTAGTGCTATCCCGCAAAGCCGTCATCGAGGGTGAGAACGCCGGACGGAAAGATCAGACCCTAGGTCAGATTGAAGAAGATATTATTGTCGAGGGCCAGATTAAGAACTTGACTGACTACGGCGCCTTTGTTGATCTAGGCGGTGTTGACGGCTTGCTCCATGTTACCGATATGTCGTGGGGACGCCTGCAGAGTCCGAATGAACTTTTCAAGGTTGGCGATAACATCCAGGTCAAAGTTCTCAAATTCGATCGCGACCGAGAACGAGTCTCTCTCGGTTACAAACAGCTTTTGCCGGATCCATGGTCAAGCGTTGAAGAACGCTTTCCTATAGGCACCAGAGTAGGTGGCCGCATCGCCAGCGTTGCTGATTACGGCGCCTTTGTTGAATTGGAAAACGGGGTCGAAGGGCTCGTTCATGTGTCGGAAATGAGCTGGTCGAAACGCGTCAAGCATCCCAGCAAGATTGTTAATCCAGGCGACACAGTTGAAGTTGAGGTGCTCAGCGTTGACCCGAAGGCTCGTCGTATCAGTCTCGGAATGAAGCAGATCCAGGAAAACCCGTGGCAAACGCTACACGATCGCTACCAGATAGGTACCCGAGTTCACGGACGGGTGCGCAACCTTACAGACTTCGGCGCCTTCATTGAGATCGAAGACGGCGTTGATGGACTGGTTCACGTTTCCGATATCTCCTGGTCCAGACGCATCAAACATCCGAGCGAGGTTTTGAAAAAAGGACAGGAGATCGACGCGATCATTACCAGCATCGACACCGAAAATCGCCGTTTATCGCTCTCTATCAAGGATCTCGAACCTAATGCATGGGAGCGATTCGTGAATGAACACAAGCCTGGCGATGTGGTGCATGGGAAGATCGCTCGCTTTGCAAACTTCGGCGTGTTTGTAGAGTTGGACGACAACCTGGAGGGCCTGTGTCACATATCAGAGCTTTCGGACGAACGGGTGGCAAAACCGGAGGATGTGGTCCAACTGGGCCAGGAAATGGAATTCAAGATTCTCAGAATCGACGCGGAGAGCAAGAAGATAGGCTTGTCCGCGCGAGCTGTAGGCAAGGATGATCAGCCAATCATCGATACCAAGGTATATTCGTCGGAGGCGGGAAGTGGAATGGCATCGCTCGGGGAGCTAGCTGATTTCGGTGTAGGCAGAACTGAGCCCGATCAGGAATAGTGACAGAATAGAGATAAGACTCGGCGCATGATCGCTGCCCCGCACTCGATCAAAATACACAAACTGGTCTGGCGGGGCTTTCTATTCGCCAAGCCAAAGGGATCTTACCTAATTCTGAGGTGATGCATGACAAAAGCAGAACTCGTTGAAGACGTTGCGCGAGCGGCGGAACTTACGAAAAAAGATGCCGAGCGCTTAGTAGAAATCGTCTTCGAGAGCATCATTGAAACATTGAATCAAGGGGAGAAGATCGAACTGCGTGGATTCGGCAGTTTTCGCGTGCGTGAACGGGGCGCCCGCCGCGGTCGCAATCCCAAGACCGGAGATCCTGTTAGTATCCCCGCCAAGCGCGTTCCCTATTTCAAGCCGGGTAAGGAACTTAAAGAGTTGATCAATAATGATGGGCCCCCGGCTCACACGTCCTCTGACGCGTCCTCAGCCAACAACCCGGATGATACCCGCCAGCCACCGATCTTGTAAGATTCACAAACTCGAGGTAATTGAACTTGGACAGGCTGTGGAGTCCCTGGCGCAGTGAGTACATCGCCGCTGGCAGCAGCGCTGACTTAAAGGGTCGCGGGTGTGTTTTCTGCGAGATCCAAGGTGATCCCAGCAAAGACGAGAAGAATTTCGTCCTGCATCGCGCCGAGCACAATTTCGTGGTGCTCAATATACATCCCTATATTCCGGGGCACTTGCTAATTGTCCCCCACCAGCACGTCAGTGATCTGGACGCTACGCCGAGAGAGACTACCAACGAGATGATGGATTTAACCAAACGTTCACAGACCGCGCTTCGCGAAGCTTACAAACCCCCGGGGTATAATATTGGAATGAATTTGGGTGCCGCTGCCGGCGCCGGCATTGTGGACCACATTCATATTCACATTTTGCCGCGTTGGATTGGCGATTCCAACTTCATTTCTACGGTGGGGGAGACACGCGTCCTTCCTGAAGATCTCGTCACTACCTACCACAAACTACACGGAAAATTCTAAACGGGCACCAGACCAGCAGTTTGAACAAGAACTGGTTCTAGCGTTTTGCCACCGTGCGGGTAATCGCTTCGTCTTCGACTTCGCCACCCTCATTTATCGGTACTTCGGAAAGCTTGCTGTAAGTAATCCCGCGCTCCTCGCTGTCGAGGTTTGCCTGGGGAAGTGGAGGTATTGGACCAGGTATCGGCGGCGGATTAAACCCGGGATAGTCGATGCGAGCGTGATAAATCGCAGTCAAGGCGCTGATCATTGCTTCCCTGATGGTTGTGATTTCACGGAGAGTCAGATCGCAATCGTCAAGTTGACCATCGCTCACGATGGCATCGACGATCTTGAACACGATAGCGCTAATGTTTTCGGGGTCAGGGCGCGCCAGCGACCGCGCCGCCGCCTCGCAGGAATCCGCCAGCATCATGATCGCGGCTTCCTTGAATTCAGGTTTCGGACCAAGGTAACGAAAGTCGTTCTCGTCCACTGTTTCTCCAGGTTTTGCCTGTGCCTGAGCTTTGCGCAGGAAAAAATGAAGCGTCCGTGTGCCGTGGTGCTGAGGAATAAAGTCCGCAATCTCTCTTGGCAGGCCAATCTCTTTGGCAAGCCTTGAACCGTAGGTCACGTGGCTGGTGATGATCTTGGCGCTCTGGGTGGGCCGGAGATGGTCATGGGGGTTCTCACCCTGCTGGTTTTCTACAAAATACTCAGGTGCCGCGAGTTTCCCGATATCATGATAAAGGGCTCCGATTCGGGCCAGGAGGGGATTAGCTCCTACCGCTCGACAAGCATCCTCTGCAAGTTGACCTACCGCATGAGAGTGTTGGTTTGTACCGGGAGCTCGCAACGCTAGTTGGCCTAGGACTGGTAGATCAGCGTTGGAAAGCTCCAGCAGCTTGACGTCTGTGAGAATGCCGAAGAGCGATTCATTTATCGGCAAGCCACCCGCTGTAAAGATAGCCGTTAGCAAGCCGCCCGCGAAGCCGCACCCGACTGCGAGCAGGAAAGTGTTGAAGCTAAAAGGCTGCTCGGCATAGGCGATCAACGCTAGGGCCATCACCACGTTGGCACCCGCAGTGAAGAGTCCCGCCAGTGTGACCGACTGACGCTCTCGATACCGACCGATTCCGTAGATAGCTGCCGAACACGAAATCATCGCGTAAACTGCAATCTGAATTCCGCTTGGGGCCAGCATCCCCGCAAAAAGGGCAGTAACGATACCGGTGAGAAACGCCAGTTGTGTATCAACCAGCATCGCTACCAGGAGCGCAGCGGCAGCGAAGGGAATTGCAAAATTCCAGATCGTCGGGTCGTTAAACGGGGCGCTGACCATTCGTGCCGCAACACTGTCGCCAAAGATAGACCCTACCCGCATCAGAGCAGTTTCAACGACTATAGCTGAACCAACAAGCGCAAAAGCCCTGCGCTTTGATAGCGCCAACACTGCGCCGGAGCTTCTGTGCTCCGTAAACTTCCAGACCGACCAATAGATGGCAAAGACAATGAGCAGCAGTCCCACCAGGTAGTGCCAGGGTCTGCCGCTGTGACCGGCGCTCTTAATCGCTGCAAACTGCGCTAGAATAGTGGGTGTTACCGTATCTCCCTCGCGAGCTATCACCTGGTTTCTTTTGAGCGAAATGAGAATCTGAGGAACCTCATTGGCTTCCGATTCTCTCGCAGTTGCTGTGGCTGTTTGGTCTAATACGACATTTGGACGGATAAGAGGCACCATCGCCTGGACCAGGGCAGTTTTCTCTTCCTGCGACCATCCGCGAAGATTCAATACCAGCAACTCCAGATCGCGTCGCGTGGCCGTAAGCGGTGTCATCCGAGTGCGCGGCGACGGAACGATCATCTGGGCGGCGGGGTTTCGCACGTCAACAAGGACAATCTCCTGCCGGAGTCGGTCCGAGCCGCCGTCGTCATAAATGTAACCATCGCCGATCTCACGAATCAGTGTTGTCAGGCGTTCCAGTTTGGCGTCATCAAAACCGTGAGCAATAATTGCGTGGGCGACGGCTGCACCTCCTTCACCGCTCCACGTTGGCTGCTTGTTGCCGGCGGTCTTTGACCCGACCTGGTGTTTTAGACCTTCCCAGGCGGCTCGAAAGCTCTGAGCGGAACTGGCGCCCCGAGTAGAATCAAAGTTAAAAACAGGACGAGTGCTCTCTCTAGCTGCGGCGCGTCGTTTCTCGGTTTCGAGAATATCAGTCGTGGTAATGTCAGCCGGGGCCACGACCGTCCTCCTGACGATATCCCCTTCTTCGTAGTCCTCTGAAAAGCCAGACGAGTAGCCGCTGATGAGCAACAACGTGGTAACTATTACCAGGAAAGCGAAGCCTACGAGGAAACGAGTACGTGGTTGGAATATTTCGAACGGGCGTAGCAGGTAACGAGCGAAGGCATCACGTGCCCGACTCAGCGGAGTTGTAAATCGCGGACGAAGGCCCATGTTCTTTTATGCGATTCGGGAGAGCTGCTCGGCTTGGCGATCTTGTCCGTGAGGAAGCCGGCTCGTCAAATTGCGCGCCAGGACCGCGCCTGCCTTCTCAAGTAATGGCTCAATTGAGCGAGCGTCAGTGGCCGAGATCACGACGGCATCTCTCGTACCCTCCTGAGTCACCTGTCTGAAAACTGCGTGCATAGTGTTCGCATCCACCAGGTCTGCCTTATTCAGAGCCAAGACGGTGGGTATCTCCGCGAGTTGGAGCTGTCTCAGAATTCTTTCGACGGATTCAATCTGCTGAACGAAGCGTGGATTCGAGGCATCGACCAGGTGAATAAGCAATCTGCTCTCACTAATCTCTTCCAGCGTCGCGCGAAAGGCAGACAAGAGATCGGGCGGCAGGTCCCGTATGAAACCTACCGTGTCGTTAATGATCACTTCCTGCTCGCGTGGCAAACGAAGTCGCCGCGAGGTTGGATCAAGCGTCGCAAACATTCGCTGTTCCGCGCGAACGTCGCTGGCAGTGAGGGTGTTAAGTAATGTCGACTTACCCGCATTTGTGTAGCCGACTATCGAGACGATGGGCAGTCCATTTCTGGTTCTTCCTTTGCGTCGCTCCTGACGCCGTTGTCGCTGCGCTTCGATCTCCTTCTCCAGACGATTGATGCGATCGCGCACTCGGCGGCGATCGGTTTCGAGCTTTGTTTCGCCCGGTCCCCTTCCGCCAATACCGCCGGCGAGACGGGAAAAGGCCGAGTCCTGTCCCGTGATGAGTCGAGGCAATAGATACTTCAACTGCGCCAGCTCCACCTGAATCTTACCCTCTCGTGATTGCGCTCTTTGCGCAAAGATGTCGAGGATCAATTGCGAACGGTCGATGATTTTCAAGTCAGTGGCTTCCGAAAGCGATTTGACTTGCGCGGGCGCCAGTTCACGATCGAAGACGAGCATGTCCGCGCCCAACTGAAGCGCGCGAATCAGGAGTTCATCAAGTTTACCTCGTCCCAGGACGGTACGGGGGTCGATTGCCTGCCGCCGTTGGATAATCTTGTCTTGCACCACAACTCCGGCGGAAGTTGCGAGTTCGGAAAGCTCCGCCATCGACTCTTCGGCATCTGACAATGGACCAGTGGTAACTCCGACCAGAATCGTGCGCTCTCTAATCTCAGCCCGTTGGGAGACGCGACGATTCCGCGCCATTTCTTCCTCGAGTGAATTGATCAACGCGAGGAAATCCAAATCCAGTTGCGAGGGGATCCTGGGCTCAAGAAAAGCATATGCCTCGGATGAGTTCACCTGTTGGAGTTCACCCGCGTGCATGGGCAGTAAGTGTGCGGCTCGTACCAGGCCTGGAAGGGCCGTCTCCGGATCTACGTCGATCGCAGCCATCAGATCCAGGCGCAATAGTGCCAGATCCGTCAGGTCATCCTGGGTTAGGTCTTCGCCGCGTAGATGAGTATGAACACAGCGGAGCCCGCGGAAGCGCCCGGTGGCCACGCGGATGCGTTTGAAGTCAGGCAGCTCGATGCGCCGGTTATCCCCTACCATGACGAATTCGATATGGCCCTTCCGATCGATCAGGACACCAATCTGCCTGCGTGTCTCGTGCGAAAGCTCGGCTATTTGCCGGGCAAATTCGGCGGTCAGAATCTGGTTAGGCGGGATACGCCGCGTGTAGAGTTTCTCTATGCGGCGCAGCTGATTGGGCTTTAAACCCAAGGTGTTTCCTAATACGCTACTAATCGAAATTGCTCCTCCCCTTGGTTTGGACAACAAATATCAGACCCAATGCGAACGACGCTCCTAACGGCAAAAGGTAGTCGGAAATCTCGGAGCGCTGAAGTTACAGTGGGATTGTGCGAGCGGTGGATTTCGGACGCCGGTAAATCTTCTTTGATGTTGCTCTGCGATGTCGCTTCGCTTATTCGCTTGAGCATTACCATTGGTGGTTTGCGAACTTCACGCTTCTGGAAAACACTCGTTAACAAAAGTTATCGAGACCGCACGGGAGCCGCTATAGCGGAGCGATTATACCATAGCGCGAAGAGATGCAAGCATAGGTCTATTGGGCGGTACTGGTTCATTTTGAGTCCAGAAGTTCAGATCTCAACCTCTAGGTTGCGGCTTAGCGGTGCGGACAAGCTACAGCTTGTTATGAAGCAAGCGCCTTGAACTCAAAACTGAACTAGCACCTATCGCGCTTGAGTAGCAAGGATCCGGCGCGGTGGGGAGCGTTAGACATGCCTGTTTCGGCGTCGTATCATGAAAAGCCTTTCGTTTTAATGTCTTTATCAGGTGGTGGTTGAAGTGGATTATGCCGCGGACCCACTAAGCGGCAGCTTTGGTTGTTATGAGTAAACCAGGACCAACTATCAGGATATCTCCCAAGTCAGGAATTGCGGGCGGCGAAGTCACCATAGAGTGTGACAACCTCGACACCAGCGAACCCGCCAAGTGTGCGGTTTGGTTTGGGACCGAGCAGGCTCACATCGTTGCGCTCGGTCCGCACCGCGTCGTGTCTCTCGTGCCTGAGCTCAAACAGAGTGGACCCGTGGAGGTAGTTCTGGAAAGCCCGGGTAAGCGAAGAGCGCCGGCGACGTTGGTGGTCGGCAAGAGAATTGCGGAAGACCTTCATCCGGTGACTAATCCCGCCTTTGATCCCGATGAGGGAGCGCTCTTCGTAACGCGTTCCGGCTCGCGCGGCGAGCAATTGCCGGTATCGCTGTTTCGTATCGAACCAAATGGCGAAGTCAGCGAATTCTCCGGTGACATCACCAACCCCACGGCGATCGCATTTGATAAGGACGGACAGATGTTCGTCACCAGTCGGGTGGATGGCACCGTGTACCGCGTCAACCCGTTTAGGGAAGCGGTGGCCTTTGTCAGAAATCTTGGAATTGCGACTGGAATGGCTTTCGATAGCGCCGGAACGATGTATGTAGGCGATCGCACCGGCACAATCTACAAGGTCAACGGCATCGGCGAAGAGAAGGCGTGGGTCCAGCTTGAGCCATCAGTGTCCGCCTACCACCTCGCTTTCGGTCCCGAGAATGCGCTCTATGTGACCGGACCAACGGTAACCAGCTTCGATTCGGTATATCGCATCGATCAGTATGGCGAGGTCGGGGTTTTCTATAAAGGTCTGGGGCGGCCTCAGGGACTCGCTTTCGACGACGCGGGCAATCTTTATCTCGCCGCTTCGCTTAAAGGGCGCCGGGGAATCGTGCGTATATCGCCAGACGGCGATGCGGAATTGTTTGTCGCCGGAATGAATCTGGTGGGACTGGTATTTAGTTCAAGTGGCGACATGGTTGTAGCCTCTAACGACTCAGTCTACAGCTTGCCCTTGGGAATAAAGGGCAGCCTATGAGTGCATAGACTAGGCGGTTATCGGCGCGCGATAGATTGAGGAGGGTACTGATGCACTTTGGTTAGGATGCGGTCATACCGCTCGACCACAGAACCGAGGAGAGTAGCTACTGGGAGGGTGCGGTGTCACTCACACTTGGGAACACTGAATTCTTGTTTCTTGACTCAAGCGAGACGTGACCCGGTCGAACCGCTCCTCGGTTCTGTAGTCGACTAACACCCAGTTGGTTGCTCCAACCTGCAGGCAGTACCTTGAGGAGCACCTTTTTGACAGCCAAGTAGGGGGGTGCTAACTTGACGGCTTCTTATATCTTCCGGTGACTAGGACTACGTGACCTCAGAACTGATACCCCAACTGCTGATCTACATGATCGTGCTGCTGTTTGCGATCTCGGCTCACGAAGCAGCACATGCCTGGATGTCAAACAGGTTTGGTGATGAGACGGCTCGTCTGCTAGGGCGCATCACGCTGAATCCGGCGGCCCACATAGACCCGATTGGCACGCTGCTGATTCCCATAGTTGGATTCATCCTGGGAAACCTCGGCGGGCCAGCAGCGAGAATTCCGCTCATCGGTTGGGGCAAGCCGACACCGGTCAATCCTCTTCGTTGGCGCAACAAGGACTTAGCAAACGTCATGGTTTCCGCGGCGGGCATTATGGCTAATCTCTTTATCGCCATCTGCGCTTTCATCATTATCAAGGTGCTCTTGATGACGGGAGGTTTTGCTTCGATCCCTGAATCGCTGAGAGAGCCGATTACCTTACTTCTTGAGTATTTTCTCATCATGAACATATCGCTTGCCATCTTTAACCTGCTGCCTTTTCCGCCGCTGGATGGTAGCAAGATTTTGGAGACCTTCCTTCCCGAGAGTATGCGTCCGATGTTGGCCTTTATGGAACAGTTTGGCTTTATTATCCTGATGGTCTTGATCTACGTGGGCTTTTTTAGCGCGATCATGAGACCGGTGATGTACTTCGTGGAATACCTGTTGTTTCTAGGAATTCGTTGACTTGGACGTCGGCATCATCAGACTTCGGCAACTAAGAAAGCATGGCCAAGAGAATCTTTAGCGGCGCCTTTTGCATTGTCAATCTCCACGCCATCACTATCCCACAAGATCCGAAACTGCTCGCCGAGAAGACCCGGGAACTGGCGCGCATTTATCTGGCCGTTGGGATCGATCCGGAAATCTCAACGATCTTCGTTCAGTCTGATGTTCCTCAACACGCTGAGTTGACCTGGATTCTCAACTGCGTGGCCCGCATGTCCGAGCTTGAGCGAATGACGCAATTTAAGGACAAGTCGCGAAAGCAAGGTGAGAATGTCACTGCCGGCTTGTTTGACTATCCGGTCCTGATGGCCTCCGACATCCTGCTTTACCAGACAGAGCTTGTACCCGTAGGTGAAGATCAGAAGCAGCATCTTGAACTCACACGTGATCTCGCAATACGATTCAACCGGGATTACGGCGAGATGTTTCGCGTGCCTGAGGCCTACATTCCGAAAGTTGGCGCCCGCATTATGTCGCTCTCGGACCCCAAGAAGAAGATGTCCAAGTCTGACGACGATCCGAACGGGTGTGTAATGCTGCTCGATGACCCTGACTCCATCAGCCGCAAGTTCAAACGCGCCGTGACAGACTCTGGAACCGATATTAGATTCGACGACTCGCGTCCGGCGATCACGAACCTGTTGACTATCTACCAACTGCTAACCGGTCAACCTACTGATGAGATTGAGGCCCATTTTAATGGCAAGGGCTACGCCCAGTTGAAGCAGGATCTAGCTGATGTTACGGTTGAGTTTTTGCGGCTCTTTCAGGAGCGAGTGAAGGGAATCGGGGCTGAACAGTTGAATCGCACTCTGGGCCAAGGTCGGGAGAAAGCAAGGCAAATTGCCGGCACTACGCTCGCCAACGTCTACGCGGCGATGGGAATTGTGGGAGCTGGCCCAGTTTAGAGTTCAAGCTTTAGCTTGTCCGCACCGCGCAGCAGCAACCTAAAGGTCGAACTCAGAACTTCCGGACTCAACCTGAACTAGAAACGATTGTCGAAGCGTATGGCAGTACCTAGTACTAGCAAATAGATGGACGAAACGCCTGAATCAATTGAGCCGGCAGCCGGCGAAGACGAAAACCTGCCCGCAACCTTAAACGTCGCGGGTTCAACGCCGGAGCTTGTTGCCGATCGTCATAGTGACGATCTTAAAATTGTCATGGGTGAATTCGAGGGCCCGCTGGACTTGCTGCTGCACCTGATTCGACAGGAGCAGGTTAGCATTTACGACATTCCAGTTGCTCGCATCACTGATGAATACTTACGCTATTTGCACCTTATGCAGAATCTGGACATGGCCGTGGCGGGGGATTTCTTAGTCATGGCCGCGACGTTGATCGAGCTTAAGACCAAGATGCTCCTGCCTCGCGATCCGTTCGCACCGGCAGAAGAGGAAGCGGATCCGCGCAATGAGTTGGTTGATCAGTTGTTGGAGTATCAAAAATACAAAGCGGCGGCGCAGATGCTCTGGTCGCGAGCCACAGTCGAGCGGGCAGTATTCAAGCGCGCTGAATTGGAGACTGATAAGAACAACCCGGAAGTTGTTGTTGGTGTCTTCGATCTACTGAAAGTGTTTCAGGAGATTTTGGGGCGACATAAAGACGAGGTGCTGCTGGAGATCGAACGCGAAGAGATTTCGATGGTGGAGATGATTGAGAGGCTGAGGAACATGGTAATGTCCGCGGGTGAACTGAACCTGCGAGTGTTTTTCGAGCGGGCGCGTTCGCGCCGCGAGTTGGTGCTGGCTTTTCTTTCAGTGCTTGAACTTGTGCGGACGACTGAGATCAAGTTATTTCAACGGGAGACGTTTGGGGATATCCTCGCTCGCGTTACCAGCTAGCCCCGGCGCGTAGCGGTAGACTGACAAGGAAGGTGAACGAAGTGGCAAAACAACAGGGGACAGAACAGGCGTTTGACGTTGACCCTCTCGCGGCTGAGGCCGATGGCGAACTGGACACCGCTGATTCTTCCCGTGAGGCCGAGCGCGGTAAGGCCGACTTAACGCCGCTTACCGTGCAGAGCGTGGGAGAGAGAAAAGCGATTATCGAAGCATTGATCTATGTATCAGACGAGCCTTTGAATGCGAAGTCTGTCGCCGAAGTGCTGAAAGAAGATCCGTCGTTAGTTGAAGCAGGCATCGCCAGTCTAGTCGAGGAGTTCAACGGACGTGCCAGCGGTTTGCAGTTGAGAGAGGTCGCAGGCGGTTGGCAGTTTGCCACTCGTCCCGAGTATCACGAACACGTCCGGGTCTTTTTGAAATCGAGGCCTAGCGCAAAGCTATCGCTCGCTTCACTCGAAACCCTGGCAGTCATCGCTTATAAGCAGCCCATAACGGTACCGGAAATTCTGGACATCCGTGGAGTGCAATCACCGTCGTCAATCAAAACTCTTCTGGACAAAAAATTGATCGTTGCAAAGGGCCGGAAAGAGGCGGTTGGCCGCCCGATGATGTACGGCACATCGAAGGAGTTCCTGATCCAGTTTGGACTGAAAGACCTTTCTGAACTGCCGAGCATCGAAGATTTTGAGGATCTGGCGAGTGGCGTGGTTTAGAAGGAAGCAGGAAGCAGGAGGCAGGAGCAGGAGGCAGGAAGCAGGAACGGCCGGCAGAGACAGCCAAGATGAAAAGCGAGTGCTGTCCTCCTACTTAGTGCCTCCGGAATAAAAGGGACCAGACGGCAGCGGCACTTGCCTCTTGGCTGCCTCCTGCTCCTGCTTCCTGCCACTAGTCAAATGGAAGAGCGTCTCCAAAAACTCATCGCCGCCGCGGGAATTGCCTCCCGCCGCCATGCCGAGGAGTTGATTACCTCGGGCTTGGTCACA